>LSQX01083698.1_pt1 | contig 12410 bp, 8 predicted proteins | sample 654561 | NCBI WGS metagenome assembly LSQX01 (sample SAMN04489861, study PRJNA283612) | anaerobic digester metagenome | isolation source: 4 biogas reactors fed with cattle manure at either 37C or 55C with and... | place: Denmark: Kongens Lyngby | collected 2014 | reverse complement strand
GAAAAAAATCCTTTGGTACTGAAAAATTAGAAGAAAACTTTGATACAATTGTAGATGCTTTAATTAAAGCTAAGCCAGCAGCAGCTAAAGGTAAGTACTTTAGATCAGTAACCATTGCTAGCACAATGGGCCCTGGTATAAAAATCAATGGCCAAAAATTATTAGAACTACCTGCAAGAGTATAGGGTTGACAAGATGATAAGTAGTTGTTATACTTATTACATTAATATAAAATAAATAAATTATTGCTGTAGACAGTAGGGACCATTTGGTTTAATATTTCCTACCGAGGTGAGTAATTCTAATATGAAATTAGAGTCTCTCTGTGTCTGCAGGGAGATTTTTTATTGCATAGCAAATCAGGAGGTGAAGTCGGTGAAGGAAAAAACCCTTCGAGTTAAAAGTCAAAACGTTGAAGAAATAAAAGAAAAAATTGGTAGAGCACAAACACTAGTGTTGGTTGACTATAGAGGATTAAATGTAGAGCAATTAACAGAACTTAGAAGCCAATATAGAAGTGCAAATATTGACTACAAAGTATATAAAAACACTATGATGAGAATTGCTTTCAAAGATTTAGGATTAGAAGATTTCAATGAGTTTTTAAAAGGACCATCAGCAGTAGCTTTTGGTTATGATGATCCAGTTGCAGCAGCTAAGATAACAGCAGAATTTGCTAAAATAAATTCAAAGTTGGAAATAAAAGCAGGAATTGTAGATGGCAAAGTAATTGATGTAGCTGAAGTTAACAACTTAGCAAGCTTACCTCCAAGAGAAGTTCTTGTAGCACAAGTTCTTGGTGGATTAAATGCACCAATTCAAGGTTTTGCAAATGTTCTTCAAGGTACAATTAGAAGTTTAGCAATAGTTCTTAATGCAATAGCTGAAGAAAAAGCAGCATAAATAAAATAAAAAATAAATTTTACGGAGGTATATATAAAATGGCAAGTGAAAAAGTATTAGCTTTAATTGAAGAAGTAAAAAATTTAACGGTATTAGAATTATCAGAATTAGTAAAAGCATTAGAAGAAGAATTTGGTGTTAGTGCATCAGCTCCTATGGCAGCGGCAGCAGCAGCTCCAGCAGCAGAAGCAGCAGCAGAAGAACAAACTGAATTTGATGTTATATTAGCTGAAGTTGGGGGAGAAAAAATCAAAGTTATTAAAGCTGTTAGAGAATTAACTGGTTTAGGATTAAAAGAAGCTAAAGGTTTAGTAGATGAAGCACCTAAAGCAATTAAAGAAGGGGCAACTAAAGAAGAAGCAGAAGAAATCAAACTTAAATTAGAAGAAGTTGGCGCAAAAGTAGAAGTAAAATAATTAGAGATTAATTAAAAAAGGCTTTCAAGTATAGAAAGCCTTTTTTTTATATAATAGGGGAAGATTTAATTTAAAATTAAATTAAAAAAAATAATTGACAAAACAAACTATATGTGATAGCATAATTTATTGCACATGATTATCAATAATGTGATTATTATGTATAAATATAGGATTTAAAGGCAACATTTAAATATATTTGTTTATTGCAAAGATTTACCAAAAGTGATTAGCGCTTTTGGATATTTTAGTTTAATAAGGGGTGATGTGTTTTATGGTACATCCTGTAACATTTGGTAAGCGGGTCAGGATGAGTTACTCCCGCATTGATGAAGTACTTGATTTGCCGGATTTAATTGAAGTCCAAAGATCATCAAATAAGTGGTTTTTGGAAGAAGGATTGAAGGAAGTCTTTGACGATATTTCTCCTATCCAAGATTATACTGGAAACTTAATATTGGAATTTGTAACTTATCATATTGAGAAAGAATTAAAGTATAGTGAGGACGAAGCTCGAGAAAGAGATACAAACTATTCAGCGCCTTTAAAAGTCAAAGCAAGATTGATTAATAAAGAGACTGGAGAAGTTAAAGAACAAGAAGTATTTATGGGAGACCTGCCTTTAATGACAGAGAAAGGTACTTTTATTATCAATGGTGCTGAAAGAGTTGTAGTTAGTCAACTAGTAAGATCCCCAGGGGTATACTTTGTAGAGGAACTGGATAAGACAGGTAAAAAATTATATTCCTCAACACTAATACCTAATAGAGGAGCATGGTTAGAATATGAATCTGATTCTAATGATGTAGTTTATGTGCGTATTGATAGAACTAGAAAATTACCTATCACCACATTGTTAAGAGCCCTAGGAATTGAAAGAGATTCTCAGATTATAGAAATCTTAGGTGAGACAGAACAAGTATTAAAAACTTTTGAAAAAGATGGGACTAGTACAGAAGAAGAAGGATTAGTTGAGATTTACAAAAAACTAAGACCTGGAGAGCCAGCAACTGTAGATAGTGCTAGGTCTTTAATTAATAACTTATTCTTTGATCCTAAAAGATATGACTTAGCAAAAGTTGGTAGATATAAGTTCAATAAAAAACTAGCTTTGTTTAATAGAATTTATGGGAAAAGAGCAGCAGAGGATATATTAGATATGTCTACTGGTGAATTATTTGTTGCAAAAGGTGAAATGATTAGTCGGGATTTAGCTATTGAAATAGAAAATAGTGGCATTAATTTGGTGGATATATTATTAGATGATGATAGCCTAGTAAGAGTTATGGGAAATAATTTTGTAAGTGTTAAGGCATTCGATCTTCCATTTTCTTTAGAATCATTAGATCTTAAAGAAAAAATATACTATCCATTAATGAAAGAATTAATGGATACTTATGATGATCCAGATGAATTAGAAGCTGCAGTTCAGGATAGAGTTAAAGAATTATCACCTAAACATATAATAGCTGATGACATTATTGCAAGTATAAATTATGAATTCAACTTGTTTAGCGGTGTGGGAAATACTGATGATATAGATCATCTTGGAAATAGAAGATTACGATCCGTTGGTGAATTACTGCAAAATCAATTTAGAATCGGTCTATCTAGAATGGAACGAGTTGTAAAAGAAAGAATGACTATACAAGATATGGATATAGCTACTCCACAAGCCCTAATTAATATTAGACCTGTAGTTGCATCTATAAAAGAATTCTTTGGTAGTAGCCAGTTATCTCAATTTATGGATCAAACAAATCCATTAGCAGAGTTAACACATAAAAGAAGAATGTCAGCACTAGGACCTGGAGGCTTAAGTAGAGATAGGGCTGGAATTGAAGTTAGGGACGTTCACCACTCTCATTATGGTAGGATGTGTCCAATTGAAACTCCAGAGGGTCCAAACATAGGGCTGATAACTTCCTTAACTACCTATGCTAGAATAAATGAGTATGGTTTTCTTGAAGCACCTTATAGAAGAGTAAAAAAAGGTGAAGGCAAGATTACAGGTGATATAGATTATATAACTGCTGATGTGGAAGATGAGTTTATTATTGCTCAATCCAATGAAGTATTAAATGATAAAAATGAATTTGCAAATAAAAGAATAGTAGCCAGAGGTAAATCTGGAGTTGTAGATATTTTCCCTAGTAGTGAAGTAGACTATATGGACGTTTCACCTAGACAAATTGTATCTGTAGGTACTGCTATGATACCTTTCTTAGAAAATGATGATGCCAATAGAGCCCTAATGGGTGCAAACATGCAGCGTCAGGCGGTTCCTCTTTTAAAGTCGGAATCTCCAATAATAGGAACAGGTATAGAATATAAAGCAGCAAAAGATTCAGGAGTGGTAGCTATTTCTAAAGATAGTGGAATTGTTGAGAAGGTATCTTCCAATGAAATTATTATTAAACGAGATAGTGATAATAAAACTGAAACACATAAATTATTAAAATTCAAAAGATCGAACCAAGGAACTACAATTAACCAAAGACCTATAGTGGTTCAAGGTGAAAGAGTAGAAAAAGGCCAAGTAATAGCTGATGGACCAAGTACTGAGCTTGGTGAAATAGCTTTAGGTAAAAACTTGTTAATAGCCTTTATGACTTGGGAAGGTTATAACTTTGAAGATGCTATATTGATTTCTGAAGAATTAGTAGTAAAAGATACACTTACTTCTGTTCATATTGAAGAATATGAGTCAGAAGCCAGAGACACTAAACTTGGACCTGAAGAAATAACAAGAGATATCCCAAATGTTGGAGAAGATATGCTAAAAGAACTGGATGTTAGGGGTATTATCCGTATTGGTGCTGAAGTAAAAGCAGGAGACATACTAGTTGGTAAAGTAACACCTAAAGGTGAAACTGAGTTAACTGCTGAAGAAAGATTGCTTAGAGCTATTTTTGGAGAAAAGGCCAGAGAAGTTAGAGATACTTCATTAAGGGTACCTCATGGAGAAACAGGAATAATTTTAGATGTTAAAGAATATTCTAGAGAAAATGGAGATGAGCTTCCACCTGGAGTAAATCAAAAGGTTAGAGTATATGTTGCTACAAAGAGAAAGATTAATGTAGGGGATAAAATGTGTGGTCGTCATGGAAATAAAGGTGTAATTTCTAGGATTCTTCCTCAAGAAGATATGCCATATTTACCAGATGGTACACCGATACAAATCGTATTAAATCCTTTAGGAGTACCTTCAAGGATGAACCTAGGCCAAGTTTTAGAAGTACACTTAGGACTTGCTGCTAAAAAATTAGGTTGGCATGTTGCTACTCCAGTATTTGATGGAGCCAACGAAGAGGATATACTTGACGCATTAAGAGAAGCTGGTTACCCAGATGACGGTAAACTAAGATTAAGAGATGGCAGATCGGGAGAGTACTTTAACAATCCTGTTACTGTTGGTTATATGTATATATTAAAATTGCATCACTTAGTAGATGACAAGATTCATGCAAGATCAACTGGTCCTTACTCCTTAGTAACTCAACAACCTCTAGGTGGTAAAGCGCAATTTGGTGGGCAAAGATTTGGAGAAATGGAGGTTTGGGCTCTAGAAGCATATGGAGCTGCTCATACACTTCAAGAAATCTTAACAGTTAAATCTGATGATATTGTAGGAAGAGTTAAAACCTACGAGGCCATAGTTAAGGGTGAAAATATACCTGAACCAGGAATCCCAGAGTCTTTCAAAGTGTTAATTAAAGAGCTACAAAGTTTAGCACTTGATATTAAGATTTTAAGTTCTGAAAAAGTAGAAATTGAATTAAAAGAATCTGCAGAATATGATTTAACCGATTTAGAAGTAATTGGAGAAGAATATGCGGATAATAAAATATTAGTTGACGATGAAGTAGTAGCTGCACCTTCTGGAATAACTAGAATAGGCGGAACCTTGCCTTCAGGATTTATAATGGAAGAGGATGAAATAGATTCTGAGGATGAAGATGACGAAGATGACGATATGTAATCTATTAACTTATAAAAGAAAGGAGAGAACGCTCCTTGTTTGAGAATGAATTTGATTCGATTAGGATAAGCTTGGCTTCACCAGAAAAAATTAGACAATGGTCTAAGGGAGAAGTAAAAAAACCTGAGACAATAAATTATAGAACATTAAAGCCTGAAAAAGAAGGTCTCTTTTGTGAGAAAATATTTGGACCTACCAAGGATTGGGAGTGCCATTGTGGCAAATACAAAAGAGTTAGATATAAGGGTGTAGTATGTGATAGATGTGGTGTTGAAGTAACCAAATCTAAAGTAAGAAGAGAAAGGCTAGGGCATATAGAACTTGCTGCTCCAGTTTCTCATATTTGGTATTTCAAAGGCATACCAAGCAGAATGGGTCTTATATTAGATATGAGTCCTCGAGCTTTGGAAAAGATTCTTTATTTTGCATCCTATGTTGTTATAGATGCAGGAGAGACATCTTTATATGACAAACAACTTTTAACAGAAAATGAATATAGAGAATACTATACTCAATATCGCAATAAATTTAAGGCTTTGATGGGTGCTGAAGCAGTAAAGGCTCTTCTTGCTAAAATAGATTTAGATAAAGAGTCTAGAGAATTACGATCCCAATTAAAAGATTCCACAGGGCAAAAGAAAATTAGAATAACTAGAAGATTAGAAGTAGTAGAAGCCTTTATAAAGTCAGGTAATATGCCTGAATGGATGATCATAGATGCTATACCAGTAATCCCACCTGATTTAAGACCTATGGTTCAATTAGATGGTGGTAGATTTGCTACATCTGATTTAAATGATTTATATAGAAGAGTAATAAATAGAAACAATAGATTAAAAAGATTACTAGATCTTGGTGCTCCAGATATTATTGTAAGAAATGAGAAGAGGATGCTACAAGAAGCAGTGGATGCATTAATTGATAATGGTAGACGAGGAAGACCTGTTACAGGACCTGGAAATAGACCACTTAAATCACTAAGTGATATGTTAAAGGGAAAACAAGGTAGATTTAGACAAAACCTATTAGGTAAAAGAGTAGATTACTCTGGTAGATCTGTTATTGTAGTAGGACCTGAATTAAAACTTTATCAATGTGGACTTCCTAAAAAAATGGCATTAGAATTATTTAAGCCATTTGTTATGAAAAAACTAGTAGACGAAGGTAAAGCTCATAATATAAAATCAGCAAAAAGAATGATAGAAAGAGTTGTGCCTGAGGTTTGGGATGTATTAGATTCAGTTATTAAAGATCATCCTGTACTTTTGAATAGAGCGCCTACACTTCATAGACTGGGTATTCAAGCATTTGAGCCTGTGCTAGTAGAAGGAAAAGCTATTAAGCTTCACCCATTAGTTTGTACGGCCTATAATGCGGACTTTGACGGTGACCAAATGGCAGTACACGTTCCCCTATCAACAGAAGCTCAAGCGGAAGCCAGATTACTAATGTTATCAACTAACAATATATTGGCACCAAAAGACGGAAAGCCTATTACAACTCCAACTCAAGATATGGTTTTAGGATGTTATTACCTAACTCTAGAAAGAGAAGAGCAATTTGGAGAAGGCAAGTACTTTAAAGACTATGATGAAATGTTCCTTGCATTTTTTAATAAGGAAGTATCTGTTCATGCAAAAGTTAAGGTGAAAATAAAATTGAATCATGAAGACCAAGGTCAACTTGTAGAAAGTACTGTAGGTAGATTTATATTAAATGAAAATATTCCACAAGACTTAGGTTTTGTAAATAGAGAAAAAGAACCATATGCATTAGAAATTGATAGAGTTGTAGATAAAAAATTCCTTGGAGTTTTAATTGAGAAGTGTTTTAGAAAGCATGGCAATAGTATTACAGCTACTTTACTAGATGATATTAAAGCAATGGGGTTCCATTATTCTACAATTGGTTCCATATCAGTTTCCATGCAGGATATAATAATTCCACAACAAAAATATGATTTAATTGAACAAGCAGAGCTTGAAGTAGATAAATTTGAGAAGTCATATAGAAGAGGTCTTATTTCTGATGATGAAAGATATGAAAGAGTAATTGATATTTGGAATAAAACCACAGATGATGTAACTGACACCTTAATGGATGGACTAGATCCAATGAATAATATTTATATAATGGCCTTATCAGGAGCTAGAGGTAGTAAAAACCAAATAAGACAATTAGCTGGTATGAGAGGTCTTATGAATAATGCATCTGGTAAAACCATAGAGGTTCCAATAAAAGCTAACTTTAGAGAAGGACTTTCAGTACTTGAATTTTTTATGTCTACTCACGGTTCTAGAAAAGGTTTAGCAGATACAGCCCTTAGAACTGCAGACTCTGGATATTTAACTAGAAGATTGGTAGACGTAAGTCAAGATGTTATAGTTAGAGAAATAGATTGTGGAACAGATCAGTTCTTACTGGTAAAAGCATTTAAAGATGGGAAAGAAGTAATTGAAGAGTTAGAAGATAGAATTGAAGGCAGATTTGCCTATGAAGATATATTAAACCCTGAGACTGGTGAAGTACTGGTTAAAGAGAATGAAATGATATCTCAAATAGATTCAGAAATTATAAAGTCTAAGAATATTGAAGAAGTTAAAGTAAGATCTGTATTAGGTTGCAAGGCTAGATTAGGTGTGTGTGCACATTGTTATGGTAGAAACTTAGCTACCGGAGAAACTGTAGGTATTGGTGAAGCTGTAGGTATTATTGCAGCACAATCTATAGGAGAACCTGGTACACAGCTTACAATGAGAACATTCCATACTGGTGGAGTAGCAGGAGCGGATATTACCCAAGGTTTGCCTAGGGTTGAAGAGTTATTTGAAGCTAGAAAACCAAAGGGCTTGGCTGTAATTTCTGAAAATAGTGGAGAAGTTAGTATTCAAGAAGTTAAGAGAAAGAAAGAAGTTGTAATAACTTCCAGCGATGGAGAAAGTATAGCATACAATATAGTTTATGGTTCAAGACTTAATGTACGAGAGGGAGATATTGTTGAAGCAGGGGATGAGTTAACAGATGGTTCAGTAAATCCTCATGATATCCTAAAGATTAAAGGTGTTCAAGGAGTACAGAACTATATAGTTAAAGAAGTTCAAAGAGTTTATAGACTTCAAGGTGTAGAAATCTCAGATAAGCATTTAGAAGTAATTGTAAAACAAATGCTTTCTAGAGTTAAAATTGAAGAAGCAGGAGATACTGACATGTTACCAGGTAGTCTTGTAAATCTTTATGATTTTGAAGACAAGAATAAAAAGATTGTTGAAGAAGGACTAGACCCTGCTATTGGCAGTAGAACCTTACTAGGAATTACCAAAGCTTCATTAGCTACAGATTCATTCTTGTCTGCAGCTTCATTCCAAGAAACAACTAGAGTCTTAACCGATGCTGCTATTAAGGGAAAAGAAGACTTCCTTTTAGGACTAAAAGAAAATGTAATCATAGGAAAATTGATCCCAGCTGGTACAGGTTTGAAAAGATATAGCAATGTAGAAGTAGTAGCAGAAGAAAATATTCAGCTTATTGAAGAGAATATGGTTGACATGTAAAAAAGCAAGTGATAAAATGTTATAGGTATAAAGTTGAAATAAACTCTTGATAACATAGAGATGATGTGGACTTTAGGTCTACATCATCTTTAAAATGTTTTAAGGAGGGAAATTATGACTGCAAGACTTAAGTCGGGCAACCAAGTTGTAGGTGCAAAACAGGTAAAAAGAGCTCTTAAAACATCTGATGTAGAATTAGTTTATATAGCTGAAGATGCTGAAGCAAAAGTAACCGTTGACATTATAGAGCTTTGTAATGAAAAGCATATTCCAATAGTTCCAATAGAAACTATGAAAATTCTTGGAGATGCTTGTGGGATTAGTATTAACGCAGCAGTTGCTGCTTTAATAAGGCAATAAAAATAAAAGGAGGTGCCTAAATGCCAACTATTAACCAGTTAATTAGAAAAGGCAGGGAGAAAATTGTATACAAATCAAAATCACCAGCTTTAGGAGTGAACTTCAATACTCTTAGAAAAAAGACAACTACTGTAAACTCTCCACAAAAGAGAGGTGTATGTGTGTCAGTTAGAACAGTTACCCCAAAGAAACCAAACTCAGCATTGAGAAAAGTTGCAAGGGTAAGACTTACTAACGGATTAGAAGTAGCAGCTTATATCCCTGGAATAGGACACAATTTACAGGAACATAGTGTTGTTCTAATCAGAGGTGGTAGAGTTAAAGACCTTCCAGGAGTTAGATATCATATTGTAAGAGGTACATTAGATACTGCAGGCGTTGACAAAAGAATGCAAAGCAGATCAAAATATGGTGCGAAACGACCAAAAGGTAAATAATAGTGCAAAAATGCAGGAAGCAATTCCATTAATATAGAAATATAGCATTTTGGCGCACGACGGCAGCAACTACTGCCGAGTACCAATGAAAGCTTATATAGTCAAGGAGGGAAGTAAAGTGCCAAGAAAAGGACATGTACCAAAAAGAGAAGTAATGCCAGATCCATTTTACAACGATATTGTTGTAACAAAATTAATCAATAGCATTATGCTTGATGGCAAAAAAGGTATTGCAGAAAGCATAGTTTATGGTGCTCTAGATTACATCGGTGAAAAATCTGGTGAAGAGTCAATAGATGTATTCTATAAGGCCATGAATAATATTATGCCAGTATTAGAAGTTAAAGCTAGACGTATAGGTGGGGCTACTTATCAAGTTCCTATAGAAGTAAGACCTGAAAGAAGAGAAACTCTAGGAATAAGATGGTTAGTTACAAACGCTAGAAAAAGAGGCGAAAAAACCATGACTGAAAAGTTAGGTAAAGAACTTTTAGATGCTTCAAATGGAATGGGATCAACAGTTAAGAAAAGAGAAGATACACATAAAATGGCAGAAGCAAACAAAGCTTTCGCACACTACAGATGGTAGTCGCGTTTTAAATGTGTGGTTAAGTTAGAGATACAAGGAAAGAGGAGGAAATATTGTGCCAAGACAAGTTACACTAGAAAACACTAGAAATATAGGCATAATGGCTCATATTGATGCAGGTAAAACAACTACCACTGAAAGAATATTATATTATACTGGTAAAATCCATAAAATTGGTGAGACCCATGAGGGTGCAGCACAAATGGACTGGATGGAACAAGAGCAAGAAAGAGGAATCACTATTACATCAGCAGCAACCACATGTATGTGGGATGATCATAGAATAAACGTTATTGACACACCTGGACACGTGGATTTCACTGTTGAAGTTGAAAGATCCTTACGAGTTTTAGATGGGGCAGTTGCTTTGTTTTGTGCAAAGGGTGGAGTAGAGCCTCAATCAGAAACAGTATGGAGGCAAGCAGATAAATATCATGTGCCTCGTTTAGGCTTTGTAAATAAGATGGATATTCTAGGTGCGGATTTCTTTAGAGCAATGCAAATGATTAAAGATAGACTTAAAGCTAATCCAGTGGCAATACAATTGCCAATTGGAGCAGAAGATAAGTTTTTAGGAGTAGTTGATTTAGTTAATATGAATGCCAGGATTTATAAAGATGACCTAGGCGAAGAGATTGAAATAACAGATATACCTGCTGATATGCAGGAGTTAGCAGAAGAATATAGAGAAATATTAATAGAAGCTATATCAGAACATGATGAAGATCTAATGATGAAATTTCTTGAAGGTGAAGAGTTAACAATAGATGAAGTTATAAAAGGTATTAGAACTGCTTGTATAAAAGTGGCTATGACACCAATACTTTGTGGTTCTTCATATAAAAACAAAGGAGTACAGCCTTTATTAGATGCAATTATTGATTATCTACCATCACCACTAGATGTACCTGCAATAAAAGGTATAAACCTAGATACTGATGAGGAAGAAGAAAGACCACCATCTGACGAGGCTCCATTTGCAGGATTAGCTTTCAAAATTGCAACAGATCCTTTTGTTGGGAAGCTAGCATACTTAAGAGTATACTCTGGTCAACTTCATTCTGGATCATATGTTATAAATGCAGGAAAAGGCAAAAGAGAAAGAATAGGAAGACTTCTTTTAATGCATGCAAATAAAAGAGAAGAAATAGATGTTGCTTATGCAGGAGATATTGTGGCAATAATTGGTTTAAAAGATACTACTACTGGAGATACACTTTGTGATGAAAAAGCACCAATTGTATTAGAAAGTATGGATTTCCCAGAACCAGTTATACATGTAGCTATTGAACCAAAAACAAAAGCAAGTCAAGAAAAAATGGGTGTTGCATTATCTAAATTAGCTGAAGAAGATCCAACTTTCAGAACATATACAGATGATGAAACTGGTCAAACAATAATAGCTGGAATGGGAGAACTTCACTTAGAAATCATAGTTGATAGACTTTTAAGAGAGTTTAAAGTTGAAGCTAATGTTGGTAATCCACAAGTAGCTTACAAAGAATCTATTCAAGCTTCAGCTGAAGCAGAAGGTAGATACATTAAGCAATCAGGTGGACGTGGTCAATATGGTCATGTTAAATTAAGAATAGAACCTCAAACACCTGGGGAAGGATACCTATTTGTTAATGGTATTGTTGGTGGGGCTATTCCTAGAGAATATGTCAACGCTGTAGACCAAGGTGTTAAAGAAGCTATGAATGCTGGAATTCTAGGTGGATACCCAGTATTAGATATAAAAGTAACAGCTTATGATGGATCATATCATGATGTAGACTCCTCAGAAATGGCATATAAAATAGCTGGTTCCATGGGCTTCAGAGAAGCAATGAGAAAAGCTAAGCCAACATTACTTGAGCCAATGATGAAGGTAGAAGTAATTATGCCTGAAGAGTATTTAGGTGATGTTATGGGTGACATAAGTTCAAGAAGAGGAAGAATTGATGGTATGGAAACAAGAAGTGGTGCTCAAGTAGTAAATGCACATGTTCCATTATCAGAAATGTTTGGTTATGCAACTGATCTTCGTTCAAATACTCAAGGTAGAGCAGTTTATTCCATGGAATTTGATCATTATGAGTCAGTACCAAATAGTATTTCGGAAAAAGTACTAGGAGAAAAATAGTCAAGAAATAAGGAGGAAATCAAAAAATGGGTAAAGCAAAATTTATA
>LSQX01044355.1_pt19 | contig 12410 bp, 16 predicted proteins | sample 654561 | NCBI WGS metagenome assembly LSQX01 (sample SAMN04489861, study PRJNA283612) | anaerobic digester metagenome | isolation source: 4 biogas reactors fed with cattle manure at either 37C or 55C with and... | place: Denmark: Kongens Lyngby | collected 2014 | reverse complement strand
GTCCACCGCGTCCAGCGTATCCCGACCACCGAATCTGGCGGGCGGATCCATACTTCCGCCGCTACCGTGGCGGTACTGCCGGAGGTTGAAGAGGTGGAAGTGGAGATCAATCCCGATGACTTGCGCATTGATGTTTTCCGTTCTTCGGGCCACGGCGGGCAGAGTGTGAACACCACTGATTCGGCTGTGAGGATCACCCATCTGCCCACAGGGCTGGTGGTGTCGTGCCAGGATGAGAAGTCTCAGCACAAGAACAAAGACAAGGCCATGAAGATTTTGAGAGCCCGCCTTTATGACATGAAAAAGGCGGAACAGGAGCGGGAACTCGCCGCCCAGCGCCGCAGCCAGGTAGGCACCGGTGACCGCAGCGAACGGATCCGCACCTACAACTTCCCCCAGGGGAGAGTCACCGATCACCGCATCGGTTTGACCCTTTACCGGCTGAACGCGGTTTTGGAAGGCGATCTTGACGAGATTGTCGATGGTTTGATCACCGCTGATCAAACTGAACGTTTGCAAGCGATGGAGTCGTAATCAATGTCCAGGCTGTATACAGTTCAAGAGCTTGTTGCTATTAGCGCGGATTATTTAAGCGAAAAAGGGTGCGCCAGCCCCAGGCTGGATGCGGAGGTCCTGATGGCCCATGTTTTGAACAGCGACCGGGTGCATTTGTACATGAACCTGGACCGGCCGCTGGAGAAAGGCGAGGTGGACGCCTACCGCCGTTTGATCGGGCTGAGGGGCCGCAGAATACCCGTGGCGTATCTTACCGGACGCAAAGAGTTCTATGGTTTGGAATTTGTGGTGTCTGAGGCGGTCTTGATTCCCCGTCCCGAAACAGAACTGCTGGTGGATGAGGCTTTGGCTTTGCTGCAGGCGGTTCCCAATCCGCGAATCCTCGATTTGGGTACCGGCAGTGGGGTGATCGGCATCACCCTGGCCTCCCGCCTTCAGCAGGCATCGGTGCTGGCGGTTGATATTTCCGAATCCGCCCTGGAGATAGCCAGAATTAACGCTGATCGACTGCAGGTGGCTGATCAGCTTTCTTTTTTGCAGAGCGACATGTTCAGCCAAATCCCCCGGGAGCCATTTGATTTGATCTGCGCCAACCTGCCTTATATTCCCACCTCGGAATTGGAAAACTTGGAACAAGAGGTGCGGCAGGAACCGAAAGCGGCTTTGGACGGCGGGCCGGACGGCCTTGGACATTACCGTATCCTGATCAGGCACGCTCCAGACTTCTTGGCCAAAGGCGGACATGTCCTGATGGAGATCGGCCATGATCAGAAGCAGGTGGTTGTGGATTTGGCTGTCGAAAGAGGGTTCGCAGAGTGCCAGGTCAAGCAGGATTATGCAGGCATGGATCGGGTGGTGATAATGAGATGGCAGTGAAAACACGGGTCATTCAGGCGGACCGGCTGGATGAAGCGGTCGCCCTGATAAAGCAGGGCGAATGTGTGGCGTTTCCGACGGAAACAGTCTACGGGTTGGGCGCGAATGCTTTAGATGAGGAAGCTGTGTCCAAAATATTCGCCGCCAAAGGCCGCCCCGCCGACAACCCTCTGATTGTCCACATCTGCAGTATGGATCAAATAGATGATTTGACCGCAGGCTGCCACCCCCTGGCAAAAGACTTGATGCGCCGGTTCTGGCCGGGCCCTTTAAGCCTTGTGCTGCCCAAGTCCCACCAAATACCGGGTATAGTGTCCGCGGGCCTGGACACAGTGGCCATCCGGATGCCGGATCACCCTCTGGCGCTGGAACTGATACGGCGGTCGGAACTGCCCATTGCGGCACCCAGCGCCAACATCTCGGGAAGCCCCAGCCCCACCCGGGCTGAGCATGTGCTGGCGGACTTGGACGGCCGGATCCCCATGATTGTCGACGGAGGCCCCACTGGATGGGGGGTGGAGTCCACCGTCCTGGACTGCACCTGCCTGCCGTTTCGGGTTTTGAGGCCCGGTGGGGTAACGGTGGAACAGCTCCGGCAGTTCGCCGAGATTGATATTGATCCTGCTGTTTTCCACAACGGCGTTACCGAAAAGCCCCGTTCTCCCGGGCTGAAGTACAGACATTACGCCCCCAAGGCCGAGGTTGTGCTGGTTGTCGGCGATCGAATTCCCGAAACGATCAACCAATTGGCTCGTTCGCCGGAATACGCCGGCCGCAAGATCGGCGTTTTGGCTGTAAGTGAGCATCTGGATGCCTATCCTGGGTTGACGGTTCTGGATTTGGGGCCAAGACATGATCCGAAAACCGCCGCGGCACGGTTGTACAGTCTGCTCAGGGCTGTTGATCAGCTTGGTCTGGATGTGGTGTTTGTGGAAGGTTTTGCCGAAAAAGAAATCGGGCTGGCAGTGATGAACCGGCTGCGCAAAGCGGCCGGCAGCAGAGTGATCCAGTCCTGAAACGAAAGGAGAGCAGGCAATGGTTAAGGTTTTGATGGTTTGCACCGGAAACACCTGCCGCTCCGCGATGGCGGCGGCTTTGTTCAAGAAGCGCGCGCAAGAAAGGCAGATTGCCGTTGAAGTGGATTCTGCAGGCCTAAGCGCATTTATCGACGAACCCGCCACAGATCAGGCCATAACGGTGATGAACAGCTATGGGATCGATCTGTCCGGCCATCGTGCCAAACGGCTTGATCCCAAACAGCTGGATCAATATGATTTGATCCTGGTGATGGCCAAGAGCCAAAGGCAGCAGATCCTGAATCTGCGCCCGGATTTGGAAAATAAAGTGTTTTTGATCAAGGATTTTGCCGCCCAAAAAATGCAGGAAAGTAATGCTCAAAACGAGAACTTGAATAGGGCGGACAGCGATGTCAGCGATCCGTACGGACAAGCTGTGGAAGTATACCAACGCACTGCCGCCGAACTGCTGCAGGCAGTGGACGCGATCCTCGACGCCTGGCAGTGACTCAATCCGCTTAGAGAAGAGAAAGGAGTCGATCTTTTGTCTAAGGTTCATGTAATTGATCATCCTTTGGTGCAGCACAAGCTGACCATGATTCGCGACAAGAGCACTGGCCCCAAGGATTTCAGGGAACTGGTCAACGAAGTGGCGCTGTTGATGGCATATGAGGTGACCAGGGACATGCCGCTTGAAGAGGTGGAAGTGGAAACTCCGATTTGCAAGACCAAAGGTTCTGCCATTTCCGGGAAGAAAATCGGTGTGGTCCCCATCTTGCGCGCCGGCTTGGGCATGGTCGATGGGATTTTGAAGCTGATCCCCACAGCCAAAGTCGGGCACGTCGGACTTTACCGCGATCCGGAGACTCTGGAACCGGTTGAGTACTACTGCAAGCTGCCCGCTGACAGTTTTGAACGGGATTTCATCGTCATCGACCCGATGCTGGCCACCGGGGGTTCAGCGGTCGCGGCCATCAATTTTGTCAAGAACATCGGCTGTTCCGGTGTGAAACTGATGTGCCTGATCGCTGCTCCGGAAGGAATCGCGATGGTCCAGAAACATCATCCGGATGTGCACATTTACACGGCAGCGGTTGATGAAAAGTTGAATGAACACGGCTACATCGTCCCCGGCCTGGGCGATGCGGGCGATCGCCTCTACGGCACCAAGTAACCCGCTCTGGGAGGAGAAACCTATGCCCACACGCCCTTCATGGGAACAGTACTTCATGGAGATCGCCAAGTTGGTAAGCACCCGTTCCACTTGCCTGCGGCGCAAAGTCGGGGCGGTGCTGGTCAGGGACAAGCATATCATCGCCACTGGATACAACGGCGCCGCCAGCGGGCTTGAGCACTGCAGTGTCCGCGGCTGCCTGCGCCAGGAAATGAACATACCTTCCGGCCAGCGCCATGAGATGTGCCGGGGTGTCCATGCGGAGCAGAACGCGATCATCCAGGCTGCCCTGCACGGCGTCAGCACCAGCGGATCTGTGCTGTACTGCACCGATCAGCCGTGTATTTTGTGCAGCAAAATGCTGATTAATGCCGGAATCACCAAAATCTATTTCCAGGGGGATTACCCCGACGAACTTGCCAGGGCTATGTTGGAAGAGGCCAATGTCGCTTTGGTCAAGTGGGAGAGTTAGGAGTGACCTTGATGGTAGAGCAGTTGTTGGTAGGTTTGGGTTTGACGTTGATCTTTACTCCGGCATTGATCTTCATGTCTGCTTTGCTGAAGCTTTACGAGTACCCCAATGAGCGCCGCATCAATTCGCACCCCGTGCCTACGGCGGGTGGATTGGGCTTGTACGCTGCTTTTTTTATGACCGCTTATTGGTACAGGCACCCCAATCTGCTGGCTTATTTGGTTGGAGCGACGATCATTGTCCTGATCGGGCTGGCCGATGATTACCGAGGCGGGCTGTCCGCCGGGCGGAAATTCTTCGGCCAGATTGCCGCAGTGACTGCCTTCCTGGCTTTGAGTCCCAGCCCCAATTACGTGATTGCGGCGGTGTTCATGGTGAGTGTGATCAACATCACTAATTTTATCGACGGCCTGGACGGCCTGGCCGGCGGCATAGTGGTGATTGCTTCCGCCGCCCTTTTATTGTGGACTCATACCTTTGGCTATCCCGAGATTTCCGGGCTTTTGATGATCTTGATCGGCACCTGCTTCGGATTTTTGGCATTCAACTTCCATCCGGCCAAAATCTTTCTCGGAGATACCGGCGCCATGTTTATCGGCTTTATCTTTGCCGCATTGGCCCACGACAGCATGCTCCAGGCGGATATGGCCTTCAACCTGCCGCTTTTGGTCTTGATTTTGGCAGTCCCGACATTCGACACTTTCTGCGCCATTGTGCGGCGGATCCAAAAAGGAGTGCCGTTTTATCAGGCTGACTGCCAGCATTTCCACCACTGCCTGCTGGATATGGGGCTGAGCCAGCGCCAAGTGGCCCTGATCGCCTATATGCTCACTCTGACCGCCTCCACACTGGCGCTGTTTTTGGCCAAATTTCAGAACTGGAACTTGTTTTTGGTTCTGCCGGTAGTGGCGGCAGTTTTCCTTTACGGGGCTAGGCGGATCGGTATGATCAAGCCCTTTGCCGTAAAATCTGAGCGGAGGGTGTTGTAGTGGCGAGCATTGGCATAGTGTTCGGGACCAGGCCGGAAGCAATCAAGCTGGCACCGGTCGTGAAAGCGTTTCAGGACAGCAGTTGGGAAACAAGAATCATCGTGACAGGCCAACACCGGGAAATGCTCGATCAGGTTCTGGATATTTTCCGGATTGTGCCCGACTATGATTTGGATGTGATGAGCCCGGGGCAGTCGCTGAGCGATATCACCAATGCTGTGCTCCGGGGCATGGATCAGATCTTAAGCCAAACGCCTCTTGATTATCTCCTGGTCCACGGTGACACCACCTCCGCCTTGGCGGCGGCGCTGGCTGGTTATTACCACCGCATCCCGGTAGGGCATGTGGAAGCTGGGCTCCGCACCGGCAACATGTACCACCCCTTTCCCGAAGAGGTGAACCGCAAACTGGTTGATCACATCAGCAGCCTGCTGTTCGCCCCTACGGAAAAAGCGGCCGAAAACCTGCGCCGGGAAGGGTTCCCGGATGATAGAATATTCGTGACGGGCAATACAGTGGTTGACGCTTTGCGCATGGTGGTCAAGCCTAAGTATCAGTTTCGGAACCCGCTGCTGAGCCGCCTGACTTTCCAGCGCCCTGTGGTGGTGGTCACCGCGCACCGCCGCGAGAACTGGGGCGGGCCCATGGCCGACATCTGCAAAGCCACAGCCCAGGCCGCAGCGGAACTGCCGTTGGACTTTGTCTTTTCGATGCACAAAAACCCAGAACTTCAGGCAGTGGTCAAGCAGCACCTCGGCGGGTTCGCGAATGTGCACCTGATTGAGGCCATCAGCTACGATGATTTTATCAACTTGCTCAACCGCTGCTATTTCATTGTCACTGATTCAGGAGGGCTGCAGGAGGAAGGCGCGGCTCTTGGAAAACCGGTTCTGGTGATGCGGGAGTTCACCGAAAGGCCTGAAGCTTTGGAAGCCGGTTTCGTGCGTTTGGTGGGTACGGATCAGGACCGGATCAGGGCGGCGATTGTGGAATTGGCGAATGATCAGACGCGTTACACCGAAATGGCCGATGGTGAGAACCCCTATGGCGACGGCAGGGCGGCAGCCCGGATTAGACAGATTATGACAGAGTATGACAAGCAGAAGCCGGAATGATTTCCGGTTTTTGTATATCCTGGCAGATTCTGCGCATACTACCACTAGGTGGTGATAGTATGCAGATCAAAAAAGTCTTGGGCCGCATCCGGCAAATACTTGGCGCTGCCGGGCGGTGGCTGGCACATGCCCTGAGATTCCGCAGGGGCAATCTTCTTGACAGGCTCTTGCGCACAGTTGTCATTTTGGTTCTGCTCACTCTCGCCGGCGGATGGCTGATCACGAATTATGCGCTGCCGTACTGGACCTCCCGTTGGGCGGAACAGATTCCGGCGAAGCCTACCGTCGAGTGTGATCAGCTGGCGGCGGCGGTTAAACGGGAGCTGCAGTTTCTGATGGAAACAGAATACGCGTGGCTGATGGAACTGCCGAAAACACAGTTGGCGCTTGGCCCACAGGTTGATCTGCCGGAAATGACGATAGAGCCGGAACAGATGCGCCCTGCCAAACAGGAACCGGCAGATGATGTAGTGGAAGTGTGGGCCGCGGCCTTCGAACAGATCCTGTGGCCGATCAAAGGCGAGGTAGTCACTGGCTATGGGTGGTACCGCCATCCGGCATACCAGGACTGGCGCTTTCACGGCGGCCTTGAATTCGCAGCCGCCGGTGCCGAACAGATCCGCAGTGTCCTGCGGGGCCGGGTTGAGTCTATCACTCCCAATGCAAGCGGGTTTGAAGTCGTGATCAATCACGGCGGCGGCTGGCGGACTGTCTACAGCGGCATCCGTTCCGTGGCGGTCAAACTTGGGGACATAGTCGACCAGAACCAAGTGCTGGCCCATGCCGGCGATGACGGCAGAATGTTCTTCGCCTTGCTCTACGAAGATGTCCCGGTGAACCCCATGCAGTTCATGTCGTTATATTGATCTACTAGCATACTTGCAAGCATATTCACTCCATCCTGGCATATAAATGTAACAAAAACGCTAGGGGGAGCGAATATGAGAGACTATATCCGCAAGCGGGTGGTGGATGTAAGTTTATATATAATCAAGACCAACGCCACTGTGCGCCAAGCCGCCACGGTGTTTGGAGTCAGCAAAAGCACCATCCACAAGGATGTCACCGAAAGACTGCCGCGGATCAACCCCGAGCTGGCGGCTCAGGTCAAGCAGGTTCTGGAACACAACAAAGCGGAACGGCATATTCGCGGTGGAGAAGCGACGAAAAGGAAGTATATCCGAGCGCGTAAAGTATCCTAAAGAATCTCAAACCATAAAGGAATTGCCCCGACTTTGTCGAATTTTGTGGAAGGAATTGGCATGCGAAAGGGGCACTTCTTTATGTTTGGGACAGATATCGGTCTTGATCTGGGCACGGCAAATATCATCGTCTTCGTTAAAGGCAAAGGCATAGTCCTCCAGGAACCCTCGGTTGTGGCCATGGATTTGACCACCAAGAAGGTGTGCGCTATCGGTGAGGAAGCACAAAGGATGATCGGGCGGACTCCCGGCCATCTGAGGGCGATAAGGCCCCTGAGTGAAGGTGTCATTGCCAATTACGAGATGACAGAGTGCATCATCAAGTATTTCATCCACAAGGCGGTGGGACGGCGCCAGCTGTTCAAACCGCGGGTTGTGGTTTGCGTACCCTCCGGCATCACAGAAGTTGAGAAACGGGCGGTGATCGAGGCCACGCTCAAGACCGCCGCCAAAGAGGTCTACTTGATTTCAGAGCCGATGGCGGCGGCGATCGGCTGCGGGCTGGACATATCCCAGCCTTGTGCCAACATGGTCATCGACATTGGAGGCGGGACCACGGACATTGCCGTGATTTCCCTCAAAGGCGAAGTGGTCAGCCAGTCGCTGCGCATAGGCGGCCTCCATTTTGAGGAAGCGATCATGCGCCATGTCAGGAGAGCCCATAATGTGGCCATCGGCGAGCGGACCGCGGAAGAAATCAAAATCAAGATCGGCACCGCCTATCCCGAAGAGGACAAATACATGGAGGTGCGGGGCCGGGACCAGGTCACCGGGCTGCCGTGCAATGTGATGATCAGCTCCCGCGATGTGTATGAAGCCCTTCAGGAACCCGTTTCCAATATCATCGAAGCGATAAAGTCAGTGCTGGAAGTGACCCCGCCGGAGTTGGCGGCGGATATCGTCGACAAGGGCATTGTCCTCACAGGCGGCGGAGCCCTCCTCGATGGATTGGATAAGCTGATCAGCCGGGAAACCAATGTGCCGGTGCACATTGCCCGCGATCCTCTGACCTGTGTGGCCAAAGGCTGCGGGAAGGTGTTGGAGATTCTTGATAAAATGAGTGATGTTTTAGTTTCCTCCCATGCACATGTATAAGGCCGTCAGGCCTTTTTTTTATGCTTTTTTGCCGAAGCAGGGGCTTGATCTGGCACTAAAGTTTGCCCTGGCTTGTACCGATAATAAAATCAAGACGAGCAGATCAGACGCGAAGGAGGTGGGAGATTGCTGCGGGGAATTTACACAGCCGCATCGGGAATGCTGGCGCAGGCCCTTAAGACTGACGTTCTCGCGAACAACCTGGCCAATGTCGACACACCTGGGTACCGCCGTGAGACAACCATCGTGGAAGCATTCCCCACGCAGCTTTTGATGCGGGAGGAAAAGCGGCAGTACACACCGATTGGCACATTGGGAACAGGCGTGCTTGCTGTAGGTGTCCACAACTCCTTCCTTCCGGGACGGATTTATACCACAGGAAACCCACTGGATGTGGCCTTGGCCGGGCATGGGTTTTTCGCCATCGATACACCAGGCCAGCGGAGCTACACCAGGGACGGCAGCTTCACGATAAATGCCGGAGGGTGGCTGGTGACACAGGACGGGTTCCGCGTCCTGGGTGAGAACGGGCCGATCTACATCGGCGATGCCAAGGAAATCCTGATCGACTCGGAAGGCGTGGTCACCGTCGACGGCGAGGTGCGGGACAGGCTGCTGATCGTTGAATTCCTCGATCGGGGGGGATTGGTCAAGCAGGGCGGCAACCGGTACACAGCGACTCCGGATGCAGGAATGCCGTTCCGTTACCGCAGCACGGTGATCCAAGGCAGCCTGGAGATGGCGAATGTGAACACGGTGCGGGAAATGGTCAACCTCATCGAGGTGCAGCGGGCTTATGAATCCAGTCAAAAAGTGATTCAGGCCTTCGATGAGACTCTCGGCAAACTGATTAACGTGATTGGGACTTAATCAAAACAAACGGGGAACAATCGGCTGGACTGGTTTACAGAGGCCGCGAACTGTTGAATGATCGAGACAGTTTTCCCCGTAACAGTGGGAGGAATTGTATTATGATGCGCGCGTTGTGGACTGCTGCCTCAGGTATGATCGGCCAGCAGTACAAGATTGACACAACTGCCAACAACCTGGCCAATGTAAACACTACAGGTTTCAAGAAGAGCAGAGTGGACTTTCAGGATTTGCTGTATCAAACAGTACGGTACGCCGGCACTCCGGTGACCGCCGGCGCCCAGATTCCCACCGGCATTCAGATCGGTCACGGCGTTCGGCCGGTGGCGACCCAAAGATTGTTTACGCAAGGCACATTCCAGCAGACAGACAATCCGCTGGATCTGGTGATTGAAGGAGACGGCTTCTTCCAGGTGCTGCTGCCGGACGGCAGTATCCGCTACACCAGGGACGGCGCCTTCAAACGGGACAGCGACGGGCGTCTGGTGACCAGCGACGGATTCCCGTTGGAACCGGAAATCAGAATTGACGAGAACGCTCTCTCCATCAACATCGGTTCTGACGGTACAGTATCGATTCAGCTCCCCGGTCAGGATGAACCGGAGGAAAACAGCAAAAAAATTCAACTGGCACGTTTCGTCAATCCTGCTGGGCTCAAGAGCGATGGACGCAATCTCTATTCGCCCACTGCGGCCAGCGGGCCTCCTATTGTGGGAGAGCCGGGATTGGACGGCTTTGGCAACTTGGCCCAAGGTTATCTGGAAATGAGCAACGTTCAGGTTGTGGAAGAAATGGTGAGCATGATCGTTGCCCAGAGAGCCTACGAGACCAACTCCAAAGCTATCCAGGCTGCAGACGAGATGCTGCACACCGCCAACAACCTGCGCCGATAGGTGATGGCAATGGTTGGAATACTGCGGCGTAGCATCATCTGTGTCCTTCTCTTGGCAGCGGCGGGATTTTGTTTTGGATTAGGCGTTTCCGCCGAATCGGAAAAGCCGGTGATCCAGCTGTTGACCAACACAGTAGTCACAGGTGCCGATGTGTTCCTGGACGATATAGCAGAGTTCGACAGTGAAGAACTCAAAGCCCATTTAGGCAAGATCTACATTGGCGCGGCACCTCTGCCGGGTTCGACACGCCGTTTCACCTTGGGGCAGATCGAAGTGAGGCTGCGCCAGGTGAAGCTTGACCCCCGTGATTTCCACTTCACCGGGGCCAAGGAAGTGCTGGTCACAGCTCAAGCGCCGGTGCAGCCGGCGCCAGCNNCAGCGTCGGCGGCGTCTGTGCCCAGCGCCGGCCAGGACACTCTGATCTACCATGTGGTGGTGCCGGTGAGGAACATCGCCCGCCACGAAGTGATCAGCCTTGAGGATTTGAAGATCGAAGAGCGGACAGGCAGGACCGTACCCAGCAATCTGGCCGCTATCGAGGATTTGGTTGGCAAACGGGCCACACGCCTGCTGGCGGCGGGAACAGCCTTGACCACCTCCGCGGCGGAACCGGTGCCTTTGGTCGAGGTGGGAGATTTGGTGACCATGGTTGTGACCAGCGGCCCAGTCACCGTGACCGCCACAGGCAAAGTGCTGCAAAAGGGCGCCTTGGGCGACATCGTGGCGGTGGAGAATGTCAGCACCCGCGCCAAAGTGTACGGTGTGGTACTCAATTCGGACTTAGTGAAAATTGAGATTGGAGGCCTGAAATAAAATGCCAAGACTGCGCAGGGTTGCTCCAATTATGATTGGAATATGCTTAGTGCTGGTGTTGTCGGCCGGCGCTGCGGCGACTTCCCTGTTTTCGCCAAGCACAGGGTCATTGTATTCCGACTACAAAGCGAGAAACGTCGGTGATCTGGTGACAGTGCTGATCATCGAGCAATCCCGGGCCACACAGTCCTCCGACACATCATCCGGGAACAGCAACACCTTAAGCCTCGGGCCCGGTGGGGGAGTTCTGGCCGACTTGATTCCGCTGCTCAGATTCACCCACAGCGGGCAGTTCGACGGCAGCGGCACTACTTCCAGGGGAAGCAGCGTGACGGCGAAAATCACCACCAGAGTGGTGGAGATCCACGACAATGGAACAATGAAAATCGAAGGCAGGCAGAAACTGAAAATCAATGGGGAAGAACAGGAGATCGTGATTTCCGGAGTCATCCGTTCCCGGGATATCGGCCCGGACAATACCATCCTGTCATCGCAGGTGGCCGACGCGGAGATCCAGTTCGTCGGCACAGGCATCATCGGCGACAAGCAAGACAAGGGTATCTTGAGCCGCTTGTTCGACTGGCTCTTTTAGCCTGGCTGCCGGCGGAGAAATGGAGGTTCTTTCATGAGACGCTTACAGAGCTGGACAATCCCAGCCTTGATCATCTTGCTGGTTTTGCTTTTGGCCGCAGGCACAGCGAGTGCCAATGAAGCCCCAATCGTGCGGGTCAAAGACATTGCCCGCGTCCAGGGAGTCCGGGCCAATCAGCTTTACGGTTTGGGTTTGGTTGTAGGGCTTAACGGCACTGGCGACGGCAGCGGATCCTTGGCCAACCTGCAGATGGTGGCCAACATGTTGGAGAAATTCGGCATTACCGTGTCCGCCGATGATCTGAAGCTGAAGAACGTGGCGGCGGTGATGGTTACTGCCACTATCTACTCATCGGTACGCACCGGAGATCAAATTGATGTGGTGGTGTCCTCAATCGGCGATGCCCGCAGCCTCCAAGGCGGATACTTGCTCCAAACACCGCTGCAGGCAGCCAACGGGCAGATCTACGCTGTTGCTCAAGGTCAGCTCTCCATCGGCGGTATTGCTGCCAGGGGAGGCTCCAGCCGGAGCCAGAACCATCCGACTGTGGCTATGATCCCCAACGGAGCTATTGTGGAGCAGGAGATTCCCCACAGCCACAGCAGCGGAGATGAAATAGAACTGGTTCTGATGGAGCCTGATTTCAGCACTGCGGCACGGTTGGTGGAAACGATCAATCAGGCCTTTGAACAGGATCTTGCCTGGGCCCGGGATCAATCGACGGTTATAGTAAAGATCCCCGGCGAATATGCCGATAATAGTGTTGGAATGATAGCACGTTTGGAAG
>LSQX01003162.1_pt1 | contig 12410 bp, 14 predicted proteins | sample 654561 | NCBI WGS metagenome assembly LSQX01 (sample SAMN04489861, study PRJNA283612) | anaerobic digester metagenome | isolation source: 4 biogas reactors fed with cattle manure at either 37C or 55C with and... | place: Denmark: Kongens Lyngby | collected 2014 | reverse complement strand
ATCCACAGCATCCCGATGCCGACGGCGATGGCTATGTGGCCATGCCAAATGTGAACGTCGTGCGGGAGATGGTGGATCTCGTGTCCGCGACCCGCGCCTATGAGGCAAACATAACGGCACTGAATGCTGCTAAGCAGATGGCACTGAAAGCCCTGGAAATCGGGCGCTGAATACTTCTCTAGGGAGGGTTAGCCATGCGCATTGAAGCTGCTGCACTGGCCAGGCCGCAGATCAAATCGACAGCGCCCACGTCCAGCGGGCCAGCGTTTCGCGACGTCCTGCAGAATGCCCTGCGCCATGTTAATGAACTGCAGCTGCAGTCTGATGTCGCTTATCACAAGCTGATTACAGGCGAGATCGAGTTTCACGATGCCATGGTCATCGCGGAACAGGCAAACCTAGCATTGCAGCTTACTATGGCAATTCGCAGTAAGATCATCGAAGCATACCAGGAAATCATGCGGATGCAGGTTTAGCTAGGTGGTGAATGATGAATACGGTCCTGACATCTTTTAGAGACACCTGGGGCAAGTTGTCTAAGCCCATGCAGATTGGGGCGATCATCCTTGTTCTCGGTGTTTTTGCCTTCTTAGTGCTGATTACATTGTTTTCCAATGTTGACTACGATGTGCTGTTCTCCAATCTCCAACCGGAAGATGCCGCAGCTGTGGTCTCGGCCCTGCAAGAAAGAAACTTTCCATACAGGCTTGCAGAAAACGGCACAGCTGTGCTGGTACCAGCAGATCAGGTACTGGAGACACGCATATCCCTGGCTTCAGCCGGTCTGCCGGCAGGGGGAGTAGTAGGCTTTGAAATCTTCAACAGTACGCGCATCGGGGAAACAGAAGCTGACCGGCAGCTGCGCTACCAATGGGCGCTGCAGGGCGAACTGACCCGTACTATTCGTCAGATCAACGCAGTGCAGGACGCTCGCATCCATATAGTGCTGCCCCAGCGTTCCCTCTTTATCAAAGAGTCACAGCCTGCTAGTGCCTCTGTCCTGCTCCACCTCAAGCCTGGAAACAGTCTAACGAGCTCGCAGGTGCGGGCGATCGCCAACTTAGTTGCCGCGAGCGTAGAAGGACTGACAAGTGATAACGTCACGATCGTAGACAGCCGCGGTAATGTACTCAGCAGTCCAGACCCCAGACAGCTCAACGGCGAAGCGTTTGCGGCCCGCTTTGAACTGGAAAGGGCCTATGAAAAGCAGCTTGAAGACAATCTCGTGGCTATGTTGGAAAGAGTGTACGGCTACGGCAACGTTGTGGTTCGCGTTAGTGCCACCTTAGATTTCGATCATTACGAGGAGTTCAGCGAAACCTTTACACCCATCACCCGCGATGGGGGACTAGTGCGCAGCCAAGAGACGATCGCTGAGCAGTATCAGGGGACAAACCTAGTCGGAGGAATTCCGGGTGTCGACACTAACATCCCTGGCTATGCTGCCGCCGACGGCGCCGCCTCTCAGTACAGCCGCCAGGAGTCAATGACAAACTACGAGCTCAACCGGACCGAAAGCCACTTTGCTTCATCTCCTGGCAAGGTCTCACTCTTAAGCGTGGCAGTGTGGCTGAACGGCCAATACAGCCCGAATCAGCTGGCGGCGGTGGAAGAGTCCATCAGTCGGGCAATCGGTCTCCAGCCCAGTCGCGGTGACAGCATCTACGTGAACGCGGTTCCCTTTGAGTCCACGAGCATGTGGGCGGATACTCCTGTGGTGCAGTATGTAGAAGCTCCAAGTTATCTCATGTATATCATTGCGGGAGCCCTGTTGCTAGCGCTAGGGGCGGCCGTATTGATACTGAGAAGCCGACGCAGGCAGGAGACTGTCCTTGCCCCGGCCGCGGCTGGGTTAGATGTGGTTGTCACTGATGAAATGGTTGAAGCGCTGACGCAGGCGGAAAAGGACATGCAGGAACTGCGCAGTAAAGTGACGACTATTGCTCAAGAGAAACCGCGCGATGTTGCCCAGCTGATTAGAACCTGGTTGGCGGAAGACTGAGGGGGAACACATGGTGGAAATGAACGGCAAGCAAAAGGCGGCTGTACTGTTGGTTTCGCTCGGGCCTGAGCTTTCCGCCCAGATTTACCGTCATCTGCGCGACGAAGAGATTGAGGTCCTGACCAGAGAGATCGCCAACACCGCCAGCATCCGGGCGGGCGTACGGGATGAAGTGTTTAACGAGTTTTATGAGATGTATCTTGCTCGCGAGTATGTGGAGCAGGGGGGCATAGACTACGCGCGCGAACTGTTAGAAAAGGCCCTTGGCGCAGCCCGGGCCGAAGCCATTCTTTCACGGCTGGCCTCAACCATGAAGGCTCGGCCCTTCAGTTTCGCACGCAAGACAGACCCCAATCAGCTGCTCAACTTCATTCAAAATGAGCATCCCCAGACCATAGCTCTGATCTTGGCTTACCTCAATCCGGAGCAAGCAGGTATGATTCTCTCGGCTCTGCCGCCCGAAATTCAGGTCGATGTGGCCAAGAGAGTGGCCACACTGGACCGCACTACGCCAGAAATCTTGAAGGAAATCGAGCAGACGTTGGAGAATCGGCTGTCCGCCTTCGCCATCGAGGACTATACCATGGCAGGCGGGATCGATGCGGCAGTAGAAATCCTCTCACTGGTTGACCGAACCACGGAGAAAACGATCCTCGACGCGCTCGAAGAGGAAGATCCTGAGTTGGCAGAGGCCATCCTAAAGCGGATGTTCGTCTTCGAAGATATCATCACGCTCGATGACCGTGCGATTCAGAAGGTGCTCCGTGAGATCGACACCCGCGACTTGGCTCTGGCCCTCAAGACAGCCAGCGAAGATGTTGCTAACCGGATTTACAAGAATATGTCAAAACGGGCTGCTGACATGTTGAAAGAAGACATCGAGTTTATGGGCCCTGTCCGCCTCCGGGACATTGAAGAAGCCCAACAGAAAATCGTTGCCTCGATTCGCAGGTTAGAGGAAGCTGGCGAGATCGTGATTGCCCGCGGTGGGGAGGATGAAGTGATTGTCTAGGATCATCAAAGCTGCGGAGCTTAAGGTGTTAGTCCCAGAAGACTCTACCGAGATCATCCGCCCCGTCATGGATAAAGAACGTGGCGAAGAGCCAACGCTGAACGTTTCTGCCCGAGAAGGCACGATTCTGGAGGCATCAGACCTGATCGCCCAGGCAAAAGCGAAAGCCGCGGAGATAATTCAATCGGCTGAAGAAGAAACCCAAGCCCTTCGCCTGCAAGTAAACCAAGAGATAGACGAGCTCCGCGAAATGGCCAAAGCCGAAGGCTATCAAGCTGGCTATGGGGTCGGAGTCAAAGAAGGACAGGCGCGCGCTGACCAGGAGTCAGCGCGTCTTTTGCAGCTCCTGCAAGAACTGGTGGAACGAGCTGCCGCAGACCGGGTCAATGCCCTAGCCAAGCAGGAGGAGGATGTCCTAAAGTTAAGCCTCATTCTTGCCGAAAAAATAGTGAGGAAGGCCATCAGCGAAGACCATACATGGCTGAAGCCGGTGATCCAAGAAGCTTACGAAAAACTAGGCGCAGTCAATGAATGCATAATCCGGCTCAACCCCGAAGACTACGCCGTCCTGCAGACAGAAGAGATCCGGCTCAATAGACTGGGTCCCGATCGGATCTCCTTCCGACCAGATCCCAACCTTAACCTGGGTGAATGCATCATCGAAACCGACGGCGGCACAGTAGATGCCAGTTTAGAGAAGCGGTTGGGCAAGCTGGCGCGGCACCTTCTGGAAGTGATCTACGATGGGTAGCCCAGAGTTTTCTCCCCGCGTGAAGCACTACCTGAGCCGCCTGGACGGGTTCGATGATTTCGTACACATGGGCAAGATTACCCAGATTGTTGGCCTTACACTCGAGGCAAACGGACCGGCATCAAATCTAGGTGACCTGTGCTGGGTCAGCCCCCGACAGGGTGATGCCATTCCCTGCGAAGTGGTGGGCTTTCGAGAGAACCGAGTGCTGTTGATGCCGTTAGGCGACCTTGCGGGGATCGGACCCGGAAGCCTCGTCACTGGGACTGGCCGTTCGCTGCGGGTCGGTGTTGGACAAGGGCTGCTCGGCTGAATTCTTGACGGCCTTGGGAAACCAATCGATGGAGGCGATCCTCCCGCGGTCGAGGAGTTTTACTCTATCAACGGCAATATCCCATCGCCGCTTGAACGGCAGCGCATCAGCGAGCCGCTCCAGATCGGCGTACGGGCCATCGACGGACTCCTAACATGCGGTAAGGGGCAGCGGATCGGCGTTTTTGCCGGAAGCGGGGTGGGGAAGAGTACTTTGCTGGGCATGATGGCCCGCAATACCAAAGCCGACGTCAATGTCATCGCATTGGTCGGCGAGCGGGGTCGCGAAGTGCGAGAATTCCTGGAGCGCGACCTAGGCCCTGAAGGACTGCGCCGTTCAGTCGTGGTGGTAGCCACATCAGACCAGCCTGCCCTAGTCCGCATCAAGGGCGCAATGGTTGCCTCAACAATCGCCGAGTATTTCCGGGACCAGGGCGCAGACGTCCTATTCATGATGGACTCGGTAACGCGGTTTGCCATTGCCCAGCGCGAAGTGGGGTTAGCGGTGGGAGAGCCGCCTGCAACACGGGGATACACACCCTCGGTTTTTGCTGCCCTGCCCAAGCTCCTGGAGCGCAGCGGACCCGGGCTGAAAGGGACCATCACAGCCTTCTACACTGTGTTGGTGGAAGGCGACGACATGAATGAGCCTATTGCTGATACGGTGCGCGGCATTCTAGACGGCCACATAGTCCTGTCCAGGGCGTTGGCTGAGCAGCAGCACTATCCAGCGATCGATGTATTGGCCAGCGTGAGCCGCCTTATGACTGAAGTCGCCACACCTGAACATCTGCAGCTTGCAGGCAGATTTCGTTCGCTTTTGGCGGTGTACAAAGATGCGGAGGATCTGATCAACATCGGAGCATACGCACACGGCAGCAATCCCCGCATTGACCTGGCCATTAAGCTGATTGATGGATTTCGACGTTTTCTTCAGCAGGAAACATACGAAACAGCCCAGTGGGACGAAATGTATGAACACCTGCAGATGGCAGTTCGGCCGCATGGCGAGGAAGGTGAGAAATGAGCTTCAAGTTTCGCCTAGAGAAGGTTCTAAGAGTTCGCAGACTAGAAGAAGACCAGGCCCGCGACAGGCTGTTATGCCGGCAAAAAGAGCTCAAGGTAGCCGAAGGACAGCTCAAGCAGCTTAGGGATGAACGCAGCGAAATTGCCCAGTTTGGGTACGCCCAAAGCGACTTGGTGCTGAGAGCGGCTATGTACAAGTATTTGGAGCGCCTTGACGATCGGATCCTCAAGCAGAGCCAAGTGGTTGCCGACTGTCAGACGAAGCTCGCCGAAGCCCAGGATCAATGGCTTGATGCGAGACGCAAAAAGGAAGTGCTGGAGAAGTTGCGAGAGAAGCGGTTCAACGAGTATCGCCGCGAAGAAGAACGAGCGTTGCAGAAAGTCCTAGATGACATGGGATCTAGAGTTAGGGCGTAGGAGGTAAGTCGGTGGGTAAGTGGGTACTTGTCACGATTTTTCTCATCACCGCCATCATCGCTGCTGTGGTAGTCTTTTCGGTAACAGGCGTAATTGATGCACCAGCCCTAGTGCTTAAGGGTGCCCGTTCTATCGGCTGGCTGGAGCCACATGTAGAGGTTTACGAGATTGGTAAGGCCGCCGAAGAGTGGCAGAACGAGCAGCTCAGGAGCCTGGATCAGATCCGGCAGGAACTCGATGGGCGGGAGCAGGCTCTAGCGGCACTCGCCGACGAACTGGAGCAGAGGGCCCAAACCCTAGACAGACGGGAAGCAGAGTTAGAAGCCCAGGCGGCTGCACTGGCTCAGGCTAGAGCTGAGCGGATGAATGTGCAGCACCTGGCTGAGATCTATACAGAGATGGAAACTGCCGAGGCCGCTCGGATTCTAGAAAAAATGAACGAAGCTGAAGTGCTGGAAATCTTGGCTGTGATGGATGTGCGCACCACAGCCCGTATCCTGGAAGCGCTTCCCACCGAGCGAGCCGCTTCCCTCAGCCGCAGGCTGGGGAGTTTCTAGGCAGCTCCCATATAACCTTTCGGGGAAAGGAGGTGATTACTTCAGTGCAATTTGGTGTATTGTTGGAAGCGCTGCTCTCACCAACACCAAAGCACAGCGGCGGTGTTAGGCACGTCTTCCAAGCAGAAGGCGATGATTCCTTTGCAGGCCTGTTTCAGATGTTTGTGGATGCTGAGCCCGGTGAACTTCCCCTGGAACTGGAAACCGCACAGGAAGTAGAGCCGCAACAGCTGGGAATGGTACAGCCGCTGCCGGAGGTAGCCTACCCGCCGGAAGCGATGGAAGGCGATGGTGCGGTGGATGTACCTGAGCAAGACCGTGGCGCAGGGGGCCATGAACTGGAGCCGCCGCGGCGCCGCATGCCAGAGCGAAAGCGGACCGGAACGGAACTAGCTCCTGCCACGGAACTTTGGAGGGGTCCAAGGCTGCTTCCGGGAAGTCCAGGTTATTTGGTTGCCCCTGAGATACCGGTGGAACCAGTAGATGTAGTAGAGAGAACAGCACCCGTTTCTAGGTATGCACAGGTTCTGGCAGCGAAGGAATCGAGGGTGTTGGCAGATACCTTTACCCAGCCCGTAGCCCTCAGCCGCCTCGTGCAGCGATTTGGGCCCCACAGGCACCTGGAACCCGCTGCGGACACAGTTACCGCAAGACTCATGCAGGAGAGCGGAGAGCTCCTGGTGGACGCTGAACAACCTCCTCCACAGCCTGGAATGCACTCTGTACGGCCAACTGTCCTTCAGACACAGTTACCGGCGGACACATTGATGGAAGCAGAAGGCACATTAGTTCCTACGGAAACAGGTTCACCGCAGCCACAGCTAGATCGTAGTGTCGTCTGGGAACCGGAGTTTCTCTGGGTACTGCCTGTGAAAACGGAAGGAGACAACGCGACATTCCAAAATGACCCGGCGAGGCTAGCTCCCGATGCTGAAACACCGCAGAACCCAAGCCTGAATGAGGTTACGCTGGAGCAGGTCCAGTGGCGCCGTAGCCCAAAGATCCTGCAGCCAGCGGAAGACGAGGCTGCTCCTCCGGAAGCAGCACAAGCCGCAAATCTCTCTGATGTAGGCGAACCGCCAGAGATGGAAGGCGAGGCAGACACAGGGGCTCAACTGGTCAAACCAGATACAGCTGAGCGAAAAACTCCCGATAAGCGTGAACACCAGGTGGAGACAATGGGGCCGCCGCTTCGGCCTTCAGGTGAAGCAAGTGCTGCGGCTGCTCCCGTGAGTGACCCTCGACCGCTCGAAGTACAGCAGCCTATAGGCATGGATGATCCCGTTACTGGCACACAGGTGGATCTGTCCGAACCCGCTGAGGCGGCTGTGGAGATTGCCGAACGCATACAAGCGGTGTTTGCGGGGGGTCGCAGTGAAGTCAGGATTCAGCTCAAACCGGAGCATCTCGGAGAATTGAAGATCAAAGTTGCGGTGGAACAGGGGGTGATCTCGGCTGAGTTCATTGCGGAAAGCCAGGCAGTCAAGAGCATCATCCAGGCCCACCTGCCCGAACTGCGCACGGCCCTGCAGGACTTAGGGACCAATGTCGCCGAGCTGGCCGTTCATGTGGGAACACAGGAGCAGCCCTGGCGGCAGGACCAAAACAACGGCAGACCGCAGTGGTGGACACCGAGCAGAAGGGCGAGCCGCACAGGCGTGCCGGTGGAGGATAGTGCTGCAGTCACAACTTACGTGCGGGATTCGTGGAACCAAATCGATCTGAGAGCATGAGAAGGGAGGGTGATGACGATCTATTTCAATCCAGTGGGCACTGTGCATCAGACGGCCCATGACGGCCGATCTGGGGAAGCACAGCGCAATGAGTTAGACAAAGATCAATTCCTGCATCTCCTAATCAGGCAGCTCAAGTGTAAAGAACCGTTCAAGCCTCTGTACGACCACGAGTTCATTGCACAGCTCGCGCAGTTCAGCAGTCTCGAACAGATGCAGAATCTCAATACGAACATGGTGGCGATGATGCTGTCACAGCAGAAGCTCACCGCCCTAGGGGAAGCAACTCGCATGATCGGCAAGTACGTGGAGCTGCGAACCCACGACGGAGAGCAGCTGTACGGAGAAGTAACAGGAGTGCAGTTCAAGGACGGTTGGCCGCAGTTGATTGTCGGCGGGAAACTGTACGGCTTTGACGAGGTCGTTGCCATTGTAAAGGGGGGAGAATAGCCATGGCAGAACGCTTTCAGATTCCTAACAGCTTACCGATAACGCCACCAAGCAGGCCTTTACCGGTCAAGCGCACATCACAACCAGCAAAAGAAGCGGCGCCTGATTTTGCAGCACTTCTTCACAAGGAGCTGGAGGCGAGTTCCATCAGGTTTTCCGCACACGCTGAAAAGCGCTTGGCTGCGCGGAGGATTCACCTGACCCCCAACCAAATCGCGAGCCTAGAACAAGCCGTGGATCGCCTGCAGGCAAAAGGCGGCAGGGAATCGCTGATTATCATGGGCGATGTGGCTTTTGTGGTGAGCGTAAGAAACCGCACAGTGATTACAGCGGTTGATGGCGACTCTATGAAGGAGAACGTCTTTACAAACATCGATAGTGCGATCGTAAGCTAAACAACAAGTTCGGGCTGGACCTTCTTGGGAGGCCCTTCATCCACCGAACGACGGACGTGGATTAGAAGGAGGAATGTGGACATGATGCGTTCTATGTTTGCCGGCGTATCTGGATTGAAAACCCACCAGATCCGGATGGACGTAATCGGCAACAACATTGCAAACGTCAACACTGTTGGCTACAAAGCCGCGCGAGTGACGTTCAAAGACATGCTTTACCAGCAGATGACTGGCGCCACTGCCCCAACAGATACCCGTGGCGGTATGAACCCGCAGCAGGTGGGGCTCGGCGTCACTCTCGGTTCAATAGACGTCAGGCACACCCAAGGTAACACCCAACCCACGGGCTACGTGACAGACCTTGCCATTGAAGGGGATGGCTTCTTCATCCTCGCCCAGGGCAATCAGCGCTTTTACACCCGGGCCGGTGCTTTCGGCCTGGACAACGGCGTCGATGGAAACCTAGTGTCCCTGATTAACGGTGCACGCGTCCTTGGCTATCGAGCGGATGCAGATGGGAACATTGATCTCAACTCACCGCTGCAGACGCTGCACATCTCCACAGCGGAGACCATCCGCCCTAAGGCAACTGATCGGGTTGTATTCGGCGGGAACTTAGATGCCACTTACGAAGGCGACAGCATCTCACGTTCCGTGCAGGTGTATGATTCCCGTGGCAAGCAGCAGACCATCAACGTAATCCTGGAAAAAGGCCAGAACAACACGTGGTCATGGAGCTCCGAGTGGGTCATGGAAAGCAGTACGCTCCCCCGTGGGACATCGGCCGTGGAACCGAATCGCGACTATGAAGTGCGGCAGAACCCTGTCAGCAATAGGTTCGAGCTGGTGGACAAAGCTGATCCTTCGAAAGTGGTAGCCGAGAGCGCTGACGGACGGGTTTGGACCATGTTGAACTCGAGTGGGAATCCCACCGATCAAACCATCGAATTCGAGATCAGCCTGCCACTGGAACACGGAACCCCCCCAGAACCGTTTACCCTAAGGGCCACGGGTGATGAGTCCTCACTCAGGCTTGTTGGCAACCTCAAGCTTGGGGAGAGTGGTGTCATTGCATTCAACACCAACGGCAGCTTTCGCAGCGCGACTCCGAGTCTGCCCGATGGTCGTATCGGGATCACCCTCAACCCAGTACTCGCCGATCCTATGACCATCGAACTCGATTTCACCCAATTCACCCAATACGCTGATGAGATGACGGCCCGGTTCGTGAATCAAAACGGTTACACAAATGGTACTCTAGAAAGCTTTTCCATCGACCAGTATGGCCGCATTGTGGGAAGCTTCTCCAACGGGCTAACGCGCAATCTCGGACAGGTGGCTTTAGCCCGGTTTGCCAACGCCCCGGGCCTGGAGCGGTCAGGATCGACCATGTTTATCGAGTCGGCCAACTCCGGCGTGCCCCAGATAGGTGCCGGGGGAACGCCTGGATTCGGCACCATTTCCCCTAGTGCGCTGGAGATGTCCAATGTGGATCTGAGTGAGGAATTCACGGATCTCATTATCACGCAGCGAGGGTTCCAGGCCAATTCGCGGATCATTACATCGTCCGATGAAATGCTACAGGAACTGGTAAACCTCAAGCGGTAGTCTTTTGGGGCCGTGCCCTGCGGCCCCGTTTTCACTATCAAGATGGAGAGGGCGAGCACATGGATATTTCCTCAATTATCGGCATTGTCATGGGTACGACACTCTTGGTCACAGGCATGATTCTGGAAGGAGATTTAAGAATCTTTTGGAGCCTATCCAGCGTGCTGATAGTATTTGGCGGCACCTTTGCGTCGGTGATGATCAACTTCTCCATGTCGCAAGTGAAAACCGTGTTGTCTCTGGTAAGAATCGCCTTTGCAGGCAGTGCAGGCGACAGAAGCCACGAAATCATCTCCACACTGGTGCAGTTTGCCGAAATATCGCGGCGCGAAGGTTTGCTTGCTCTAGAAGAAAGAGCGCATGCCGTAGATGAACCATTCCTCCAGAAGGGCATCCAGCTCGTCGTGGATGGCACTGATCCAGAACTTGTCAGGAATATCTTGGAGATTGAGCTGATGTCGGTCGAGGACAGGCACCGTATAGGGCACCGCATGTTTGACCAGATGGGCGCTTGGGCTCCGGCTTACGGCATGATCGGGACGTTGATTGGCCTGATTGTTATGCTTTCAGAGCTGGACAATCCTGATCTGATTGGCAGTGGTATGGCGGTAGCCTTGATCACCACCTTCTATGGCTCAGTGGCATCCAACTTGATCTTCCTACCCATCGCAGGAAAACTGCGTGTCAAGACCGAAGAGGAAATCTTTCTTAAGCAGATCATGATTGAAGGCATCCTCTCCATTCAGGCCGGTGAGAATCCGCGCATCGTCGAAGAAAAACTGAAGTCATTCTTTCCAGCAGGTTTCGCTGCCGCCCAAAGGGGGAGAGATTTAGAGGCTCCGGCGGAGGGAGTGACGGTGCGTGCGTAGAAGAAGAAGAGATGAAGGCCTGTCGGGGGGAACGTGGCTTAATACATATGCCGACATGGTTACCCTGCTCTTAGCCTTCTTCGTACTGCTGTTTGCTTTTTCCGAACTTGATGCTGGCCAGTTTCAGTCAATTGTCAGGGCCCTCCAGCGCGGCCTGGGCATTTTCCAGGGCGGTACTGCTGTGATCGGCCATGACGCAGCTGTCATCTCCCCAACAGATCTTTCCGGAAGGCAGCTGAACGACATTTACGATCGGCTGGCAGCACACTTGGAGGAGCATGCCTTTCCTGGTATCAGTCTGGAAATGGACGAGCGTGGTGTAACCATCCGCTTTGCTGACCAGGTGTTTTTTGACTTGGGCAAGGCGGACCTAAAGCCGGAAGCGATTCGCATTCTCAACAATGTCGCTCCGATTCTCCGGGACCTGCCCAATCCCATTCGCGTGGAAGGGCATACCGATAACTGGCCCATCCGCACAGCTGAGTTTGCTTCTAACTGGGAGTTAAGCGTCCGCCGAGCAACCAATGTTGTGCGCTATCTCATTGAGGAACAGGGTTTTGATCCTCATAAACTCTCGGCTGTGGGCTATGCAGAGTACCGGCCCCTGAGGCCGAATGATACGGCAGAAAATCGCGCCCTTAACCGCCGAGTCGACATAGTGATCATGAGCATCGATCTTTGGGATGAAGAACCGAATTGAGGATGGTGAACCCCATGGCCAAGAAGGTAGAAGTGGATTTGAAAGTCATCATTGGAATTATTGCCTTAGTGATAATCGCGACGGCCGGCAGTGCCTATTCAACGTTTCTGATTTTCCAAAGAGGAAGCACGTCTCAGGAAGTGAGTGAAGCCGCTGCAGCCAAAAAGCGGGATATAGGCCCCGTATTCGATGCCGGCGAATTCACAGTCAACTTGATGTCCACAGGCACACAGCCGCGCTTTATCCGTACCGGGATTATGGTGGAAGGTTCAGCTCCGAACGTGGTCACAGAACTCGAAAAACGCACGCCGCAGATCCGCGATCTGGTGATCAGCCTGCTCAGGTTGTGTACCGTTGAAGAGCTGCGCACCGTCAACGGCGTGGATAACCTGCGGTCGAAGATCGTCGAGGGCATTAATGAACTGCTGATTTCGGGACATGTGGTGCAAGTCTATTTTGTGGACTTAGTGATCCAGTAGGATCTTGGCGGAAAGGAGTTACCATGGCTGATTCGATTCTGTCCCAAGCCGAAATCGATGCCCTCCTCAGCAGAGGTGGAGCGGTAGAACCACATGCAC
>LSQX01193821.1_pt1 | contig 12411 bp, 10 predicted proteins | sample 654561 | NCBI WGS metagenome assembly LSQX01 (sample SAMN04489861, study PRJNA283612) | anaerobic digester metagenome | isolation source: 4 biogas reactors fed with cattle manure at either 37C or 55C with and... | place: Denmark: Kongens Lyngby | collected 2014 | reverse complement strand
TGGTATTTCGTCAGCAAAGAAAATCTGCTCACCAAAGAGCACATGGATAAATACTTAGCACCCGTTCTAAATCACAAAGTTTCCAACATCTCGCCTGTGCAGATGATAGCCAGCGGGCCGGATACAAATCATGCAAATATCTTGCAATTATACTTTTCGGCAATCGCCAGCGCAAAATATTCCATCCGCATCAATACTCCCTATCTCATCCTCAATGAAGCCCTGCTCATGGCGCTCAAAACTGCGGCTATCAGCGGCGTTAAGGTGCAGATCATCGTTCCGCACAATGCGGATCACTTCGTGGTCTTTTGGGGCTCGCGCTCCTATTTTCAGGAGCTTTTGGAGGTCGGGGTGGAAATCTTTGAATATACGCGCGGATTTATGCACGCCAAGATTCTCATCGTGGACGACGAGGTCTTGGGGCTGGGCACGGCAAATATGGACTTGCGTAGTTTTAACCACAATTTTGAGCTAACTTCGCTTATCTACGAGGATTCGCTGATCGACAAAGCCAGCGATGCTTTCAGCGAAGACCTCACATTTAGCCGGCGTATTGACCTCGAGGAATTCTCGCGCCGCAACATCATTGAGCGCAGCAAAGAGTCGATTTGCCGCCTCTTATCACCTCTTTTATAAAGGAGTATTCTATGAAAATTATCGCTGTTGATTTCAGAGATGACCTGATTCGCGAGGCTTTTACCCTCATCAGAAATAAGACGATCTTGATCTTCCCAACCCGCGTGGCGGCGGAACTTGCTCGCAAAGAATATGAAAAGAATTGGCAACTCTTGGATATTCAGTGGCTTGCGATGGAAGAATTCAAGGATAGTCTGTGTTTTCCAGAGCAGCCGCTGGTTGCCGACGACAAGAGACTTCTGGCACTCTATCAGGTTCTCACTGAAGAAGATAAGGCATATTTCCACATCTCGGACTACGATGATTTGGTGAGCTGGGGGATCAATTTCTTTAAGTTCTTGGATGAAAATCAGGAGGCGGGCTATGATGCGCTGGCGCTGGAAAAGCTCATAGAATTGGAGCTGCGCATGCGAGAGTGGCAGGAAGATCACATCATTAGGCTTGCACAGATAGTATTGCGCTATAAGGAGTTCATTGGCGAAAGAGGCTTCACCGATAAGGTCTTCGTTTCTCTGCCCGAAAGCACGGAAATCCCCTTCACGGGCAAGCGGATCATGGTCATAAATCAATATTATTACAGCCCGCGCGAGGAAGAATTGCTCCGGCGTTGCAAAGATGGTGGCAATGAGCTAATCCTTTTCTATCATGGGATTAAGCCTAAAGAGGGCAAGCTCAATGTCGAGGCATTTGATGCGCGAAAAGCTTGGGAAAGTCTTACAGAAAAGCCGAATATCCGCTTGATGCATTGTGCCAATGAGGACGCTGCGGCACTGGAATTCATCCGCCGGCAGAGCCCCAAAGATGCCGCTGTCATCATCGACAACCAGTTTTTAAATAGCTCATATTCCGCATATTTCCCGCGGGAACTCGTGAGCCCGCTGAATGTCTTTCCCATCGTGCATAGCAATTGGTTTCGCATGCTCTCTTTCATGCGCGAGCTCGCCTTGGATACTTCCACAAATAAGGGTTTTGTGCCGCTTGCCATCATCATGCGCTATTGTTTTGATATCAGGCTAAATCAAAGCCTCGTTGAGGGTTGGGATGAAATTAAACAAGAAGAATTGAGGAAGGCAATCTTCAAACTCAGTGACAATCAAGTGCTCTATTTTGACATCGAAAAAGAGCGGAACTTCGGCTTGAAACTGGTTGATGGGCACAAAAAAAGCACCGAATTGGTGCTGTATGAACTCTTGGAAAAGCTTTTTGATATCCTGAAAAAAGTCTTGGCGCAGACCAATGTGGATCAGCTCATCGGTCTGATTGATAATGAACTCAATCCACAGGACTTTTGTGGCGTGGTGGAGATAGAAAAAAGCCATATCCTGGAAGAAATCTGGAAGGCTTTGGCAAACTTCGCTACCGCCGAGAAGCTGGGTATAGTCAGTGATTGGCACGATATCTTCGACAATCCCGGCGCAGGAATCTTTGCGCTGTGGGTAGATTTTGTGAAGTCTCAACGCCTGAAATTCATCCCCAAAACTCACACGAAAAGTTGGGGCGTCTCAAACCTCTTTGATAGTCGCAATCGCATCTATCCCAATGTCGCATTCCTGCAGTGTGTGGAAGGGACCATGCCTCAAAATCCGGCGCCGACTTGGCTGCTCAACGAAGCGCAAAAGCATAGGCTGGGATTTCTGGCTTATGACACTATTCGCGCTTGGGAACGCTATTACTTCATGAGGCTGGTCTTCCTCGCCAAAGAGGTTGATATATATACATATAGCAATGTTGAGGAGAACGTTCATCCCAGCAGTTTTGTGGAAGAACTCTGCAGCTTTGTGGACGGCCTTGAGATGCAAAGGGGAGATCATGCGCTCAATAAACTTGACGTTCGGGAGCTTTTTGACTCGCGTCCGCAGATTTGCCCGGCTGAAAGCATGGATTTCATTAGCCAAAACCCCGCCTTCCTCAAAGAGCCGGATGAGCACTTCTACTATCTTGCCGCAAGCCCGCAAACCGACTTCAATGGGAACAAAACCATAGAGTTTGGCAGCGATTCTCTCATCCGACTCTGTGTGAATCCCTTTGTTTGGTATATCCATAACAATCGCCGTATCAGGGCGCTGGAGACAGAGCTCAAAGAGACGATACAGCCCTTGCTTTTCGGTAGTCTCATGCACAAGTATTTCGAAGAAGTTTTAGGGCTGAAAACACGGAAAATTGACCGCATAGAGCAGTTGGAAAGCCTGTTTACAGACAAGACATTTCTCAAAGATAAACTGATTGAACTGATTGATTCGCCGGAGTTTAGATATAAGATTCCCAAGAACTATAACAGCGACTTCCTCCGAGATATCATCAGCGATAGGCTGGTCTTGTCCCTGCAAGAGTTCTATCATGAATTCATGAGGGTGTCTCTTAGAAGTCAAAGCTTCTCGATGATGCCGGAAAACTCTGACATTCCGGGCGAGAAAAACCTGCTTAAAGCCCTGTCTCCGCCGGATGATTATCAGGAAGAATATCTCCCGAAACTCAATGGTAGAGCGGATCTTCGCATCAATGCACAGAGTGACTATTTCATCATAGACTTCAAGACGGGCGGGGCAGACTATCGCCAGCTTGCTTTCTATGAATGGCTCTATGAAGACTTTTTCGCCGGAAAGGAGGTGCTGTCTGTCTTTTGGAGGATTCTCGACATGAGCATAGACGCAGAACAAAACATAAATGATAAGAAAAAGGCTAAGTTTAAAGAGGACATATTTGAGGGCTTAACGCGTTGTATCCAATATGGTTATGAGGTTCCCGAGAGGGGCGCCGGACGCGATATGCTCCAAACGATCACACGCGGCGATCTCATCGTGCAGGGGGCACAAAAATGAATAAGAGATTTGAAAATAGAATAATCACTGCAAGCGCAGGAACGGGAAAGACATACAGACTTTCCTTGGAGTATATTGCCATCATTCTCAAGTATTTTGAACATCCTGATTTTAGCCTTGATAGCATACTCGCCATCACTTTCACGCGCAAAGCAACCGCCGAGATCAGGCAAGAGATCATCAAACATCTCGATGGCCTCATCGCAGGAGATAATCCCGCTCTCATCAAAGCTTTGACAGATATCTTTCCTCTGAGCGAGGACGGACTCACCGACCAGCAAAGGAGCATACTATCCCTTGCCAAGTTGCAGATTCTCACCGATCAGAGAAACCTGCAAATCATGACTATTGATAGCTATACGGGCAATATCTTTCGCAATATCGTGAGACCGCAACGCAGCATAGATGACTATGATTTAGACGAGAATGCGGTCAATAAACGCATGCCTTTCCTCTTGGATCATCTGATGAGGCCGGAGTTTCGTGAGCGTATAGACTCCCTGCTCTCGCGGCGGGTCAAACGCAATCTCGATAGCTATGAAGATATGTTCAGCATGCTCATCGAAAACCGCTGGCTCTATTTCCTCATCAAAGAATGCTATGTGGGACAAAAGCCCGAGAGACAGGATGTGTCGCAGGGTTTTAGAGATAGCTGCGATGCGCTCTTTGTCCTCCTTGAAGCCGCAAGGGAAGCGAAGGGCAAGGGCTGGAAAGACATACTCAAGGTCGCCATCAGGAACTTCTTCGTGGAACTGCCTGAAAGCAAGGATGCCTTTGTGGATGCACTTGTGGCTTTCAGCAAGGATTCCTATCGTGCACTCAAGCTCTTCGGCGTGATGAAAAGTGGTGCTTTCTATGACTCTCGCTCTATCGCCAAAGACTCTAAAGAAGAGGCGTTACAGCTTCATGAAGAGCTCGCCTCGGCACTCGCAACGCTGATCTATAACGACTTTCTCATCCCCGAGCAAGAAGAGATTATCGCCGTCTGGGAGATCATCCTCAAAGAATATGACTTGCTGATCTATCGCTATAAAGACCTGACTTATTCGGATATCACATGGCTCACTTTCGAGACTCTTCACATGGCGGAATCCGAGCTTAAACGCGGTGAATTGATGCCGGACAACGAGTTCTATGAGTTCCTGACCCACAGGACGCGCTTCATGCTCATCGATGAGTTTCAGGATACTTCGCTCTTGCAATTCAAGATTCTAAAGCCTATCATGGAAGAAGTTTGCGCCGGTATAGGCAGCAAAGAGTTCGGCGGTGTCATCATCGTGGGCGATCAAAAACAATCCATCTACGGCTGGAGAGGCGGCGAGCGAGAGCTGCTCATCAAGCTCAGAGACATCGTTCCACCGCTGAGAAACGTAGAACCGGATAGTCTCAAATTAAGCTATCGCTCTTCTCCCGATATGATGGACTTTATCAATAGGATATTCACGTCGGACATCTTGCATAGCTATCTGCAGTCAAAAGATTTGAGCTGGCAATATGACCCCGTCTTTTCTGCCCTTGATGACTCTTCAACAAACATCTCTACCACAGTGTTTGCCTATGATCGATATAGAGGAGAGAAGTATCTTAGCTATAAACACTTTGTGGAAGACGTCGTGCTTAAACACATAGAGGATCACGGCGAAGACCAGAGCTGTGCCATCATCTGCCGTAAAGGTGCGCAACTCGCCACTATCCAGCAACTCTTGCAAGAAAAGGGAATAGCAGGAGTGTTCCAGCCTTCTGCGCGCATCACCGAACATAGGCTGGTAAGTCCCCTATATTCATGGCTTCGCTTCGTGGCGTTCCGGGATTGGATAGACCTTCTCAGCTTCTTGCGCAGCGACTATCTGCTCCTTTCCTCCAGCGTGCTCAAGGAGCTTATAGATGCGATCTACAGCCTTGAAACCAAGCCTCAATCAGCCACGGAACTCCCTGAAGAGCTGAGCTTCTTCCTCGAGCTTGCCGCCAAACACAAAGAGATGAGCCCTTATAACATCATCCGCGAGATATCTCAGCTTTGCCTGCGCGACATAGATAGAGTGGCAGAGCGCGACCTCTTGAACCTACACCAATTCCAAAAGATTGTCAAGAGCTGGGAGACACAGCAGCCTGAGCAGAGCCTCAAAACGGCTGAGTTCCTCGACTATCTCTCCAAAAACATCAAGGACGAGACCTTCAAACAGGTGAGCGTAGAGGGCGGCACTCAGATTCAGCTTCTCACGATACACAAGTCCAAAGGCTTGCAGTTTGATAAAGTCTTCTTCTACTATGATCTTGACACCAGCGGCTCGCATCAAAAAGACCTCTCTTGGGCTATCGAATATGAAGACGACAGTTTTAATGATATCAAAGACTATGTTCTTACCTACCACTATGATAGCATACTCTCTCACTGTCCCAAGAGCGAGATCTGGGAGCGCAAGGAAAACCTCGCCCTCTTGGAAGAGCTGAACAATCTCTACGTGGCTTTCACTCGCGCCAAGACCGGATTGCACATCTTCTTTGGCTATCCCAGCACCAAGGCTTTTGACGAGTATTTGGAAGATAGACGAAAGAAAGACAATATCAGTCTCTCCTTGAACATGGTGGAGGCTTGCTTAACTTCAATAGACAGCGAGGCGACTGCTCTCTTAGAAGATGGCGATCTCGGCGCTTGCTTCGTTAAAAGCCATATCACAAGCCACACGAAAGACAAGAAAGCAAAAGAGAAGACAGCCCCGTCCGCAGAAGAAAAGAGCTCAGAAAGCATGCCGACAAGAACACTCATCACAGCCAGCCCCCATGCGATCGACTGGGACGAGATTGAAGACGTGCCCAAGCCCAAGATAGCTTCCCATCGTGAGTTATATGTAGAAAGAAAGAGCTCTCTGCGCGGCACCATCATCCACGACTATCTCAGTTTCATTAAGTATGACCTCGAAGAAGAACACCGCGAGGCGCGAAGCTTTACCTTGCGTCGCTATGGCTCGATCTTGCCCATAAACGAACTAAACGAACTCTTTGCCGCCATCACCGATGAGATAAAAAGCATGCCCGCTATCTTCTCAAAAGACAATGACATGGTGCTCACCGAATACTCGATTGCTGACTTTCGCATTGACCGGATAATGGTGGACAGCAAGCAAAAGAGGGTGATCGTGATAGACTTCAAGACGGGTGCCATCGATGAAGAAAACGAGCAGCTAAGTGAATATATCGAAGTCCTCAAGGCCATGCCCACGCTTCAAGGATACACTTTTGAGCAGGAATATATCTCTATCATGAAGAGGATTTAGCTACGAGCTAAGAGTGACGAGAGGGCTACGCTCCTTTCGGGGGATAGGTGGCTGATTTAGCCACGAAGAAGCTACGAGACTTTTAGCTACGGGGAGAGGAGCAGATACAGCTTCGCCCCGTGGCTTCTTCATTCACATTGAGCCTTAATTTTTCACTTTTTTAACACAACTATACACTTATAAAAGAACTATAGGTTTTCAATCCTGAGATCAAAACCTCCTACTATCTATAGGGAGACAAAATCGAAAAACGGCGACAAAATGGACAACTATTTTTTTGCTCACTCTCATAAGTGACTGATAAATGAATCCTGAAATAATTTTGAAAAAGATATTAAGCATAACCATGTTATGTAAACCTGTCGTGTTTTGAGTTACTTAGCACTTAGTTGCTTGTTAATTGCTTGAATGGGATGACTTTATTATAGCCGAGCTTAGAGCAATCAGTGACGAGAAAGCTACGCTCCTTTCTGGCGATAGGGGATATTTAGTGCTTGGAGCTACGAGCTATACAAGAGCCACATAAGAGCTGCATTCATCAGAAACAGATAACGCCGATTCAGATACGATCAGCGTTTGATCCCATATTTCTGTATCCTACGACACAAGGTAGATTCAGACATATTCAGCAGCTTAGCCGCATATTTTTGCTTTCCCCCAGTTTTGCGCAAAGCCTGCTTGATCCTTTCTTTATCTATTTCTTGAATATCGCTTTCCAACAGGCTGTTCAGCTTGACGTTAGTCTCCCTAAACGCGGTGATGTTTTCCAATATCTCAGCATCCCACACCGGCTTATAATAGAGGATAAAGAGCTGTTCAATGATGTTTTTTAGTTCACTGATATTACCGGGGAATTCATAGCTACTCAGCCGCGTATAGAAGGAACGCTCGATCTTTGGCATGCTCTTACTGCTTTCCCAAGAGATGTTTCGCACAAAGTTTTCCACCAATTGCGGGAGGTCTTCCTTTCTTTCCCTCAGTGGCGGCACAGATATTTCTAAGGTGCTTAACTTATTGAGCAGATTCAGGTTAAAGCTCCCCTCTCGCACGAGACGGAGCATGTTTTTGCTGGAAGAAGAGATGATGCGACAGGTGATCTTTTCTGCTTTTCCGCTATTTCTATTCAGATAATGTCCGCTTTCGATAACATCCGCCAGCCTCATCTGGAAGTCCATTGGCAATGCCGTCACTTCGTCAATATACAATGTCCCACCGGCTGCAAGGGCAAAATATCCGCATTTATCCAGATTATCACCAACTTGGCTACTGGGTTCACCAAAGAATTTTGACTCCAATTCTTTCTCAGGCAGTGCTGAGCAATTCATGTTATAGAATTCCCCCTTGCTTTCTTCCGAACCATAGTGAATCATCTGTGCGACAATCTTTTTGCCCGCCCCATTTTCGCCGGAGAGGAACACGTTGGAATCTTTTTGCATGGCGGCTAAGGTTGCGGCATCCACGACTCTTCTCGCAGCTTCACTTATGCCAGAAAAACGTTCATAGGTTCTGCGCGACATTTCTCTGAGCAAATTGTTATATTTAGCTTGGACTTCGTGTGATTCATGCGTGATGAGCCTGAGCTTGTCTGCACTATGCTGACTATGCGCCAGTTTGACTTCTAAGATGGTATGAGTATTGATCTTATCTATTTCGAGCAACAGCTTATAGGCATCTTCAAAGTTATTATTCATGGCGTGATATTGCGCGATCAATCTTGCAGTGACGAGTAGTTTATTATTTTTCTGATGTTTACGATAGAAGTCTGCAACGGTGATGAGCCTCGGGATTGCTTCGTCCCAACGGTCTAATTCCACCATTGTAGTAGCAATGTCCAAATTCAGGTCCATCTCTTTTCCGAGCACATTCTGTTGTTTAACAGCTTCTTCTGCTTGAATCAGATAGGACAGAGCTCTGCTGGGTTCTTTGAGATGATTTAATGCTTCTGCAATTGTTCTGAGGCTGGAAATGTATAAGCTCAACACTGGAATATCGCCCTTTTTAAAGGAAGCAATGCTTTTTTGGAGGAATAGCACAGCCGCGGGATAGTCCTCTTGAGCCATTTTGAGCTTGCCATAGTGATATTCCTGCTTGAAGTTGTATTGTGGAAGCCTCAGACGTGAAATCAGTTCCTCGCCGATGATATTAAATTGTTCTCCCAATTCAATCTTCCCCAGCTCCGCAGCACACTGCAGAATCCACAAGGCCAGTTCCAAAGATAGCGTAGTCATTTGATTGTTTTCGGCTATCTCATAAGCCATAGTATAATAAGCCAATGCTATCTCAAAGCAATGGTTACGCATGTAGATGAGTCCCACCCAAGTGATGAGGCTGCAGCGAAAATAAGGATGCTCTGCTTCGTCAATGCGATTTGAAAGTGCCTCAAGTTGAATGTCGATATTCTTCGATTCTCTATGGCTGAGAAGCAGTTTGATGGCTTCTATGCCGAGTTCTAAATATGGAACACGGTTTCGTTGTACAAAGAAAGTAGCTTCTTGGATCGTGGATCTGACAGCCTGCATGTCTCCCAAGAGCATATAAACGCCGCAGGTGTTTAGCTTTAGCAAAATCGAGATTTCGGGATCTTCAGCGGGGTTAATCATGCTTTCTAATTCTTTGGTGATCTTCATTAAATTCTCAGGCTTGACTGCGTTGATCATTCCACGTTGTTTTGCCAGCTTGATTCCCAGCATTTCCGTTTTGGAGAATCCACCCGTTTCTTCATTTATCGCCAGATAGATCAAGGGGTCTCGAAGCATCAACATATATTGGTGGAAAATCTGATTGAGTTTTGCATTAACATCTTGCATTGCTGTGGTCTCCATCTTTTCAAATCCTTATTTCCTTACGAGCAAATAGGCGAAGAAGGGACATCCCACCGCAGCGGTGATCACTCCCACCGGCAGTTCTATCACGCCTATGTTTTTTGCCAAAAAATCTGACATGAGGAGAAATCCTGCCCCGAAAAGCATGCTCCCGGGAAAGATTTCACTTTGTTTATTGAACCCCAACATGCGCATAATATGTGGAGTTATGAGTCCCACAAAGCCGATGATGCCGGCAAAGGAGACAACGATTCCAATGATCAGCGAGCTGATCCAAAATATCTTTTTTCGCAGCGTTTGCACCCCAATCCCAACGCTCTGAGCATAGTTGTCGGAAGTGCTCATGATGTCCAGCGCACGACTTTGCAAATATAACCAAATGATGAGTATGCCCACAAGCAGGCTGAGCCCGAGGAACACGCGATATTCTAAATGGCTGAAAATCCGCCCCAGATTGCCCATTAAAGTGCTGAGAATAAGCACGGTATCCTCTCTACCCAGATACATGAGCAAAGAGATTCCGCTGGAGAAAAACAAGCCTGCGACCACTCCCGCGATGATGAGCCGACCTTTGTCAAAAACCCCGTCTTTCAGTGCCAAACGCCAGACTAAGACCATAGTGAGCAGCGCTCCGATAAATCCGCCTAAGGGCATGAGAATGATCAGCCCCAAACTTGCAAAGATGATGCTGCCCAAAGCCGAGCCCGACGAGACTCCGAGTATGTAAGGATCCGCCAATGGATTGCCTAACATCAGTTGATAGACGCTACCCACAGCGGCGAGACTCATGCCGGTGACGATGGTGAGAATCAGCCTCGGCAGCCTCACGTTTTGCACGATGTTTTGCCCTGGATTGCCGCTAAAGAGATAGAGCACAATCATGCCCACAAATGCCAGCGAAATAGCCAGATAGATCAAGAACTTTCTCACAAACCAGCCTCGCGCCATTTTTGATAGATCTTGGCAAGCTCCTTCATGCCTTGGATACTTCGCGGACTCGCACGCTGCAAGAGATCTGGCGAGATATCTTCTTCAAAATATATCTGCTTATTTTTGATTGCGGGGATCACGTGCCAACCCTTGCGAGCGACAATGTTTTCCAAACTATCGCGCGAATAGCAGATCATGATATCCGGCATGGCTTTGATCACTTCTTCGGGATTGATGCGCGAATAGTCGCGTTCCAGGATTTGGAAAACATTCTCCCCGCCGGAGTGATTGATGAGCTCGCCCACCAAGGATTCATCCGAAACGCTCATCAGGGGATCACGATAGATTTCCAGATATACTTTGGGCTTCTTGCCGCTATTTTCTGCAGCTTTGCCGATTTCGCCAATCTCAGTCTGTAGCGATTCCACCAATTTTTTTGCTTCGCTCTGCCTGCCGACGATCTCACCTAAACGAAAGATTTCGCTGAGCATCTCGTCGAGATTTTTAGGATAGCTCGACACCACTTCAATGCCTAACTTTCGTAAGTCCGTTGCGATAGCCTCTTGTTCAAGAGCTGAAGTAAACACGATTTTTGGCTCAAGAGCCAAGACCTTTTCTTTGTCAATCGCTCCAAAATTGCCTACGACGATCTTCTCGCCGAGTTCTGGAGGATAATCACATTCCACGGTGACTCCGGAAATCTCATCAGATGCTCCTAAAGCAGCAAGAATTTCTGCGACTTCAGGCGAAAGAACCACATAGGAAACTTTTGACACGACTTCCCGCGGCTTGCAAGATAGCATGCTAAACAGCGGTGTGATAAGGATTAATAAGATTTTGCAGAATTTACTGCAAATGCTGAAAGAATTAAATAATTTCATTGTTGCAATTATTATCTTTGCCAAAAAGTGTCAAGAAAAATCGTAGATTATTTGCAAAAGAATGCTCCTCCACTTATAAATAATCAAGCAGTTTAATGCAAGAAAAAAAGCCCGAAACATTCGGGCTTAATCTATTGTTGTCGGGTGTTTTTGCTCAAAGCGATGCCACTATATCCACAGCCACATATTGATTGTCCCCAATAATCCTTTTGAGCTCTTCCAATTCATTGTTATACATCCTGATGCAGCCCTCAGTTTCGTTGGTGCCAATCGACTCCGGTTTGTGCGTGCCATGGATGCCGATCCCCGTCCAAGTTTTTTGGGAAAAGGTGTTCGCCTTACCGGTGAAAAGTGCCATAAACCATGGACCATAAGCATCGGGCACCTCTCCCAAACCATCGCCAAAGTCATGAGTCCAAGCTTTGGAATCACGAATAAAATTGATGTAAAAGTGTCCTTCAGGGGTTCTGTTGTCTCCCACGGCTTGTTTGTCTTCGGGATTCTTTCCCAAGGCAACATTATAGTTTTTTATACGTTTACCATCATTATAGAGATGTAATTTATGTTGGTTTTTGACAATCAATATATATAAACCGTCTTTCAGCATTCTCGGCTTTCTCGAAGCGATGTCAGGATCTGCGGGATATTGTTTCGTTTGCATGGCTTTTTCGGGAGTTTTTTGCTCATCAACCCCGTTTATTAGGTCGATATCCGTCTTATCCTCAGCTTTTTCAACGGTGCTATCATCTGCAATTTGCATTTCCGTTTCAATTATTTTTGTCTCTTTTTTGGGCATGAATTTAGACCACAAAAGCCAGATCACCAATAGAAGTATCAAGACTATGAGCAAGATCACGATGGGCGGAAGTCCACGCCTGTATGCGCTATGTTTGGGAAATTTTCTCATCTTGTCTCCCTTTATGATTTTTACTGTGAAACCAAAGCAATAGTATGCGCAAAGATTGTCAAGCAAGTAATGCGTTTACGCCTTCTTATTTTCGCTCAATTTTCGCAAGTTTCTGCCCTCTTCCTTTGTCAAGTCCTGATA
>LSQX01402665.1_pt3 | contig 12412 bp, 9 predicted proteins | sample 654561 | NCBI WGS metagenome assembly LSQX01 (sample SAMN04489861, study PRJNA283612) | anaerobic digester metagenome | isolation source: 4 biogas reactors fed with cattle manure at either 37C or 55C with and... | place: Denmark: Kongens Lyngby | collected 2014 | reverse complement strand
TTTTGAGGTAGCATATTAGTCCCCGATTTGCATTCGAGTTAAACCGATTAGCTTCTATTTGAATCCCAAACATCAATACTCAAACAAATTGAAAAGAAGCAAGAGCGAAATTGCTCCTGCTTCTTTTTGGTTTCTATTGAATTGTTGGATTATATGCTCCAGTATGCTTTTAAAATCGGAGAGCGGAACCGGCAAACTTCTATAGAAGAGATGCGAAATGGATTGTTAGATTATATGCTCCAGTATGATTTTTAAATCGGGGAGTGGAACCAGCAAACTTCTATAGAAGAGATGCGAAATGGATTGTTGGATTATATGCTCCAGTATGGTGCTTTCAGCACATACCGGAGTTGCGGAACCGGCACGTTGTGCCTAAGTTCCTTATAACTGTTCCCGGAGTTGCAAAGCTGCTATAGAAGAGATGCAAAAGAGGGACTGTCCCCGATTTGCACGATTTGCATTCGTGGGGGTGTTTTATTTGGCTTGGGCGAGGGCCATTTCGGCCATGGTGCGGGTTGCCATGCCGGTGAAGCCTCTGCTCATGTAGGGTTTGTCTTTTTGGCTGGCAGAAGTGCCTGCGATATCCAAATGGACGTAGCCAGCTTTGTCGATAAATTCAGCAATGATCATGCCGCCTGTTTGCATGCCGCCACCTGCTCCGCCACTATTTTTCATATCGGCCACAGGAGATTTATACATATCACGATATTCGTCGTGAATGGGCATACGCCAGTAACGTTCACCGGTCAGTGCTGCAGCTTTCTGCAATTCTTCGCTCATACCTTCGTCAGTAGCCAAATAACCAGCATAGACGCCGCCAAAGGCTCTGGCGCAAGCACCTGTTAGGGTAGCTGCATCGACGATTTTAGAAGCACCTAGATGCTCAGCGTAGGCTACGGCATCAGCCAGGACTAAGCGACCTTCAGCGTCTGTTGAAATGATTTCGATAGTCTTCCCGCTCATGCCTTTGATAACATCACCGGGTTTTAAAGCTTTGCCATCAGGCAGGTTTTCACTGGCTGCAATAACAGCAATGATATTGGCCTTGGGCTTCATTTTGCCAACTACTTCCATAGCACCTAAAACGGCTGCGGCACCGGCCATATCGCCTTTCATGTTTTCCATGCCGGCAGATGGCTTGATGGAAATTCCGCCGGAGTCAAAGGTAATTCCTTTGCCGACCAGAGCAAAAATTTCATCGTCAGGGTTTCCACCCATATGTTTTAAAACGATCATCTTAGGGGGCTCTTCGCTGCCTTTGGCAACGCCTAAAAGGCAACCCATGCCATATTCTTCCATCGCTTCAACGTCGAGCACGCTGACTTCTAAACCTGTAGTAGCAGCTACTCTGACCGCCTTTTCGGCTAAATCGCTTGGAGTCAGATGGTTAGCGGGAATAGCGGAAAGGGTGCGGGCCATATTGGTGCCTGCTGCCATGACTAAGCCTTTTTTGTAACCGGCTTCTGCTTTGGCTGCCTGCTCTTCATAGGCCACTAAGGTGATGGTTGCCAGCTTTTGCGCTCTTGTTTTGGTCTTGAGGCCATCGTAGCGGTAAGAAGCCAGAACTGCTCCTTCACTCATAGCCTGAGCTGCTAATTTGGCACAAACAGTCTCGTAGCCTTGCAGCAGAATTGCCGCAGATTCAACGTTGAGTCGATCAGCTACTTTGGTACCGCTTCCGGCAACGCCACGGAGTTTTTCCATGTCGATGCTTTCTTTTTTACCCATGCCGACCATAATCAGTTTCTTGGCATTCAGGTCATTTAAATAGATAATTGCAGTTTCGTAGAGTTTGCCGGTGAAATCCCCTTGTTCTAAAACAGGAACCATGGCTTTTTCTATGGGACAGGAAGAATCAGCTTGAGCTTCGACGCCTTCATACAGGCCTAAAATCCAAGCGTCAGCGACAGTGTCGACTAAGCGACCGACCACAAAATTTAATTCCATAATTATGCCTCCTTGTTAATAACAGTTAACTTTATAGTTCTATTCTTGTGCTTCCTTTTCCTGCTCAGGCAGGCTGCCATCGGCCTGCATTTGCCTGATGACTTGAGCACAACGAGGACAGAGCTCAGGATGGAGCTCGTCTTGACCCACTTCTACATTGAAATTCCAGCAGCGCACACATTGTTGACCGGCAGCAGCCTCTGCATCGATGAACAAACCTTCAATCTCTTCTCCAGGGAAGGCCGTTTCTTTGGCTTCTCTATGCACTTCGACCTGGGAGACGATTAAAATCTCGGGCCAGCGGTCTTTTAAGCTGTAAATCCTCTCCCCGACTGGGCTGTCAGGCAGATAGAGATGAACCTTGGCGTCTAAGGATTTACCAATGGTCTTCTCCCGCCGCTTGATTTCCAAAACTCGATTGACATCGTGGCGCACATCCTGCAAAAACTCAAACTCTTCTTTGATTGCAGGGTTGCTCCAAACTGGGTCGGCTTGGGGGAAATCGCTGAGATGAACACTTTCTTCTTTGACCAAACCGTCATTGTATAAGATTTGCCACATTTCTTCGGCTGTAAAGGAAAGGATGGGGGCTAACATAGCCGTCAAGGATCTGAGCAAGTAAAAGGCTGTAGTTTGACCGCTGCGACGCAAAATTGAATCGGGTTTGGAAGCATACATGCGATCTTTAATCACATCCAAATAGAAGCTGCTCAAATCGAGAGCGCAGAAACCGTGAATGCTGTGGTAGATATGATGGAAATCGTAATTGTCGTAATAGGCGGTGATTTCATCGGTCAGTTCTTTTAAGGCGTTCAAAGCCCATTGATCGATTAAGACCATGTCTTGGTAGGCAACCTCATGTTCTTCCGGCTTAAAATCGGCAAGCAGGGAATGTAAGAAGCGCAGGGTATTGCGGATTTTACGATAGACTTCTGAAACCTGCTTTTGTAATTCTCTGGAATAGCGGACATCACCGGATTTTGCGTCGGTGGAAGCTGCCCAGAGGCGTAAAACATCGGCACCGTTTTGCTTGATCACATCAGAGGGGTTGATCACATTGCCTAAGGATTTGCTCATCTTGCGACCGTCGCCGTCCATGACGAAACCATTGGTCACAACGGCTCGGTAAGGAGCGGCACCGCGAGCTGCCACGGCCGTCCATAAGGAAGATTGGAACCAGCCTCTGTGTTGGTCGGAGCCTTCTAAATAAAGATCGGCCGGCCAAGATAAACCGGGCCATTGCTCCAAAACAGCCACATGAGATGAGCCGGAATCGAACCAAACGTCCATAATATCCATTTCTTTGATGAATTCATGGCCGCCACATTCAGTACAGGTGTATTCTTTGCCTAAAATTTCCTCGGCTTCTTTGATATACCAGCTATCGGAGCCTTCGGCAGCGAAGAGATTGCGCACCGTGGTGATGGTCTCTTCAGTAAAGAGCTCGTGATTGCATTCCTTGCAATAGAAGATGGGCAAAGGCACACCCCAAGTGCGCTGGCGCGAAATACACCAATCGCCTCGGTCTTTGACCATATTGCCGATTCGGTCTTTGCCCCAACCGGGATACCATTTGACCTTATCGATTTCGTCTAGAGCCTGCTGCCTGATCGAATCGACTGACGCAAACCACTGTTCTGTGGTGCGGAACATGACCGGTTTGTGACAGCGCCAGCAGTGAGGATATTGGTGATCGACCGAGCTATGGTTTAATAGGCGGCCTGAATCGGCTAAATCGGCAATGATCTGCTTGTTAGCGGCTTCCAATTTGAGCCCGGCATACTGCCTGGCCTCTTCGGTAAAGGTGCCGTAACCGGTGGTCGGGTTGGTCACAGGCAAATCATACTCCTGCCCCACCTCAAAGTCTTCTACACCATGGCCCGGGGCCGTATGAACGCAACCTGTGCCTGTGTCTAGAGTGACGTGCTCACCTAAAACGACCAAGGAAGTGCGATCCTCATAGAAGGGATGCTGAACTACCATCATTTCCAACTGGCTGCCCTGAAACTGAGCTACCGTGTAACCGTCGTGAATATGGCAGACTTCCCTGACTTCGTCCAGCAGATCCTTGGCTACAATATAGCGGCGCTCCCCATTATCGAAAAGCACATAAGTGTATTCTGGGTGGACAGCGATGGCATGGTTGGCCGGCAGAGTCCAGGGGGTGGTCGTCCAGATGATGAAATCTGTAGGCACATTGTCTTCGGGTAAAACCTTGTTGGGGTCTGCTTTGACTTCAAAAGCCACATAAATAGAATCGGAAGTTTTATTATCGTATTCGATTTCAGCTTCGGCCAAAACAGTCTCACAACTGGGGCACCAATGAACCGGCTTTAAACCTTTATAGAACAAGCCTTTTTTGAACATCTCCAAAAAGACGTCCAATTGTTTGGCTTCGTAATGTTTGAAAAGAGTGATATAGGGGTCATCCCAATCGCAGATAATGCCCAGAGATTTCATCTGCTCCCTCTGAATATCCACGAATTCCAAAGCATATTCGGCACATTTTTCCCTCAGCTCAATGGCGCTCATCTTGTTGCGATTCAAACCCATCTTGCGAATGGCACCGTATTCAACCGGCAAACCGTGAGTATCCCAGCCGGGAGTGTAGGGCACATCAAAACCAGCCATGGTCTTGTATTTTACTACCATGTCCTTCCAGGTTTTGTTGAGCACATGACCGATATGGATTTCCCCATTAGCATAAGGAGGGCCATCATGAAAGATGAATTTAGGCGCACCTTGGCGCAACTGACGAATTTTCTCGTAGAGATCAGGCCCATACCAATTTTTCATGATTTCCGGTTCTCTTCTGGGCAAGTTTCCCCGCATGGGAAATTCTGTTTTTGGCAGACTCAAAGTCTTGTTATAGTCCATGGCAATCATCCTTTCAAAGTAAAAATAAAAAACGCCCGACCCAAAAAGGGACGAACGTATCGTGGTACCACCCAAATTCCTGGTTTTCCAGGCACTCAGAGCTTTTATCATCATAGAAAAGCTAAAACTTGTAACGTAGCTCAAACGTCTGAACTTAAGTTTAATTTCGGCTCAGCCGCATCGTCGGTGATCTTCGTTCAAAGCCTGTTTGCTCTCTTCCAGCAAATAAAGAGCTCTCTGTAAAACTACAGCTTCAACTACTGTCCGCTTCATTGCGTTTAACATAAAAATTATACATTTAAGCAGGAGTTTTGTCAAGATTCAGTTTTTATATAATAGAAAGGAATAAATCAACGTACGGCGCTGCCCTTGCTCTTTTTGTTCATTTGATGTAAAATAAATAGGATAAATTCCAAAAAAGGAGCGTAATTTATGTCAAACAAACAGGTGCGAGTGCGTATAGCCCCTTCCCCTACAGGTAATTGCCATGTGGGCACGGCGCGCACAGCTTTGTATAATTATCTTTTTGCCCGAAAAATGAACGGAACCTTCATCATGCGCATCGACGACACTGACACCAAGCGCAGCACCGTCGAATCGGAAGAAGGGGTTTTGGATGGCTTGCGCTGGATCGGCCTGGACTGGGACGAGGGCCCCGATGTGGGAGGCAATTACGGCCCCTACCGCCAAAGCGAACGCCTGGAGCTCTATAAAGGCTTCGTCAATCGCCTGATGGTCGAAGGCAAGGCTTACGAATGCTTCTGCACACCGGAGGAATTGGCCGCTGAAAGAGAAGCTCAAACTGCCCGCAAAGAAGACCCCCGCTACAGTGGTCGCTGCTTGAATTTAAGCGAAGAAGAAAAGCAAGCTTTGCGCGATGAAGGCAGAAAACCTGCGATCAGAATAAAAGTGCCCGACGAAATTATCCGCTTCCACGATATAATCAGGGGAAATGTCGAAGCCGACGGCAGATTGATGGGAGATTTTGTCATTCAAAAATCTGACAGCATACCCCTCTACAATTTTGCCACCGTGGTCGATGACCATGTCATGGAAATCAGCCACGTGATCAGAGCGGCCGAGCATATTTCCAACACCTTCCCTCAGGTTGTAATCTACAAGGCCCTGGACTGGGAATTGCCTGAATTTGCTCATTTAGTTTTATTGTTAAACCCCGACAAAACCAAGATCAGCAAGCGCAAAGGTGCCGTTTACCTAGGGGAATTTGCCGAAATGGGCTATTTGCCTGAGGCGATGCTCAATTTCAACGCTTTCTTGGGCTGGAACCCAGGGGGCGAAGAAATGGAAGAGATTTTCACCAAAGAAGAATTGATCGAACTCTTCACCTTAGAGCGCTGCACCCAGAGCAACGCTGTTTTCGACCCGGTTAAACTGGACTGGATGAACGGTATGTGGATCAGAAAGATCAGCGCCGACGACTTAGCCCAAAGGGTTTTACCCTTCATGCAAAAAGCAGGCTTGATCAGCGCTGAGCCCAGCGAAGCCGATAAAATGTATTTGGAGCAACTAGTCAGCCTGATTCACGAAAGACTACCTCGCTTAGATGAAGCTCCTGAAAGCCTAGCCTATTTTTACCAAGGCTGGAAAAAGGAAGATGTAGAAGTTGAACTCTTCGCTTCGAAAAAGAAAACACCAAGCGAAATCGCTGCTATTTTAGAACAAGCTAAAGAAGTTTTAGTCGAAAGGGAGTTTAAAGCAGACGATTTAGAAGCCGCTATGAACGATTTCGTTAAGACCAACGAAATAAAAAAAGGCGATTTATTCATGCCCCTGCGTGTCGCCATGACTAACAGAAAGGTCTCCCCACCTCTCTTCACCACCATGGAACTGATCGGCAAGGAAAGAGTCATAGAGCGTCTTGAATTAGCTGCTCAAGCTTTGAAGGGGTAGTAGATAAAGCTTGGGTCAAGGGAAAAGTTTAGAAAAGTAAGATTTAAAATTTTAAAAAGCCGCAGAGTAATATCTGCGGCTTTTAGTTTTGGTATTTTAAATTTTAATCAAATTGACTGCAGGTTTTACTTCGCTGATTAGATCTTGGCAATGGTTTTTCAATTGCCTTACTTCTAATTCTAACAGGGATTCAAATTCACTATTTAAAGTAATTTGGAAGCAATAAGGCCTTTGGCTAAACAAAAAATTAGAAGAGCAGTTTTATAATTTTAAAAAAGCCGCAGAGTATTTTCTGCGGCTTTTAGTTTTTGTCTTTTAAATTTTAATCAGGTTGACTGCTGGTTTTACTTCACCGATTAGATCTTGGCGATGGTTTTTCAATTGCCTTACTTCTAATTCTAATAGGGATTCAAATTCCTTTTCACTTAAGTAGTCTAACTGGCGCAAGACGCCTAAGACTGCTGCATTAGTAGCTCTGCCGCCACCATCAGCGATTTTTAGCGACATGCCGATTCCCAATTCAGGAATGGCAAAACCGTAGATCGCTTCGGCTCCGCTTTTAGCCACTATTTTCCCTGGTGCTGCTGACATCAAGGCAGTGCAGAGTCGGCCTGTGCCTGCTACCATCTCCGGGTGTTTCATCATGGCAGTTCGCACTTTTTCAGCTGCTTCCTGGCGCTTTTCACTCATACCAATAGGGTTGATCAGCCTGGCCCAGGCTAGGGCCATATGATAGACGCTGAGGCCATGGACAGGCACGCCGCAACCGTCTATGCCGATGGGGATTTCTTCCATAGGCACTGAGGTAAATTCGCTGACACTTTGCAACATGGCTTGCTGAACCGGATGGCGCAATTCCGTGTAATAAGAAGGGTCGGCCCCTAGCATCTTGCCCAAGGTCAACATGCCCGAATGCTTGCCGCTGCAATTGTTGTGGATTTCACTGGCTTCGATGCCCGCTTCCTTTAATTCGGCAGCTCTGGGAGCATATAAAGGGTTGTGCACACCACATTGCAAGTAGGATTCGTCTAAGCCGATTTTCTTTAAAATCGACTGAACTGCATCGGTATGAAAGATTTCGCCGTTATGAGAAGCGGTAAAAACTGCCACTTCTTTGTCGGTTAAATTATACTTTTCGGCAGCTCCACTCTCTATAACAGGAATAGCCTGAAAGGGTTTAGCGGAAGAGCGCCAAAAAGCAAATTTTTCTCGAGGTGCGCCTGCATAAGCGATGAGTTTGCCGGTGGCGTCGACCACTGCAACATCGCCGTAATGAACGCTTTCGACCAAGCCGCCTCGGGTTACATGAACTAATTCTGCTGATCTGCTCATTATATCCTCCGTTTTTCAGATTAAAGACTAGCTAATCTGAAATTCTATTATATTTCTTCAAAATTTCTAAAACTTCTTCGATAGGTAAACCGTGGCGAATGGTATCGTCACAACCAATGGTGGTTTCTGCAGCGAAAAGGGCGTTGATAATCGCCTCTTCCGTCGCTTCTACCGTGGCGTCGAAGAGGGCCGTCATGACTGCCCCGTCTTCGTTGACTCGCTCAACTTTGCTGGTTATTTCTTGAGGCTTGTTCTCTTTAATATTTGTGGTGGAAAAAGCCACGACAAAGTCACCGCTGCCGTGGGAGGCCACAGAGCCGGTGCGAGACAAGCCAAAAGTGCAGCGCTTGGCCACTCTTTTCAGCTGGCGAGAGGTCAAAGGAGCATCGGTAGCTAGCACCATCATGATGCTGCCATCGCCTGGATGCTCGGTCTCGGGCCAGTTGATCAGCTGGCGGCCTACGGGCACGCCGGAGATCAGTAGATCATGCCTGCGACCAAAGTTAGCCATGACTAAAAGGCCTAGGGTAAAGCCGCCTTTATCTTCAGGTAAAACTCTGGAAGAAGTGCCAATGCCGCCTTTAAAGCCCAAGCAGCTCATACCGGTGCCGCCGCCTACGGCTCCTTCTAAAACAGGGCCGGCCTGAGCCTCGTTTAAAGCTTGGTAAACATGGTGCTTCTGCACATGGCGACCTTGAATGTCGTTTAAGGCGCTGTCGTTGCATTCCCCCACCATAGGGTTTAGGCTTCTGATATTCTCGTTTTTGTCGATCATCCAGCCGATTAAAGCGTCGGCTGCCAAGCCTACATTGAGGGTATTGGTCAAAAGAATCGGAGTCTCTAAACTGCCCAACTCTTCTATTTGGGCCAAGCCTATGGATTTGCCGAAACCGTTGATCACATGAACGGCAGCGGTGGGCTTTTCCTCAAAGATATCTCTGTCGTGAGGCAAAATCGCCGTAACACCGGTGCGCACAGGGCCAAAACCTGGAGTGCGCAGGCCTGAGCCGTAGTTTAAAGTGACCTGACCCACCTTGACCCCGGCCACATCGGTTATAGCGTTGTTGGGCCCGGTGGGTAAAAAACCGAAAGAAACCCCCACTTGGCGAGGGCGGGGGCGTTTATTAAGTTTCATTTATTTGCAGACTTCGATGAATTTTTTGAAAACTGAATCGAAGTTGTTGAAATCGTAGAAGGTCTCGGGGTGCCATTGAATAGCCATTAAGAAAGGATATTCGATGGATTCGGCGGCCTCGATGATTCCGTCGGGAGCTTTGGCGCTGACTTTCCAACCGGGAGCCAGGTCTTTGATGGCCTGGTGATGGTAGGAGTTGACGCGGATATTGGTTTCGCCGGGGAAGCACTTGGCTAATTTGGTGCCTGGCACTAACTCGACTGAGTGAGAACCATGCCAGCGAGGGGCAGATTGCACGTGTTTGAGCAAGTCGCCTTCTTTGTATTGGCTGGGCAAGTCTTGGTATAAGGTGCCGCCACAGGCGACGTTCATCAGTTGGCAACCGCGGCAGATGCCCAAGATGGGTTTGCCGGCGCTGATTACGGCTTTGGCTAAAGCCATTTCGAAGTTGTCGCGGGTTGGTGCGATGCCGCCCAAAGCGGGAACAGGCTCTTCGCTGTATAAAGCAGGCTCTAGGTCGGGGCCGCCGGAAAAGACGACGCCGTCTAAGTTTTGCACCAGCTCATCTAAGTCTTCTTCCTTGACGTAGGTCAGAAGGACGGGTAAGCCGCCTGCTTTTTTCACCGATTCTACATATGTACGGGCCAGGCTATAAGACATGGCGTTTTCGTCATAGTTTTGGGTAATTCCAATTAAAGGCTTTTTCATAAAAATATTCCTCCTAAAATTTAAGCTTAGCTTATATCTTCCTTGATTTATACGCCAAATTTTCACTTAAATCCTTCTTTACGAGGTGCTTTATAGCCTAAATTTATAAAACCTACCAAAAGATACTTATTAAAAGAAACCCTCCTGCTTCTTGACAGCGTATAATTCTCGATCCATGTGATAGAGCACGTGGTTTCTTAGAGGCTCATCTTCGGCAAAGCCTGGGTAGTCGAAAAAGCCGATATGTTTTAAGCCGATGCGTTTCATTAGGTTATTTATTAAAAGAAACCCTCTTGCTTTTTAGCAGCGTATAATTCTCTGTCCATATGGTAGAGCACGTGGTTTCTAAGAGGTTCGTCTTCGGCAAAGCCTGGGTAGTCGAAAAAGCCGATATGCTTTAAGCCGATGCGCTTCATCACATTTTCCGAAGGTACATTCAAAGCGGAAGTGTTGCTGAAAACTTCTTCTATATTATGGACTTCGAAGCCATGCTTTAAAGCAGCTTTCGCCCCTTCGGTGGCATAGCCAAAGCCCCAAGCATCTGATTTTAAGCGCCAGCCAATTTCTATACAAGGAGCAAAATCGGCCTTGATATCTAGCCAGTGAAAGCCATTGAAGCCGATAAATTCAGATGTTTCCTTAACCTCGACTGCATAAAGACCCCAGCCATATTTAGCAAATTGAGGCACAACGGTATTGTAATAAAACTTGACTGAGCTTTCTGGTGAGATCGTATTGCGAAAATATTGGCACACTTTCGGGTCTTGATTCATCTCGATAAAAGGAGCGAGATCCTCCTCCCTCCAGCGGCGCATAATTAAGCGTTCGGTTTCAAAACAAACTGACATGATACTTCTCCTTTTCTTTGTCAATACTCGGCAATGCAAATCGGATGCAAATCGGGGACAGTCCCCGTTTTGCAAAGCTTCTATAGAANNGATGCTTTCAGCACATACCGGGTTGCGGAACCTGCACACGATGTGTGCCTAAATTCCTTATAGACAGTCTAGGTTTTGCATTGCAGCTCCGGCTTTGCACGGTTTTGCATTATTTTAGGTTGTTGTAGAAGCGGGGGACTCTTTTGGAGATGACGGCGGTGATTTGATGGGGAATTTCGCCCACTTCTTCGGCTAACATGAGGGTTGAGCGTTTGGGTTGACTCTCGCCGAAAATGATAACTTCATCGCCACTTTGAGCCTGAGGAACTTGGCTCAGATCGATCATGGTTTGGTCCATACAAACTCGCCCGACCACCGGCACCAAGGTGCCCCTGACCCAAACTTGAGCTTTATTGCCAAAAGAACGACTCAATCCGTCGGCATAACCGATGGGCAAGGTGCCAATCAGGCTGTCTTTGGGAGCTATCCAAGTGCCGTCGTAGCTGATGGCTCTTCCCTTTTCCACTTCTTTGATATAGACAATAGAAGTTTTGAGAGTCATAACCGGGCGCAGATCCAGCGGGTCTTCGATGATCGAAGCTGGCATGGAACCATACATGCCGACCCCTAGGCGCACCATGTTGAAATGGCTTTCTTTGAAACGGAAGATGGCGGCTGTGTTGGCCATATGCAAGACGGGCGGACAGGCCCCTAATATTTTAAGCTGATCGCTGAAAATTTCGAATTTATGTAATTGTTGCAGAGCTAAGCTGGGGTTTTCTGTCTCGGCCAAGGAAAAATGACTGAACAGGCCTTCGAATTCTAGGTTTTCGTAAGTTTTTAAGCTTTTAGCAAAAAGAACATCCTGGTCACTGCCAGCTATGCCGATGCGGCTCATCCCCGTGTCAAGTTTTAAATGGATTTTGATGGTTTTGCCGGCACGAGCTGCCGCTGCCTGCAGAGCTTGGGCTTGCTCGGGCAAAAACACGGTGGCTGTTAGGTTTTCTCGGGCCACCTGCCAGGCGTCTTTGGGTGGAACAAAACCTAAAACCAGAATCGGCCCGCATATGCCGCTGGACCGTAACTCAGCAGCCTCTTCAATAGTGGCCACGCTCAAACTATCGGCGCCACCATTTAAGGCGGCGGCTGCTATTTGCCTGGCACCGTGGCCATAGGCATCTCCTTTGACCACACAATTGAGCAAGACATCGGGGCCTATATAATCTTTGACCTTGGCCACATTCTCGGCTAAGGCTGTTAAATTCACTTCTGCCCAGGTGGGCCGCATATTAATTCCTCTTTTCTTCTTTTATGGATACAAATAGGATGCAAATCGGGGACTGTCCCGGTTTTGCATGGCTTCTATAGAAGGAATGCGAATTGGGGACTGTTATGAGGAACTTAGGCAAATGAAGTTTGCCGGTTCCGTAACTCAGGCATGTGCTGAAAGCATCATGCTTGAGCAAACAAATCTAGGAATACTAATCAGGGACTGTTATAAGGAACTTAGGCACAACGTGCCGGTTCCACTCTCAGATTTAAAAATCATACTGAAGCGTGGTTGATCTACTTGTTCCGCAGTCTCCGAGATGCAAATCGGGGACTGTCCCGGTTTTGCAAAGCT
>LSQX01371104.1_pt1 | contig 12412 bp, 7 predicted proteins | sample 654561 | NCBI WGS metagenome assembly LSQX01 (sample SAMN04489861, study PRJNA283612) | anaerobic digester metagenome | isolation source: 4 biogas reactors fed with cattle manure at either 37C or 55C with and... | place: Denmark: Kongens Lyngby | collected 2014 | reverse complement strand
AATTGCTGTTTATGACATTATTTAGCTCCTGATCGCGAATCAGCTGAAAACCAAGTCCGGTTTTGCTGTTTTTCAAAATCCGGTCATAAGAAACAGAGTAGGTTGTATAGGTTGCGCCTTTTTGGGGCCACTGATTTCTGTAGTTTATTGCCAGTCGTGGCAGCTCGGAAGTTCCGGTCAGAGCGGGATTCAGGTGAAGCGGATTTGCAAAAAACTGTGAAAAATTCGGGTCCTGAGCAAACAACTTCCCGGAAATAATCAGTAAAAATAGAATGTGTTTTAAAAAGCGCATCAACCCTGTTTTGTTTTGAAGTAAAGAAACGAAATTAAAACGATTTGGGTGGCATTGACCAGGGATTTTCCCAGTTGATATGCAGATAGGGAATGGTCACTCCTAAATTAAATTCTGCAAATATCACCGGTTTTTTATGTTGAAGCGAATAGGCTCCGCCACCCGAAAAATTGAGTTTAAAATTTTGGAAATACCATCCAAAAACGCCACCGGCTCCGTGAATTTTTCCGGTAAAATCGTTTTGCAAAAATACCCCCAAAAGATGATCCACACGTTCAATACGCAGACCTGCCCTTGAAATGAAGAAATTTTCCGAATAGAGAATGGCAATTTCAGGTTTTGACGTGTAGGATTGCGAAATAAGCCCTTTTCTTGTACCACGCCTCTTCCCTGAAAAATAGAAAAGGATGTGATACGGAGTCTGCTCTTCGATTTCTGCCTCCGTTGCCGTAGCCTGAAAAATGGAGTACCAGCCAGAAATTCCCGCTTCAAAAGTATGTGCATTCCACAGCAATCCTGCACCCGGCTGAACTGCCGGATACCGCATCATGTCTTCTCCCGGCGGACTGTACGGTTTGTATGTCATGCCCGGCAGTTTATCCATAATATTCACAAACCACTGTTTTGTTGCCCAGTAAAGGTTGAAATTCATGGATGGAATAATCTCACCTGTTTCCCTGACTTTTATTGGCTTGGCAAAGGTGAACCCGGCGCCTGTGGTATTTGTGTTGATTTTACCGGTGAGTCCCTGATAGAAATAAAAAGCCATTCCGGCTTTTATCGGTTCAGACCAGGTATCATAGGTGAGCGTATAGGAGTAGTTGAGCTCTTTTTCCGGACGGGCAAAAAACAACAATTCAGTATTCACGCTGCTGTTTTGGTTAAATCCTGCATACGAAGGATTTAGCAACAGCTTGTTGGAAAAAGGGAGCAACCCTTTGTCCGTTTGTGCCTTTACTGCCGATTGCGCCAGCAGAAAAAGGATTATGGATGCTATTTTTAACCCGGTTTTCAGAATTAGAATTTAAAGCTGTAAAGTTAACGGATAAAAGGGATTTTATATTTGAAAATATATTGAGTTGTTCAAATTGAGAATATGTGCAGAGGTTTTTTTGAACCATAACAGGCACAATAGGGCACATAAGTTTAAAAATGCCATAAAAAAGCAAAATTCCACTAAACTTGACCTTTACGGTTTCTTAATTCAAATATTTTCATATTGAACTCCTTGCGGAGTTCCGGTGTAGCGGACTTCGTTACCCCGGATTGCGCCTGCGGCTTATCCGGGGTTATCAATGTTTTGTTCCTACGGAACAGTCAATCACCACCAAACGAAATAACGTCATTCCGCATGAAGTGCAAAACTATCTCATTATTCCAAAGCACAATGTTCCACAAAGCTTTATGAAAGGTCTTGATACTTGATACTAATTGTTTTGCGGCTTTTCTTCATCCTGCGCCTGAATTTCCCTCCAATATTATTTTGTTGATTTTCGCACTGTTCAGTCTTAGCATATTCCCTGAAATTTTGTCGATTTCATTAACTTTGCTGCACATGAAAAAAGTGGACGAATTAGCAGATGCGAATATCAGACAATTGATGCTTAAGTATTTCCTTCCGGCATTTGTGGGTGTTTTTGCAAATGCGCTTTACAATATTGTCGATCGCATTTTTATCGGGCAGGGAGTCAGCGCTGAGGCACTTTCCGGATTGTCCGTCGTTTTTCCCATTATGCTTATCATGCATGGCTTTGGAATGCTGATCGGTATCGGTACCGGTGTTTTTGTCTCCATCAACATGGGTAGGAGAGACATGAAACGTGCAGAGCAGACACTCGGAACCGGATTTGCATTGATGATAGTGGTTTCCGTATTGGTGATGTCTGTAATTTATCTGTTGAAAAAACCCATTTTGCTCTCATTCGGCTCTACCGATGAGACCTTTCAGTTTGCAAATGATTACCTGAATATTATTCTTGCGGGAACCCCGCTGATGGTCATCGGTTTTTCACTGAACAATGTCATTCGCTCCGAAGGAAATGCCCGGATAGCCATGATGTCGATGATTTTGAGCGCCGGCACAAATATCATCCTTGACCCGATATTTATTTTCGGTTTTGGAATGGGGGTGAAGGGCGCTGCTTATGCCACTATTATTTCTATGGCTGTACTGGTTTTGTGGGTTTTACTTCATTTTAGAGGAAGACGTTCAGTCCTCAAACTGCGAAACAAATATATTCGCTTCGACCGTGCAATTATTATTGAAATCATCTCCATCGGGATGGCTCCTTTTTCCATGCAGATTGCCAACAGTCTGGTGCAGGGATTGCTCAACAAAAAGCTGATACTGTTTGGCGGCGATTTAGCTGTGGGCGCTATGGGAATTATCAACTCGGTGGCGTCGCTGGTGGTGATGGCAATCGTTGCCCTGAATATGGCTTCCCAACCGATCATCGGGTTTAATTACGGCGCCAGAGCCATTGAGCGCGTGAAAGAAGCGCTGCGCATTTCGCTGATTGCCGCAAGTATAATTTCGGTTGTGGCGTTTACTTTTATCGAAGCGCTTCCCGGTATGCTTGTGCGCCTGTTCAACAGCGACAGCAAGCAGCTTTATTCGATTTCGGTTCACGGACTGCGTTTGGTTGTGCTCGCTTTCCCGATTGTCGGATTTCAGATAGTTTCCTCCCACTTTTTTCAGGCTATCGGAAAGGCAAAGCTGGCGATGTTTGCCACGCTTTTCCGGCAGGTTATCGGACTGATTCCACTGTTGATTATTTTACCCGGATTTTGGGGAATTTCAGGAATCTGGCTGGCTTACCCGATAGCAGACACCATGGCTGCAATGGTGGTGTTTTTCCTGTTGCAGCGGGAGTGGCGCATGTTGCCTGATCTGATTGCAGCGCAGGCATAAAATACGCCGAAACTGGATTCGCGAAACTTTTCGGTCTTAGTTCTCTTCTCCTTTCGGATAGAGAAACTGATCGCCTGTATCTTCCACAACATTTTTCTTCCAGCTTTCGGGATATCCCGGAAATGACGGAAATTGCGGGTATCCCCACGGATTTCGTAGAAATTTTCCGTTTTCTTCATGCTTAATATTGCCATCCAGATATTTTACCAGAAGAAATTCGCTCAGTTCCTGCCAGCGCTTCAGGGTATATTCGCCCATATTGCAGGAATAATCAGTAAGAAACTCACGTGCCAGCGCAGGGTCTTTTTTCCAAAGATTCAGAGCGCCTTCGTCAATTGCAGGCGTGTAATCTGCAAACTTATTTTCCAATTCGCCCTGAATTTTTTGAATGTCTGGAATCACACGGTTATAAAACAGATAGGCAAAATGGGCAACCCGGTTAAATATCCAGAAAGCAGCATCTTCCTTGTATGTCAGCATGTCGCCGTAACCTTCCGACCAGGTTTTCGGAACCCTGTTTATTCCGCAGTAAAAAGGCACATAAACGGTTGTTCCGGCATCATCTACGCCAAACCAGTTGATTCCGCCAATGGGATCGGGAAGCCAGCTACGCATCTGAGCGATGAATGAAAAACCGGTCTGTTGGGTAACAGTTACTCTTTCATTGAAATATTCCCGGTTTTCGTATTCCCAGGTAAGGTCCCGCCAGCGATAGGGCAGCCCAAACGGACCGGCACCCGCATCTTTGGACATATCCAGCTCCGTGCCCTGCAGATAATCGCGTTTGAAGCGCATCAAATCCTGTGGACTTAGCTTTCTGTCGGGTTTGATATAAAGTGGCATCCGCTCTGCTTTCAGGTCTTTGCCGGTTGCATAATCCCAATAGCTGTCCATTTCGTCAGATATATGATTGAACATGCTCCAGACGCGCAGTTCGCAAAACCGGGCGGCATCAAAATCAAGGGGCGCATAAACATCGCTGAAGCTGAATTCACTATCGTTTCCGCTGAAATACCCTTTCTGACGTGCAAAAGAGATTACATCTTCAGCATAAACGGCTTCCACTTCGGGCGAGAAAATTTTATCCATATTTGCGGAACTGATACTTATTTTGCCATCTTCTACCGGAAAATTTGTGATTCGCGCATGGTTGGCATGGGCTGATACATAACCGTCGGGAATGCGGATTGCCACCCAAACTGCGCCTTTGTTCCGGTTTGTGGTTTTTCCGGTTTTTTTATCGTTTTGCAGATCGGTTCCTTTACCAATCAGCTCCATTATCCACGCTTCATTGGGATCGCCAATGGAAAACGATTCGCCGGAGCTGGCATAGCCAAATTCTTCCACCAGACCGGCAATAACCCGGATGGCTTCCCGTGCGTTTTTTGCACGCTGCAGCGCAAGAAACATCAGCGCTCCGTAATCCATCAGACCGGTGGTGTCGGTGAGCTCGCTGCGCCCGCCAAATGTTGATTCGCCGATTGCAACCTGATATTCATTCATAAAACCGATGGTTTGGTAAGTGTATGAAACCTGCGGAATTTCACCTAACGGTTTTGCCGTGCCGCGGTCATAAATAGTTACCGTACTTCCCGGAGACCAATGGGTTGCAGGGCTGAAATAGAGCTCGCCATAGCGGATGTGCGAATCGGCAGCATAGGAAATCATGGTGGAACCATCTGTTGATGCGCCTTTTGTAACTAAATAGTTTGTACACGCTTCAGCCGGTGAAACGATAAAATTTACCAGAATAACCGAAATGATAATTGAGAATATTGAGTTTTTCATAAAAATATATTTAATCACTTTCTGATTTTCAGTAAGTTGCGATGAAAAATGTTTTTGCAACAGAATAGCTGCAAAAATAAAGAAATTGGTCAAAGCGTCAAAAATCGGCTGAATGTTAGTTTTTCAGCTTCTCTTTCAGCGCAATTCCTGTGTAGGATTTTTTTTGCTTTACCAAATCTTCAGGTGTTCCTGCAAAAACCAGATTGCCTCCTTGGTCGCCGCCTTCCGGTCCGAGATCAATCACCCAGTCGGCAGATTTGATTACTTCCAAGTTGTGTTCAACAATGATGATGGAATGTCCGCGCGAAATCAGCGCATTGAAAGAATCCAGCAGTTTGCGGATGTCATGGAAATGCAATCCGGTGGTGGGTTCGTCAAAAATGAAAAGGGTGGGGGAGCTTCGCTCCTGCGCCAGAAACGATGCCAGTTTCACCCGCTGACTTTCACCGCCTGACAGGGTGTTGGACGATTGCCCGAGATTGATATAACCCAAGCCGACTTCCTGCAGCGGCAAAAGACGTCTCACAATTTTCTTTTCGGTGGATGAACTGCCCGCAGAAAACAGTTCGATGGCTTCATCAACCGTCAGGTTGAGAATATCATTAATATTTTTTCCCTTGTATTGCACATCTAAAATGTCATCCTTAAACCGCTTTCCGCCACAGCTTTCACAAACCAAAAACACATCGGCAAGAAACTGCATTTCCACCCGGATAGTACCTTCTCCCTGGCATTCATCACATCGCCCGCCATCCACATTGAAAGAGAAATGTGAAGGTTTCAGCCCCTGAATTTTAGATGCCTGCTGTTCTGAAAAGAGTTTTCGTATCTCGTCGTAGGCTTTCAGGTAGGTTACCGGATTTGAACGTGAAGATTTGCCAATCGGGTTTTGGTCAACAAACTCGATGGCGCTTATCATTTTCAGATCGCCTTTTATCGAATCGTGTTGCCCCGAGCGATCGGAATACGCCCCTAAAGTTTTGGCAACGGCAGGGAACAGAATTTCGGAAACTAACGAAGATTTTCCGGAGCCGCTCACACCGGTAACTGCCGTCAGAGTGTTTAGCGGAAATTTAATGTTGATGTTTTTCAGGTTATTTTCCCGGGCGCCAATCACATCAATGGCATTGTTCCATTTTCGCCGAAGTTTCGGAACTTTAATTTTTTCTTTTCCGGTGAGATATTTTGTAGTCAGGCTTTCGGGTTTTTGCTCCAATTGCTCATGTGTTCCCTGAAAGACTACTTCGCCACCAAGCTGTCCGGCAAACGGACCAATATCGATAATCTGATCGGCAGCGCGGATGATTTCTTCATCGTGCTCCACAACAAGAACGGTATTCCCGATTCTTCGGAGTTTTTGCAGAACGCCGATAAGCCGCTGAGTATCTCTTGAATGCAGTCCAATGCTTGGTTCATCAAGTATATAAAGCGAACCCACTAAACTGCTCCCCAATGAGGTTGCCAGATTGATACGTTGCGATTCTCCGCCGGAAAGCGATGAAGAGAGACGGTTTAGGGTGAGATAACCCAATCCCACATCACAAAGAAAAGCGAGCCGGCTTTTTACTTCGATCAGGATTCTGCGCGCAATGCTCTGGTCAAACTCGTCTAACTTCAGATTTTGAAAAAACACGTTAAGTTTTGAAACGGGCATCAAAACAAGCTCCTGAATTGATTTTCCGGCAACTTTGATGTAACCGGCTTCTTTTCTGAGCCGCGAACCCCTGCACTCGGGACATGTTGTTTTTCCGCGATAGCGAGCCAGCATTACCCTGTACTGTATTTTGTAATTTTTTTCTTCAAGGTATTTAAAAAAGCGGTTCAGCCCTTTGAAATAGCGGTTGCCTGTCCAAAGCAACTCTTTTTGCTCATCGGTGAGCTCGAAAAAAGGTTTATGTACCGGAAAACCAAACTGGTCTGCCGAATAGACGAGACGGTCTTTCCATTTGCTCATTTTTTCGCCGCGCCAGCAGGCAATGGCTTCCTGATAAACAGAAAGCGACTTGTCGGGAATAACCAGATTTTCATCAATCCCGATAACTTTTCCGTAACCTTCACAAGTTGGACAGGCGCCCACGGGATTGTTAAAGCTGAAAGTGTGAACGGTAGGTTCTTCAAAATCAATCCCATCTGCCTCAAAACGATTGGAAAAAGTGTGCCTGGAAACTTCATCGTTCTGAAATATTTTCACTACGCAATCGCCCCTGCCTTCGAAAAAAGCGGTTTGAGCCGAATCAGCAATCCGGCTTTGGGTATCTTCATCGTTTTTGACTACAATCCGGTCGATAACGATGTTGCAATCCCCACTGCAAAAATCGTTGTTGCCGCTTTTCAGCAGCTCATCAATCCGGATAATTTCATCCTGCAGTTCAAGTCGCGTGAAACCCTGCTGCATCAGCAGTTCCGCTTCCTGCAACAGTGATCTTCCGTTTTTGGGACGAAGCGGCGCAAGAATCGAAGCCCTTATGTTTTCCGGGAAAGAGTTGATGAAAGCAGTTACATCGCTAACCGTGTGACGGGTAACTTCTTTTCCCGAAACCGGTGAAATGGTTTTCCCGACACGGGCAAAGAGCAGTTTCAGATAGTCGTAAATTTCGGTTGAAGTTCCCACGGTAGAGCGCGGATTTCGCGTGTTTACCTTCTGCTCAATGGCTATTGCCGGGGGAATTCCTTTTATGAAATCAACTTCTGGCTTGTTTATTCTTCCCAAAAACTGGCGGGCATAAGAAGAAAGGCTCTCCACGTAGCGGCGGTGCCCTTCGGCAAAGAGGGTGTCGAAAGCCAGCGTTGATTTGCCGGAACCGGAAACACCCGTAACCACAATAAACTGATTTAAAGGTATTTTTAAACTAATGTTTTTTAAATTATGAACTCTTGCGTGTTGTATTTCAATCACCCTGTTTCTCTCCTTATTGTACATATGCAGACGGAATTCGTATAAATTTGTTAAAAAAGCTTGTTTTATTCAGGAAAATGTTTCATTTTTACAGCGCAAAATTAAATAAATACTTTTATAACTCTTAAAAAAGCGCCTATCGGATAAATTTACTTTTTGTTTTTAAAATAAATAGAAGGTAATGTTCAGAGCAAATTCTTTGAACGACAATGAGCTCGTTCAGCGTTTTATCGAAGGCGATCAAAATTCACTTGAAATTTTAGTGCATCGGCACAAGAACAGGATTTATTCCTATATCTTACTGATTGTGAAAAATCAGGAGCTTGCCGAAGATATTTTTCAGGATACATTTATTAAGGTAATCCGCTCGTTAAGGCGCGGAAAATATGTGGAAAACGGAAAGTTTATTTCCTGGGTGCTGCGCATTGCACACAATCTGATTATTGACCATTTCAGAAGGGAAAAGCTTCAGGCAACCATTTCAAATGATGCGCTTGAAGTTGATATTTTCAATTCTCCGAAATTTTCAGACAAAAACATTGAAGAAACGATGATTAATGATCAGATTTTGAACGATGTGAAAGAGCTGATTAAGGAACTGCCCGAAGATCAGCAGCAGGTCATCTATATGCGTCATTATATGGGGCTCAGTTTCAAGGAGATTGCCGAGCAAACCGATGTGAGCATAAATACAGCGCTTGGGCGGATGCGCTACGCGCTGATTAACTTACGTAAAATCATTAAGGAAAAAAATCTGGAATTAACCCGTATTTAACTTTCGTTAACACAATAACTCCGTTTCACAGGCGTTCTTTGAGAAACATTTATTATAGAGTGCCTATGAAAAAATTTACCTTTTATTATTTTATTAAAAGTTTTAACGGACGGCTGAACAGCCACAAAAGTGTATCTGAAAAAGAGATGAACAGGAGTAGCAGCAGGGTGAATTCTGGGCAATTTTCCCCTTCACCGGAAACAGTTCAGCGAATTTTAGATTTTGCACACTCCTACGATGTGCTTGAAACGGAAACAGCCGGATTAGTTGAAATGAATCTGAATTAACTTGTTCTCACACAATCAAAAAAGGCGCCTGAAAGAGCGCCTTTTTTGATTTTACCCTATATCTTCACAATGCATGAGTCGGGGAGCCAGCCTACATTTCCGTCGGAGAGCTTGATTTCTTTCCATGAACCGGTGCTGTCGGAAATCTCAACTTTTACTCCTTCATAAAGCAGGAACAGGTCGGTGCTTCGCTCTGTGGGAGCGCTTTTTACTGTGACCCGCGGACAAAAAACAACTGCATGTTTCCGCTGATTGATTTTCTCCTTTTGCCGTGCGGCAAATGAGAATGAAAAGCCTGATGCAACAATAGCCAAAATGCCAAGCCAGAAGGCAAGACGTTTCAGCCCGGCACTTCTGCCAAATATAAAAAGACCAAGCAGCCCCAAAAACAGGATGAAGCTTGTCAGGCTGATTCCTGCCCACCTGTCGGCGGGATAGAGATTAATAATCCGGGTTCGCCAGCGCATGAAAAACGGCTGGGGAAGTTCGTTGATTTCTGTAACAACAAACTGGTTTGCCATGCGGAGATTAAATTCAATGTCTTCATCCTGTGGGGCAAGAAGCCGGGCGCGCTCAAAATTCAGGATTGCCCGGTTCATGTTGCCCGCTTTGTAGTAGGCATTCCCTAAATTGAGATATAATTTTGCCGATTCGTATCCCGAATCTGAAATTTTCTCATACGCTTCAATAGCTTTGTGATACTCTTCTGTCGTATAAAAGGCGTTTGCTTTTTCCCAAAGTACCTGAATGGAATCCTGAGAAAATCCGTTCAGGAAAAACAGGATTCCGGCTAACAGGAGAAACAGTTTATTTCTGTGATTTGCACTCATTTTCTTATCTCTTGATTTGTTTTTCAAGTCTGCTCATGGTTGTTACCGCTTTTTTGTATAATTCGTGGCGCGCTTCCGAACCGCCGGAAGGCGCAAAGCGTGCAAACTCGCACTGCTCAATAATCTCCACAAACTGCCCGATAAGTTCATCTTCCACGTTTCTCTCCTGCAATCCCTGCAAAGCACTTTCGCGACTGAGATTGGCAACCGGAATTCCCAGTTTATCACTCAGATAGCCCCAGAAAGATTTCAGGATGGATTCGTGGAAAGCTTCGTCGTTGTTTTGTTTCATAAAGCCCGCCGCATCTTTCAGCCGTTTCACCGCAACACGGCTTGCCTTTTTGTTTCGCATGAGCGCCACATTGGCATTTTCGCGTGCTTTTTTCCGGTAAATCAGAACAAGCAGAACGAACAGCAGTGTACTGCCGACATAAATTCCGTAGAAAAATGGAGTTCCGTAGAAAGTGGTACCTTTTTTTCGCAACACCGGATTCCCCTGGCGGATATAGCGAATATCCCTGCCCAACAATTGCAGTTCTTCCCTTCTGGCAGAGCTCATAACGGATGCTGTCTGGTCGCCGGTTCCCTTTTCAACATGCAGTGTATATTCGGGAGTTGAGCGTGTTACATAAGTTCCGACACCGGGGTCGAAAAAAGTGAAAGGGATGGAAGGGATGGTATATTCGCCTTCAAACCGGGGCTGAAACAGGTATTCGATGGTTTTTGTACCGGAAACACCATTATCGCCGGCTCTCACATTTTCGGTTGTGCGCGGGTCATATACTTCAAAATCACTGGGGAGATTCAGTTCCGGAGAGCGAATCAGTCGCAAGTTTCCTGTGCCGTTAATAGTCAGTTTCAGGGTTACGGCATCGTTGGTAGTAACATTTTCACCGCTCAACTCTGAATTGATGTTGAAGTTTCCCACACCGCCATAAAAATTTGCCGGCTGAGACGGCAGGTCTTTCACGTTCACACTCACCGGCTTGCTCGTAATGGAGGAGCGAACGGTTTGCGTTCCGCTGAAAAAATCATCAAAGAAACTCCGGGGTCTGACGCGCTGCTGAACCAGCAGTGTCATACTGAACGGATTCACCGTGATGGCACCATTTTGCTGCGGAAAGAGAACGGTTTTTTTCAGCACTCCAACCTGATAAATCCGGTTGTTGAAAACTTCACGGGTGAAGTTGATTTGTCTCGGAATATCAATATCCTGAGTATAAAATCCTTCAAAAGTCGGCAGGTTCACATCTTCAAATCCCGAAATCGGAATATTTGGGTCGGCATACAGTTTTACCGTTGCAATAATTTGTTCGCCGCGAAAAACATTGGTTTTGTTCAGTTCAACCCGGATGAATAGATTGTCGCCACTCAAATCAGCCGATTGTGTTCCCTGTTTCTGCTCGTCGCCGGGAGCAGGCGACTGCTGTGTTTGCGGCTGGCTTTGTGATTGCGTGGGAACTACCTGAATTTTCAGGGAGTTCGACTCGGTAACTTTGCCGTCGATTTCTATGGTTGCCGGACGAACTTCAAAACTGCCTTCCGCTTTTGCGCGAAGAATGTAGGTGTAGGAAAAAGTTATTTCGGTAGTCGTTTTTCCATTAATTGTCTGAATACTTGTGGACTGCCCTGTGCTGGGACCCATTAAAACATCAAAATTGCCGGTTAGTCCGGGTGGCAGCTGAAGATTTGAGCCGCGCTGGTTGACCGTAAAAGTGAGCCTGAACTGCTGACCCATTTCCACCGCATTGGGAGCAGACATAACAAAGTTCGTTTGCTGTGCCTGAGCCGTATAGATGGCAAGGCATAAGAAAATGGATATTAATATTCGTTTTATCATTATTGAATTACCACTCTTTTTCTGATCTTATTCTTTTTGCTCTGGCAGCCTGTTCCTTTTTCAGCCTGTCCTGAATTTCGCGTTCGTCATTTTGCAGCGCCTGCAAAAGTTGTTCTGCATCTTCACGCGATATTTTGGTTTGCTGTTGCTGCTGATTCTGGTTTTGCTGCTGATCTTGCTGATTCTGCTGGTCTTGATTCTGTTGCTGATCCTGGTTTTGCTGGTCTTGATTTTGATCCTGATTCTGATCCTGATTTGGGTCTTGGTTCTGGTCTTGATCTTGATCCTGATCCTGGTCTTGATTCTGATCCTGCTGATTTTGCTGTTGCTGCTGCTCTTCCTGTTTGTCTTTCAGCATTTGCGCATAAGCCAGATTGTATTTTGTATCCAGATCGTGCGGATTCCGGCGCAGCGCTTCTTTGTAGGTTTCGATACTGTCGTCAATTCGCTGCTGCATCAGCTGGCTGTTGCCCTTGTTGTGCAGTGCACGCGCCTGTTCTGTCTTCGATTCGAGTTTTTCTGAAAGGTCTTTGAATTTTTGCTCCGCTTCTTCAAAGCGCATCTGCTTATAAAGTGCGTCTGCCAGATTAAAATCCCACTGTTCGTTTTCCGGTCTCAGGTTCAATGCCTTCCGGTACTCTTCTTCCGCCTGTCCAAACCGGATGGTATCTAACCGGGTGGTATCCCTGACGGCATCCAAGAACAGCTTGTTGCCGCTGCGGACAAACTTTCTTTCGTTTTGCCCAAAAACAGCACCCGAAACGGTAGCAATCAATAAGAATAAAATTAAACG
>LSQX01333379.1_pt1 | contig 12412 bp, 5 predicted proteins | sample 654561 | NCBI WGS metagenome assembly LSQX01 (sample SAMN04489861, study PRJNA283612) | anaerobic digester metagenome | isolation source: 4 biogas reactors fed with cattle manure at either 37C or 55C with and... | place: Denmark: Kongens Lyngby | collected 2014 | reverse complement strand
GTAACACCCTTTTGGATGATATGAATAATAAAGTAGAAAAGATAAAATCGGAGCTACAATTGATAATAAGAAAAGTTGAGGCTTTAGATAAAGAGTTGTAAAAGAACATAATTAATAATGTATTTTAAAGCGAATGGGAAACCATTCGTTTTTTTTTGACCAAATTATATTATTTTTTGAGAAGATATTTACATTCACTTCAAAGTTTAATAATGTAATTTGCTATTGATAGATAACGTTGAACTAAGTAACGTGGATTTATGTTAGATATATAGACGTTATCAATGTTTAATTTAGTTTTGTTACTTTTTAATAATCTAAACAAAATGTGAGAATGAAAAAACAAATTTTTAATTTATTGAAAGGATTCTTCTTTGTATTATTTTGGACATCATCAGTATGTTTATTTGCACAAGGAGTCTCTGTGAAAGGTAGAGTAACCGATATAACTGATGTGCCATTAACAGGTGTATCAATACGGGTAGAGGGAACAACAATCGGTACCGTAACTGATCTTGATGGCAACTTCATACTTCAAAATGTGCCATCTAACTCAAACATAGAAGTTTCTTATGTTGGAATGACAACACAGGTTATACCACTGAATGGAAGAACATCTTTAAATATCATTCTTGAAGATGATACTGCATTGTTAGAAGAACTTGTTGTTATTGGTTATCAGTCGATTAGAAAAGCAGATTTAACAGGATCTGTCTCTGTTTTCAATCCTGATGAAATGAAAAATACAATAGTAACAGGGTCTGTAGGGGATGCGCTGGGCACTTTGCCAGGTGTAAATGTTAGAACGTCAGGTGCACCTGGTAGAGAAGGTAAAGTAGAGATTAGAGGAACAGGTACTTTTGGTAATAGCACTCCGTTATATGTAGTAGATGGTATAGTATCGGGTGCTAACCGAGATTTCAATTTTAATGATATTGAAAGTATTCAGGTTTTAAAAGATGCTTCAGCTGCAGCTATTTATGGATCAAGAGCTGGTAATGGTGTAATTATAATAACCACCAAGCAGGGTGCTGAGGGTAAGATGAAAATAGATGTATCTTCTCGCGCAACCATCCAATGGCTGCCAAAGTATGATTTGACCAACAGAGATGAGTGGATTGCACTGAATGATTTGGCTTTTACAAATGCAGGACGTGCCACAGCCAACCATTTTGATGCAAGAACCGACTGGCAGGAATTGGTGTTTAAGAATGGACTTGTACAGGATCATAATATTTCATTTTCGGGAGGTGGAAGAGAAAGCAAGTATTTTATTTCGGGTAACTATCAGAGCAATTCAGGTACAACTATTGGAACACAAAGCGAGCGTTTTACTTTGAGATCTAACACCTCGGCTTCACGGGATTTTGGAGATAATTTCACATTCCGTATTGGTGAAAATATTGTATTAAGCCACTTTGCAGTTGACGAGCTTAATACAAACCCAATAATAGATGTTTACAGAATGCTGCCAACTATCCCTGTTCGCGAACCTCAAAATGAAAGTCGCGGTGGCTATGGTTATGGTGATGGAGGCAGAGATGTTACCTTCGGTACAAATCCATTTGCAAAGGAATATTTTGAAGATACAAAAAACAGTAATCTTCGTTTAAGAGGAAACCTTTTTTCCGAGATGGAATTGATGAAAGTTTTGAAATACAGATTCAATCTAGGGTTTGATTTCAGTAACGACTCACATTCTTATTTACGCAAGGAAGGGTACTGGACATATAACCAACCTTATGATCCCTCTTCATTAAACAAAAATCAGGCGCAATATCAGGGTTTAGTTTTTGATAATACTCTTGAATACAACCAAACATTTGGTTTACACAATATAAGTTCGGTAATTGGTATGAGTTATCAGACTTCAAATTACGAGCAGATTTGGGGTACTAAGAATGATGTATTAATGAAAGGAAATAATTATTTCACAAACCTTGATGCAGCATTAACGAATCCTAAAACAGGTAACTATGCCGACTTAGAAAAGCTCTATTCAATATTTGGGCGTGTAAACTATAATTATGCTGAAAAATATCTGTTGAGTGCAACATTACGAAGAGATGAATCTTCTAAATTCTCACCCGATACCAGAGTAGGTTATTTTCCTTCGGTATCCGCGGGTTGGAGAATAAGTCAGGAGGACTTTTTTAATTCATCATGGATTAATGACCTTAAATTAAGGGCCAATTATGGTATCTTAGGAACATCAAATATTGGCGTGTGGGATTGGGTTTCATTTATCACTGTTTTCCCTCAGGCAGTATTTGGAACCGACCAGAATTTGCATACAGGTATGACACAGATAAGACTTGCCAACTCTGATTTGAAATGGGAGAAACTGAGTCAGGTAAATGCAGGTTTTGATGCTGTTTTATTGAATAACAAACTTACTTTGAATTTCGATTACTTCATAAAAGAAACAAGAGATGTATTGACACCTATGCAGATATTAATGGTTACCGGTAACAGTGGTGGTAATCCTGTAGTCAATGCTGCCTCATTAAAGAATACGGGTGTTGAGATTTCAGCAACATGGAGAGATAGAATAGGAAGTGATTTTGGTTATGAAATAAATTTAAACGGTTCTTACATTAAGAATAAAATACTTGAATTAGGGTATGGTCGAGAAGAGTTTACGGAATGGAATACAAAGTCGAAAGTAGGAGATCAGATAGGAGAATGGTATCTTATTAAAACCGATGGACTGTTTCGTACACAAGAGGATGTAACTGCTCATACAAATAGTGAAGGTAGAGTTATTCAGCCCGACGCAAGACCTGGTGATGTTAAATTTATTGACTTCAATGATGATGGTGAGATTACAGATGCTGACAGACAACATATAGGGTCTACAATACCAAAATTACAGTTGGGGATGAATGTTGGTTTTGATTACAAGAATTTTGACTTGCAATTTCAGCTAGGTGGTGCTTTTGGACATAAGTCGTTCAACGGTCCCAGAAGCGGTTTTGATCGTTTTGATGATAATTCAAATTACAGAGCAAGCTATGATCCATGGACTCCTGATAATCCAAATGCAAAAGATCCCCGACCTATTTATGCAGACTCTCGAAATGTTCGTGGTGATCAGGACAGATGGTTGGAAAACGGTAGTTATTTAAAAGTAAAACAAATTGCTTTAGGATATAATCTTCCAAAATCAATTTTGAGTAGTACGTTTAGTGATATACGTATATATGTAAATGCTCAAAACTTGATTACATTTACCTCATATACAGGATTAGATCCAGAATTTCTTAATTCAAGTATTTGGGATAGAAGTTACGATGGTGGAGCATATCCTAACCCATTTGGTGTAACTTTTGGAGCTCAAATATCATTTTAACACTAGAAAATATATTACAATGAAAAAATATTTATATATATTATTAACTATTTTCATCATAAATGCATGTGATGTTAATGTTGACAATCCAAACACGATTACAACTGCAACATTCTGGAAAACAGAAGCTGATGCGCAGTATGGAATTAACGCTGTCTACAATATGTTTTACAAACCCGGAACATATAGTAGATGGATATGGTTTCGCCTTGATCTTACGTCAGATGAGGGTTTTAGTCAGAGTCCATGGGCAGAGTTGAAGGAATGGACACAATTTCAATACAGAAATTACAACTTTTGGGAAGGTAACGGCTGGACATACAGAGACAGTTATGAAGCTATATTCAGAGCAAATCAAGTGTTATTTAATGTTCCTGAAATTGATTTTAACGACGAAAATGAAAAGAACTGGATACTTGGACAGGCTTATTTTCTAAGAGGACTTTATTATTACAATTTAGCATTATTGTGGGGTAGCGATAATAAAAGTCTACCAATAGTTTTAGAACCCTCAACTCCAGGTATACAACCCGAAGGCTTTACGGGTACTGAGGTATATCAACAGGCAATTAGTGATTTTACTGAGGCTCAGAGCTTATTGCCTAATGAGTGGGGTAATGCTAATAAAGGCAGGGCTACTAAAGGCGCAGCTTTAGCTTTCAGAGCAAAATGCCACATGCAGATTCATCAGTGGGGTGAAGCCAGAAATGATTTGCAATGGCTTGTAGAAGGAGGTGGAAGTGAGTATTATGATCTAGTACCAAATTATGAAGATAATTTCAGTGTAGACACAGAAAACAACATTGAGTCTGTTTTTGAAATACAGTATTCTGATATTCATAAAGCTCCTGCAGGAGATGGAGATTTTGATGTTGACCCAAACTTGGGACTCAACAGAGGTCAGTTTTTTGCTCCTCCAGGCATTGGATGGACTGATGGTGAACTACGTCCTTGGTTAGTTACAGAATTTAAAAAAGAGAAGGATTTGAGCGATGGATATGATATTCGTTTGAAATATACTGCTTTTTATAGTGAACAACATCTAGATTTTGATGATAACGAGACTATATACGGAGAGGTTAGTAATAATGACACTTGGAACAGAGATAACTGGAGCGGGCGTGTATTTTACAGAAAATACAGCTCGGAACATTATCGTGATTTTGATGATTACCATAATCCTACAAACGTGAGATTAATTAGGTTTGCAGATGTATTGTTAATGTACGCTGAAAGTATTGTGGAATCGGGAGGTAACCTCGCCGATGCAACTACCTATGTAGACCGAGTAAGAGCAAGAGTAAACTTGCCTCCACTTGCAGTGAATCACCCTACAGCCGTTTCAAATAATGAAGCTTTTCTTAAAAGATTACAGATGGAGCGTGTACTTGAACTTGCAACTGAAGGTCAGCGCTGGCCTGATATAAAAAGATGGGGCTTAGTTGACACTCAAGCCGGAATAGATGAGCTTAAAGGAAGAGATCCGGATTTCAATTTTTTTGTCATTGGACGGAGTGATGTTCTACCGATCCCATCAAGTGAAGCTGATAATAATCCTAATATAACACAAAACCCTGGTTATTAATTCAACCAAATAAAACCTTTCCGGTGCATAACCGGGAAGGTTCTTTTTTAATATTTATGAAATGAAAGATTTAAGATATTTAATATTTCTCTTTTTAGCTGTTTTAGCAGTATCATGTAAAGAGTCGGTAAATAATAATGAAACTGATAAAGTAGATAAAGTTGATGCTTTAGTATCATTAGCTGATCCATTTATTATGCTACATGACGACGTATATTATGCTTACGGTACTCATGCTGATGATGGAATTGCAGTGTTTACATCTAATAATTTGAAAGAGTGGAAAAAAGCCAACAATCTTGCATTGCATAAAGATAACTCATATGGTGATAAGTGGTTTTGGGCTCCAGAAGTTTATTATGTAAATGATAAATTCTACATGTACTACTCAGCTGAAGAACATATGTGTGTAGCAGTTTCAGACTTTCCACTTGGTCCATTTATGCAAGAAGAAAAAAAGCCAATGATAGAAAATGAGAAAACTATCGACAATTCACTTTTTATTGATGACGATGGAACTGCATATCTGTTATTCGATAGATTTAATGACGGACTCAATATATGGATTGCAGAGCTTGAAGATGATTTAACTACCATAAATATGGAAACATTACATAAATGTATAAATGTTTCACAAGAATGGGAAGAGGTTTGGCCGAGAGTGAATGAAGGAGCTTTTATAGTTAAACACAATGGAATATATTACATGACATATTCTGCAAACAGTTATGAAAGCCAGTTCTACGGAATAGGTTGTGCAACTGCCACAGATGTCATGGGCGAATGGACCAAATATTCTCATAATCCTTTACTACAGAAACCGGGAAATCTGGTGGGTGTAGGGCACAGTTCAATGTTCATGGATAAAGAAGGTGATTGGAGAATTGTATTTCATGCTCATCAAAGTGATTCGTCAATACATCCACGGAATATGTTTATAAGTTACGTCGGTTTCAAAAATGTAAACGGTATAGATGAACTTTATATTGATCCTGAATTTATCACACCCATTTTATATAAACCATAAACTCTCCACATTTCTATTTAGTGTATTATAAGGTTTTATTATCTTTGATAATTATTAACTGCTAATTCATACTATTTAATTATGTCTGTTTAATTTTGATGATAAGACTCAAAAATATTTTATGTGCTATTTTATTATTACTTGCGAGTAATAATATAGTAGGAGCGGCAGGTAGCGGTTACTCATTTAAGAATTTCAATACAAATAATGGGTTATCCCAAAACTCAGTTCGCACTATTATGCAAGATAGTCTTGGATTTATGTGGTTTGGAACCAAAGACGGATTGAATAGATTTGACGGTACTACATTTAAGTTGTTTAAGTTTTCACCTGACGGAATTCTGAGTGATAACGTTTTTAATAGAATAATTCAGGATGTTGATAATAATATTTGGTTATCAACTGATGAAGGGGTATATATATATGATCAGTACAATGAGCATTTCCATCTTTTTAACAGGAAAACAAATGATAATGATTCGGTTAGCGGAGTTGTAACAGATATGGTGGCAGATGAAGATGGTGGCATATGGATGTCTGTGGAGGGCAAAGGTGTATTTCATTACAATCAGACAAACGATGTACTTGATTTTTATTCAACACCAATTGTTGAAGATGGGATAAAAATGGTTTGTTTATATCCTGATAACAATAAAGGTATTTGGGTTTTTCCATACTCTTCATTCATAATCCATATCGATAAAGCTAAAAAGGAAGTCACACAATTCAATCTTGAAGATGATCCTGAGCTACTTCTCGAAACTGGGGAAGTGCTAGATGTTTATTCAGATCATAATAATGTATTACTTTTAGCAACTTCACAAAAAGGTTTGGTTGCAATTAATACAATTAATAAAACGCATAAGATAATTCTGGAAAAAGATGATAACGGTCAGCAATTATTTGTAAGGACAATTGAAAGAGTTGATCCTAACACACTTTGGATTGGAACTGAATCAGGTATTTATTTATTAAATACAAACAGTAACAATATAACAAATTTACGTCATAATCCTGCAATTCCGAATTCGATATCAGACAATGCCATTTACAATATATATAAAGACAGGGATGGAGGTGTTTGGGTTGGTTCTTATTTTGGAGGTGTAGACTACTACTCAAATATAAACAACAACTTTGAATTGTTTTACCCTGTACTTAACGAAAAAAGCCTAAAAGGTAAAAGGGTTAGAGAATTTTGTGATGCACCGGGTGGTGACATTTGGATTGGCACAGAAGATGGTGGACTAAACCTTTTTAATCCAAAAAACAACACATTTCTACCCTTACCTCAGCCCCTTACAAAACTATATAATAATATACATACGTTGTTTCAAGACGGTATCTATTTGTGGATTTCTACCTATTCGAAAGGTTTAAACAGATATAACACAATAACAGGGGAGCTTGTAACCTATACTAACTCAGATAACCCCCATTCAATAAGCCATAACAGTACCTTCGCAATTTGCAAAGACAGACAGGGATTGTTATGGATTGGTACCTTGTCGGGAGTTAATATTTATGACAAAGAAAAGGATCAATTTGATAGAATTGAAGAAGTAAAAGGCACTTCAATTCAGGATATTTTTGAAGATAGTAGTGGTTTTATATGGATTTCTACATTTTTAGATGGAATTTTTCGATACAATCCTTCAAATGGAACATGGAAAGTATTTCAGCATAATTCTTCTGAATTAGGATCATTGCCATACAATAAACCTACTTCTATGTTTGAAGATAGTAAAAGAAGACTGTGGGTTACTACACAAGGTGGAGGATTTGGATTATTTGACTATGATACAGAAACCTTTACTACTTATAATGCTTCAAGAGGTCTTAATAATGACGTTGTTTATCAAATTCAGGAGGATTTTGAAGGAAGACTATGGCTATCTACCAATCAGGGTTTGGTAAGATTTGATCCAGATAAAGAATTTTTTGTTAACTTTACAGTGGATAATGGACTTAAAATAAATCAATTTAATTATAAATCAAGTTTTAAGGATTCAAGTGGTAATATCTATTTTGGATCTCTGGATGGATTTATTAGGTTTAATCCTGGCAGATTTTTATCAACAAATTTAAAAAGTGAATCATTGTTTACCGATATTTTTGTGAACAACCGAAGATTAAGTCCTTCGGCTCAAAATTCTATTCTGAAACAAAGTATAATGTTCACAGATGAAATACAACTTCCTCATAATCAAAACTCAGTGAGCTTGCAATATGCAATTTTAGACTATTCGGGTTTGAGTAAAAACAATGTATATTATAAGCTAGAGGGTTTTGATGAAGAATGGATTAAATCAACAAATGGTCAGCCACTAATCTACTCTAACTTAAAGCCAGGTAAATATAATATCCTTCTAGGAAGTGGGGAATATGGAAATAATGAACCTATAATAACAAATAAAACTCTTTCGATAATAATAAGACCCCCATATTGGTTAACAGGGTGGGCTTATTTACTATATACTCTTATTATTATTGTCAGTTTATTTCTTTTGTTACGCTATCTTGATCATAGGGTAAGGTTAAAACGGAGGAATGAAATGAGAGAATTTGAACAATTGAAAGAAAGAGAACTATATCGTTCAAAGATTAATTTCTTTACTAATGTTGCTCATGAAATTAGGACACCACTTACATTGATCAAGGCGCCTCTTGATCACGTACTAATGAAGGAGTCGTTTTCTGACAATATGAGAGATAATTTGCAGATAATGCAAAAAAATACCGATAGACTCCTGGATTTAACCAATCAATTACTTGATTTTCGCAAAACAGAATCTGATTCATACCTTCTAAATTTAGAAACTCAAAATGTTACCGAGTTAATAAAAGAGTCACAGCTGCGTTTCACACCTTTGGCAAAACAAAAAGGAATAGAGTTTGAGTTTTTTCTTCCTGATACAGACATGCTAGTCCAAATTGATAAAGATGCTTTTTTAAAAATGTTAAGTAATCTTTTAAATAATGGAATAAAGTATTGTGAAAGATACCTAAGAGTATATGCGTATATACAAGATGACATTAATAACTTTCATCTTTTTACAGAAAATGACGGTGAACTGATTCCACAGGAGTATAAACAAGAAATATTTAAACCATTTGTACAATTCGATGTTGATGAAATCAGAAAAGGTACTGGCACAGGGATTGGGCTAGCATTGACAAACTCATTGGCTCAGCTTCATAACGGATCCTTAAGTTTGGAGAATGATGCATCGGTTAACAGATTTCACTTGATGTTACCTGTAGGTATAATAACACAGGAGGAAAAGATAATTGAAAAAACCGAAAACAATGATTTGAATTTAAATAACAATGCTAATGAAATAAATACAGGAGTTACAGTTTTATTGGTTGACGATGACAAAGAATTGTTGCAGTTTGAAAAAAAAATTCTATCTGATCATTACAATATTCTTATTGCTGAAAACGGAATAGAAGCATTGGAAGTTTTGAAGCAATCTAATGTGAATATTATTGTAAGTGATATTATGATGCCTAAGATGGACGGACTTGAATTAATGGAAAAAGTAAAGTCTGAAATTGAATTTAGTCATATCCCCTTTATCTTGCTTACGGCAAAAGTTACTAATCAATCAAAAGTAGAAGGTTATGAACTTGGTGCGGATGCTTATATTGATAAACCATTTTCGGTTGATGTTCTTTTGGCTAGAATTGAAAATCTGCTTCAAAGTAGGGAAAAACTTAGGAAGTCATTCTTAAATAACCCCTTTACAGGTGCTACAACCATTGCTTTGACCAAATCAGATAATGAATTTATTAAGAAATTAAATACTCTGGTACAAGAAAATATATCTGAATCAGATTTTAATGTAGAGAATATGGCAGAACACTTTAACATGAGCAGAGCCAGTTTTTATAGGAAAGTTAAAGGAGTGCTTGATCTGACACCTAATGAGTACATAAGAGTGGAACGATTGAAAAAAGCTGCACTATTGCTTCGAGAAGAAGACTTTAAAGTGAACGAGGTTTGTTATATGGTTGGATTTAACTCTCCTTCTTATTTTACAAAATGTTTTCAGCAGCAGTTCAATATACTCCCAAAAGAATTCCAAGAACAGAGAACAGTTTGAGAAAAAATTGCTATTTTTAGACGAATTTATTATCAAAGAGACATGGTATAAATTCTATTTTTAGCAAACGCAATACGATAACACTAATATAAATTTTTATGAGAACAATTTTTACTTTTTTATTTACGTTAATCCTAACGTTCAGTCTTTCTGCCCAGTGGCAACCGGCAGGTGATAAGATTAAGACTAAATGGGCATCTGAAATAGATGTTAACAATGTTTTGCCTGAATATCCAAGACCGATAATGGAAAGAGGAGAGTGGCAAAATCTTAATGGATTGTGGGATTATGCAATTCTTCCGGTAGGACAAACACCTACAAGCTACGATGGCGAGATTTTAGTTCCTTTTGCTGTAGAGTCTAGCCTGTCGGGCGTGCAAAAACGAGTTGGTAAAGACAACGAACTCTGGTATCAGAGAGAATTTACAGTGCCTTCGAAATGGAAAAACAGTAAAGTACTTCTTCATTTTGGTGCAGTTGATTGGAGAGCAGACGTTTGGGTAAATGATGTGAAAGTAGGGGGCCATCAAGGTGGATATACACCATTTTCTTTTGATATTACTCCTGCTTTAACATCTGGCACTAATATTGTTAAAGTGAAGGTGTGGGATCCAACCGATGATGGTTTTCAGCCTCGAGGCAAACAGGTGAATAATCCACACGGTATTTGGTATACTCCAGTATCAGGTATTTGGCAGACAGTATGGCTTGAGCCAGTACCAGAAACTTACATTAATGATTTGAGGATAACTCCCGATGTTGATAAGAATGTTCTTCTAGTTGATGCTGTAACAAATTTAACTTCATCTTCAAAAAGGGTAGAAGTGAGGGTAAAAGAAGGAAATAATGTAGTGGCAACAGGACAATCGATAAATAATGAGCCTGTTGAAATTGTAATGCCTAAGAATGTAAAATTGTGGTCGCCTGATAGTCCTCATTTATACGATCTAGAGGTTGTAGTTTTGGAAGGTGGAAAACAAGTGGATAAAGTGGATAGCTATGCTGCAATGAGAAAGTACTCAATGAAGCGTGACGATAAAGGAATTGTACGTCTTCAGCTTAACAATAAAGATCTTTTTCATTTTGGACCACTTGATCAGGGATGGTGGCCTGATGGACTTTATACTGCGGCTACAGATGAAGCTTTGGAGTATGATATAATTAAGACAAAGGACTTAGGATTCAATATGATACGTAAACACGTTAAAGTTGAACCCGCTCGCTGGTATACTCATTGCGATCGTCATGGTATTATTGTATGGCAGGATATGCCTAACGGAGACAGAAGTCCCGAATGGCAGATGCATTCTTATTATACAGGATCTGAGAGAGAGCGTTCGGCTGAGTCTGAAGCAAATTTCCGTCAGGAGTGGAAAGAATTAATGGATTATTTGTATTCATACCCTTCAATTGGAGTGTGGGTACCATTTAACGAAGCATGGGGTCAGTTCAAAACTGAAGAAATCTCAGAATGGACAAAAGCTTATGATCCAACAAGGTTAGTAAACCCTGCAAGTGGTGGTAACCATTATACTGTGGGAGATATGCTTGACCTGCACAATTATCCTAATCCAAGAATGTACTTGTATGATGCACAACGTGCTACAGTGCTTGGCGAATATGGTGGTATAGGTTGGGCACATAAAGATCATCTATGGGAACCTGACCGCAACTGGGGTTATGTTCAGTTCAACAGTTCGAAAGAAGTTACTGATGAGTATATTAAATATGCTGAGGAACTGAAGCAATTTATACGACAGGGGTTCTCTGCTGCAGTTTATACTCAAACAACAGATGTGGAAGTGGAAGTGAATGGATTGCTTACTTATGATCGCAAACTTGTGAAAGTTGACGAAGAGCGAGTAAGAAAAGTGAATCAAGAAATATGCAATATCTTGAACGATTAATCTTTTTATCAATTCTTCTTTTCACTGCAATATCTTGTGACAACAGTGAAAACCAGAATAAAAAGGATTATTTTATTGAATGGGATAACAACTCTCTCGTCTGCATTGCAGATGAGGGAGGTTATCCACGTTTAATAAGGATGCTTGATGAATCATTTCTGGCTGTATATGAAAACAGAAGAGGAGATGTAGCAATAAAAAAAAGTTTTGACAATGGTGCAAACTGGAATGATGAGGTAGTATCATTTGAAGCATTTAATTATACAAACAATACAACAGGAGAAAACACAAAAGTAAATATTGCCAATCCGGAAATCATTCAACTCCCAAGCGGAGATTTGCTGTTAGCAGTTAATTTACGTCCGCGGATTGAAGGAGTATTTCCTTTTTCAATTGCTTTGAAAAGGAGTACTGATAATGGAGAAACTTGGT
>LSQX01334714.1_pt1 | contig 12414 bp, 10 predicted proteins | sample 654561 | NCBI WGS metagenome assembly LSQX01 (sample SAMN04489861, study PRJNA283612) | anaerobic digester metagenome | isolation source: 4 biogas reactors fed with cattle manure at either 37C or 55C with and... | place: Denmark: Kongens Lyngby | collected 2014 | reverse complement strand
TTGACTTTTATCAGGAGTGTCCCATGGTGCTGCTTGTTTTGTCCCTTTACAGCAAAGGCATTTCCTGAAAACTTTTTTCCGTCGACAGTAATATCATTCCGACCTGAAAACTCTGCATTCACTCCCAAGTCGCGCACTGCCGAGAGTATCATATCTAACTGTTTTTCAACGCTGTAGTTCTTGCGACCTGCAATAAAGGAAAAGTTGAGATTTCCTAGGTCATGATAGACAGCGCCGCCTCCGGATACGCGCCTCACAAGCTGCACTCCGTCGTTTTTCATTTTTGCAGTGTTGCATTCTTTCCATGCATTCTGGTTCTGTCCGATGATTACGGCATTTCTGTTCACATACAGATATAGCAAGAAATCATCAGGGCCGATTGTACTGAGTAAATATTCATCAATGGCCAAATTGCGATGTCCGTCATGGTACGGTGACATACAGAATAGTCTTCTCAAAAGAGCACCTCACACAGTTATATATATTTTTCATTCCAAAAATCCTGAATAGCGCGCTGCAGCTGCTCAGTGTTTTGAACAAGTTCGTAACCAGCCCAGTGCTGAGGCAAGAGACGGCGATACACGTTTGTAGTGAGACGGTCGTCAATAAGAACTACTACACCTCTATCATACTCTCCTCGTATAACGCGCCCAGCTGCTTGAAGCACCTTATTCATGCCGGGATACCTGTAAGCAAAAGCGTACCCCATACCGTTTTGCTTGTCGTAATACTCACGAATAATATCTTGAACCGGGTTTATCTGTGGCAGGCCGACACCTATTNNAGCTCCGATCAGACGGTTGCCCTGTAGATCAATTCCTTCCGCGTATATGCCGCCCAATACACAGAAACCCACAAATGTATGCTCATTATCTGCACTGAACTTCTCAAGGAACTCCTCCCTCTCTAGCTCACTCATACCACTTGATTGGATAACAGTCTCAATGTCCGGGTAACGCTGACAAAAGGCGCCATATACGTTATTCATGTAAACATACGATGGGAAATACACAATATAGTTGCCCGTTCTCCCCTTCACCGCTGCAGCAATCAAATCAGCAATCGCAGATATGCTCCTCTCACGGTCTCTGTATCTTGTGCTGATTCTATTGTTGATTACAAGACAGAGGTTTTCTCGCGGAAAAGGTGAGGGGAGTCTCTTGAACACGGAGTCTGAATCCCCGCCCAACACTGAGCAGAAATACTCGAGAGGTGTAAGTGTCGCCGAAAACAAAACCGCAGACCTGCCCTGCTGCATTCTCTCCCTCAACAGCATCGATGGATCGAGGCAAATAAGCCTCAATAAAACTTCGGTTCCATCGGTCTCTACCATCGTTATATATCTTTCATCATATAGCTCAGATATCTTTAGGAAAGCTATAACATCGAAATACAGGGACAGCAATTCTTCAGAGTGCTCAGAATCAGGATGCAGCTTCATCCATTCCTCACATTCAGCTGTAAACACATAGAGGAGCCTCAAGAGCGAAACGTCCGGTTCACTCTTTTTGATCACCGTCTCTTCCCCGCACTCCTTGCGCAAGGCGAGCATCTCTGTGTTTATCCGCGATAAGGTTTTCCGGAGCCGACTCTGTTTGTCTAGCCGCCTTCGCATCTGCAAAAATGTCGACTTGGAGAGCAATGCCGAATACATCTCCCTTGCACGGTCCACCAGATTGTGTGCTTCATCCACTAAAAATACGTAATCTCTCTTCGATCCCTCTGCAAAAAAGCGCCTAAGGTATACCTGCGGGTCAAACACATAGTTGTAATCTGCTATAACGCAGTCGCTCCAAACCGTCAGGTCAAGCCCAAGCTCAAACGGGCACAGGGTGTGTATCTTCGCATATCGCTCAATAGTCTCCCTATCAAACGAGTCCTCGGACTGCAGCATTTGGTACAACACATCATTTACACGGTCAAAATGCCCATTTGCATATGGGCAGTCCTCAGGATTGCACTTTCGCTCTTCCAAAAAGCATATCTTATCCTTTGCTGTAAGTGTGACAGTCTTTAGGCGAAGCCCTCCGTTCCGCATCTCCCTGCAAGCATTTTCGGCTACCTGTCGTGTGATTGTCTTTGCCGTCAGATAGAAAATCCTTTCTGCAATACCCTCCCCGATGGCCTTAACAGCGGGAAATATAGTAGAGATCGTCTTACCTATGCCGGTGGGGGCTTGAGCAAACAGCATTCTATAGTCTCTTATAGCTTTGTACACCGATACTGCCATCTGTCGCTGTCCCCTGCGGTACTCAGGGTACGGAAATTGCAGGGCCTTAATCGACGTGTCTCTAATATCATTCCAATCCCTTTGTAACTCAGACCACTTGCGGTAGCCTTCTACCAGATCAGAGTAAAATGCATCCAACTCATCAATTGAGTAACTGCGTATATATCGGACTATATCTTCCGTTTCGATCTGATAATACGTCAGTCTTACCCTTATCGTATCTAACTTATTTCCAATACAGTACATGTACGCGTAGCACATTGCCTGTGCCCAGTAGACGGGATGCAAGTCTTCACTGATCATCTCTAAAGGTGCGGCCGTCGACTTAATCTCGTCAACCATCGCACCATCAGTGTCAAGCAAAACACCGTCGGCTCGCCCACTCACCCGCAGTATAAAATCACCGCACGGTCTATCAAGCGAAAGGGCGACCTCCGGCTTGTAGTTGTCGCCCTCTGCCTTCTGCAACTTACGATGTATGCGTGATCCCTCAAGCGCCCTGTCAGCTCCCCCGAAACGCGTATCGATACTCCCGCTACGCATTAGGAACTCAACAAGTTCGCGCACGCCTATTGATATGACTTTATCCATCCTGTCCTCCGGGCTGCATTTTCGAATCGGTTTAGGCTGGAAAACTATAAAGTCATTATAACAACAAACTCATTAACAGTAAACTGCAAACCAAAAGGACTTGACCCTGTGCAAAACAGAGTTAAGCCCTTTTGTTGCTTTATAATTTGGCAAGACGCTTTATTGCAAATCCTATATGATATATGTTCAAAACATGCTATAATTGACAGGTCGTTCTTTAGCTTGCATGTTAAGGGTGAAATGGATGCATAACGAAAAACTCAAACGTTTGATTTTTATTGTAACAACATCGCTTTTCTGGTTCTCTCTATATACATATGTTCCGATTTTTCCCGGATATATTGAGAGCTCAGGCGTATCGCACAGTATGGTAGGTATAATAATCGGTTCTTACGGTTTTTCACAGATGATTATACGAATCCCCCTCGGAATTATTTCTGACAGGTTGAACAGAAGAAAACTGTTTATTCTCCTGGGCATTATTTTCAGCTTTTTAAGCGGACTTGGACTGTGGGTGTTCAACGGTTCGTTGTCCATGCTCTTTTTCAGGTCACTGGCAGGAGTTGCAGCAGCTTCCTGGGTTGCATTCTCGGTTCTGTTTTCAAGTTATTACAAAAGCGATGAGACAACAAGAGCTTCAGGATATCTATTGGCAGCAAACAATATCGGACAGGTTTTAGCAATGTCCGCGGGTAGCAGTCTGGCCGGAATATTTGGCACCAAAAGCGCCTTTATGTTAGCAGCCGCAGCAGCAGTTGTAGCATTTATTTCTGGATCGTTAATCAGCGAAAACAGAGAAGTAACTAAAAAACCTTTATCCTTTCCAGAACTGGCATCAGTAATAAGATCCAGGAACCTTATAATTGTATCTGTTCTAGCAATACTTTCACAATTTGTGACCTATGCAACCGTCTACGGTTTTACACCCATTGTTGCAGAAGCTTTAGGTGCAAGCAGCACTCATTTGGGGTTGCTTTCCACACTGTCTATACTTCCCGGGATACCAGCAGGTGCATTGAGCGGATCATACTTTGGTAAAAAATTCGGCGAAAAGCGAACACTGATCATAGGTTTTATTGTAGTCGCTTTTTCGTGTGTGGTCGTGCCGCTAGTTAACAGTTTTGCGGTTCTTATTATTACGCAGTTTATCGGCGGATTCGGCAGGGGCGTTATAGTTCCTCTGCTTATGGGACTTTGCATTAAGAATGTTGAAGAAAACAAGAGAGGCAGCGCCATGGGGTTCTACCAGGCTATCTATGGGCTAGGCATGTTTACAGGACCTGTGGCGGTAGGGTTTATAAGCGATATTGCAAGTCTGAACTTAGGTTTTTATTTCGCTGCCTTTATCAGCATAGTTGCAGCCTTTATGGTCAAAATGTTTATAAAAGAATTGTCATAGAGGCAAAACCACTCAATCTAATCTGCTAATCTGTATTCTTAAACATGATATAAAAATCGTTTATTCGGAAAGTATCGACTACAACACACTGAAGGACGAGAAATAAACGTATGGTAGCCAGGAGGCAGTTGATTTAACCAACTGCCTCCTTTTTATGTTGCTGGTATTAACGCTGACAGTAGCAACGTAATGGAGAACCCAAACACCGAGCCCCCAAGCCAACCTGACAGGACTGGAAAAACCGAAGTAATAATCAAATACTCCTGACAAATGCACCAGATCAGAATTCCCAGCAGAATAACTGCTATTCCGGCTCGAAGAACTCTAAACACAACTCGCTTCTTACGATAGAAGCCAATAATCAACCTCAATATTATTAACACACTTGCAGAGATCAACAATCCGATGGCGGCACAAAGCCCATAATGCCCCCAGATGATCCTCCCCATACCAACGGACGGGAAGTTTCGCCACTGCGCCCAATCACTGAGTACATTGGCAATGAACGGCCAGCTCCTTTGGCTGTTTGTGAGAATCACGATAGCATCGCCCGTCTCAGGTACAGCTTGAAAATGCGTCATGATGCCGTTCCCCTGGCCGCCGTGGGAAACGCTGATCATTCCGTTCGGCAGCGTTTCAATATAATGACCAAGTCCATATGCCTCGAATACTAAGCTGTAAATCCCGATTTTATGACTTTCGGGCCAATACATCTGCTCTACAAGTTTGGTATCAAGAACAGGATTCTCTTTCAAACACGCTGCCGCAAAGAGCGCAACATCATGTGCTGTAGCAAACAGTCCGCCTGAAGCCTTTGATGGATAGAGATAGACTGGCACTGCTTCTCCGCCAAGGTTGTATCCTGTGGGTGGATATGGCTTTGTCGCTGCGTCAACCTCAAAGGTAGCGATTTCCATTCCGAGCGGAAGCAACACCTCCGAACGCAAATACTCAGAGTAGCTTTGACCTGTGACATCTTCTATCAGAATTTCTAGGATATTATAACCCACATTTGAGTACGAGAACCTCACTGCCGCCTCGCGTATGGGCATCGCCTCCTTGGTCATCACATCCCGGTTTGAGGGCATTTCCTCGCCTGGGGCATAGACATGGCTGAAATCTCCCAGCGGCATCCCGGCAGTGTGACTTAAGAGATGACGTATCGTGATCTTGTCTGTTTGATAGCTCGAGTTCGGAAATTTCCAACTTTTCAAATACTGCGATACTGAGGCATCCAAATCGATCAAGCCCTTTTCCACAAGCCGCATTATTCCCCAGGCTGTTACTGATTTCGTTATAGACTGCACACTCATAGGTGTTTCAACTGTCAACTCAGCGCCACTTTCAACATCCGCATAACCATAAGCCTCTGTCCATACGACTTCACTGTCTTTTATAAGTGCGAAGCTGCAGCCCGGAATCTTATACAGCTTCATAAGGGCTAGAATACGTTCATCCATTTGCGCCTTAAATTCGTCAAACGGCGCATTGGCACGAACAGCACGCCTGATTTGCAGGCTACCTGAGAACAAGGCAAGAATTAAACTGACCAAAACAGATAAAGAGATAAAGCATACCCATATTTTATTACCTTGAACTATGGCTGTGTTCTGCATATAAGCATCTCCTTCCTTCGCTCAAAATAAAGCTCGGGCGTACCACTCCATATATGTTGCCTTCAAACCCTTTTCAGTTATCATTTGAATTCCTTCTTTTACCTACCAGGAGGAATACAACCGGGCCAAGTACACTGACAAACGTGCATATGATTAACCATGCCCATCTGTTCAAGTTTTGAACGCCTTCTCTGAAGATAATGAGCCCACAGTACACCGCAAGACTAAACTGAAGCAGAATAAGTGGCGACATGATTAGGAGCATTTCTTTTGTAACTAGAATTTCGCTCATAAATTGAAACCCTCACGTTTACTAAAATAGCTATTACTCTTTTGTCTTATTGATTGAAGTTATCGCTCCAAGCAATACTCCTATGCAGGCACCTAAGCACAACCACAACACAACATTTTGTAGCAAAGCACCCAGTACAATACCGATGGCTGAGCACAACCAGATAAATGTACCCATATTCCAGAACCCTTTAGCCCTTTGCTTTTTCATGAGATTTACCTCCATTAATAAAATATAGTCATGGGCTTACATATTCACGTGACAATAGTACGGATCTCCTGACGTTTGCATATTCAGTTTAGTAGAATGGGCGGTCATATGATAAGTTACCAGAGTCATACTTCAGGTAATAAAAAACGGGAGCCTTAGCTCCCATACTCTAAACTCCGGAGGTAGAAAACTCAGCATAACGCCTGTACTAAAATCATGGCACTAAAATCCTAACTCCTTAAAAAGCAACACAGCGTTTGCCCTGTCTGAGATCCCTGCTTTGCTGTATATTTGACTAATGTAGTTTTTGACTGTACCGACAGTCAGAAAAAGTATTTGGGCAATTTCCTGATTACTTTTACCCTGTATCAGCAGACGAATTATGTCCTGCTCCCGCTGCGTAAAATCTGTTAGCGATGTTTCTGCCCGTCTTTGTATGCCAATGTGCTTAGTGATTTTGGCTGCGATGTTGCCTGGTAAAATAACGCTACCCCGTACGGCGTCACGAATAGCTTCGGACAGTTTAGCACCGCTGATGTCCTTGAGCAGGTAGCCCGAAGCACCGTAGGCGATGGCGCCGAGGATAGATTCATCGTCATCAAACGTCGTTAATATCAAAACCGCAGTTTCGGGGAAATCCTGCTTTATCAGGCGCGTCGCCTCCACTCCCCCCATTTGTGGCATTCGAATATCCATAAGGACGACCTGTGGGCGATGGATGCTCGTCTGTTCATAGGCCTCCATGCCGTTTTTCGCCTCTGCAACCACTTGAATATCTGGATTTGCTTCGAGTAGCGCGCGGAGACCATCTCGGATAATAGTTTGGTCGTCAGCCAGTAGCACCGAAATCAAATTCATTCTGAATCTCCCTTTCTCTGTGCAACAGGAATAATAATACTCACGGTGAATCCTTCTCCCGGTGCACTCTCTATTTCCAGCTTCCCGCCCACGCTTTGTATGCGCTCCCGCATAATGGATAACCCCGAACCAGATTGTATCGTATCGGTTCCAATGCCATTATCGGTAAAGGCAAACCGCAATTGCCCATTATGCTCGCCAAGCAGGATATCAGCCCCAGATGCGTGCCCATGCCTTAATGCATTGGTTGCGCACTCCTTAACAACAGAGAGCAAGATTCCCGCCTGAAGCGGGGGTAAAGCAATCTCTGATTCCATAACAATGCTAATATCAAGCCCGGTATCAGAACGGATTTCACACAAAAGTTGATTTAGGGTTGCTTTGAAATCTGTCTCGTTTCCTGCGCGAGCCACTTTAACTGAAGCTCGTAGTTCCGAAAGCCCGCGCCTCACCTGCTCTTTTCCCTGTCGAAGTTTCTGTGCTGCCTGCGAATCAGATACAAGTCCCTCTGCCGCTTCCAACGTCAGAACGGCAGCAGTCAGCGTATGACCGACTGTATCATGCATTTCAGCAGCGATACGGTTTCGTTCTTCGACTACAGCTAATCCTTTCAGCTTTTCGGATTGCTCATTGACCGTTCGAAGGGCAGACTCCAACCTGACGCTTGTAATCATCTGCTTTTTTAATGTATAGAACGCGAGTAGCGCAAGAGAAACTACAATAGTATTGACGAAAAAATACCGAACAAGGTCACCCATATCGCCTGTTTGGGATAAGAATATCGTCCTTGCCGTGCTTCCTAAAAGATAAGTACCGAGAGCACCGATGACATACACCTTCGCCCGCGACAGTGACGCATGATTAATTGCACTGAAGCCCGCAATGATGGAAAGAAATAAGTTGTCCCCCGAAGCATCCAGATATTGAATTGGAATACATAATAAGAGTTGCAGCATCGGAAAAAGGGGTTCCGTTTTAAGTCTCGCTTTTTTGGAAAGTAGATTGTACAAGAGCATAATGAGAAAAGAGGCAGTCAACAACCAGAGCAATGTTATGTACGACACAGTTCCAGAGTTCTCCGCTAACATATGAAGTCACATTACTTTATAAGAAATCAAAAGAAGAAAAAATATCCCCATATTTGTTAAATGGTTGGATCTTTCCACTTCGACGGCAGTTGTATCCTTGGGCGGTGTTTTTTCGGCGCGGAGAAGGTGAAAAGCAATGGCAGCTAAGCCGAAAACGGCTATAGATAAGATGTAAAGAACGCGTTGAAACGGTTTTCTCTTATCTTCCTTCACTCCATCCACAATACAAATAATCTGCATTAGTAGCTGGAGTAGTAACCCTGGAAGCAAAAACGGCCATATCTCCCTAATTAGCATAACCCTGTCTCACCTTTTCAATCGACTATGGCAATTCGGACCTCACAAAAACATATGTAGCCATAACTAAATATACCATAAAATAATAGGTATTTATATGCCTAATCCCTATTTTTATCTGCTTTTCTCATTGTTTTTTTCATACTAATACGTTACAGTAAAGTATAAAAGAGTTTAGAAAAGCATTACCCAGTCAAAGAGTGCACTCATAACATCCATACCGGATACCAGAAGGAGGAATTTTCAATGAACAGACGTATTCCATTTGTACAAAGCGAACTTCGCATAATCGATATGCTACCCGGTTTCCGTGGCCGCCCAGACAGACCACTTAGGAACACTCCAGTAACGCCAAGGGAAAATATTGCTGCTCTGTTCTTCGACAAACACCCGTACTGGTTGCCTCTGCCAGGTGACTCTACTATGATGATCGATTCGCTATATAATGAAAAGCTCGGGCGCGGGGGACCGGGTGGCGTAACTGATGTATTCGGGATCCAATGGGAGTGGATTGAGGCCGTAGGTGGCTCGATTGTACATCCAGGTAGACCTTTACTGGATAACGCTAATGAATGGAAGGATAAAATCAAAATTCCGAACATCGACGAGTGGGATTGGGAGGGAGAAGCAGAGAAAAACAAACTGGACTGGCGATTATCCACGCAAGTATCATTTGTAAACGGGTTCTGGTTCGAGCGTCTGGTGTCCTTCATGGATTTTGCTCCCGCTGCAATGGCTCTTATTGATGATGATCAGAAAGACGCAGTGAAGTCTCTATTTGCCGAGATGACCTACCTTGCATGTAAGCTTGTTGACAAGTACTGCGAGTATTGGCCTTCACTTGACGGATTCAATATCCATGATGACTGGGGTTCGCAGAGAGCGCCATTTTTCTCTCAGGAGGTAGCTGAAGAGCTGTTCGTCCCGTATATGAAGGAGTTGACCGATCATATTCACTCTAAGGGCAGATATGTGACGCTACATTCCTGCGGGTGCAATCAAACACGTATTAAATGCTTCATTGATGGCGGGTTCGACGGCTGGGAACCCCAGACAATGAACGATTCACATAAGCTATGGAACGATTACGGTGAGCAGATTTGTATTTCGGTCCTACCCTATCAATTTGACCCGGAGAAAACAAGCGAAGATGAACAGCGCCGTTACGGTCGGGAATACGCCGAATGCTACAGCATACCAGGTAAGCCCGCACAACTAGGACTCTATGGTGGTCCTACTCTGACCGACGCTTTTGTCGAGGAAGTCTACATACAGTCAAGGAAAATCTTTAACAGATAATAGGCCAAGGCATTTTGCGCGCTTCGCCCCGCTCGACCTTGGCCTTTCACCTCGCCGTACACAAAAAACGCAGATTTTGCGCAAAATCTTGAGTGGTGTGTTGATTTGCTAAGAGCGATATATGTTACACCGCATATTCTATAACATATTCCGCATAAAAGTGCTGATTTTCACCTTGTCATTCACACATTACTGTATTTTTTGCGCGAAATCTTCGAATTTTGTGTTGAGCCGGGATTCGGTCGGCGTACAGATGGTCAATAGGATATATAGGTATATGAACAGGTTGCGTTATCTCTCACATTATGTGGCTAAGGCTATTTCATATTGAAGCACAGCGTAAGTATAGTGAGGAGAGTGAGGATATTGTAGCTCGTACACCGGTTGAGGCTATAAACAGTACAGAGCTTTTTACAGTGCGGAGCTTCTTGCTGGGGTGAAGCTTTATGCAGTGCGGAGCTTCTTGCAACGGTTGAAGCTTTTTACTGGTTCACACAAAAATTGAGTATGATGACTTTACATTATTTATCAACAATGATACAATTTTGTCATAACGAATTAGCGTTATAGATCCACACCTTATTACCACTCCGCTTGTGTCTCCAAGAGGAACATGCCTAAATCAGATTAGTGCACATCAATTACGCTTGTATCCCTAAGAGAATCATAGATAAATCGACATGGCGCACAACAGTTACAAGCGACTGTAACTGATTACAACAAATATTAAGAAAAAAAGGAGGTCAAACAAGTGGCTATAACACTGGCGAAAACAAAATGCGGAATGGTCTCAGGCGTAGAAATGCCTGACAAGGGTATCACCGTGTTCAAAGGGATCCCGTTTGCGGCACCACCTGTCGGCGACTTGCGTTGGAAAGCCCCGCAGCCTGTAGAACCATGGGAAGGCGTTCTTCCTGCAACAAGCTTCAAACCTGCTGCCTGGCAAGAATATCATAAGAAGGGCTCTTTTTATGATAGAGAATGGGGACACAAACCCTTTGAGCGCAGTGAGGACTGCCTATACCTGAACATATGGACACCTGCAGAATCCGCGGATGAAAAGCTTCCTGTTGCTGTGTGGATTTATGGCGGCGGTTTCATGTCAGGATTTGCCCATGAAAACGAGTTTGACGGTGAAGCGTTCAGCAGTAAAGGGGTCATCTACGTATCAATCAACTACAGGCTCAATATCTTCGGTTACCTGTCACATCCGGATCTCGAAGATGAGGACGGGGTCTCAGGCAACTGCGGTATGTACGACCAGATTGCTGCGTTGCGGTGGGTCAACGAAAACATTGCCTCATTTGGTGGCGATCCCGAAAACGTAATGATATTTGGACAGTCAGCCGGGGCAGGTTCCGTAATATCACTTATTTGCTCGCCCCTTACTAAGGGACTGGTACAGAAAGCAGTAATACACAGCGGTCTCGGTAATTTCATGCCAAAGGACGTCGTCTATGAGGTAGGCAAGCAATTTGTTGCTCACTGTGGCTATAAATCTCCTCTAGAAATGCTCGATATCCCTGCTGAAGAACTTTTGAATCTTTACTCGACATTCAGGCCGCAAATCACAATGGACCGTACCATACGTCTAGCTTATGGTCCGTATGTAGATGGTCGCGCGCTAGTCGAGACCTATCAGGAATGCATTGAAAAAGGCAATTACAACGATGTGCAGCTTATGATGGGCTCAACAAAAGATGATATGGCAGGTAATTCGCCTATACCCTGGATGCCTGAGGCTATTAACGAAGGGATGCGTAATCTCCTTCTTAAGAATGAAGAGCATGGCAGGAAAGAAGGATACCTCTATTTCTTTAGTCGTCAGCTACCGGGCGACGATGCTGGGGCATGGCATTCAAGTGACTTGTGGTACATACACGGCACACTCTCCAGATGCTGGCGCCCGTTCGAAGAATACGACTATGAACTTTCAGACGCCATGGTTACCTATTGGACCAACTTCATGAAGAAGGGCAACCCAAGCGGCGATGGTCTTCCTGAGTGGCGCCCATACTCAAAAGACGACAAATTTACAATGGTTTTCGGTCATGACAAAATCGGTCAGGGCGAACCCGAATTCGACCCAAATCCCGATCCAAACTCCGCTCGCTGGCTCATCATAGAGAGTGACGAAGAATAAAGCGCCAGTCCCGTCAATCCAATAAACTTTTCGGGCAGTTCCCATATTATTGGGAACTGTCCATTTTTCGTCGCCGATAGATATCCTTTATCTTCATGTCGCTGTACATGAACACCGACTCTTTGGAGCGTGAGAGCACCATAGCCTTTTTGGCGGAGTAAAAGAGGGCCTAGACGAACATGAGCCAAACCAACACTTAGTGTTCGTCTGGCTCTCTTTTGGTGGACCTGAAGGGACTCGAACCCTCGACCTCTCGGATGCGAACCGAACGCTCTCCCAAACTGAGCTACAAGCCCAAATATTCAATTTCTGTGATGCGAACCTGATGGCTGCCAACTGAGTCACACAACAATAGCTAAAACCGTACCGCTTGCTCTCCCAGCTGAGCTAC
>LSQX01193269.1_pt1 | contig 12414 bp, 14 predicted proteins | sample 654561 | NCBI WGS metagenome assembly LSQX01 (sample SAMN04489861, study PRJNA283612) | anaerobic digester metagenome | isolation source: 4 biogas reactors fed with cattle manure at either 37C or 55C with and... | place: Denmark: Kongens Lyngby | collected 2014 | reverse complement strand
TCTGGCTCGAACGGATGCAGCTGGCCGGCCAGGGTTCGCAGTTTCCGCACCAGCTCAGCGGCGGCATGAAGCGCCGGATCGCCCTGGCCCGGGCACTGGCCTTTGACAGCGACCTGATTTTACTCGACGAGCCGTTCCAGGGCATGGATGACGCGCTCAAGCAGAACTTGTATGGGTGGGTTCGCGAGGCCGCCGGGACGCGCCCGCTGCTGCTGGTCACCCACGATGCCGCTGAGTGTGACGCACTGGCCGGCACCATGTGGCTGGCCGATGGTCCGCCCCTGGTTATTTTCCACAGCCGCTAAAAAAGCGGGCTGCCCGCCAGGGGCAGCCCATGCATGCGATTGATTCATGTCTTGATTCGTGTCGTGTTCACAAGAGATTCCGCTTGTTCTGATCAGCTATTGCTTATGCACGGCGGCATAAGAATCGTTTTCTTGGGATATTCAGTTTTATTCTGCAAGACGCTTCTGTCAAATGCGGTTGTACAAACTCCTTTCGTCTCAGTATCCGTTCAAAACGGACGCGGGTCAGAATGCTGTACAATTCAGGACAAAAGATCAGGTGTCTTGTTTAGCGTGGTCACCGGCCACCCGAGCTGATTCAGTGCGGATCGATCGTCTTGCTTCTGTCTTCAGTATAGCCGATCTGTATGGCAATTCTGTTACAAAATGGTAAAACCGGCCTGCAAAGTTCGCGCCTCGTTTTTGTGCATTCGGCCAAGAGGTCAGGACGACTGTTCGTCCCCAGCCAGGCCCAGCGCCGCGGCCGCCGTCTGCATGCCGCGAATCGTTTCCTCAAGGACCCGGTCGAGTTCCCAGCCCAGCCATTCGGCGCCCTGGCGGACGACATCCCGGTTGACCCCGGCGGCAAACGACGGGGTTTTGAATTTTTTCTTGAGCGACTTCAGTTCCAGGTCGAGCACGCTGCGGGACGGGCGCATCAGGGCCGTAGCCGTAACCAGCCCGGTCAGTTCGTCGATCGTGTACAGCACCTTTTCGAGGTCGGTTTCCGGCTTGACATCGCTGCAAATACCGTAACCGTGGCTGACAATCGCGCGAACCAGGCGCGGCTCCAGATCCACTCCGCGCAGGATTTCAGCGGTCTTCGTGCAGTGCTGCTCCGGGAACTGCTCATAATCCAGGTCGTGCAGCAGGCCGACCAGGCCCCATTCATCCGCGTCAGCGCCAGGGAAAAGCGCGGCAAAGTGCCGCATGACGGCCTCGACGGCCAGGGCGTGCTTGCGCAGGTTGTCCTGCCGGTTGTATTGTTCGAGAAGCGCCAGCGCTTCGGTGCGGTTTGGAATCCAACTCATGTTACCCCTCCGTTGCCTTTGCGGCCAATCTGTTTGCTTACAGGATAGGCCAAAGCATCCGGTCTGGCAAGTCAGGCGCCGACTCGCCAAACGGCCTGGTTTGCAGTAGAATAGGACAGGAAAGCGGTCGCCGGGCCTGTTCCCGGCCGCCAGAAGTGAGGGATTACCATGGTTGAGACACACGAACCGTCTGATTCGGGCATCAACACCCTGCAGGACATCAGCCGCATGGCGGAAGCCATCCGGACAAACATATCCAAGGTCATCATCGGCAAGGACCATGTGGTCGACCTGATCCTGACGGCGGTCCTCGCCGCCGGCCACGTCCTGCTCGAAGATGTCCCGGGAACCGGCAAGACCATGCTGGCCCGGTCCCTGGCCCGATCGATCGACGCGTCATTCAACCGGATCCAGTTTACCCCCGACCTGCTGCCGTCCGATCTGACCGGCATTCATTTCTACCACCAGAAGGCGGGCGAGTTCATCTTCCGTCCCGGACCTGTCTTCACCAACATCCTGCTGGCCGACGAGATCAACCGCGCGACCCCCAGGACCCAGTCCAGCCTGCTGGAGGCGATGGAGGAACGCCAGGTCTCGATCGACGGCCAGACCCGCCTGCTTGACGCGCCCTTCTTCGTCATCGCGACCCAGAATCCCGTGGAAACCCAGGGCACTTACCCGCTGCCTGAGGCCCAGCTGGACCGCTTTTTTCTGCAGCTGCCGCTGGGCTACCCGGATCGCGACGAAGGCATCGAGATCCTGCGCCGCTACCTGGGCGACAGCCCGATCGAATCGCTTGAGCCGGTCTGCCACCGCGCGGACATCCTCAAAGCCCGCCAGATCATCCAGACCGTCCATGTCCACGAATCGCTGCTCGAGTATGTCATGCGCATCACCGAGGCGACCCGCCAGGACGACGGGGTGGCCATGGGGGTCAGCCCGCGCGGCAGCATCGCCCTGATCCGCGGCGCCCGGGCGCTGGCGGCCATCCGCGGCCGTGCCTACGTGATCCCCGAGGACATCCGCGAACTGCTGGTGCCGGTCTACGCCCATCGCCTGATCCTGCGCGGCAGCGTGCGCAGCCGGACCCAGGCCGCCCATGAGCTGATGCGCCAGATCGGGGACAGCCAGGCCGTGCCGACCGAAAACTGGCCGGAACGCTGAAAGCGGACGTGACATGGTTCTATTTGGCCTGATCATTCTCTTTGTTGCGCTGGTCGCCCTCCAGCGGCTGGTTTACAGCCGCTTCTGGTCGCGCCACCTGACGGTCGACCTGATTTTCTCGGCCAAAACCGGCGCCGAGGGCGGCTCGATCAAGCTGACCGAGGTGATCACGAGCCGCAAGGCGCTGCCGCTGCCCTGGCTGACCGTCAAATTCCAAGTGTCGCGTCACCTGGTCTTTTCCGACAAGCTGCACGCGACGATCACCGACGACTATTACCGCGAGGACTTGTTTTCGCTGGGCATGTACCAGCGCATCAGCCGGACGCTGCCCGTGATTATGAAAAAACGCGGCTACTACACGATCAAGAGCATCGATTTGGTTTCCAGCGACCTGCTGCTGACCCGCAAGCTGGTGGACCATGCCCGCAGCCACTCGGTCCTGACGGTTTGCCCGCGCCTGATCCCGCGTGAGGACTTTGCGGTTCCCTACAGCCAGATCATGGGGGAAATCCTGGCCCGGACGGCCCTGCTGCCAGATCCGTTTGAATTTCGCGGCATCCGCGAATACCAGGGCTTTGACACCCTTCGATCGATCAACTGGCTGGCGACGGCGCGTTCCGGCTCCCTGAAGGTCAATGTCCACGAGTACACGGCCTCGCGCGACGTGATCGTGCTGCTGAATGTCGAGCCGGACGGCGCCTTCTTTGAGGAGGAGCTGCTCGAGGAAGGTATCCGCATCGCCGCGACGCTCTGCGATAGCCTGATCCACGAGGGCGTCTCCTGCGGCTTGATCAGCAACGCGCGCGACATTATCACCGGCGAGACGATCGACATCGCGACCGGACAGTCCGGCCAGCACATCCAGCAGATCCAGGAGCAGCTGGGCCGCCTGGACCTGACCCGCAAGCCGGAGCCTTTCGCCCCGATGCTCATGCAGCGCGGCTTCAGTTCCTACCGCGACCCGGTGCTGCTCATGGTTTCGATCAACTGCAGCGACGACATCTGCCGTTCCTGGTCGGACTGCCTGAGCCGCGTCCACGCGGGGCTATGGATCCTGCCGCGCTACGCCGACCGCCATGACCGTCTGCCGGATACCGAGCATCCCACGTTGTGCTGGGAGGTGAAGCGCCGTGCCCGCTGACGCGCACCGCCCGTTTTCCCGCCGCCTGAATGTGTACAGCCTGCTGACCGAACTGATGCAGAGCCTGCTGATCCTGGCGACTGTCGCCATTCCGGTCGTCTACTTCGCGCCGGAACAGGCCCTGGTCCTGTTCGGCCTGACCGTCTTCGCCCTGGCCGCGACCGCCTGGATCCGAGCGGCATGCCGCCATATCTGGCAGTTTGTCCTGCTGGGCCTGGTGATCGTCGCCCTGCCGCTGGTCTTGCCGATTCTGCCGCCGTTTTCCGTGACCATCTGGCCGCGCCTGATCAGCGTCCCGGTGCTGCTGTTCCTGGCCGTTCGCGCCTTCTACCTGAGGCTCAAGCAAAAAGAGGAGAAGCCGCTGGGCAGCCTGGCCCAGCAAGCGCTGGTCATCTTGTATTTGCTGGCGCTCAACCTGGTTGCCTTGCGACTGGATCTGACGGTGGTCAGCCAGGCCTATTTCTATGTCGGCGTCGTCTACCTGATGCTGGCCTTGCTGCGCTGGCACCACTTGTCCTTGAACAGCCAGCTGGAACGGTTCATGACCATGCCGACGCAGCCCGCCGCCCGGATCATGCATTTCAACAACATCCTGCTGCTGGGGTATGCCCTGGTGACGCTGGTTTTGCTGGTGATCTCACCCCTGTTCCGCCTGCATGACCTGCTGCCCTGGCTGGGCTCATTGCTGCTGGCCGTGATCCGCTGGCTGCTGCAAAAGCTGCAGTCCGGCGAACCGGAGCCGACCGAACCCGTCCCGGAACCGACCCAGCCGCCAGGCGGACAGGATCCGCATCTGCCCTTCGAACCGTCGGAGACGGCCCGCTGGCTGGTCATCCTGCAGGAAATCTTCTATTACCTGATGATCGCCGTATCGGTCGCGATCGTCCTGTTCCTGATTTTTTTGATGCTACGGGCCCTATACAAACGCTTCTACGAGACGGCCCAGCCGGATTCGGACAAGACGGAATCCTTGCTGCCGTCCTTCCTGGATCAGACCCGGGAGCGGATCCGCAAGGTGCAGAGCCGTTTTTCGATCCAGTTTGGCCAGACGCCATCCCAGCAGGTCCGGCGCAGTTTTTACCGCCTGATTACCGCCCAGCTGCGTCATGGCCTGACGATCGAGGCCAGCCAGACACCGCGCCAGCTTGTCGCCCGGTTTGATGTCGAACAGTATCCCGACCTGCTCAGCCTGGCGACCCTTTACGAAGCAGCCCGTTACGGTCCCGAGATCAGCACGCCTGAAGATGCCGAGCAGGCTCAGCGGATGGTCCGCAGCCTGCGCAGGCAAAACCTGCTCCGGCCAACGAGCAAGCCGGAGCAGACAAAAGCAAATAAGAAGAGGAATGCGCGATGAAGCCGATCACCCTGTTTGTCCTGAAGTATTGCGGCTATTGCCGCCGGGCACGGCAGCACCTGGATTCGGTGCTCGCCGAACAGCCGGAACTGGCCGCGGTTCCGCTGACGGTCATCGACGAGGCCGAGCAGCGTGAACTGGCCCGCCAGTACGAATATTATTATGTGCCGACGTTCTACATCGGGGACGAGAAGGTTCATGAGGGGCCGGTCAGCCGCGAGCAGGTGGCCGGCATCCTGCAGCGGGCTTACCAGGATCGGCAGTAAACGCCAGGAGGATATCCAGTGCGCGAAGCTTGTGGCATATTTGGTGTTTTCGGCCCTGCCGGACTAAACGCGGCGTCCTTGATCCATCGAGGTTTGTTTGCGCTGCAGCACCGGGGCCAGGAAAGCTGCGGCATCGCGGTCAACGACCGCGGCCAGGTCAGGCTGCTGAAGGATATGGGCCTGGTCAGCGAGGTGATTGGCGACGATGATTTGCACCAGCTGCAGGGAGCCGCGGCGATCGGCCACGTCCGCTACGCCACGACGGGCCCTGGCAGCCGCGAGAATGCCCAGCCGCTGCTGACGCGCTACAGCAAAGGGATCCTGGCCCTGGCCCACAACGGCAACCTGGCCAACACGGACGCGCTGCGCCATGAGCTCGAGCACAAGGGCGCCATCTTCCAGACCTCGATCGATTCGGAGATCATCGCTTACCTGATCGCCCGCCACCGGCCGGACTGCGCGACGGTCGAAGAAGCGGTCAGCCGCAGCATGCGCCAGCTGCGCGGTGCCTACAGCCTGCTGATCATGAGCCGCGGCAAGCTGCTGGCGGTGCGCGACCCGCTCGGGATGCGTCCGCTTTGCCTGGGCCGCATCGGCGAAACGGTTGTTTTCGCCTCGGAGAGCTGCGCCCTGGACGCGGTCGACGCCACGTTCGTGCGCGACCTGGATCCGGGCGAAATTGTCGTGGCCGACCGGTCCGGCGTTCGTTCCCTGCGCACCCATTGCGGCCAGGTGCCGCGTCCCTGCATTTTCGAGTACATCTATTTCGCCCGGCCGGACAGCTGCCTCGACTCGGTGTCGGTCTACCAGGCGCGCCTGGCCGCCGGCCGCCTGCTGGCCAGCCAGCACCCCGTGGCTGCGGACCTGGTGATCGGGGTCCCGGATTCCGGCAACGACGCCGCACTGGGCTACAGCCAGGCGTCGGGCATCCCGTTCGGCAAGGGGCTGGTCAAGAACAATTATGTCGGCCGAACGTTCATCAAGCCGAGTCAGGCGCAGCGGATATCGGCGGTGCGCATCAAACTCAATCCCATCCGGTCCAGTGTCAGCGGCAAGCGGCTGGTGCTGGTCGACGATTCGATCGTGCGCGGCACGACCAGCGCCCGGATCGTCACCATGCTCAAGGCAGCCGGAGCCGCTGAGGTGCATGTGCGCATCAGCTCACCGCCTTTCCTCTGGCCCTGCTACTTCGGCACCGATATTCCCACATCCGAGGAACTGGCGGCACCGCACCACACGCTCGAGGAGATCCGGCAGCAGATCGGCGCCGATTCACTGGGCTTTCTGGATCCGGCCAGCCTGGCCGCGATGCTGGGCAAGCCGGGCGCGACTTATTGCGACGCCTGCTTCAGCGGCCGGTATCCGCTCCTGTCCGGTCACGTCGCGGACGATGACACAAGCGACCGGTACCTGGTAGAATAAGGCAGGCGGCGGCCGGATCGGCGCGCCGGGAAAGGAAACGCCATGGATTGCATTCGGAACAAAATCGGCTTTATCTGCGATATGGACGGCGTGATCTACCACGGCCGGCAGATTCTGCCGGGCGTCAAGGATTTTGTCGAGTGGCTGCAAAAAGAGGGGAAGCGCTTCCTGTTTTTGACCAACAGCAGCGAACGGTCGCCGCGCGAACTCAGGCTCCGGCTGCAGAACATGGGCCTGGATGTCGGCGAGGAGCATTTTTACACCAGCGCCCTGGCGACGGCAGATTTCATCGCCTCCCAGTCCCCGCGCAGCACCGCCTACGTGATCGGGCAGTCAGGGCTGCTCAACGCCCTCTACGAGGCCGGGGTCACGTTCAGTGACGCGGATCCCGAGTACGTGATCGTCGGCGAAACCAGCAACTACGCGTTCGAAGCCATCCAGAAGGCGGTCAACCTGGTCCTCAAGGGCGCCAAGCTGATCGGCACCAATCCGGACATCAGCGGCCCGTACGAACAGGGCATCTCACCGGCCTGCAAGGCGCTGGTCGCCCCGATCGAGCTGGTGACCGGCAAATCGGCCTATTTCATCGGCAAGCCCAACCCCCTGATGATGCGCACCGGCATGAAGCTGCTCGGCTGCAAACGCGAGGAGACGGTCATCATCGGCGATCGCATGGATACGGATATCGTGGCGGGGATCGAGTCGGAAATTGACACGGTGCTGGTCTTGTCCGGTGTCACCAGCATGAAGACCATGCACGATTTCCCCTACCGGCCGCGCTACATTTTGAACGGCGTCGGGGAGATCATCTCGCGGCAGAACGGGGACTGCGGCCTGACCGTCTGAGACGGTTCAGGATTTGGATGGCCCCAGGAGACGCTTGAGTTCAGACAGTTCGTAAAAAGTGAACGGGCGCCATTGCCCGGATTTCATCGACCCGATGGTGATGTGCATGATGCGGGTCCGGACCAAACGTTTGACTTCGTAGCCGCAGGCTTCACACATGCGCCGGATCTGCCGGTTCAGGCCCTGGGTCAGGATAATCCGGAAATTGAACTTGCTTTCCGCCGTCACACGGCAAGGTCGTGTGACGGTGTTGAGGATGGGCACGCCGGACGCCATCTGCTGCAGGAATTCCTTTGTGACCGGCTTGTCGACCGTCACGCGGTATTCCTTTTCGTGGTGGTTTTCCGCCCGCAGGATCCGGTTGACGATGTCTCCGTCGTTGGTCAGAAAAATAAGACCCTCTGAATCGCGGTCCAGCCGCCCGATGGGGAAGACGCGCAGCGGGTAGTCCAGGTAGTCGATGATGTTGTCGCGCCGCCGCGTGTCTGTGGTGCAGGTGATGCCGACTGGTTTGTAGAGGATCAGGTAGACCAGGTCTGTATTTTGCATAACCGGTTCACCCGCGACGGTGACGGTCTGGCCCGGCAGGACGCGGGTGCCCGCCTGGGCGACACTGCCGTCGATAAGAACGGTGCCGGCGGCGACCAGCTGATCTGCCTCTCGCCGGCTGCAGCGGCCCGAATCGGCCAGGAACTTGTTGATCCGCACCCCGGTCTGCCTGTCTGCTGTCATCCGGCGCAACCTGCCTCGTCGCTGCCCTGGAAGACCAGGGCAGGCTGCAGTTTGCCGTTATCCTTGACGCAGAGGATGGCCAGATCGGGAAAATGCTCTTCCAGGTGAGAAATGAAGACGCTTTGGCCGGGCTGCGGCGGTTCGCCGACGATGACGGCTTTGACCGGCTGGCGGCGGACATAGTCGGCGACAGCTTCAGCCGCAAAATCATGAAAGCGGATGATCATCTCGGCATTGAGCTGCTTGGCCATGTTGTAGAGGTATTCCAGCTCCTCGCTGGCCATCCAGCTGCCGGAGCCATGCGGGCGTACCGAGATGACCTTGAGCGGTACGGCGACGATATCGGCCAGTTGCCGGCCTGCTTTGATCAGACGAGTGCAGGATTCCTGGTCTGTGACGCAGACAAGGATCATGGACATGCATCCTTTCGCGGTAAATTCGTTGGTTCCATGTCCATTCTAGGCAATAAATATGAAGAGACTATGTCCGCAGGGCAACAATCTGCCGACATTTCAGGCGGCTGTTTCCCGAGCCAGCGTAAAGGTAAAGACCGTGCCTTCGCCCGGCTTGCTGTGCACCGTGATGGTCTGGTTCATCAGCTGCAGGATTTCCCTGGCGATCGACAGCCCCAGACCCGTGCCGGGCTGCTGATGCGCCTTGTCGGCTTTGTAGAAGCGGTCGAAGACATGCGGGATGTCTGCGGGGCTGATGCCGATCCCGTCATCGCGGACCCGGACCATGACCTGGTCTTGCTGCCAGTCCAGCTCCAGGCTGATCCGGCCGCCGGCCGGCGTGAACTTGATCGCGTTATCCAGCAAAATGATCAGGACCTGCTCGATGCGATCCGGATCGCCGCGTACGACCGGACAGGCCGTCCGGTTAGTCGGCAGAGCCAGGGTGAGGCGGCGCTCCTCGGCCTGGGCGCCGTAGCGCAGGGCGAGATCGTCGAGCATCGAGGAGAGGCTGAACGATTCCTGCTGGATGGGCAGGATACCGGCCTGGAGGCGGGACAGCTCGAGCATGTCGTCGATCAGGCGGGACAGGCGGATGATCTCGCGCAGCAGGATGTCGTAGTAGCGGCGCCGGTCTTCTTCTGCGGTCACCATGCCGTCGCTGAGCGGCTCGATCAGGGCCCGCATCGCGGTCAAAGGCGAGCGCAGCTCATGGGAGACATTGGCGACATAGTCCCGCCGAGTCTGTTCCAGCCGTTCAGACTCCGTCACGTCATGCAACAGCGCGACGGCTCCGGCCAGTTGGTCCTCGTTGGCGATCAGGGGCGCCGCCTGGACCCGGATGCTGCGTCCGTCCATCTGGAAAAGGCGGTCGGCCGGCCGGCGTTCCTTTATGGCTTTTGTCAGGCAGTCCGACAGCTCGGTATTGGATGCAAGCGGGTCTTGCTCAGGATCATCGGCCAATCCGAGCAGGCCGAGAGCCGCCGGATTGGCCTGGGTGAACGTGCCGGTACAGTCGATCGCAATCAGGCCGTCGCTCATGCTGGCGAGGATCTGCTGCAGCCGGTTGCGTTCCAGGATCAGGTCCGAAATGGTATGGGACAATTCCTGGGCCAGGTTGTTCATCGTCGCCGCCAGTTCGCCGATTTCGCCTTTCTGACTGCTGTCGGCGCGGGCGGAAAAATCGCCTGAGGACATGGCCAGCGCGACGTCCCGGGTCTGGCGCAGCGGCCGGATCAGGCGCGCCGTCGCGTAGTAGGCCGGCAAGATCATCAGCAGAAACACGAGCAGGGAAGAGACCAGCAGCGCGATGTTCAGGCTGTTGAGGCCGGCGTTAAGCTCTTTGAGCGGCTGGACGAAGAAAACCGCCCCGATGATGGTGGATTGCAGGCCGAAGCGCAAGGTGACCGGAACCCCGATATAGAGCATCTCGTCGGTTGTCTTCAGGGGGAGCCGGCCGGTGAACCAGACCGACGTGTAGTCGCCGGACAAGATCATCTCCATCCGGCTGTTGATCTGCTCGCGGATTTTGGGCTCGGCATCGGCGTACTCGGCCGGCAGGACCGTGTTGCGGAACTCGCCGCTCAGCCCGTCGACGACAAAGATCCACGACTCGAAAAAGCTCTGCGCCGACGTGATCAGCTCGTTAAAATACGGGTCTGGCCGCATCAGGGCCTGGGCGGCCATGGCCGCGATCGTCTCCGCCTTGGGCTGGAGTTCGCCGACCTTGATGCGGGTGAACAGCGGACGGGAGATGAAGCTGTACAGCAGGGCGGTCAGCACAGCCCAGAGCAGCAGGGCAACCAGCAGCAAAGAGAGGACGCGCCGGAAGAAAATGCTTTTTTGCATCTAGTGGAAAACCTCGAACTTGTAACCGACCCCGTAGACGGTGATCAGGCCCCAGCCGGCCCCATCGTGGGTTATTTTTTGCCGGATGCGCTTGATGTGCGTGTCGACGGTGCGCGTGTCGCCGAAATAGTCATAGCCCCAGACCTGGGACAGGATCTGCTCGCGGTTCATGACCTGGCCGGGATGGGAAGCCAGCAAGTGCAGGATTTCCACTTCTTTGGGGGTGCAGGGGATGCTTTCGCCTTTCACCTTGACCTGGTAGTTGTCGATGTTGATCTCAAGCCCCTCGAAGCGGAGCACAGAGCGGCCTTCGGGGCTCTTTTCGCCCAGCCGGCGCAGCACCGCCTTGATCCGGGCCAGGACTTCCCGCGGGCTGAACGGCTTGACGATGTAGTCGTCGGCGCCCAGCTCCAGACCCAGCACGCGGTCGATCTCCTCGCCCTTGGCCGTCAGCATGATGATGGGCACCGTGCTGCTCTTGCGGATTTCACGGCAGACTTCGGTGCCCGTGACCTTGGGCATCATCAGGTCCAGGATGATCAGGTCCGGCTGATCGCGCTCGGCCATCTGCAGCGCTTGTTCGCCGTCATAGGCGGAGCTGTAGGCGAAGCGCTCCGCCTTGAGATAGAGACTGAGCGATTCGTGTATGACCGGATCGTCGTCGCAGATCAGGATATGCGGTGTTTTTGCCATTTCATTCACCCACCTTGCAAGCGGGCCGGCCAGGATCGGGCCGGCTCCCAGATGGTTAAATTATAACCTAAAACAGCCTGAACAGGGCATTTTGCCATGATTGTTCATGCGTATGCTATAATTGTTTTCACGACGGCGGCTGATAACCGCACCAGAACAAGGAGCAGCTATGATCTATCTGGCCGATCAATGGCAGGACTATGAGCTGATCGATGCCGGTGACGGCGACAAGCTGGAACGCTGGGGCCCGTACCGGCTGCAGCGCCCCGATCCTCAGGCGGTCTGGCCGCACGACGCCTGGCCGAAACCGGACGCGCGCTATTTGCGCAGCAGCAGCGGGGGCGGAACCTGGCAGCAGCTGGGCCCGATGCCCCAGACCTGGACGGTCGACTACAGCGGTGTCGCCGGCAAGCTGACGTTTCGCCTCGAACTGATGGGCTTCAAGCATACCGGGCTGTTTCCCGAACAGGCAGCCAACTGGGATTTCTGTGCCCGCCAGATCAAGCAGGCGGCCAGCGCCGGCCGGCCGGTGCGCATCCTTAACCTTTTCGCCTATACCGGCGCCGCCAGTGTGTCCTGCGCCGCGGCCGGCGCGGCCGAGGTCGTTCACCTGGACGCCTCAAAGGGCATGAACACCCGGGCCCGGGAAAATCTGCAGCTGTCCGGCCACGGCGACAAGAACGTCCGGTTTATCAGCGACGACGCCGCCAAGTTCGTCGAACGCGAGATCCGGCGGGGCCGGCAGTATGACGGCATCCTGATGGATCCGCCGGCCTACGGGCGTGGCCCGTCCGGCGAATTGTGGAAAATCGAAGACAATCTTTTTGGCCTGGTCGCGCGCTGCGCCCGGCTGCTTTCGGACCGGCCGCTCTTTTTCCTGCTCAACGCCTATGCCACCAGCCTGGCCCCCGCCGTCCTGGCCAATGTCCTGGACCTCGTGCTCAAGCCGGCCTACGGCGGCCAGGCGGAAGCGGCTGAACTGGGCCTGCCGGCAACCGCGCGCGGCCTGGTGCTGCCCTGCGGCGCGACAGGCCGGTGGACGCCGTGACCACGCCCGAAATATTGTATCTGGACAATCACCTGATCGTGGCGGTCAAGCCTGCGGGCGTCCTGTCCCAGGCGGATGGCTCGGCTTCACCCGACATGCTGAGCCTGCTCAAGGAGGAGATCCGCCGGCGTTA
>LSQX01120579.1_pt2 | contig 12415 bp, 12 predicted proteins | sample 654561 | NCBI WGS metagenome assembly LSQX01 (sample SAMN04489861, study PRJNA283612) | anaerobic digester metagenome | isolation source: 4 biogas reactors fed with cattle manure at either 37C or 55C with and... | place: Denmark: Kongens Lyngby | collected 2014 | reverse complement strand
TGGTTCTGTTAAGCGCGCCCTTCTTTCTTGTCGTTGGCGTCATTCTACCATTTTCCTTCCTTTTACAGGGTTTTTCAAATCACATCAAAACGACTGCTGTGATTTTATTTCAAGATTTCTTGGATCCTTTCTCTACTGTCCTGCTTACCTTGTCATTTATCGTAAAGAAATTGCCCGAAAAGGCAGTGGCGTCAGGCACCAAATAAATTGAGTTTTCCTGCTTGACAATGATGGTGCCGATCAAAAGATTCCGGGAGGTGGCTCTTGCCATCTACTCCACATAAGGCCGATAATTCCATGCCTGACTGCTTATCTTCGTTGTCAGGATATAATAGGAAAACGGATTACCAGTCGCCGAACTGATTACACGAGGGGAGCGTCAATGCCAGCTGATGTTTTAGGCAAATTTTTGGGGAGTGCTTTCGGGATTGCCCTTGTGGTGGTCTTGGTCCTGGCGATTGCTTATGCGCTCATCCGGCGCAAGCTGAGACAATCCGTTCTCTTCAGCCTGATCGGCGCTCTTCGAAAAGAGTTGAAGGGCGGCCAAGTTGACCTGAGTCTTGAAAGGCCCCGGTCCTTAAGCGGCCTGGACCGGATCTATCTGCCCCAGATCGAAAGGGCCTTTGGTTCATTCAATATTGAAGAATTCAGAAGTCATGCGGAAGTGCTTCTATTAAGTGTCCTGGAGTCTGTCAAGAATCAAGATTTGAGCCTGCTTTATGAAGCGGGCCCTAGTTATAAGGAGCAAATCAATCAAGCCATCAGAGCTATGAAAGACGCCGGTCAAAGCCTGAGGGTTGAAAAAGCGAAAATCCACAATACGGTCATCAGTGAGTTCAAGCATCGCCCATCTGCCTCAGAGATTGTCTTCCAGTCGGCCCTGGAAGCCCGGATTGCCCTCTTGGATCGGGAGGGCAAGATCATCAAGGGCAGCCTGGATCACTTAAGTCAGCTGCGATTTGACCAGATGCTGATTCATGTCATCAGTCCGGATTTATATCAGAAAATCGATCAAAGATTATTAACGGCAAACTGTCCCAATTGTGGGGCCGTCTTGAATCCGCAAAGTGAAACCTGTGCTTATTGCGGAAGCCACATTGATTTTATCCCGAGTCGGGTATGGCTATTCTCCAGCCTAAAACAGACATGAGTTCCCCAACGTTTGCGGTGAATTTTTGACAATTACTCAATGAGGACATCTTCCAACACCCTATAACTTCTTTTCGGTGTCAGGCACCAGCGTCACCTTGATGTCGCAGGCCTTGTTACAAGACGGCTGCCGGAGAGGAGGCATTCACTATTTTGCTAAGTCGCTGCAGGCTCTCCTGATGACTGAGAGGCCAGTTCAAGGAAGAAGTCGTGGATGGCATTGACTGCCCTGTAATCCATAAAACCGCCGGAATTATCGTAGGCGGAGACGCGTTCACCGGAGCTATATTTAATGAGCAAGCGGGAGCCTAAATCTTCCGGCAAGCCATTGATCTGTCTGTCTATGCCGTTGTACCTGGGAAGGTCGTACTGGTCAACGAGTACCTGCAAGTCATCAAGGGTGACAAGAGGGACTTCCAGGCGCAGATCGATGGGCTCTATACCGTTGCCATAAGCGTTCATTTGGTATGAGGCATAATCGTCTTCGCGTACCATTTGAAAAACAGCGAAATCGTAGCCTCCCTCCTTTATCGTGTTGAAACTGAGCTCACACTCGAATCGGAGGATTTCCTTTGACTGGATGGTTTTGGGCGCATCCCAGGATCTGTCCCTCAGGCCGCCCGGCATGTCTTCCTCCTTGATCATTTCCTTGCCGGCACAGGAAGAAAGAAGCGACAGGACCAATACTACACTGACTGCCAGGATTATTTTATTCATCTCTTGTCCCTCCTGCCGACCAGCTTACCATTTTCATCGTGTCAGAAAGCATGAAGAAGGGTCAGTAGTCTTCCTGGGCAGGACGCTGAAAATGGTGATTGACCCAAAGAGCGCGGTCATCACGGAAGGACACGGACCCATACGTCCTGGAGACCGATGTTCTGCCTCAGTCGAGGACGATCTCCAGACGGTCATCCTCCTCAAGTTCTTTGACGTAACAATCGTTCATGTAAGTTCTTTCAGGCAAGATGCACAGGATGTTTACTTTTTGGCACTGGAAGGGGAAGGGCAGAAAATGCCAGACTCCAGGATTGACTACGACCAGTGTTCCCTTGGGAACGCGGAACACCTCAATCTCGTCCAGGGGCGGGAACTCTGAAGCGGTGGCGGGTCCCACATACATCAGGATGTCTCCATCCAGGGGGAGGATAGCTTCCTCACAATAATTGTGATACTCGCCACCGTCAATCACTAAAGGCCTTTCCCAGATTTGACACAACGAGAAAGAAGCCTGGCCGCCAGTTCCCAGATATTGCTGGGTGCAATCCCGGTAAAAGCGGGAAACGGGTCCCTCAAAACAATAGCCGTCAGGCTCCAGCATATTGGCAAAGCTGCCGTACTGTTTAAAAGCTTCTAAACTCAACTCTTTAAATTTGATCTGGCGCATCGAATCTCCCCTTAATCAGATGTCCTTCCCAAGCTCATTGTCCGGCAAGGCTTGAGAAGTGGTTCTTTTTAGATGAAGCCTGTGTTACCAGCCTTCATCTTGTTAACATGGGTTTATCATAACAAACGTTTTGGGAATGCTTGGGTACTGGAAGCATCTACCGTATAACGGCATACTAATCCTCCACTGCTGCCAGATAAGCTTCCAGATGGTCAATCCAGTTCAGATCCCCCTGGTGGGCTGGTGGACTTGGCAAGTCATCTTCGATATAGTCCACAATTCCCACCCCCTCATCCCTGGCCAAACGTTTGGCGGTTCGGGTCAGAGGTCCATTTGTCATAATCAGGGCCAGATCGGAGCCATAAAGGTTCCTGATCCTCACAGCTTCTTTGACCTCTTTTTTCCTCAGCGAACGGCTGATCCAGTAGACACAGGCGCAAGCACTTGTCATTTGGTTCTTCAGCTCAAAGAGGATTACTGGAGGATCTCCCGGGACTTCCGGAGGCAGATGGATTTTTCGGTAACCGGCCTTGGTCAGCAGACAGGCCAGATGCTGCCGGTAATAGGATGTTCGGGTGAATCGCTTTTTCTTTTTCATGCGACTTTTTCCTTTTCGCCTATCGAAACACTTTGCTCAGAGGGGCTTGGCGGCTGCCTTTTTCTCCAGATTCCAACCCAAGGACTTGGCCCATCGAAGAGTCTGGTCAAATCTTTCCTTTGTTGAAGAATGCAACTCCCTGGAACAAGGAGACGGATCAGCCAGACCCTGCCCATTTTCTTTGCGAAAGGAATTCTCTTGTCTGTCAGAAGACGCTGGACCTGACACGGGCAAATCTGCCACTTTTGAGAAGCCTCAGCGCTTGTCATGTAGTCCACAATAGGCACCTCCTGTGGATCGATTATACTCCCTGATTTTTGGTTAATATGGTATATTTTGAACGGAACTGGAGTCGATTTGTCTGTCAAAGGATAAGTGGATGAAAGTTCCTTGTTTATGTGAGCTTGATTCGTTTCAAAATTCGTGATTGAAAGCAAAATCTTCCTCCATGAACGGCCCGGCCGGAAAAGCCCCAGCATCCTGTACACATCCAGTAATAACCGATAAGATCGGAAGGAAATGAAAGATGAGAAGAATTGTAACCCTATCAATCATGGTGCTTCTCTTGGCAGGCCTGCTCCTGGTGGCCGCCTGTGGCAAGCCCAGATCACTGACGCCAAGGTCATCGACTCCAAGTCCATCGACGCCAAGGCCGACAGGCGCGACCAAGAGCACGCAGCCGGCAAGCAGGCAGACAGATTCACCTCCAACGGAGGCGGTTGCACCCAAAAAGTATGAACACGTCACTCCACGGGATGCGGATGCCTATTTCGAAGCAAACTCCAAGATCCTTTCTGTCAAACCGGCCAAAGAATCGGACGCGGTCTTCACGGAAGCTGAGATCAACAAGGAGCTGGCCAGGCGCGGCTTTAACGAATATTCCATCACCTTCGAGTATTCCATGGACGGTGAGTATTCGGAGGAGACTGAAATCTCCAGCTCCTCTTCAACCCATCATCCCGTCTACAGCAGCTATTACATCACCGGGTCAGAAGAGGTGTGGGTGATTCTGGTCGTTGACGGTTTGATCCATGCCATTCCCGTGTCTTATAACTTTGAGTCAGACTTGGACGTTCAGGTCATCTTCTCTGAAACCGAGGCGGTCATGAGCTACGATAGCGCGACCAATCAATTCTATGAAACCATCCCCAATGAGTCTGAGCTAATCGTCAATATCGTTGACCGGATTGACACGGACACACTTGAAAGCTTGAGCACGGAGGTCATCGACAGTCTATGAAAAAGAAAGTGAATTGGAGTCAATCTCTGAAAGTCATCGCTCTCGCCTGCCTCCTCCTGCTTACTGCCATCCCTCAAAGAGTAGGCGTCAAGGCCAAGGAAGTCTACCGACCCTCTCAAATCATCGTCTCCCTGGGGGACTCCTATGCGTCCGGCGAGGGAATTCTGGATTTCTACGGCCAGGAAAAAGAACTGTCAAAAAAAGTGAAAGATCCGAATTGGCTGGCGCATCGATCCAAGAAGAGCTGGTCGGGTCAGTTGAGATTGCCTTTTGTCAAAGGAAAAATGTCGGATCATCATGGAAAGGAAACGCACTGGTATTTCGTCGCGTCTTCAGGGGCGAAGACAAAACACTTGTTGGCTGAACAGGACAAGCCCTACAGCAAGAGACAAAATCTCTTGAAGAAATATCAAGACGTAGCCTGGCTGGATCCTCAGCTGAAAGTTTTTGACCAACTTAGAAAACAGGGCAAGCAGGCCGATTACGTCACTATTTCCATCGGCGGCAATGATATCGGATTTGAAGAGATCGTCCGCTCGGCCATGGGGAGAAGCAGCTATATTCAGCCGAATAATGCCGTTGATTTAATTGAAAAAGCCTTGTCCAAGTTTGAGGGAACCGGTGGCCTCAAGGAAAAAATCCGAAAAGCTTATAAAGACATCGAAAAGGAGGCGGGTAAGCAAGCGCAGATCATTGTGGTGGGCTATCCACGACTTCTGGACGGTGCATCCGGGGTGGCTGGCCTCAACCGGGAGGAAATCCAGGCCATCAACATGGGGGCGATTAAACTCAACATTGCTCTGAAGAGTGTAGTCGGCAAATGTCAAGAGGACAAAATGAACATTCATTTTGTAGATGTCGTGAACGCATTTGAGGGTCATGGCGCTTACACGGATCAACCATTCATCAATCCCGCCATATTCGGGAGCAGAAGCGAGGATCTTAAAGATTTTCAGCTCGCCAGTGACTATTCCTTCCATCCCAATGAGAAGGGGGCCGAAGTCTACACTCGGCTGGTACAGGAAAAAATCAATGAACTTGAGGTGGCGCGTCATCAGGAATACATCGTTAACAACAAATGGAGGCGTGAATACGACGTTCAGGTGGCCGGGGAGGAATTCCTTGAATTCCTTCACGACGGCAACGTGATCTACCGTACGCCCGACTACATGGATGACCTCGCCTGGGGCCAACCCCAATCGATCGAGCTGAAAGGCACCTACACGATCGGCAGCAGCGGTCACATTACCCTTCGATTTAATGAAGATAAGGGGGAACCTGCCGTTCTTGAATTCAAGCGAGTCGGCGCCTCTGAATTTGTCCTCTACGACCCCAACAGCCCCTCCTTTAATCAGTACGGGCAATACGTAACGGACTATGTACCAATAGGATAGAGGACTTCCTCCGAGCACTCCGGGCAGCTTGGATGGGGGTCTTGGTTTGTGTATGCTCTACATCTAAGACCAGACTGTGATCCGATTGCGGGAAAGGCAGGACAAGTAGAATGACAAGAAAGAAACCAGGCCACGGCTTTATCCTTGACCGAGTGAGAGAGCTACCCGAACTCAAGGCGATCCTGCATGAATTCACCCACGAAAAGAGTGGCGCGCAGCTGATTTGGCTGGAACGCCTGGAACAAAACAAGACCTTCTGTGTCACTTTTAAGACTCTGCCGGAAGATGACACCGGGGTTTTCCATATCCTGGAACATTGCGTTCTGGGAGGCTCGAAGAAATATCAGGTGAAAGAGCCTTTCGCTGAATTGCTGAAGAATTCCGTCAATACCTTTCTCAATGCCATGACCTTCAGCGACAAGACCATGTATCCCGTGGCCAGCCGGAATGAAACTGATTTTTTCAATCTCATGGACGTTTATTTGGATGGTGTGTTCAACCCTGCTGTGCTGGACAATGAAGCTATCTTCAGGCAGGAGGGCTGGGGTTATACCTTTGACGAGGCGGGCAAGCCCTCTTACCAGGGCGTTGTCTACAATGAGATGAAGGGAGCTTCCTCAAGTCTTGGCCGCAAAGCCCATCTGGCAACCATCCGTCTCCTTTTCCCAGATACCAGTTACCGTTTCGACTCGGGGGGAGATCCTGAGCTCATGCTGGATTTAACCTATGAGCAGTTTAAATCGGCCCATCAACGCTTCTATCATCCGGCCAACGCCCGCTTTTTCCTGGACGGCCAGGTGCCCTTGGAAGCGGTTTTGGAAAAACTGGAGGGCTACCTGCAAGACTACGAAAAGATCCCACTGGAAACAGACATCGCCTGGCAGGAACCCCGACCGGGTCTGTCCAGGCATGAATACGAAATAAGCGTTGAAGAAGACCCCAAAGACAAGTGCCGCCTGACCCTGTCCAAGCTGGCCGCCTCCTGGGAGGATCTGGAAAAACAGCTTGCGATCAGCATTCTCTGTGATGCCCTGGCGGGCTCCAACGAAGCGCCCATGAAGAAGACCATCCTGGATCTTGGCCTTGCCCAGGACTTTCGGATGTATCTGTCGGGCGGAGCTGCCCAAGCCTGGCTGGGGATCGAGGCTCACAACACTTCTGAAGACCGCTTTGCCGGGATCAAGGAAGCCATACATGATTGCCTGACCGGTCTGGCTGACCAGGGCCTCGACAAAGAAGACCTTTTGGCCTCCCTGAACCAGCTTTACTACCGGGAGCTCGACCCTGATGAACCGCGGGGTATCATCCTGGCCATCGGCACCCTCCATGCCTGGCTCTACGGTGGTGACCCCGCCCTCTACCTCTCCCGCCGTCCTTTCTTTGACAGCATGAGGGAGAAAATCCATACCGGTTACTTTGAGGAGCTGCTCAGGGAATTGATCGCTGACAATGACAGCTGGGTCGAAGTGCAGTCCATTCCCTCTGCTTCCTATGGTAAGGAAAGAGATGCCCGCGAAGCAGCCCGGCTGAACGCGGAGGCCGCCGCGTGGTCAAGCGAAGAGAAGCGGGCCCTCATGGATCGGGCATCGCAGTTGGAAGCCTGGCAGAATGCTTCTGATTCACCCGAAGCCTTGGCTGCCTTGCCCAACCTGACTCTGAAAGACTTGTCCGAGGAACCCCTTTATCTGGATACAAACTGTTCGACCGTACAAAGCGTAACCGTTCTCAGGCATCCTTCGCCTGCCGAGGGCATCGTCTATCTGAAACTGTATTTTGACATCTCGGATACGCCCCTGGAAGAGTTGGCCGATCTCCATTTTATGGCGCTTCTGCTGGGAAAGCTGGCGACCCGCCAACGGGATGCGCGATCCCTGCTTCGGGAGATCAAGACCCACATCGGGCAACTGAACTTTTCCCTGGTGCCGGTTGCCGACCCCAGCCACAATGATCGGTGCAGACTCTACTTCACCGTTACCTGCAGCACCTTGGATTCTGAAGTCGACCATGCCCTGCGCCTTATCCGGGAGATCCTGACCGGAACCCTCTTTGATGACAAAGCCGCTATCTACGCTCAATTGGTCCAACACAGAGAATACCTGCGTCAGGTGACCATCCAGGCGGCACAGTATTTCGGAGTGATACGAGTCAAGGGACACTTTACGGCAAGGGACGCGGCCCGGGAGGCCTTGGGCGGCTTATCTTCGGTTTTGTGGATCAAGGAATTTTTGAAGGATTTCGATTCCGGCTGGGACAGCTGGAAGACGCTTGCTGAAAGCTTCCGGGACCGGAATTTTTGCAGGGAAAGACTGACGCTGAGCGTGACGGGGGATTTGGACGAGGATATGACAGAGAAACTGGTCAACTCTTTCCCGCAAATCCCTGGCTTGCCTGTAGGCTGGGCCACCTATACCAGTTCCTATCCCCGGCATGAGGCCGTCAGCATCCCTTCGGCCGTCTCATACGCTTGTCTGGGCTGCCACATCGCCCCTTTTGGCGGTGAATATTCAGGCGGTTGGCTGGCTCTGGAACAGATCCTCTCCCTGGAATACCTGTGGAATAAAATTCGGGTCCAAGGTGGCGCTTATGGGAGTGACTTCTCCATCGATAAATCCGCCGGTTGTTCCTTCTTCTCCTACCGGGACCCGAGCCCTGATCAATCCCTTGACCTATTCCGTCAATCCGGCTCCTTCATCCGCGCTTTTTGTGCGGAAAGGGACAGCATTGAGCGCTACATTATGGGCAAGATCGCGGATCTTGATCCCGCGCTCTCCTTCAAGCAGCAAGCGGACCAGGCGGACAACTGGTATTTCACCGACTACACAGCTGACAAGGCTCTGGCCATCCGCCGCCAGTTAATGGAAGCAGAACCACAAGATCTCCTGCCCCTGGCCAACATCCTGGATCAGGCGGTCGGGGAGAGCGCCGTGTGTGTGATCGGATCTCCCGAAGCGCTGGATAAATTTCCCTCAACTTCCCTTATTGACATCAGCTGAAAGCCAGACCTTGGTTGTCCCAAGAAAGCCTGTCTACCTGACGTCAAGATGACCTGTTCGGGGTTAAGCAAAAGACGGGAACCGTAGAAACGGTCCCCGCCCATAATCATGGTGAGTAAGAAAGACTTATTTCTTCGTCAACTCGTAGGTTGGCCGCAAAGGCTCATCGGTTGTCAGCGACAGCTTGTCACCGTCGATTTTATATTGATAAACAATGGGGTCATCCCAACGGGATAATTTGATGGAAACATCGTCTCCGTCGATGGTATAAGTGCCATCGTCCTTGATGCCGAATTCATTGACTGTCTTGCAGCCGCCCTTACCGTCAAAGGTCCAGGTCCAGTCCATATCCTGACTGCTTCCCTCCCAGGTTCCCTTAAGCGCGTCACCGCCTCCGCCGCCACCGCAGGCTGCAAGGAACATGGTCGCCACAAGGGCTACCGTGAGGATCAACCAAGTTGCTTTGTGTTTTCTCATAGATGCTTCCTTTCCGGTCAATTATGACCCAGCCCACTTTAGCATAATGAGATTCAGATCACACTTGGGAGAACGACAAAGACGACCGGAGAAGGATCCGGTCGTCCCTGTCGTTGTGACGGTTCTCTTTTTGTTCGGCTACCGGGTGTTCAGATTTCAAGGTCTTCCAATTGGCTTCGAATGTCGCCTTCAGTCGCCTTCATGGCCTCCAGGGTTTTGTCGATCAACTGGTCAAGTGTCCATCCCAGGGCATCCGCTCCTTTTTGAATGGTGTCGCGGTCACAGCCGGCAGCAAAGCCCCTGGATTTGAATTTCTTTTTGACGCTGGACAGCCCCATATCAGATACACTTTTGGAAGGACGGACCAGGGCGCAGGCGCCGATCAGGCCACTCAATTCATCGATGGCAAATAGCACCTTCTCCATCTGGTGCTCAGGCTCTATATCGGAGCAGATCCCGTAGCCGTGACTGACGATGGAATGGATCATGTCTTCGCCCACACCAGCCTCCCGGAGAATTTTTGGCGTATGCTCCAGGTGCTCATCGGGGTATTGCTCGAAGTCGATGTCGTGCAGCAGACCCACCATGGCCCAGTAGTCTTTTTCCTCAACGTAACCCAGTGTGTCTGCCAGATGGGCCATGACGGCCTCAACGGTTAGCGCATGTTCGATGTGGAAGGCCTCTTTATTGTACTTTTTCAGCAGCTCAAGCGCCTGGTCCCGGCTGATTTTGCTTTCCCTCATACTGTGCTCCTTTATGATCAGTCTGCTAGAATTATACAGGCAGGAGGATCCCATGGAAAAGTACAGCTTGAACAGGGAAGAAACCCTATTAATGATCATTGATATTCAGGATCGGCTGGTTCCGGTCATGGGCGATAAGGACCAGGTCATCCATTACAGCAAAATATTGCTTCAGGCGGCGGAGGAAATGAATTTTCCGGTCCTTGTCACTGAGCAGTATCCCAAGGGGCTGGGGAGGACAGTACCCGAGCTTTTAGAGCTGGTTGGAGAAGAGCAAATCTTCGTCAAGAACAGTTTCACCGCCTGCACCGATCAGGTAAAAGAGGAGCTGGTACGTCAGGGCAGGAAAAAGATCCTGATTGCGGGGATGGAAACCCACGTCTGCGTCTTTCAGACAGCTCGTGATCTTCTGGCTGCCGGCTATCAGGTTTTCCTGGCCAGTGACGCCGTGACCTCCAGGGCCAGGTTCAATTATCTGAATGGGCTGGATTTAATCCAATCCATGGGCGCCGTGATCACCAACACGGAGACGGCCATTTTCGATCTTTTGAAGGTGTCGGGCACTCCTGAATTCAAGGCCATGTCTGCTCTGATCAAATAAGACGGTCAAGGTGCTTGGCGCTGGATTAATAGCTGCAGATAGGATTTTCGTGTGAGGTTTTCTCTCGAAACCTCCAGGTCATCCAGCAGGGAAAGCAGCCGGTTGCGGACGCTTTCCCTTTCTTCATCCGAAAGATCGTCGGGAGCGAGGTGCTCCAACTCGATGAAGGCACCTAGTCCTTCCACCTGGTCGAGACAGATTGTGACAGGCCCCAGATCCGTCTGGCCTGTGTACTCGAGCCGTTGTTTGTCGACAGTCAGGATAAGGGTGTAACCCAAAGCTTCGAGGATTCCATGGATCTTGTCGGCGTCTGCCAGCTCTGTTTCCAGTTCGATCCGGGTGTTGGAAAGGTCGTCGGTTTTGGGACCCTTATAAGTCAACAGTGTCACCACTTGGTCGGTCTCTTGCCGGCGGATCCGCAGCGCTTCATCTGTCTGCCTGAAGTCGCGGTCAGGCGCATTGTAATAGATATCGCATTCAGCGAGGGTTCGGAGCAGGGAAAATTCCGCGTCAAGTTTTTCTTTCAGCCGTGAGACTGTCTGAGGCTCAAGGCTTGCTTTCAGTTCGATTTCCAGCATGAGTCTGTCTCCTTGACGAGGTGAGCTTACCCCGATCATACGCTCCCTTTGCCGGCCAGGGCAAACCGTTTGTCATTAAATAAGAAACTCTATAATATGGCAAGGACTGATCCTGATCAGTCTGGATGAGGAGGATCTGATGGCAAAATACGAAAGACAGTTGACGGGCAGCTTTGACGCGCTGCTCAACCACCTGCACCAGGACATCACCCGGGGAAGCGTCTCCGCAAGCTATGAAGATGGCAGCGATATCAACCTGGGTCATGTGCGCGTGGCCAGCCGTGTCTACGAGCGTTACAGCTGGATCGGGGGCAACCGGGTCAGCCTGAACCTCACCCTTGTGGGGGAGGGGAGCCGGCTTTACCTTTCGGCCATCGCGTCCGGTGGGAGTCAGGCTGTTTTCTTTAAAATCAATACCTTCGGCGAACAGGCCTTTTTGGATAAATGCGTTGAATCGATTGAACGGTTTATGGCAGCTTCTTACTGATCGCCACATATAAGGTATCATGCTATAAATGCCTATTATTTATAGCATGACATGGGTTGGATCCGTCAGGATCGCGTGAGAAGGAGTCCTTATGCAAGAGGGGAATTATTTCGGCAGTCAACCACCTGTAGTAGTGAAGAAAAAATCCAGATCCAAGCTTATCCTGATCATTCTGATTATTTGCCTTCTGGTTGGCGCGCTCGCCTATTTCGTCGGTTATCCTGCTTATCGTTACTTTAAGGACGGCATCAACCTGTATTCCTCTTCCGATGCACCTCCCAAGGTGGCGCGGGACCATGACCACATCGATTACGATGAGTTCAGTGGAGAGCTCTATGTCAATGATGAGATTATCCTGATCGCTTATGAAGGTGTGAGCCTCCGGGAGATTGAGGCCCTGGCCACACAGCATCGGGCCAAGGTCGAGCAAGCCATGGAGGAAATCGGATTCTATAAGTTGAGATTGGTCTCCCCTGTAAGCTACCGGACCCTGATGGACCTGGCTGCCCGTATGCAGGAAGAACCGATTGTCGAAGAAGCCGTTCTCAATTATGTGTCTGAAATCGATACCGACACTACAGAGCCGGCTATCCCGCAAGTCCTGGACGAAAGGGCACCGCTCTATCCTGGGGATCCCTGGAGTAACAGTTCCTGGGATATGGATGTACCCCGCGGGCACAACTGGGGCGCCGAGGCGGTCCGGGCACCTGCCGCCTGGGCTTACGGGGATTACCTTAAACCGGTCAATGTCGGCTTGATTGATACCTTTCC
>LSQX01309020.1_pt1 | contig 12417 bp, 20 predicted proteins | sample 654561 | NCBI WGS metagenome assembly LSQX01 (sample SAMN04489861, study PRJNA283612) | anaerobic digester metagenome | isolation source: 4 biogas reactors fed with cattle manure at either 37C or 55C with and... | place: Denmark: Kongens Lyngby | collected 2014 | reverse complement strand
GCAAACTTGAAGAAGTGCGCTCGCTTCACTCGCCCGGCCTGTTTTTCAATTTCGGCAAACTCTCCTGCTGGTAACGACATGAGATTGGCGTTGACCGTGTCGGGTTCTGCTGCAAGCCCGGTTCCGAACTTGCGGAGCATGCTCGTTACATATTGCTGAGTATCCATCAAACCACCGTGACAGTGATTGTATCGACCGACGCTTTCGTGTTAACTGGGATTACGATATATTCCCCGAACGCATCCGCAACATTCGTTCCATAGGTGATTGAAAGGTTTTCCAACCGGGCGACATATGGACAATCGAGGATTGCGTCGGCAACACCCGAGAAATAAATCACCTCCCCTATACCCAGTTTGTCGATATACGATTGGATTGCGGATTTTACCGCTTCGACCACCTCAAATGCTTCATGGACGGTTACACCTGTGACACTGACCGTGAACGTAATCGGAGTGAGGGACGGGCGATTCCACTCAACAAGTATCCCACACGGGCGAGTATCTTCAATCGTTGCAGTTATCGCTTCATCGGCACCACCCAAGACCGTGATAGTAGCCTTGCAGAGCGTGGTATCTTCAACGATTCGGACATCTGATACCCCGTCAATTGCCAACAACGCCCCTCGCATTGCCGCGACGGTTCCCTTTGCAACGAACGAGTATGCCGCCGCGCGGAGGCGAAGCGAAACGTCACTCTCAATTTCCGCTCCCCCGGTGCACGGTTTCGCATTGGTAACCCCACCGATGCCCGATTTCGGCGTAACCATCTTTGTGATGAACCCCGCACCGACATTGCCGTGAGTGCCCGGTTCAACCGCCTCGACAGGAACCGTAACCGACAGCGTGTCTGTTTCCACCCATAGTTGCGCGGGGCTGGTCACCCGGTAAATTGCCGAATTGTCAGCGGTGCCAACGAGGGTTCCCGTTTCGATCACCACCGGGTCGGTGTATCCCGGTGCAAGAGTGATAGTTACTTCGCCGCGAGCAGGTGTCGCCTGATGTCGGACAACTCCAAGCAACGCCACGACATTGTCGAGGTTGGAACCTTCGGCGTATTCGAGATACCCGGAATAGTAGACGTCCTCAAGCAATTGCCAGAGGAGCGCGTGTTCGTAGGCAATGCTATGGATAAATTTCGCGAGCGGTGACGTGGATGATAAATCCACCGTTGGACCAAACGCGTCTTTTGCCCGAGCATTGAGGTCATCAATGATTGCAGTGAGAGGTTTTGGCACAAATCCGTCTTTCGTTACCCCGTAATTCATATATTCACCCTAACCCACATCTCTTTCCCTGAATACAACTTGACCTGCATCTCGACGTTTATAACCCGGTTCTCACCCGGAACCGCCGTTATCCGTGTTACTTCTCGCACCGATGGGTGCTTTGCAACCGCCGTTTTAATCACGGTTTCGACCGCAATGGGATTGAAGTTGGATTCGACAATGGTTGCATAATCAATCCCGTATTCGTTGTCAAACGCATAGGAACCCTTCGCCGTGCGGATGATGTCAAGAATATCCTGCATAACTTTTTCTTGACCGGAAATTAGCGTAGGAGTTCCATCGGGGCCGAGGACAACGTCACCGTTGGCATCAAGCGCAAACGTGGTCAGGTATGCTTCCGCGTCGGTCATCACCGATTAGTCTGCGGTCTGGAAATATAAATGGGACACGGATCAGTAGAATACCCGCAACACCCTATTCAGGGTTGCCGTCACACCGCTGTAGTAGCCCTCACACGAACAATATGAGGGTGCCGGGTGTGCTGCACCACGCCCATTGATTCGTAACGTCTGGGTGCCGCCTAGGACGTGCCCGCACCCCCCATCGAATACGTCTCCTGACCGAACCACCCCGCGCCCATCAACCCGGAAGGTAGTGTCGTTTGCCATTATTGGCGCGACGTATACAATTTCCCCACCTACTGTAGGGATGTGCCGGGTATCATAGTCTCCCGATACGACAATCCTCCCGTCGGCCATGTTACCCACCCCGCTTGATAACGTCGAAGTGGGACGTAACCCCCGCTTCAATATCCCCATTGGCCTTGAATTTCAAATACGACCCGCTCTTATGGAACATACCGGCCTCATCAACCCCGATTGCAACCGGCAAATCCTGTGTGGTGACAAGCCCGCCGATGACAACGGCATTGTTGAGGTCGAACCGGAGCACCCCGTTTACCTCGACAACATCCCGGTTAATCAGTTGTTCTTCCACCTCAAACTTGGAGTAGACGACAAGCACCACATCGCCCGGTGCAGGGTGGATGACGAACGCGCACCCGTTGTAATACGGGAACATCACCGGCACATTGAAAATTTCAACCGTTGCCCCGTTTACCTTCCGCTTCAACTGCACGTTTGCCCGGTATGTTGCCGGGTCGAACTCCGTTAAGATCGCCACATCGACCGTGTTGATGCCCGCGAGTTTTCTATCGACCATGTTGACGACCGCGTGAACAAAATCGTTCATATCGGCTTCACCTCCATTTTCGTCTCGAAATCGTCGCCGGAGAGCGTATGTGTAAATTTCGTAACTTTATACGTCCCGGCATATTCACGGGCATTCAACTGGATGGGTGTGTCTGCACGGATGCGCCACTGGAACAACGTGGACAGGGTCAACGATTGTTGAGCGGTGCCGGTTGCCGTTTGAGTCGGTTCTTCGGATACCGTTGCTGATTCGGATGCAGATGCCGTTGCCGTTTCCTTTATTGGTTCCACTGTAAGTAACCCGGTTGCCGATTCAACCACAATCACCTTCGCATCGGTATAGGTCGTCGGCACGAAGAATCCTTGACCATGTTCGATGTATGCCGTAAAGGTTGGCGGGTTCTTGTTATACTTCGCAACTTCGCCATTGGTGTATTTGACCAGAGTTTCGAGCAGGGTTGCCGGAACATCGACAAGTGTGAATGGGCGGTTTGTAACGACACCCCCATCAATCAACACCCCGGAAGGCACCCCGGCCGCCGAGTAGATCGCCCGGACAATCTCGCTCACACGGGTTCCTTTTGGAAACGAACCGATGTAAACGGGAGCGTCTTGCAAGGCTTTCATGTGGTCTTTGGCAACGATAGTTGTCAGAACATCGTTTCCATCAACAGTGCTCTCGACCGAGTCCACAACGCCGTAAAAAACGATACCGTGGTCATCTTGATACCCTGCATCCACCTGCATGGCGATACCCGGTTGTAACGCCGATAGAGTGCTTTTGGCGAGGTTGTAAACGCCGATTGTCGCGGTATTAGCGTTTGTCGAATTACCCCCGGTAATATTGAAGTCGATGTCGTGACTCTTGATGTCGAATATCCGGTCACCGCACTGAACCCGGCAATATCGCTTCCAGAATTCAGACATAGAATACCCACACCTCGGCTATGTTCGGCGTCACGACCCATGCCATAATCCCAAACAATGTCACCCCATTCCGGTCTTTAGCATCGAAACAGTAGCGAGGTGTCAGTTTACCGTTCCAAACCACATCCCCGCTCAAACGATTAGTAATCGTTAACCGGGCGAACCCGCGTGGATTCCACTCATAGGACAGCCGATACACCTGACCGTTAATCGCCACATCTCGAAGTTGCGGATACCCAATCCGCGAATCGAATGGGAGCACTTGCACCGTCGCCATTAGAAGTCCACCTCAACAATGTCCGTATCAGTATACGGCGATTCAGCCGTTTTCTTCGCTTCATCCGACCCATTGACCCATGCGTTCACGGATTTGCCAATGGTTTTGTCGATGATGCTTTCGGGCCGAGGGGCATCTGCAACTGTTTTCGTCTCCGGGCCTGTGACGATGCCCGGATCGGTCGATTCTTCGCCAGTTGTAACGGGAACTGGAAGTGTGAATTTGGCATATTTTGGACTGGCGACTCTGATTTGGTGTGCTTCCATACTCGCCTGTATATGGGTGAGCGACGTCCCATCGTTCATGCGGATGCTGTCAACAACCACATTGTCATAGTGCCCGAAGGGAGTGGTGAGGCTGATCCGTTCTTCCGACTCGACAATGGACTTCAACGCCCGGTGTTCCTGTAAGGAACGATCGAGGTAAAATTGAATAGAAAACCTTGGGGGATTTACCTCCAAATGGTCAGTAATGTCAAACCCATCTTCCGTTTTGTGCGACGGTGAGTTGGAATCTTGGTCGTAGTCAATTCCAACAACCGCCGTAAACAACATGCCGTTTATCAAGATTGGTTCGTAATTTGTCATGGTGCACTCCTAATACCCATACGACGAAAGTTCGGTGCGGAACACCTTGCCCAACTTATTTGCGAGAGCATATCCACTCTCCCGTTCCATAATCTTCTGAATCTCCTTTACCCGCTCTTCGCTATCCACGGTCATCCCCGACATATCAACCTTGACTTCAACCTTCCCAACATCTACATTCCCGCCCGATGGGGTTGAAACGACCGCGTTGTTGAAATTTGCACGAATGGTTTGAGCGGCAGTTCGCGCCCGTTCCTGTTGTTCCATGGCAATTACCTGGATGTCTTTTCCCTCTATAAACCCGCCTACAATCCCCCCAATCGAGTGTGCTATGAAGCCGATCATGTCGAGGAAGGACTTAACGAAGGGATTGTCGAGGAAATCCTTGATCAACCCGATGATGCGCCCAATTCCATCTGCGAAGGCTTGTGCGAACGCAATTATGGGAGGTGCAAGCCATTCAGCGAGTTTAATCAACTCTTCCATGCCCCGGTGTATGAGCCTAAACGGTATGGAGAGCATCGTCCCGATGACCTTCCCAATCAGGGTAATGATGTTTTTGATGACCGGGATGAACGGCTCAAGAATCCCGTAGAACCACTTGAAAAGTGCACCCAACCCCTCCACAATGGTCAGCAGGATCTTGGAATCTTCACCCGCTTCATTGACAAGCCCGAGGGTTTCGAGAATCGGACGTAACGCTTCCATGATGGGTTCGAAAATGGCACCGCCGAATATCTTTGCACCCTCCACTATCCAGCCGAAGAAGGTTTGTCCGTATTCCACGACCTTTGCGACCGCGTCCTGAATTCCGAGGAAGTTATGCGTCCATGCGTGTTCAAGTAACAGACCCGCCGCAACAAGTGCTGCTATGATGGGGAGCACCGGGAGAAGAGCACTTAACAATGCCCCGCCGAAGGCCGTAGCGCCGGCAGCAGCCCCACCGAACGCGCCTGTCAAGCCTGTTAGAGCCGGTATCCCGGTCAACCCCATACTTGCAATACCCCCTCCGGTAGCAAGAGCGGTGAGGCGCACGGCAGATAAGTTTGCAATGGTTGTCCGGGCGAACGTGGTTACGCTGCTGACTGCGTTTTTGGCGAGGCTGATAGTTGACTGTTGCCCGAGCCGTTGTAGACTCAACGTTGTGGCTGATATGGCGAGGCGCACCCGTGCAAGGAGTGGGGGAATGATTACGGATTCTCGCATTGACTTGATGAAGTAAATAGCCGCCGCTGCCTGAAGCATGAACGTTCCGGCTACTGTCAACCCGATAGACGCGAGGCTACCGAGAATCCCGATGAGTGCGAGCAGGGGTTCGGGTAACATCTTCGCAAAGATGAGAGCGTTCGTGGCGACCTCTGTTATCGGTTGGAACACTTTCATCGCACCCTGGGATACGGACATCTGGAAGTCTTTTGCCGCGTTCTTCGCCCGGTTATACGTCATGGTGATGGATTCCGCAGTCAGATCGACCCTGTTCGCCATGTCTAAACCGGCAGCGATAACCGCTTCCTGAAATGCTATTGTGCGTTCTTCCTCAGTTAGAGCAGCCGCGCTCGCCTTCCCGATGCTCTTTGCATAATTGTCGTAAATCTGCTCTTGGTTGTTGAGCAGGATGCCGAGGTTGTCGAGAATGAGTTTGGACTGGCGCGCCGTTCCAACCGCGATAGATTCGAACATGAAGTTTGCATCCTCTCCGAGTGCGAGCGCTGCTGCACGGGAAATCCGAATCATTTCCGGCAGGTATTCGGTTTTCACGCCCATGACGATGGCACGGTTCGCGTTCTGCAATAACGTTAAGTTGTCAATGGTGCCGTCTGCCATCGTGGTCATTTGCCGATACAGTTCGTCAGCGCCTTCCCCGGCATACTGCCGAAACACTTTCATGGATTGCGTGAATTGGTCGGCCATGCCCAATCCACTTGTGAGGTAGTAAAGACCGCCTGCACCCGCTGCTGATAGGGCAATGCCCCACCCTGTGAGTTCTTTCGCGGCATCGTTGATGGACTTCCCGACCGTTTCAAACGACTTGACCGCGTCGTTTTTGAAGTTCGTAACTTCTTGATTGGCCTTGACGAGTGGGTCGCTGAACTCGTCTTGGAGTTGAACGCCGATGAACAGGTTGCGGATGAGCCCTAACATGATGAGAGTGTTTCCCTTTGGATGTTAAAAAAGCGTGTCGGACTCGGATTTAAATAATCATGGATGAAACCCTCCCGCCCGGATTCGAACCGGGGTTGCCGGATTACTTCGAGGTTGCCTTGTAATCCGGGCAGGACACAGGTCGATTTTGCAAACCAGAGAAACAACCTCTTCAAAGTCCGGCGGGCTTGTCCGCTACCCCACGGGAGTTTGTCAAAATGTTAGGAATGGAATCTGACCCGGTTGCCATTAAACGTTACGGTTCTGCTTCCGGGCGGGTGTGCGGATACGCTGTTCGCCTCTTCAATGTGCTTCTTCTGGCGTTCGGCAATCATTGTGAGGGCCGTCATCCATTCCAGACATTTGATTAGAGGCCATGATTTAACCTCTTCTATCGGGACGTGCAGTTCTTTTGCAAGAACGTAATAGTCGAGATTTGCGGAAACCTTTAGGTCGATATTTTCGTAATCGATTCGCGAAAACTTTTCAATGCATCCTTGTGAAGTTCCTGAATCGCACTGGCGAGTCGGATCATTTTCCCGCCCCTCATACGCGACACTTCATCCCGTGTGAGTTTGGGTTCGACAAGAGCGAGCAGAATGATGTCGCGATATGCCTCGCCACTGGTTTTGTCACCCGTGCCATATACACTGAGTAGTTCGAGGTCGGAGAGCATACGGACGGTATATTCTTCCTCGTCAATTCTGACAATACGGGTTTCGTCATCAGTTGGTGCAAGTTTCGCTGCCATGAAAAAAGATGTGCGGCATATCTATATATCTATGCCGCTTCCGGGTCGATCTCTTCGACGCACCGGAGCGCAAGCATTTCAATGGTTACATCCGGGGCTTCCGCGCCGATGCTGCCATAACTGATGCTTTTGATCCGCACATTGTAAAGTTGGACGAGAATGCCCGGTGCTTTGAACGTAACCTGCACCCGTTCCCGGTTGTTCTTAATCTCTGTCAGACGCCGGAGAGAGTAAGAAGTGGCCTTGACGACGAGGGTCGCCGTGGGTTTTTGGTGCCCCTCGTTAAAACCACTGACCCCAGTACTCGATTCAATATGCGTCAACTCATCGCCGGGGTTCCATGTGAACGAAACGGGTTCGTCCACGATAACCCCGCCAACGTTGAGGTCAACTTTGCTGAAATCCCAATCCTTTCCCATGTTTTTTCACGCTCCTTACATCATCACCGATAGGTCAATGCTGAACGTGTGGATCTCCCCTGCAAGTACAACGGATACCGTGATCCCGGTGAGACGCCGCGCGGCCCTGTCCGATTCAGAGATGGATTCGATAGCGGGAACACCGACGTTAAACGCGGTTATGGCACCCTCGCGCTGAATATCTGAGAGACATGCCCCGAGAGCACCCTTCACGTAATCGATACCGCTCTGCGTATAGGGTATCTTCTCCATCTGCATCCGCAAGTTCGCAACCGCGAGTTGGCATTGGCGAGTGATGTAATACTTCGCCCGTGTGACGTCGATGTAGAGCGGAGTGCTGCTCGTTGTCAGACCATTGGAGAGGCAAACTTTACCGGATAGCGAAATCAGTGCATTCACATTTCCCGCCTCAAGTGTTACGAGATCTGTCGGCGAGAAGAACACATTCGTATCCATCACCACGGGCCTCCAAAGCGGACTGACCCACGGTTTCAGGGTGAGCAACCGGCCGAGGGCGACGGCTGCCACATCGTCGACGGGTTCGGGGTCGGCGTAGGCAACGAAGTAACCGTTTTCGGACTGGACGCTGCTCCGAATTGTGAGAATGTCCCCCACCATGGCACCCGGTGCATGTGTTGCCGTGAAGATGATCTTGTTCGCATCGGCAAATGCCTTGAGTTTCGCGAGCAGATCCACGTCACTGATTCCGGCAAGACATACCCCGTCGATGAGGTATTCGGTTGCATAGTTGGTCAGCGTTGCAAGTGCAGTTTCGATCTCTTCCGCAGTCGGGGCACCCTCATCGACGGAAACGACATAACATTTCCGCACACCTTGTGCGAAGATGGATGTCGCCGCTACACCGATGTCGCTCGTGCTCCCGTGCTCGGTATGAACGGCGCTCGCTGTGTAATACAGTTTCGGCGTGTTCTTGGTCGCGAACGTAGACTCCCCGACTATGACCGGGGTGCCCCAATCGGTCACACCCCTCGGTGTCGAGACAAGCGCCGCGTTCACGGTTACCGCATGTCCAATATCAGGCATGGTTTATCAGTTCTCCGCATTGCTTGATAAATGAACGTCAGAATGCGACCCCCACCGCCACACTGACGCCGAAGTAGATTGCCGCCCACCGGATCGCCGTCCCAACGACATAGCCGAGTTTATACCCGGCGGTAGCCTTGATCGCCGGGTCGACGCCCGTGATACCGTTCCATTCGGTCATTCCGTCATACAAGCCGGTGATGACGTTTTTAGGGGAGATGGTTTCACTCACGATTCATCCTCCTTCACAATTGGTGCAACTATCTCACCGATAGGTGTCTCACTCTCTGTATAAGAAACAATGTCCCGAATTGCAACGTCCAGCACTTTGCGCCCGGTTCCATCTTCCAGCATTGTGAAATCCTGTTCACCGATGACTCCCTCGACCTCGACGACCTTTGCGAGCACTTGCATAACCCACACATGGAGACTGATGATGCAATACTCCACAATATCGGATGCCGGTGCGTTTGGAGTGCCTTTCGAGTGCACGGCGATAGACAACGTTTGTCGAACCCGCTTCCCACGCTTCACGGTGATTGGGTCATCTTCCTCTCCAAGATCGACCGCGATTATGTTGTTCATCAACTTCGGAGTATCAACACGCCCGTATAGCCGGAGGGTGATCACGATGTCATACTGTTCCAATTTGTCGGTGATCATTGCGAGATCCGCAAATTCCACCCATGCCGTTAACGTGCTGCACGGAGCCGTATACTGTTTTGGAATCAGTTTGAAGATCCGTTCCTTCAAGTCGTAGTTTGTCATTGCGGTGACCCCGTAAGATACCATAGAATCAGTCCCACGCCGATTGCCGTGAACCCTGTTGTCAGCATCCCACACACAACCCCGAGGATTTTAAAATACGTGTTATAGACCTCGATGATCGATTGTAGTTCAGAAATCTGTTTGGCTATGTCAGACTTGAACTTTGCAACATCAGTATCACATGCCGCCACCTGCGACTTGAGTTGAATCACGGCTTCTGTGAGATATTTGATGTCGGCCCGGAGCAGTAAAAAGACGCTCTTTATATCGAGGTCGTCAACGTCAATCTCTATCGATGTTGAGTTACCCATACCGATAGCGTTTTCAGTGAATGTTTAAAAATGGAGGTCGGGTTCAGATACGCTTCCGTAATTCCGTTCGGGCAATGGCGGCCACCCGATCGACTTCTTCATCCGCAACCACGGAAAACAACGGGCGAGCGGGCATTTTTGTCGTGCCAGTTTCAATCCAGTAGGCGATTTGTGCTTTCTCATGGTCAAAGATACCCACCTTTACCATGGTAGGAAACCCACGCTCGACGCGAGCCGTGATCAACCTCTGCAATTCGCCTGTTTGCACCCAGAGTTTCCATTTCGCACCATAGCCATACGCCTTACTGTTCAGGGTGCTCGATGCTTTCGCGGGCCATCTTGGGTCTTGTTTCTCGATGCGGCGACGTATCATCATCGCAAGGTAATCCCCGACAACACCCCCGACATCTGCAAGGACGGCTTGCAGATGCGCAAGGAGTTTCGGGGTATCGTCTATGTCTTTGACATCGATTTTCATTGTTTAGCAACCCCGCCATACGGTTCTCCCTCCGCTACGGTTCCGAGGCGACGGAGGGCATATGAATGGCGGGTGATGTTGAGGAACTTCTGCATCTGTGTGGTTTCCCCGAGGCACGCCACGACGAGCCATTCTGTCACCTTTCCATCGGACTCGGCAACCCGAAGTTTGTCACCATTGGCGAGGGGTGTCCCGGTTGCAAATATCCGATCCCCGAGTTTTAGAACGCCGGTCTGATCACGGTTCACCCGTTCATAAGTTACCGTGCCGAGGTTCCCTTCGAGTGGAGTGGCGGTTTCAACCGCCGGGACATATTGACCCGTTTCCTGGTCGGTGTATGCGGGTGTAACCGCGATTCGCTGGATGGAAAAGGGATAATTCAATCGGTCGATGTCGGTATGCATGCATCAGGATTGAATCGAGGATCGGAAAAATCTATCTCGTCTTTGAGACGGGTGAGCAAGGTGTCTTGACACGTTTTAGAACAACATGGAATGGCGATTTTACGGTATTTCTTGAAGAAAGAACGGGAGAAATCGACATATTGGAGTTCGCTCATGTAAAGGTAGTTATGACACCCATCCCGCCCACATGACACGGCAACCTTTGCTCGACCCCGTTCCGGCCCGGATACAAATACGAGCGCGTTCATGTAGTTTTCGGAGTAAACTCGCTTTGCGAGCACGTCGACGACGACCGTATAAATCAGGAGTTTCGTGCGGGTGAGTGCGCACGACCCATCCATGCGCCGTGGACAGTTGGTTGTGCAAAAACCCCCGTTCGGGCATATATCCTCTTCCATGCCTTGAAGTTTATCGAGGGTAGTATATAAAAAGGAGTGTTAATAATTGTCCCGCTCGACCACAATGAATTTGCTGGACGACATGAAGATGAGGTCGGCAATCTCTTTTTCAAGTGCCGCGATCTCGCTTGTGATGTCTTTGAATGAAATACTGGTTCCCGCTTCCGACATCGATGAAACGGGTCGGTTCTGACTATCGAGTAATTCTTCGCGCTTGAGTATGAGTGCAGTTTGCAATTTCCAGACATATTCCCCGTTCTTAGGGTTATCGACATTGAACCCATATGAACGGAGTTTGGCGAGGGCATCTTCGATAGCAGCCTCAATAGCATCGTCATCGTGACGGTAGGGTAGCGTTCGGTCACGAATCTTCAACCGGATTTGTGGAATTGTTGGACGCATTGTGTATCACCTCTTCAATGCTCGGTATATGATGATTTCGATATACCCAGAGTTCGGTACGGTAACCACCCGTCCATCGTCGTAAAGAATCCGGAATGAACAAAGATAATTACCGGGCTTTGCAGTGTCATTTGGTTTAAATTGGTAAGTAACTTCGCCAGTCTGTGCATTGGCAATTTTACATTCACCTTCAATTAACACCGTGCGGTCTTCGCTCTCCATGCAAAAGACGACCCTACAATCTAGCAGATAGATCGGTATATCTGCACCATACGTCAGGGTCGCGGTGATTAAGGGGTATGTATCACCCTGGAATATGGTAAGTGGTGGCATACTTCATCTCTTTCCATCGTTTAGATAAATAATATCAACGTGGTTTTCTGCCAATTACAACGTTGGCGTATGTCCTATCGAGCCGGACAAAATACCCGGTTTTCGGTAATTCTATTATAGCCTTCGTGAGATCATCCAACGCCTGATACACGGATATTGCCACATCGTGAGTGATAGGCTCGACAAACGTTATCGTATTTATGAACCCGGTGAAGCGGGCACTGTAATCCGTGGTTACCCTCGGCAATGCCGATACCGGATCGCAGAACCAGTCTCCCGATATTGCGAAATCCGACGCAACCTTCTCACACCAGACACTCATATCATTCACACACCGGACAGTGACCGCGTGTGCCGTGGTGATGTTGTCGAGAACATTTGTCGAGGCGATAAACCAGATGCCCCGCACAATGGTATTCGGTGTGATGATAGCACCACTCACCACCGTCATATCGTTCGTATAACGGGCGATAACTTGCGGCATGGCTGTTACTATACCCACGTGGACGATCCTGTCTACAAACGACGATACGGCGGTCTGATGCAATGTTATCATCCGGGCTGCATGTGCCACGGGCGAAACATACCCGGTGAACCGCAACAATGCATCGTTAGCAAGAGGTGAAAGGTGTGTCAATCCAGACGCATGCCCGGCAAACTCTAAGTTCACATCGTTAACAATATGCGATATGTGCAACGCTCCGGAAGCATTCCCGGCGAACCGCAAACTCACCTCG
>LSQX01275536.1_pt1 | contig 12418 bp, 13 predicted proteins | sample 654561 | NCBI WGS metagenome assembly LSQX01 (sample SAMN04489861, study PRJNA283612) | anaerobic digester metagenome | isolation source: 4 biogas reactors fed with cattle manure at either 37C or 55C with and... | place: Denmark: Kongens Lyngby | collected 2014 | reverse complement strand
GTATTGCACATAACATAGCCAAGATGGCCGCTGTAATGAGGTAAAAAAAAGAAAAAGGGGCCGCTCCAGGCTCTCTGGAACAGCTCCTGACATGAGTTCCAATACCTGCCTAAGTGGCGGCTTTTAAAGTCACAAATCTGGAACGACTTTTAGGTCAGCCCCGATTGGGAAGGGCGCAATCGTCCTTCTGGGAGCGTCCCTGTTTGCGGTGCATGGGGGGGCTACTATCCTGAAAAAGGGCAGCGGTTTCAGACCCCTCACCCTAACCCTCTCTCCCCAAAGGGAGGAGAGGGGATTAGGATGGGTCCTCCTGATGGTGTCCCGGAGGAGTTGTCAAGGGACATACTGATGTCGCCCCTCGCTTTGTTGGGGCATGGCGGTCTAGACTGAAAAAAGAGGTGCTAGCCATGGATAATATGAAGCAAAACATTACTTATTCCAGAATCGAAGCTCCTGCCCTTACCGTGGTGCAGGGATTCGCCGCGGCCGGTGTCCACTGCGGCCTGAAAAGGTCCAGCCGCGACCTGGCCCTTCTTTACAGCGAAAAACCCGCCAGCGCGGCCGGGGTGTTTACGCAAAACCGGGTCCAGGCGGCCCCGGTTCAGCTTTGCCGCGCGCGGATCGGCAACCCGATCCGGGCGCTGGTGGTTAACAGCGGCAATGCCAACGCCTGCACCGGGGCTAAGGGGATGGAAAACGCGCAGGAAATGGCTGCCCTGGCAGCCGCAGCCCTCGGCATCGATCCCGGGGAGGTCCTGGTTTGCTCAACGGGAGTAATCGGCCAGCAACTGCCCATTGACAGGATTCAGGCGGGCATCCGGGAGGCCGCGGCGGCCCTCTCCTCCAGCTATCAGTCCGGGCAGGATGCGGCGGCGGCGATCCTCACCACCGACACGGTCACCAAGCAGGCGGCCTACCGCGGCTCTCTCCCCGAAGGTTCATTTCACCTGGCCGGCATGGCCAAGGGGGCAGGCATGATCTGCCCGAACATGGCCACCATGCTTGCCTTTATCGCCACCGATGTGCAGATTGCCCGCCCCTTGCTGCAGCAGCTTTTCCAGGAGGCGGTAGACCGCTCCTTTAACCTGATTACCATCGACGGCGATACATCCACCAACGATACCGCTCTGGTCCTGGCCAACGGCGCTGCGGGAGTGGAGATCACCCCCGGTTCGCCGGGCCTGGATCTTTTTGCCGGGCTGCTGAACCGGGTCTGCCGCGACCTGGCCCGCCAGATCGTGAGCGACGGCGAGGGCATTACCAAGGTCATCGAGCTGACCGTGCGGGGGGCGGCCGATGAGGCGGCGGCCAGGGTGCTGGCCCGGACGGTGCTCAATTCGCCCCTGGTTAAAACCGCCTTTTATGGTGAAGATGCAAACTGGGGCCGCATTATGGCCGCCCTCGGTTATGCCGGCGTGCCCTTCGACCCGGAACAGGTGGATATCTTTATCGGCCCGGTCCAGGTTGCTTCCCGGGGCGGGGCGGTGCCGTTCAGGGAAGAGGAGGCCAAGGCGGTGCTGCAGCAGCGGGAAATCGCCGTGACCGTTGATCTTAATGCCGGCAGCGCCGCAGTCACCGCCTGGGGGACCGATCTGACCCATGAATACGTTACCATTAACAGCCATTACCGGTCTTGATTGAAAGAGGGATGAATCAGATGAATAGCAGACAGATGAACGAGCTAATCGCCAAGGCAGAGGTGCTGGTGGAAGCGCTGCCTTATATGCAGGCCTTTTCCGGCAAATATTTTGTGGTGAAATACGGCGGCCAGGCCATGGTCAACGAGGAGATCATGGAATCGGTGGTGGTCGATATCGTCCTCTTAAAATATATCGGCATCAAGCCGATCCTGGTCCATGGCGGCGGTAAAGAGGTGAGCGAGCTGATGGAGCGGCTCGGCAAAAAGCCGCGTTTCGTGGACGGCCTGCGCGTTACCGATGATGAGACCATGGAGATCGTGGAGATGGTGCTCATGGGCAAGGTAAACCAGCACATCGTCAGCCTGCTCAACCGGCACGGCGGCCACGCGGTGGGCTTAAGCGGCCGGGATGCCGGCCTCTTTACGGCTGTGCGCAAGGGGCCCCAGCCGGTCAACGGCGATCAACACGGCCCGAAGGTCGACCTGGGCCGGGTCGGGGAGATCAGGCAGGTTAACCCGGCCCTGATCCATACCATCAGCAGCAACGGCTATATCCCGGTCATCTCTTCAATTGCGGCCGGACCGGACGGCGAAGCGTTAAACATCAATGCCGACCACGTTGCCGGCGAGCTGGCGGCGGTGCTGGGAGCGGAAAAGCTGATCATTCTCACTGACGTGGAAGGGGTCTACCGCGAAAAAGAGGGCGGGCGCGATTTTATCTCGACCATTACGGAACCTGAAGCCCGCTCCCTGATCGCGGCAGGCCTGATCAACGGCGGGATGATTCCCAAGGTGGAGGCCTGCCTGCTGGCAGTCGCACGCGGGGTGAACGGGGCCCATATTATTGACGGCCGGGTTTCCCATTCCCTGCTCCTGGAGATATTTACCGACGCCGGCATAGGCACAATGGTGACCCGCTAGCAGGAGGCACGGTTAAGACATTTTATAATTTAACATAACGGCTTAACTTGCGTTGGCGGCTCTAAGGCGAAATGTCATTGCGCCCGAGCGGCAGAAAGGACCGGCGAGGCAAGGCCTGGAGCAGGGCTTATGAGAAGTGAGAAGTGGGATGTTAGAAGTGAGAAAAATTTATCATGTTTTTCTTGCTGAGGTTTATACACTAAAAGTATCTAATGTAATCTCACTTCCAACTTCTCATCTCTCACATCTCAATTTGGCAGACCGCCGAGACAGGAGCCATGGATGGCGACTGTCGAGGGGAGCCTAAGCGAAAGGCCGCAGGCGAGTCGCTGTCCTTTCCCGCGAGTAGCCTGACATTAAGCCTTAAAGCCGCCAACAAACAAAACGAGTATGTTAGTCTAAGTCATAATAAAATCACAGGCGGTGAAGCGATCGATGAATTTGCAGGAACAGGAAGCCAGGTATATAATCAACACCTACAACCGGCAGCCGGGGAAAACCCTGCTGATCGAGCGCGGGGAGGGAGCCCTGGTCTGGGATGACACAGGGCGGCAATACCTCGATTTTGTCGGCGGCATCGCGGTCAACGTGCTCGGCCACTGCCACCCGGCGGTGGTGAAGGCGATCAAGGAGCAGGCAGCCCGTTTGCTCCACGCCTCCAACCTCTATTACACAGGGCCGCAGATCGAGCTGGCCCGCCTGCTCGTGGAAAACAGTTGTGCCGGCCGGGTCTTCTTCGCCAACAGCGGGGCCGAGGCCAATGAAGCGGCTATCAAGCTGGCCCGGAAATACGGCCGGGGGCGCTATAAAATGGTCGCCGCTTACCGTTCCTTCCACGGCCGGACCCTGGGTGCGCTCAGCGCGACCGGACAGCAGAAATACCACAAGGGTTTTGAGCCCCTCGTGGAAGGGTTCAGCTTTGCCCACTTTAACGATCTCGCTTCGTTTGCCGGGCTGATCGATGAGCAGACCGCGGCGGTCATGATTGAGCCGGTCCAGGGGGAAGGCGGTGTCTACGTGGCGGAGGCTGCTTTCCTGCGCGGCCTGCGCGATCTGTGCGATCGCTACGGCGCCCTGCTGATTTTTGACGAGGTGCAATGCGGCATGGGGCGCACCGGGAAGCTGTGGGCTTACGAGCACTGGGGCGTGGAGCCGGATATTATCACAGCGGCCAAGGGCCTGGGTGGCGGCCTGCCTATCGGGGCGATGATGGCCCGGGAAGAGGTGGCTGCCGCCTTCCAGCCGGGAGATCACGCTTCCACCTTTGGCGGCAACCCGGTCGCCTGCGCCGCGGCCCGGGCCGTTTTGGAGACGCTGCTGGAGCCTTCATTCAAGGCAGAGGTGGCTGCCAGGGCGCAAATCTGGAACGAGAAGCTGGAGCGGCTGGCAGCAGCCCACCCGGATCTGATCGCGGAGAAGCGGGGCATGGGGTTTATGAACGGCCTGGAGCTGAAAGAGCCCCTTGCCCAGGAGGCGCAGCGACGCTGCCAGGAGCTGGGCCTGATCGTCAACGCAGCCGGGGAGCGGGTGATTCGCCTGTTGCCGCCCCTGATTGCGACAGAGCAGCAGCTTGACCAGGCTGCGGAGATCCTGGATCAGGTGTGCCGCGCACTGGAGGAGCGAGGGGAAGGGTCCATCTGAAGCAGGCGGCGCATTAATCCAGGGAGATGAGCATCTTTCCCTTCTCTCCTTACTTAGGAGGCGGCGCAGCCCCTTGCCGGCCCTGTTCTCCGGCAAGGCGGTGCAAATCATTTTATCGGGGATAGCTAGGGGAAGCGTAAGGTTTACCGATGGAGTTTAGAAGATGGTGATGAAAAACCAGACGATCATGATCAGTTCCAGGGCCAGCTTGAAGGGAAATCCGAGCCAGAAACCGATGGTCGCCCCGAGCCCGGCCCGGACCGCCTGTTCTGGTTTGCGTGAAAAGATAAGATCGAAGAGGACCGCACCGAGAAAGGGTCCCACCAGCAGCCCGATCGGGAAGTAGAAAAACCCGACCAGCAGCCCCAGCATTGAGCCCCATAAAGCGGCTTTGCTGCCTCCCAGGTGTTTGCTGCCCAGCGCCGTGGCCAGGTAATCCACCCCCATCACCGCCAGGGCCAGCAAGCCCTGGAGGACAAAGAAAAGGATGCTGAACGGTTCAAATCCCGTAAGCAGGGCGTAAAGGAGCATGCCGAGCCAGATGAGCGGCGATCCCGGCAGCACCGGGGCGAAGGAGCCGATCACGCCCACCACGAATAGAACAGAGGCCAAAATCAAAGCCGCAATCTCCACCGCTGCACCTCCAGCTCTCCACCTTTTTAATCATAACACAATTTACAAAGTACCGTTTAAAAAACTTACGCGGTGTTCAGATGGTTTTTCTCCCACTCCGGTTTAAACCTATGTTATCCTTCGCGGAGCGAAGGATATTAAAAGCAGCTGCCGCATTTTGGAGAGACGCCCATGCACCCCCCAGCAGGGAAGCCGGCAAAAAGATGAAAATGGTGCCACGGTCAGGTGAGGGGGCTGAATCCGCCTGCCGCGTTTTCAGAGCAGACCTTCTCCGGCAAAGAATCATCCGGGGCTTTGGCGCGGTATTTTTGCTTTGTCCCGCTTAATACAATAGCGTAAAGAGTTTTTCTCCATAGGAGGCCCGAAAAGCATGACCAAAAAAGTCGTCATGGAGTTGGCCGCGGTTTTTTTGTTTGTCCTGCTGCTCGTGCACGGCTGTTCGCTTTTTAAGCGCAGCCCCCAGTCTGCACCGCAAAGGCTGGCGGAAGCCTACCTGGAGGCCTTTAAAAGCGGCGATTTTGATCTGATGCTCAGTTATTGCCGGACCGGGGAAATGAGCGCGGAAGAGCTGGAGTTCACCCGCAGCTTTGTCGAGATGATCCAATTAATTGATTATTCCATTGACCGGGTTGAACAAATTTCTCCAAACGAAGCGCAGGTGGAGATCACGGTGACCCTTTCGTTAATGGGAGCTGTGCGGACCAATAGCGACCGGCTCAGGATGATTAAAGAGGACGGCAAATGGTACGTGGCCGAAAATATATTTTAACATCGGAAACTGGAAAACTGGACAAATAGGCTTTTAAACAAAATATGAAAATGATATAATGGAAAATATTTAAGGGACCATTTATCAATTCCGGCATATTGAAGCAATGGAGCCGGTATTTTTTACCACCTTGCAGACCTTGTCCATAGAAAGGTGGCGGTTGCTTGGCTACTTTACCGGAACCGGTCAGCCTCGATACGATTGAAAAATACCTTTCCGATGCCCTGTTCATCGTCGACCGCTCCCAAACCGTGGCCTGGATGAATGAGCAGGCTGCGCAGATTTTCGGAGTTAGCCCGGCGGAGGCGCAGGTCAAGACCCTGCAGGAGGTAACAGGGATTAACAAGATCGTGCAGCTTCTGGATGATGTTTTTACCCGGAATGAACCCTTAGCCTGTTCTTACGAAAACGCCACGGTTAAATTTAAGCGCCTCGATCACCGTTATTTTTTTAAAATCGCCATCAATCCCATTCGCCGGGAGGGGCGGCTCTGGGGTGCTCTGGTCCAGCTCACCGATGTGACCCGTTTCCATGAAATGGAGAAGATTAAAAACGATTTCGTATCGGTGGTGTCGCACGAGTTCCGCACCCCGCTGACCTCCATTATTATTGGCGTGGAGATGCTCAAGGAAGGTCTTCTCGGCGATTTGACGCCGCGGGGGAAAGAAGTGATCGAGGCGATCGGTGCCGATTGTGATCGGCTCACCAGGCTGATCGATAACCTGCTGGAGCTATCCCGGATCGAATCGGGAACAATTCATATTGAGCCCGAGATTGTGGATGTGGCGGAGCTGGTGCAGGAAGCAGTCAGGCCGATGAAGATCCAGGCCGAAAACAAAGGGATTGCCCTGATTATCGACCTTTCGCCGGAATTGCCGCCGGTGGCGGCCGATTTTAACAAGGCGGTCTGGATTTTGACCAACCTGATCGGCAATGCCCTGCGCTATACCGACAGCGGGGGAACAATTACCATAAAAGTGCGCCCAAAGGGGAGGCGCCTTTTTTTCTCGGTCCAGGATACCGGGTGCGGTATTTCGAAAGAAAACATGGAAAAAATATTCCGGAAATATATCCAGGTGCGCAAACCGGGCAAGCCCACGGGTGGTGCAGGGCTGGGTCTGGCCATCGCCAAGGAGATCGTGATGGCCCACGGGGGCGAGATCTGGGTGGAAAGTGAAGAAGGGAAGGGGACTACCTTTACCTTTACCTTGCCCGTGTTTCAGAAGGAGTAGGCTGCCACGCCCCAGCCGTGGCCACCATCAGAAGGATGAAGATGCTGACGTTCGTAATCTCTCTTCGCCACTTGGGGGGAGGGGCAGGATAAGGGTACACATCTAGCCACTCGTTCGCAGTCACTCCAACTCTCAGTGACAAGAATGGTAAGCAATCGAGCCTATTTTCAGTGTAGCCCCCATACCCCTCCAGCGGGGGCACCATCAGAAGTGTGGTTGGCAGATGGGTTTTCAGCTTCTCGCACTCAATGTTCTAAGCATGTTCTATTAAAAATGTTCTATAAAAAAAATTTTATTTTAGGAGGTTTAGTCTATGGGCAAAAAAGTATTGCTGGTAGAAGACGAGCAGAATATTATCCTTGGAGTCAGGACCTGCCTTGACGCCGCCGGCTATGAGGTGGCGGTAGTGGAAAACGGCGAGGACGCCCTTAATTTCATCGCCAAAGAAAAACCGGATTTGATTCTCCTGGACCTCCTGTTGCCCAAGGTGGACGGGTTCGAAGTATTAAAAGCCCTGAGAGGCGATGCCGCGACCAGGGATATCCCGGTCGTCGTCCTAACCGCCAGGGTGGAGGAAGAAGACAGGCAGCGGGCCCTGGAAGCGGGCGCCAATGCGTACATGACCAAGCCATTTCGGCCGCAGGAGTTATGGGATGTGCTGAAAGAGTACCTGCAGTAGGCTCTCCTTTGCCTGCTCTTGTTGCCGGGTTCTTCACCTTTTACTGCCGTGAAATCGATTGGGCCGGAGGTGCGGTTAAGTGAGGCAGAGCCGGGTGATCGTGGCTCCAAACGCTTTTAAAGGTTCCCTCAGCGCCGCCGAAGCGGCGGCGGCTGTAGCCCGGGGCTGGAGAGCGGTTTTTCCCGAGTGGGTAATTCATGAGCTGCCCCTCGCCGACGGCGGGGACGGCACCACCGCATGCATTGTGCAGGCCACCGGGGGGCGCATCTATCATAAAACGGTGACCGGCCCCCTGGGCGGGCCGGTGGATGCTTTCTGGGGTCTCACCGGCGACGGCGCCACCGCTGTTGTGGAAGTGGCTGCGGCATCAGGCCTGGCCCTTGTACCGCCTGAGCAGCGGGACCCGCTTCAAGCAACCAGTTTCGGCACCGGCGAGCTGATCCGGGAGGCCATCGCCAGCGGCTGCCGCACTGTTTTTGTCGGCCTCGGAGGCAGCGCCTGCAGCGATGCCGGTGCGGGCATATTGCAAGCCCTGGGCGCCAGGCTGCTGGATAAACACGGCCGCGAAATTGGCCGGGGCGCCGCCTCCCTGCACGATTTGGATTCAATTGATGTGGATGATGCCAGGGCGCTCCTTTCGAAGATTAACCTGGTCGCCGGCTGTGATGTGGACAACCCGTTGTTCGGTCCCGAGGGAGCGGCTTATGTGTACGCACCGCAGAAAGGGGCTAAGCCGGAACAACTGCCCTTTTTGGATCAAGCCTTGCGGCATTTCGCCGCCGTGGTGAAAAGAGATTTGAACTATGATGTGTCGCTGCTGCCCGGCGGGGGCGCCGCGGGGGGCATCGGAGCCGGGCTGGCCATCCTGGGCGGCAGGCTGGTGCCCGGTGTCGAAACGATCATGGAGTTGACCGGCTTGCCGGCCCTTCTGGACGAGGGCGGGGTAAAGCTGGTGATCACCGGGGAAGGAGAAATCAACCGGCAATCCCTGCGCGGCAAAGTCCCCGTGGGGGTGGCCCGGCTGGCGCAGGCGCATCAAGTTCCGGTGCTGGTTCTGGCCGGCTCGGTCAAGCTCGACCCGGAGGAAGCCCGCTCTGCGGGGATTAGCGCCATGCTCTCGATCACCGATGGCCCGCTCACTCTCGCCGAAGCCATGGCCCAAACGGCAGCCCTGCTGGAAAAGACGGCCGCCCAGGCTGCACGCCTGCTGAAGATCGGCCTGGCGGGGATATAAAGATGAGTGTATTTGAACGTTTTTAATCAGCCTGTTTTCCGGTTAACCCGGCCAGCAGGCGCAGCGCTTCCTGTGCGCCGTGCGGGTGAAATTCAGCCGCCTTGATGATCTTCAAAATCGCCTGCGGCGCAGCGCTAAGCTCTTCCCGAACCACTGCCTCTTCCCTTGACTTCCGGTAGAGCGCCATCGCATACCGCCGCACGGCTTCCGCAATCCGTTCCTGCCGCGCCGATAGCTCTTCCCAGGGCAAACCCGGCCAATCCACGTTTTCCCCCTGCAGTGAAGCCGTTAATTTGGGGTAGCGCGCTTCAAGCTGTTCTTGCATCGCTTCCAGCTCAGCCCGGGTCAGGATCGCATGGAGACTGTAACCGGCCCCGGTGACATTCTCCCGCCCTCCTTCGAGGCGATCCACCAGCACATAGACAGCAGCGACCCGGCTGCCCGCCGCTTCGACCGCGGCCGCGGCATTCAGGACCGAGGCGCCCGTGGTGAGGACATCATCGACGATCACGGCCCGGCATCCCCTGGTAAAGGGACCTTCGATTTGCGAGCGCGTGCCGTGTTTTTTTGCCTCTTTGCGGACGATGAACGACGGCAGGGGCGCCGCCCCGGGGCTGGTGCAGCTCAGCGCGGTAACCCCGGCGGCGATGGCATCGGCTCCGAGGGTCAGCCCGCCGACCGCATCCGCCCTGATCCCGCTTTGCTGTAGGGAAGAAATGATATACAGGGCGGTTTGATAAAGACCCTCCGGAGACATGGTCACCTGTTTCCCGTCAATATAGTAGTTGCTCTGGCGGCCGGAAGAGAGGATAAAGGAACCTCTCCGGTAGCTGTAGATAAAGGTTAAGCGGGTTAGGTTTTCACGCCATGCTTGTAGATCAGCCAACTATTGGTCCACTCCTTTCAGCCCCGGCCTTGCCCGGGTCACAAGCGCCTTGTGGCGGTTAATGATTGCCCCTTTGGAGCATTATTTATTATATCATACCGGAGTCCATTCACAGGGGGCCGAAACTCGATTTCTAAGCTTGTTTTCGGTTGAAGTGCGGCTACGATTTGGGATATAATCTAAGTAAAACAATTACTGGCTGATATTGGTTCCAGTTATGTTTAGCCCTGTTGATCTTGCGAAGGGGAGGTGTTCCGGTTGATTCCCGTTAAAGTCAGGGATGTAGTATTGGATTCGGTGCAAAATCCATTGCTATTGCTGGTGGATTTAAATGAAACCATCGTCCTGCCCATCGGGATCGGTTTCTGGGAGGCCCAGGCGATCGTCCTGAAATTACATGGCCATTTGCCGCCCCGCCCCATGACTCACGATCTGATCAAATCACTGTGCCACGAGCTGGGGGCCAAGGTGGTAAAGATCGTCGTCAATGACATTAAAGATAACACCTTCTATGCCGAGATTTACCTTACTGCCGCTGACCGGGAACTGGTGATCGATGCCCGCCCCAGTGACGCAGTAGCCCTGGCCCTCACCGTCGGCTGCCCCATCTATTTAACCGACAAGGTGGCCGCTTACACGATTTCGCTGCAAGAACTGGCCGATCAAAGCAGCGAATCGTCCGGTGATCCGCACGAGGGCGGCCCGCTTCTTCATTAAAACCCCGCTTAAGGGGGGATCTACAATTCGTGTAATGATCTGCCGCCTAGAACTACATATTCCTGGAGCAGCTAACTTAAAAGAAAAGCGGAGCATTATGCAAAGCCTGATCCGGCGCCTGCGCGACCGCTTCAACGTGTCGGTAGCCGAGGTGGGCAGCCAGGATTTATGGCAGCGCGCCGAGCTGGGGGTGGCCGCCGTTTGCCAAAACCATAGCGGTGCGGACCGCGTAATGCAGCAGATCCTCTCCTTTATTGAAGCGGGCGGAAATGTGGAAATCATAGCTTCCCATAGTGAAATCTATTAAGCTTTAGCCTTTGCCTGTTTTTTGCGCAGAGGCGCCGGGTGGTGTGAAGGGGTGCTCAAGATCACAGAGCTGGTTCACCGCCAGGCCGCGGCGGTTGTTGCCGCGGGCGAAACGGTGGTGGATGCCACTGCCGGCGGCGGCAGAGACACCGTGTTTCTGGCCGGCCTGGTCGGCCCCACCGGGCGTGTTTTTGCTTTTGACATTCAGCCGGAGGCGCTAACCAGAACCGAGATCCTCTTGAAAGAGGCCGGGCTCAGGGATCGCGTGACCCTGCTCTTGGCCGGCCATGAGCGGATGGCCGCCTTTGTCAGCGTTCCTGTCGCTGCCGTGGTTTTCAATCTTGGCTATCTTCCCGGCGGCGACAAGGAGATTGTCACCCGGCCGGAAACCACGCTGAAGGCGTTGCAGCAGGCGTTAACCCTGCTGCGGCCGGGAGGGGTGGTCATGCTGGTCGCTTATCCGGGCCATCGGGCGGGAGCAATCGAATGCCAGGCCCTTCATGAATACTGCCGCCGGCTCGATGCCGGTCCATACAGCGTTTCACATCTGAGGCTGATCAACCAGAACGGGAATCCTCCGGAGTTGTTTTCGATTTATAAACAGTTATAAAGAGACATGCTGCTTACTTGAAAAAAATGACATATCAACGTCTCCATTAAAATTTATTATACCCATTTGATTTAGAAATAATGATATGGTAAGATCATTTTGGCCAAACAACCCTTTTTGGGCAAAGAAAGGAGGCTGCATCTTTGTCCAATCGCGCTATTTCGAAATCGGTGATCAAACGGCTGCCCGTGTATTTGCGCATACTCGACAACCTCATTCGCCGGGATGTGGAGATCATCTCTTCGAAGGAACTGAGCAATGAGTCGGGTTTTACGGCCGAGCAGATCCGCAAAGATCTGGCCTATTTCGGCGCTTTTGGAACGCGCGGCACCGGTTACAACACTTCCTATTTGCGAGAGAAGATCATTAAAATCATCGGACTAGATAAAAAAACCGATGTGATCGTGCTGGGCGCCGGGCACCTCGGAACGGCGTTGACGCGCTACAATGCGGAGAAAAATCCTTATGTGAACATCGTCGCCGTTTTTGACCGCGATCCGGCTGTGATCGGCCAGGATATTTCCGATGTGCCGGTTTTACCGGTAGAAGAAGCCCCCGCATTGATAAGGGATTACCAGATTAAGGTGGCGATTGTGACAGTGCCGGCCGACGAAGCGCAGGGCGTAGTCGACATGATTACCGCTGCCGGGGTCAGGGCGATTTTAAATTTCGCCCCGGCCAAAATTCATGTTCCGGAAGGGGTGCACGTTTTTAACGCCGACCTGACTATAGAACTGCAAAGCCTGATATATTACTCATCAGCCGAGGATGAGCGCTTTTACCGGCTGAAGCAGGAAAAGCTGGACAAAGAAAAAGCACAGAAAAGCTGACCCTCGATGAATGAAAATAAATCACCTGCAGTCGGTTGACTTTTTTAATTCTGTTGTGTATACTAATTTATGCGCTGGAGCTGTGGTGTAGACGGTTAACATGTCGGCCTGTCAAGCCGGAGATCGCGGGTTCAAGTCCCGTCAGCTCCGCCATTTGCCGAGATAGCTCAGTAGGTAGAGCAGCGGACTGAAAATCCGCGTGTCGGCGGTTCGACTCCGGCCCTCGGCACCATTTTTTTATGGCGTTTTGCAGTGCAGTTGCTGTGTCAAGGGTTTGATCTGAGGAGGACGGCGCCGGTTGATCCGTTATAGCGCCGCCCT
>LSQX01240284.1_pt1 | contig 12419 bp, 11 predicted proteins | sample 654561 | NCBI WGS metagenome assembly LSQX01 (sample SAMN04489861, study PRJNA283612) | anaerobic digester metagenome | isolation source: 4 biogas reactors fed with cattle manure at either 37C or 55C with and... | place: Denmark: Kongens Lyngby | collected 2014 | reverse complement strand
AAAGAAAGATAAGAAACAAAAAAGGATTCGAAAATCACGTGCTTAATATGATAGAATAAATGCACAACAAAAGGTGATGACTTGAAAACTATAGCAACTAATCGTAAAGCTCGTTATGAGTATTTTATAAGAGAAACTTTTGAAAGTGGCCTTGTTTTGACGGGGACAGAAATTAAAGCAATCCGTCAAGGTAAGGTCGCACTCAAAGATTCCTATGTTCAAATAAGAGACAATGAAGCCTATATCGTCAATATGCATATCGGCCAGTATGAACAAGGGAATCGTTTTAATCATGATGAGACTAGAACACGCAAACTACTATTACATAAAAGAGAAATTATGAAACTCAATAAAGCCATTCAACTACAAGGCTATACCATTATTCCTTTGTCGCTCTATTTAAATAAAGGGCTGGCGAAGTTAGAAATTGCGATAGCGGAAGGTAAGAAGCTCTACGATAAGCGTCAAAGTGAAAAAGNNCAAGGGAATCAGTTTAATCATGATGAAACACGAACCCGTAAATTATTGATGCATAAACAAGAAATCAAAAAGTTAGATAAAGAAGTTGCGATTAAAGGCTTTACCTTAGTACCACTAAGACTTTATCTTAAAAACGGACTAGCTAAACTTGAAATAGGATTAGGTAGAGGTAAAAAACTTTACGATAAGCGTCAAAGTGAAAAAGAGCGCTCTATCAAACGAGAACTTCAGAAAGAATTTAGACGATAAAAAAAGACCAAGACAACATAATCTTGGTCTTTTTGATTCATAATTTTACCAGCCACCGCCTCCGCCGCCGCCAAAGCCACCGCCAGAGAAGCCGCCACCGCCGCCTCCACCAAAGGAACCTCCTCCTGAGCCGCCTTTAGGGGCCGGAACTGATGTCATGGCACTTGAGGTGACATACATCATTCGATTCATTTGATTCATGAAGATAACGGTAGAGAAGTCAGTTGAACCAGAATACCATTCAGGTGCCGGTACCGCAAGACTTTCAAATTTCTTTGACCATGTATCTGATAAATCTAACACATAAGCAAAGGGTAAGATACGATAGAAGAATTGTGGATCATCGTGAACTAACATTTCAAGTTCATCTAATTCAGCTTCTTTAATGAAAGTTCTCAATCCTAAAATCTTGCCATAGATATCAGTACCATAACGAGTTCTTTTTGTCATATTAATTGCTAGTATTAAGATGATGATAAAACTTACGAGTGCTACTAAAAGCCAAATATCAAAGCTTCCAAACATCACTAAGACACCACCTAGCACGGCTATCAAAATCATAGAGACAATTATGCCGATGATAACTAAGAGTGCTTTAATTCCCATGGATCTTATTGAAAAGTTACTAAAGCCTATGACTACAAAAATGGAATAAACTAAACTGACCCCAAATGTAATTAAAAAGGCTGGAACGATAATTGGTGAATAGTTAGAGTTCGTATAGAGTGTTGCTGCTACGAAAGCTGCTAACAATAAAGGAGCCAAAAGTGTTAACAATACCTTTATGGTTGTAGAGTGTGAATAGAATAAACGATAGTTTTTCTTCTTAAACAGATGGGTCAAACCATATTTAGCACTATTAATTTTGACATAGAAACTCTCTTTTAAGTCATCTGTTCTGACGACATCTCCTGTTTCAAATAAACCATTAAAGAGTTGAGCTTCAAAAGAAGGAACATCAAGAGGTATTTCTTTTAGCTTAGTTAGTTCCATATCATTTTTTTCTAGCTCTTTTATCGCAATAAGACCTTGTGCAGCCCATTGAACAATTAAACTTAAGATGTCTTTATTGTTTGCTTCACCATCGAAAGCATAACCTACCATTGCGGAAGAATAGCCTTCAGGGGCATCTATTTCAATAGTTTGAACTACAGGATAGTCTTTTCCGTATTTAAAGAACAAGAAAATAGAGACAATTACCATCACTAATGAAGTTGAGGTAATGATAGGTACAAAGTTAGGACTTTCTTTGAAATTAAAGTAATCAGTTGGTACATCGAGATAGACACTAACACCTTCACCTGGTTGTAGTGGCTGTATCGATTGTCCACTAATGGTCATGTTATCGAAATCAAATTCAATTTTATCATTAGTTACTTGACCATAAAAACCAGAGTAGACATAAGGTTGAGATTCTACTGCTTTAGGTAGGTTAATGGTAAAGGAAAAATTCGCAATCGGTACACGCCAATCAGTACCTAACACATCATACATAATTCTTTCGTAGCTATCTATGTTTAGACTAGTGGATTGAAATTGATATGAGTAATGATAAAAGCGTTGGCCTTCGACATACACATTAGGATTTCCAATCCGGATTACTTTATAGCCATCCTGTTCATAGACTCTGCTTTGTTCATTTTCAACCTGAACATTTGTGACAGGCCAAAAATAACGTCTAGTAATATCTTTTCCATCGACTTCAAAGTCCATTTCCACATCTTGAGCTATCCAAACTTCGATACCTCTGCCTGGTGAATTAAACTGAGCTTCGACATAAGTATCTACAGTATAGAGACCTTCTTCATCAATTGTGACGACTGTTTCCATGGATGGAAAATAGAGGTCATACCAGTCGAATTCACTTTGGGCACTAATAGGTAAAGTAAAAACAATTAACAATAAAAATAAGAGACTACATTTCAATAAGTTTCTCTTCATACTATCACTCCTAGCTTAAGAAAAAAGGGGAATTGTCCCCTTTTGTTAAAATTCAACTCTAGGGTTAACCCGAACAGATTCGTCTGCGATTTCGAATAGTTCAGCTCGTTTAAAATTACCTAGGCTCGCAATAAAATTGCTTGGAATTTGTTCTGTTTTGTTGTTGTAGTTCTTAACTGTCGCATTATAGTATTTACGATAGTTGGCAATTTCGCCTTCCATATTGGTAAGCTGAGCTTGTAAATCTCTAAATCCTTGGTCAGCTTTCAAGTCTGGATATTGTTCGACAACAACCATTAAGCGATTTAATGCTGAAGTTAGTTCTTGGTTGGCTGAAATCTTATCTTCAGTTGTCTGAGCAGACATCCCTTGATTTCTTGCCGCAATAACATTCTGTAAAGTTTCGCTTTCATGTGCTGCGTAACCTTTGACTGTTTCAACTAAGTTGGGAATTAAATCATAACGTTTCTGTAAATAGACATCGACAGTCGAAAAAGATTCTTCAACAGTGTTACGTAAACCGACAAGGGAATTGTAAGTTGCGACTCCCCAAATAACGACTATTACAGCGATAACAGGTAATGCAATCCACCACATATAAATAACCTCCTTTGATTAATATCTGTTTTCATTATACCTTGTTGAATAAATAAATTAAATCATTAAACCTTCACATGAGGGATTTTCTCAATAAATTCTCTAAAATGAGCCATTGATCCCGTATAATCTGAAACTATTTCCAAGTTTTCTCTATTGATAAGATTATCGGTCACGAGATAGGTCTTTGAACCTAAACCTTTGATTGCTAGGTCCTCTTTAACATCATTACCGACCATAATAACCTGTTGAGCAGTAACATTCATTTTATCCATTATTTCTTGATAATAATTAAGGGATGGTTTACTGGCATGATAGTTTTCAAAAGTCGTGACTTCATCAAATAAATCGACTTCTAGATTAGCCCACTTGACCCGTGAATAAGTGGCGGCTTTAGGAAATAGGGGATTGGTTGCTAGTACGACACGATACCCTTTGTCTTTAATTGTATGAATCACATCTTTGATATCGTCAATTGGTGAAGTGGTATGTATTACTTCTTGAAAGTCTGTCGCATAGAAGTGATCAATCAATTCTGTAACATCCTCTTTTTGCACAGAAGTAACTTGAGAGAACCCTTGCCAAAATAAATCTTCATTAAGATGTGGTCCTTCATTTTTCATCATTAAATCAGTGCCATATAAAACACCTTTTGTTCCCGTGTCACTATCGACACCATGTTGTTTGAGTACTCTTACTAGTCGCGTAAAGTAGTCTTTAATAAATAAGTCTTGGTCCATTGGTAATAATGTACCATCTAAATCGAAAAAGAATGTATTAATCATAATTTGCCTCCCAACACAATTACCACTAGTATAACAAAATGAGGAGTCAGGTAAAAGTAATGGTATACTACAAGAGGTGATGAATATGAGAAAGATATGTATTAGTGCGTTTGATTCGTTTGGATCAAATGAAATTAATTCGACACAACAAATTCTTGAGAATTTACCTGATACCATTGGTGATTTTCAAATTATAAAAGTACTGTTACCGACAGTTCGATATGAGTCTTTTGATCTTTTGATACCTTATTTAGATGAGGTGGATGCTGTTATTTCTTTAGGGATGGCTAATAATCGTACAAAAATATCATTGGAGCGAGTGGCTATTAATGTGGATGATTTTAGAATTGCTGATAATAAGGGAAATCAACCAATTGATGAGATCATAATAGAGAATGGTCCAACTGCTTATTTTTCTAATTTACCTTTAAGAAAAATTGAACAGAAATTAAATGAGAAACATATTCCTACAGAAATTTCTAATAGCGCGGGAACCTTTGTGTGTAATCATCTTATGTATCAAGTGGCACATCATGTACATAATTCACTTACTTTTGGCTTTATTCATTGTCCACCCCTTCATGTCATGTCTAAGGAGATGATGACTAGTGCGATAGAGATGGCGGTCTTGTGTCTATGAAATACATTGTTGTGGGTGGTGGACCTTCTGGGATGGCCACAGCGATATCACTTAGTAAAAATCATGAAGTGATATTAATTGAGCGTAATGAATCTTTGGGTAAGAAGTTATTAATGACGGGTAATGGTCGTTGTAATATTCTTAATAATAAAAATAATCAAGAACTTATTAAACATATTCATCATGGTAAGTTTCTTTATTCAGCTTTGGATGAAGTGAATGTTTCGTATTTAATTAATTTCTTTGAACAATCAAATGTCTTATTAAAAGAAGAAGATAATGGAAGAATGTTTCCAGTGTCTAATAAGTCAAAAGATATATTGGGTGCTTTAACTAGTCATCTTAATGGAGTTAAAATCCATTTAAATACACAGGTTACTGATTTAATTATTGAGGATAATACTATAAAAGGTGTGATGACTTCACAGGGTGAAATGTTGGCGGATGGCGTTGTGATGGCGACAGGTGGTCTTTCGTATCCTATGTCAGGTAGTGATGGATTGGGTCATTCTATTTTGAACAATCACAAAATATCGATTACTGATTGTTATCCAGTGGAGACTTCTTTAATTAGTCATGAAGCTTTTATTCAAGATAAAATCTTACAGGGACTTACGTTGAATAATATTATCTTAAATCTTAAGAATGATAAAAATAAATTGATTTATCAAACGAATGGTAACTTATTGTTTACTCATTATGGTGTGAGTGGTCCTGCTGTTTTGAAAGCGAGTGAACATGTGTATCATTTATTGAAGAAACAACCAAAGGTATCTTTACATTGTCAACTTATAAATAATGAGACTAGAGAATCTTTGTTTGAGAAGATGAAAAATTATCCTCATAGAGTTGATAAGTTTTTAATGGATTATTTGCCTAAGAGAATGATTGTCTATCTATTGGATGAATTAAAACTAAAGGATCTTCCTGTTTTGTCTCATAAGGAGATAAAGAAGCTTATTGAACACCTGTTCAATTTTAAGATTGAAATTATGGATGTGATGGATATAAAAAAAGCGACAGTGACGGGTGGTGGGGTTTCACTTAAGGAAGTGAATCCTTACAACTTTGAGTCAAAGCGCTATCGAAATTTATATATGGTTGGTGAACTGCTGGATTGTCATGGAGAAATAGGTGGTTATAATCTTACTCTGTCACTGGTGAGTGGGTTTGTGTGCGGTCAGAGAGTATCCCTTCTTTAATGAGCCATGCGGATAGTTTGGGCATGAAGACTCCGGTGAAGGGTGAGAAAATAATCATGGATAGAATGGTTCCTTCTCTTAGTGTGAGGGGAACTCTGAAGAAAATAGTGATGACAATGATGCCGATGACACAGAGAACGTCGACGGCTTGTCTTATAAAGGCGAAAGTTTTTCCGTTTCGATCAGCGATAACCTGACATAGGTTCTCAAGTGGTAGGGATACAAACTCTGAGGTTTGTACCATACTGACGAAGAAGGCTGAGATGACAATTGATATTACAAAGATAAAGAGTTTAATAATATAAGAGTTGATGACAATTTTATCGAGGACAGTATAAAAGAAAAAGTTCATTAGAGAACCTAAGATGACACCGACGACTAGGGTCAAAACATTTCTTATTTTGAAGTCCTTTTTTAATAACATAAAAGTGATGAGTACACAGCCGATGGATTGTATCATGGCGATGTCTCCTACTTTGAGTCCTGTGATATAAGATATGGAGCGGCCAAAACCATCCCAGGGACCTATTCCTATATTTAATTTAATTTGTAGTGCTGCGATGAAGGCAATTCCAGTGAGTCCGACACTGAAATAAATAATTTGTCTTAGATTGAATAATTGTTTCATGGTCGCTTCCTTTCTTTGTAATTGTAATGTTAAAACACTTGAAAGTAAAGGACATGAGCATTATCAATGACAAGTTAATTCCTAAGTGATATATTTTATATACCAAACAAAAAGGAGAAAAAAATGACAAAAATTGCTATTGTATTAGGTTCCATCCGTGATGGACGTGTATCACCACAAGTAGGTGAGTGGGTTAAGGAAATTGGTAACAAGCGTGAGAATGTGGAGTTTGAGATTGTTGACTTAAAAGAATTTGAAATGCCACTGTTCTATAAGCGTTTCTCAGAGTATGATGGAACAGAGAAGGAATATGAAAATCTTAAGAGATTGAGTGAAATTACTCAAAATGTTGATGGTTTTGTATTCATTACACCTGAGTATAACCACGGATTAACTTCCGTTATGAAGAACTACTTTGACTTATTCTATGCTGAGTTTAATAACAAGGCAGCTGGTATTGTAAGTTATGGAAGTTCAATGGGTGCTCGTGCTGGTGAACAAGTTCGTAATATCTTGGCAGAGTTACAGGTTGCTGATGTTCGTCAACAAGTTTCATTGAGTTTATTTGCTGATTTTGAAGGTTTTGTAAACTTTAAGCCTCTTGATATTCAAGAGGGTGGCCTTGAAACGATGTTAGATCAAGTGGTTGCTTGGACTGATGCGTTGGCTCATTTGAGAAAATAAATCTAAAATATAAATAACAACAAAAAGAGAGGCATGATTAGCCTCTTTTTTTATCGTAGAATTCCTATAGTGTATCCTTGGTCACGGATACCGTCGATGAGATCGGGTAATATTTCGACATTAGTGACACTTACCGCATGAATTAATAAGATGGCACCTGGATGTAGTTGATTCATTATAAATTGATAGGCTTCAGCAGGATCTGGTTGATCGTCTGTGAGCCAATCTCTATAGGCAAAGCTCCAGAAGACTGTTGTGTAGCCTAAATCTTCAGCGATGGCCAAGCTCCTTTCACTGTATCCACCTTCTGGTGGTCGATATAAACTGGCTATTGGCTGACCTGTGAGTTGTTGGTACTTGTTTTCTAATAGGGTAATGTCTTCTTTGAGTTGTTCTGTTGTGATAGATGGTGCTCTTAAGTGTTTGTCGGTATGGTTTGCGACCACATGACCTTCTTGTAACATCCTTAGGACTAAATTTGGTTGTCGATCAAGATAACTTCCGGTAATGAAGAAAGTGATTTTGACATTTTTCTCTTTGGCAATGTCTAATATTCTACTGGTATTGTCTAAATATTCGTATCCTTCGTCCATTGTTAGATAGACAATCTTTTGTGTTGTATCAACCTTCCATAGCACATCAAATCCTGAGATTAGATTGGCGATTCCACTATCTATGGTTGCTGTTGTGCCTGCTCTATACCACCAGCTAAGATCTTCGTTGGAGTATTGAGAGTAGTCAACAACTTTAGGTGGTTCTTCTACTATTGGCGGTTCCTCAACAACAGGTGGCTCTTCAACAACGGGTATTTCTTCTATTCTTATAATATAGTCGGAGGTTATATTTTGAATTGATAATTCATTGTTTTCATCTAATTGTGCTTCTTGGTCGTTGATGAATACTTTATGATTTTCTGGAATAGATAATATAAAATCTTCACCGTAATTGACAGATGTTTTTGTTCCATCAAAAGAGGTGATATTAAATTGTAGTTGACTGTTTGGTCGCTCACTAATTATATGATGAGCAAGTGGTTGTTGGTTACTTTGACAGCTTACCAACAATAAAACAATTATTAGTAGCTTTTTCATATGATCTCTCCTCATGTTTGGTAATACCATTATAGTATTTTTAAAGGTCTTTTGTGTACTTTTTACTTAATTTATGTATAATATGAATAGATTGAGCCTGAGAGGTGGTGTTTTTTGTGTTCAAAAGAATACTCAAGAAAAAAGATGGTGCTGCGTTAGTTGTTGTTTTACTAGTTTTAATGGTCTTTTCCATATCCTATGGTGGTACTATTTATGTTTCTAATAAGAATATTGAGAGCACAATTAAATCTCAATAATACACCCAAGATTATTATTCAGCTGAAATTGGCATAAACGTGATGGTTGAATTGATTAAACAAGAGGCTCAACAACTCTTGGATACCCAGACAAATGTTGAGAACTTTAAAGCCTTATTAATTAATAATGTGACTATTTCTGGACTCACTGATAGTTTAGTTAACAATTTATCTGATGGTAACTATGAAGTTATTGCGAGTGATACCTTTCAACCTCTGGTTAATATCAAGAATGTGACTCCTATAAAACATGAAGATAATATTCGTTTTGAGATTACTTCAAAGGAACAATCCCGTACTCTTAGTACTGCGATTGAATTTTCTGTTGTGGGTGGTGATGGAGAGAGTGACTCCTTCTTTTATTCCAAGTATGCGATTATTGGTTCTGGTCAAATGAACATCACAGGTCTTACAGTGACAGGTGCTCCGATAGCGTCGACAAACAATAATAACAAGTCAATTGTGTCTGGTAGTTATGGAAGTGTGCCGGGTATTCATCTTAGAGAAAAAGATTCAATTTATTTAAATGAATATAAATCAAACTACAACTGTGAATGGTTAGATTCTCGGGTTCAATTTCCCGATTATTTTGGTGATTATAATCCATGTGCAGCTTTAAATGCTTCACAGCAGGATAAGAAAGATTTAGAAAACTTTAGTGCATCTATGGTCATGCCGGAAATGCCTGTAAATACTGGTGTTAAATTAGTAGCACGAACAGTAGTAAATGATACAGGTCACTCATTTGAATTAATTAATTCTAACGGCAATATTTCAACTGATTCATTCTGGGGTCCAAGTGCACTGCCGTCGTCTTATGGTGGTAAATTAGTAATTGATTTTCCTATATCATCAGATACATTCTATATTCCTAAAACAAATCTAGCTGCTAATAAGCAATTTCCTGTTGTTTTCAACTTAGGAAATGGCACTGATAGAAACGTTAAAATAATTACTGATAGTCTTAACTTTAGTGGTCATTACTATGTGATAGGAAATGGGTCTGTTACTTTCTATGTCACAGATACTAATACGAATAACATCATATTAAATGCAAATAATTCAACAGAATATGTAGGTAATCCAGAAGACGTAACTAAAACAATCATCTATGTCTATGGTAAAAGAGGCACTAATATGAAGGAAATTACTATCGGTGGGGGAGCTTCTTATCATCTCTCTATAATGGGTGAGTATTTGAATGCTAATATTACTAGTGGTGGTGGTTACTTTGGAAACTTTGTGACTGGTGGTAATAGTATTAAACTATCTGGTGGATCAACGACCGGTAGCACCTTATTCTATATTGCGAATCCAAGTGGAAAGTTTGAGATGTCTGGAGGAGCTAAGTTTAAGGGTGCTATAATAACAAATGATTTCACTTCAAGTGGTGGAGTTTCGATAGAATACGATGCGAAGGTATTTGAGACATTACCATTCGAGTTAACTACACCTAATGTTGGAGAACACGTTAATACAGAACCAGGCATTGAAAGTGTGACATTAACCCAAGATCCTACTGTAGAAAAATAGTAAGAGTGAAGGCAATGCTCAAGTAGTATTGCCTTTTTGATTACTTACATTTTATTTTCATATTGGAATATGATTAATAATTGTTTTGATTGTCTAACAAAAATGATTATAGTATACTGAATTTAGAGACTGAGCACTTTATAAATTTAATTAAGGAGGTGGAACTATACATTAGATTTTTTGTAGTGCAAGACTAAAGAATGTAATATTTCTCAGGCTCATTTACGTTTCTTTTAACGTCCTATTATTGGAAATACCGTGAATGAACTAAACGGATGTATCATATACCGTTTCATATCCAATAAATAAGGAGAAATAAAGTAGTATGAAAAAAATAATTCATAAACTAAGTTTAGTGTTCACTATTCTCGTCGCGATGTTATTAATGACATCAGTAACGAAAGTGAATGCTCAAACTGACGTTGATTTTCCAGATCCCACTGCAGATAATCAAGTAACTGTCGACAAAACGGCAGGAAACTTCTTTATCACTGATAAAGTAAATATGTGGGATGTTTTTCTTGATATTAAAGGAATAGATGTTACGGACACAAATAATGCTGTTCCGACAGATGTTGTCTTAGTCTTAGACATTTCAGGAAGTATGAGTGGCAGTAGAATCACAGCAATGAGAGCAGCTGCCGGTGAATTTATTGATATATTTAGAAGTAGTCCTAATATTGGGATTGGCTTAGTAGCATACGATAGTAGTATCTACTCATATCCTGATCTAGGGGGAACAGGAAATCCATTCGCTCGAACTGAAGGTGAAAAAGATGCACTAAAAGGTATCATCAGCGGACTTTGGGCAGGGGGTACAACCAACACAGCAGGAGCAATCGATGCAGGTAAGCTATCGTTAGATATGAGTACCGCAACTAATAAGATGCTAGTTGTTTTATCCGATGGATATCCAAATGATGAGATTGCGGGAGTTGCTTCAGCCGATGCAGCAAAAGGTGCAGGATATGTAATTCATTCGATTGGTTTCGATCTATTTGATGATTACACCAAAGACTTTATGAGTAACATTTCCAGTGGAACAGGATATTACCATGAGACAGCTGACAATATTAGTGGTGTCTTTAGTAATATCGCGACAGTCATTAGTACCAGATTCGGAGTAGAAAATGGTCAAGTAGTCGATGTTATTGCGCCAGGATTCCAATTAGTCCCAGGAAGTATCGTCATTAGCCAAGGTAGTGTTGAAGTAGTTGATAATACGATTACTTGGACATTAGGTAAGATGGCAATGCGTCCTCCATTAAATGAGGAAATCTATAAGGCATCAATGTCCTATCAAGTTGAGATTAACGATGAGATTTTAGGAGTTACTCCAGTCAATCATCATTATCCAACAAATACTTCAGCAGTTCTTACCGATCTAGCAAATCCTTCTATGACACGAGATTTCCCAATTCCAGAAGTGAATCCAGTCCTCTTACATATTAGTAAAGGATTAGTAGATCAACTTGGTGGTGTCATTGAAAACACTACAAGTAACTTTACGATTAATGTTTCATCTTCCTCTAATGAGTTTGGTATGGATACGCAATTAAAGGCGAACCAAACCGCAATACTCACATTCTTACGAGATCTTGGAACAGATTATGTCGTTATGGAAACAGGAAGTGATGATGACAAGTTTGATGATTACTTAATCAGTTATTTCATCGATGGAGTCATTACTGGCTTATTTGAAGTTGAATTGACAGATGAATTGTTGAATGACATTTATATTGATGTTATTAATGAAGAGTTTGTTATTCAAAAGATTGATATTGAAATGGATAAAGTTTGGGTAAGTGATCTCGATGAACATCCAGACATTGATATTCAATTATACCGTGATGGAGTAGCACATCTCGATCCAATACGTCTAGAAGATGGTCAAACTAGTTACACATGGGTTGGTCTTGATGAGACAGATGGTGAAGGTGTTAAGTATGTTTATACGGTTGATGAAGTAGCAGTACCAGAGGGATTTGTTAAAGAGGTAAACGGTTTTACAATTACCAATACTCAGGTAACTCTACCAGATACTAGTACACCAACTTTACCTGACACTGGTTCCATGAGCAGCTTAAGCTTTATTATGTTTGGCTCTGGTTCATTCATGTTAGGTTCGATACTTATCGCACTAAAGAAGAAAAATGACAAATAACAAATTGTAATTATGATGAAAGACAATATTCTACGGAGTATTGTCTTTTCATTTTGGGTATTAAAAAACGCCCATAATGGGAGTTGGCCTTAGGGATTTTCGAAAACAAATAAGTTTTTGACCGACTCTCTTCAAGCGGGGATTCGAAAGTAAAGACTGCACCGAAGG
>LSQX01383343.1_pt2 | contig 12420 bp, 5 predicted proteins | sample 654561 | NCBI WGS metagenome assembly LSQX01 (sample SAMN04489861, study PRJNA283612) | anaerobic digester metagenome | isolation source: 4 biogas reactors fed with cattle manure at either 37C or 55C with and... | place: Denmark: Kongens Lyngby | collected 2014 | reverse complement strand
GCATCTGCGATGCCAATGAGATGGTAGAAACCGGAGTCTTTAGCTCATGTGTCATATTGTTGATAAAATCATTCTTCATTTCAGACAAACGCTTTTGCCTGAAGAGTGAAACTACCGTGAATATAAACGTTATCAACAAGATAATTGTGAATATAAGCGATGGAATAAAGAAAGATAGTTCGCCATATACATAATTATTCCTTGTAGGAAAATAAACCCTCATCCTGTTTAGTTTTGCCGATGGATCATTGGGAAACAGAATTTGTGTATAAATCGCATCTTTCTGCTTGGTGGAAAACCCTGGAGAGGAATAGACCACTTTATTGCTGAAATTCACAATCTGAAAACTGAAAGGCACGTTTAAGCCATTGTAAGCTAACTGATATCGGATAGATTGATCCACTTTATTAAAATCTATTCGCTTTTCAATCGGTTCGTCACTTGCCTGACTCATTATGCTTAATATAACTTCATTCATCAATTCCCGTTCGTGTAGATAGCGTTTCGACAGCGATTGTTGCATGTCGTATTGTGTTTTGGAGATGGTGCTTGAACCCGGGTTAGGGGATAAAAACACGCTCTCCCGCTGTTGCTGCGGACGGAGTGACTGTTCAGTCCTGTTCAGTTCAATTCTTGTTTCACTTCCATCGGGATGAGTAATAGTTGCACTGCCACTTTCGGCTGTGATGCTTTGTGTGATTTGCGGTCTGTTGTATTGTGAGTACCTGTTCTCCGACTCGATCATATCCTGTTCCAGATATTTTAGGGTCTGAGCCTTTTCCAACTCTCTCATTACGTTATATAAACTCCTGTTTACCTGCTCATCAAATTGCTGAGTACGGATATCGAGACTGGTACGCATATATCTCACCTGCAGGAATAACAATACAAAAAACGCCGTGAACATCACAATAGCAAGCAGCCAGATAGTTGATTTTTTCATACACTTCTTTTACTTACCTCCGTTTTAATTAAAATCTTATTTCAAAGATCGTTTCTATTCATTATTAATTTAACAAATAAACCTCTTTTTTGTTTAACATTTCTCCTTAAAATTAAAAAAAATCCTAAGAGGGGTAGTTTTACAACATTAATTAATAGAATATCAGTTTCCCGGTTTTATTTTTAGGATTTGTTTAACTGGTTTTTGATCTCTTCTCACCTTCTGGCTTCTTATTTGGCTTACGCCAATTTTCAACTCTCTGTTCTAACTTCTCCTTTTTTTGCTCCTTCGGTTACTGATTCATATTAAGTTGAATACTTACCCCCGCACTTGTATCTGAGGAGGGGTAGGAGCCTGATGAAACAAGTGGTTGGTGTACCATCCTGTCGAAGAAAGCACGCAGCGTGACCAACCTGCTTAAGGCGTAATCGGCTGAAAAACTGATGGTAATGGTCCTTATGCCACTTGTGGCCTGTGTAAATTCTTCTTCAATCCTCCTGATCAGGGCATGGGTGATTTTTCGTGAAATATCGAGACGGATATTGAGGTCGTTATTGAATGTGGTGGTTTTTCCTGTGTGGGTCTCACCGGTCAAAATATTTGATGAGGGGCGGTGGCGTTCTCTTTGTATGGAATTGGATCCGACGCCGATGATGCGGTTGAAGTGCTGGATACGGTACCCCAACCCTATCACAAAATCAAAGTCGCTTGTTTCCACGATCTGATAGGATGCGATATTTAAATTCAACGCCCTGCTTTTGTTGAACCTGAGGCTCATATTTATGTTGTTCTCCCATACTCCCCGTGCTTCGATCAGTGGATTGAAACTTTCCTGAATACTCACCGAAGTTATATTAAAGGGAGTGGAGGGGATAGGGGATTCCGAAACAGCGTCGCGCACATATCCCAGGTCACTCCCGTCGCCGAGGGCTACCCAACTCGTGAAAGAGTCGAATGATCCGATCCTGTATTGTGAGAGGTATTGATGGGTAAGGGTGAGCGACTGCATCTGCTCCCCCAGTTGGGGCAGTAGTCTTATCAGGTTGTAGGAAATTAGCCAGTTGGGTAGCAGTGAGGAGATATCCGGAAAAGGAGTCAGCCCTGCCAATGTCGGATCTTTGCCAGTATAGGCGGCCAGAAATGCGGGAATAAGCACATCGGCAGAGTTGAGCCTCACATCGCCTTTGCTGTTATCAAATGGCTCTCCCTCATACCCGCTTCCGGCAAGGAATCCTCCGGCAGGATAGTTTGTACCAGAGTATTGTTCTCTTGTGCGTTCTGCGATGATATGCCGATTTTCAAGAAATTTGTCGAAAGCCCGAGAACGGTAGTTATTGTCTGCCGTGGAGTTTTCAAATGCTGAAGAGAGGCTCTGTATGGTCATGGCGAAACTCCCTCCCTTTTTTTGGGGCATATCGTCAAACATATATTGGATTTCCGTCCGATGATTCTTCTCGTATAACGCGTTCAGCTCTATCTTTAATCCCGGGAGCGGCTCTAAAGAGGCGTCAAGCCTCAGATTCCTCGTTTTGTTATAGAGGGCGGGGGTGATATTGTATTCATCCAATACCAATAAATTGTCTGCTTTCAGTTTCTCGACGAACCGCCCACCACCCTCAAAACCGAAAGCGAACCCCCAGCCGGGCAACAGGCCGAGCGGTGTCTGGCGCTGTCCGAAAAAATCGCCGATCATTTCTTCAAAACCGGGAATATCGTTACGTGTCCGGTATCCCCAATTGATATTGACGCTCCTAAGCATCATCAGTGTCTGTGCGGCATACCGGGCAATATCTTCTCCGGTGCTGTTCCATGTTCGGGTTGACTCAGGCCGGCCTTCACGCCATTCACCTGCAAAATGGCGGTTGGTTTCCCGGAGAAAGGGGATTTTGTTGTAAAGTGATACCAGGTTGAAGCGGCTGTTGAGTGTGAATGAGAGCTCATTCTGCAAAAAATTGCCGATTTTTTCGTCCGCTATCATGGCACCCCGTTCCCAGCGATATCGGGAATGATAGGCAGCAGTCGAACCAATCCAGTCGAGAACGGGAATATAGGTGAATGGGAGGGTATAGGTCACATCGGCTGTCTGTGCATAGTTCAACGGTTTTCCCAGCTCCCGGATACTTTGTGTCACCGAGTCTTTCCATATTATGTAGTCGCTTCTGTTCAGCTCTTTATTTACCTGTAGGTAGGGTTCTTCAATCTCTGCGATGGTGCCCGATTGGAAAGTGGTTCTTAGATTGCGTGTCAAATCCCAGCTGAAAGAGATATCCCGGTTCCAGAAAAAATTGCGACTGAACGACAGGTACTTTTGTTCTGCTTGTAAGCCACTTCCCGTATGGTTATTCAAGTCACGCAGTTGCACCTCTTCGTAGTGACGTACGAGGTCAGAACTGAGTCGGATGTTATTGGGCAGGTAGTTGAAATTTATTACCCGGAGCGGTTTTTCCCAACCGGAAGCGGGATCGCTGCTTTTGAACGGTTCCCAGCTCTTTGCTTGCGGTGTGTACTCATAGCTTGCCTGTAACCTGAAATTTTTTGTAGTGGCATATTCGGTATCGGGACTTCGTCGCTGGTTCTCATTCCGGGCATAGGTGAAGCTGAAATTGGCCGGGTCATAGGGCATTGGCTGCTTACTCCTGATGTCCATCTTCACATTGCTGAGGTTCAGGCTTATCTCCTTCATGACAGTAGTTGCGATCCGCTGTATGGAGTCACGCAGGAACTGATTCCCGGAGTGTTGAAGGGATTCCGAGAGCAGGATATCCTGGTTGAACGGGTCGTAGAGCGGATTCGTAAGTTGTTTGGAGTAGGAGAAGTAGAGGGGTGCCGACAGTTTGATCTGCTTTGGTAAGAAGCGTCCCATCTCCATCTGCAATGATAGTTGTACCGATGTATAATCGTCGTCGCGGCGTTCCAACAAGCTTTGGTTGAGCGCTCCGAAACCGGCACTCTCTTTCCGGCCGGAGAGGCTCACTGTTCCTATGTCTGACAGCGCCAGTTGTGCATTTCCCTGTGCCGCCCAGCCTCCTTTCTCATCGAATTCACTCAGGCGCAGTTCGTTTACCCATATTTCCGCGGAGCGATGACTGTCGGCTTTATTTCTGATGCCGATCATCAACACCTTTACTTCGGCCAGTGAGGGATTGCCGGTGATAGTGACCTTGTTATTCTGCTTCTCGGGATCGGGTTGTGTGTAGGGGGTGAAGAAGGATATTCCGTCATCCTGCTCTTTATCCGTATTGCGGGCTAATTTCAGGTCGGTCAGCAGTGTAAGCGGGAAGTCGAACATATTCTCTCCCGGCCATACTTTCTCCTGATCCGACAGGTTGTTGGAACTGTACTGCCCTTCGGGGGTAAGCTGCAGCGGTATCTCATATTCGTAGTAGTTGTTCCGGTAGTCCGATCCCAATCGAAGGAAGATGGAGAGATCGCCATCCTGTAGTGTTCCCGGCTCTTCGGACAACTGTTCCGCATGGACAAACATCTGCAAGCGTTTATAGCGACGCAGGTCGTACATACTGCTTTTATAGATTGCCCGGCTCTCATCGGGATCGAGGTCGGTTATTTTCAGAGAGAGCGACTGTTCATTTTCTTGTCGCAGTTGGGGTTGCCCCGGATCGAGGATACGGGTGACGCCCGGTGGAAGGATATAGTTGACCGGTATGCGGCGGCCGTTCTCTTCGATATTGACTGTGGAGATGTCTAAATTGCCCGATCCGCTGATTGCTCCACCGGCAACGAGGTCGTTTCGGTAGTTGCGCCATTCGCTCCGTTTCAGCTCCAAAGTGGCAAAGCGTAGAAAGAGCGGTTTTTCGAAACCGGTAAGGAACATCCGCATAAAACGGATATTATTGAACCCCTCTATCGAGCCTGTTTTTACCTGATACTCCCGGATAGGAATTTTAAACTGATACCAGGTTACTTTCCCGTCTTTGCCGTTCCGTAAGCGTACACTCGTTTCCCGTTTATCCACGATGAAATTGTCGCCCACTTCCATCGCTTCGGGACGGAGAGACACCTTATATTGATAATAGGACTCATTTTCATTGAGTGTGTTGTCGTTGTCGATATCCTCGGTATCGGGGGTAGCCCGTGAGGCGGTGGAGTAAGGATTCCCATCCTCTGGCGAGAGCGAATTGCCCTCCGTACCGTTGAAATATTTGTAGCGGTCGAGGATAGATAATTGCAGCCTGTCCTGCTCCGCTCCCCGGTAATGGCGGAAACTGTCTCCTGCCGGGTCATTGAGTGGCGATTGGTTATCTTCCTCCATTTGTGAAAGCGTCTCATCCGATAAGCGGGTACGTAGCTCGGCCAGATAGTCCCTGTAAGCAGGATAAGATTTTTCCTCCTCACTGCTCAACCCGTTCAAACCCACATCCTGTAACCGACGCGACTCGTCGCCATGGGAGTTGTCGAAAGCATAGACAGTAGACTGGCGTTTGGGGTATTTTCCCCATACGGAGTAACCTATGGCGGTGCTGTCCCCGTCGACCGGCAACCCGTTCTCGAAAAATTTCTTGCCATCTTTCAGCACATCTTCCGATATCTCTCCCAAATTGAAATAGAGGTCGCCCCCTTGTGAAATGCCCAATGTATCGTCCACAAAGGGGTCCATCAGCCAGAACTCAATATATTCGATATTGGCAGTTTCGAAATCATGGAGATCTATCTGGCGGGTGATACCGCCCCAACGGGTCCGGGGATTGAGGAGTTTACCCTCGCTGTCGACGTTGGTATCGAGGTTATAAGGTCCCCGTTCGTCGGGATAATAAGAGAGGTTGAGTATTGGGATGGTGGCCGATTGACCGTAATAGGCATCCCTGCCGGGAAATATTTCCCGTTCATAGACTTCCCGCACACGATGGTCGGAGAGCTGCTCGGTATCATTCTTTATATGGGTGGGAGTAAGTCCCGAGTTTCGGTAGGTAAACATGCCATCGATATAAAACCATGCCAATAGCGCCCGGTTTTTACCATATTCGATATTGTTGGAGAGGGCGGCTTCGGGAAATAGCCCTGTGGAGGTGTTGTTATAGGGTGTGGCGGCAAGCGACCAGTTATAGGGGTTGCTCAGATCGATTCCCGAGGCCGAGGATTCGAAATCGTCGAGATAGGAGTAGCCGCCGGTATATCTGTTTTTATAATGTCCTGCGATGAGATGGGCAAATTCCATCCCGACCGAGAATTGAGAAGGATCCGTCGCTTCCACGAACGGTAGCAGGTTGAGGAGGTTGGTCAAAGCGATGGACTCTTTCTTATACTCCATATTAAGCCCCCACAATGTGTTCTTTGCCGATTCGTCTCCAAAAGCAGTTTTCGTGATCAGTGGCTTCTCGTAATAGTGCATCAGGGTGGTGCCGACAGAGAAATCTTTTGAGAAATTGTAAAGCAGGTTTACCCCCATCAGAGTTTTACGTTGCATCTGCGATGCCATCCGGTTTTCGAGTGTGACACTCACGGGGGTACTTGAATTGATGATCGAGCGGTTGATGATGCGGACTATGCCGGAGAGATAATCTACGGTGTAGTCCACCCCTTCGGTGAGGTCGACGCCACCGGCGGTCACCCGTACCGATCCACGGGGGACATTCATCGCGTTGAGGTTGATCTCGGCACCCGATGAACCCCTGTACTCACCGTTCATGCGGAACTTGTTCTTTTCCTGCACCTGTTGGGCAGCAGTGAGTGTGGAGTCATACAGCTCCTGATAGACAAACCGGTCTGCTACGGCATCATTACCGATCTTTTCCCGCAGGTGTGAACCGAACGGTTCCACAACGGGGAAGATGATACACCCGTTTTGGCTGTCGATGGTATAACCGTCCAAAAAGTCGAAGAGTCCGTCGGGATAAGGATCATTGCGTGAATTGAGTCTGTCGAGGTTCATCACCTGCAACAGCAGCTTCTCCTCGATGCCACTGTTGGGAAGGTAATTCAGGTAGACACCGGTGGTGTCGCTTAGATATGTGATATGTAGTTTGAAATGCTCTTTCTGCAAATCGTAGGCACTGTAACCTACGGAGTAGATGTTCTTCATCATCAGGTGCCAGGTATATGCCCGGGGAGAGAGAGAGACCGGCTTCAGCAGCTTCACAAAGAGCGCCCCCCCATTCCCTCCTATTTTGTTTTCTCCGGTTCCTTCTCCATTTCCTCCTGTTTCACCACCTTCCGTCCCGCTTTTTGTGCTTCCTCTTCCCACGTCGTCGGAAAACTCCCCCACCTGGTATATCTGCCCGTTTCGGGTATATTCAAAGGCAACTGCCAGCACTTCATCTGCCTGTAACGGCATTTGAAGCGAGATATAACCCAGCTGCGGTTGATAGGTGTACTCCGAAGGGTTCAGCAGGCGTGCGTTTTCAAGTTTCTCATAATCCATACCGCGCATAATATTGTTTGGTAAAACATGATCGGTAGCAGTGATATCTCTTGCGTCGGCATAGGTGGTGACCAGCTGCTCGTATAGTGTGTTGACCCGGTTATGTGGATAGGTTTCACTTCCCTGTGGCGTCCAGAAAGAGTTGTGAATGGTATTATGTTCCCCCAGATCGGCAAATGCCACCAGGTTTCTTACCTGATTGTAGTTGCCCTGTTTATTGGTAACCCATACCTCCATCCTGGTGATGGCGATTGGTGATTGGATATAGGGCAGCTTGCTCAGTGCTTGATCATACGAATCACGAAAATAATATCCCAAGAAAAAGTGGCGATTTTCTTCATATTGGTCGGCATTGAACTCAAACGGCGTGGTCNNGGTCTGTACTCCTCCGCGGCTGTTGACCGTCTGTGTTTCCGATTGTTGCTGAGAGAAGAGGGTGTTGATATGCAGTTTACCGAATTGTAGGTCTGTTTTTATCCCGAACAGTGCCGTACCACCGTTGATAAGCGAATTGGTAGTGGTCATACGCACATTTCCCGCCTCGATACGCCGGATGATCTCATCCTCATCGCCTTGGTAGGCCAGCTTTATCTGCCGTGCATCCATATCGAAAGTGGCGTCGCTGTCGTAGTTGATATTGAAATCGATCTTATCGCCTACTTTTGCATTCATACTGAGTTGTATCTGCTGGTCGAAATCGAACCGATTACGTACCCGTGCCCGCTGTGGTAGGATGGGGTTATTGGTCACATCCCTTTTCAAACCGGCAGAAATCTCCAAAGAGCCTTGGGTGGTCAGCCGTAACCCTCCCGATCCGAAAATGGTAGCTCCCTGATTGTTCCTGGTGAGCTGACGGGAAAGGGGGGTGGGTCGGATGAGTGATGGCTTTTTTTTATCTGAAGTATTGAATTCCCTGAAATGGTTGTTTTGCATCTGCTTCAGACGGTATTCCATATACTCTTTGAGTGTCATCACAAGAGGTGTGTCGATCACCAGGTCGCCAATCATCTGTTCAATGATATAGAGGTTGGTCTGGTGGTCGTAGCGTATCTCTGTCCGTACTGTGGGGAGAGTTGGAGAGATTGAATAAGATTGAGTGGGATTGGACAAGAGGGTGGTTGAAAATAAAGGAGATAAAAAATAATATGCGTACAAAAGAATGAACACAAGAAACCCACATGGCTTTCTTGAAAAAAAGTGTAGGATTGCCCTGTGGATAAGAAAAAATATGTGACCAGTTTCTTTCAGAGGAATAACAACTTTACAGGATTCAACAATTTAGTCCTGTATTACGTAATCAACCTGTGTACATTCCAACAACTCTTTTTACGCTCATCGCGAGCGGTGGATCGCCGTAGAATATCTGAAGGTTTCGGCTTTAGTAGCACACATTCTACCGGTAACGTTATAACCTCTTTAATGCCTCTTTGATTACAGCCTCTATGGTCAATGTGGGCGATTCCTTCAATATTTTCGAAACTACCTTTTGCGAGGTGGTCTGTACAAAACCGAGCATCACCAAGGCCGATACGGCAGCGTGACCAGTCTCTGAGAGGTCGCTTTTTGTCGATAGTTGAATAGTGCCGCTTTCGTCGGTTATCTTGATTTTGTCCTTCAAATCCACGATAATCCGTTGTGCCGTCTTGGAGCCGATCCCTTTTACCGATTGAAGTACGGCAGCATTCTCAGTGGCGATCACATTTTCGAGCTCTCTCGAATTGAGGGACGAAAGGATGATCCTTGCCGTGCTGGGACCTACCCCCGATACCGAGATAAGATATAGGAACAGCTCCCGTTCGTGTTTGTCTTTGAAACCGAACAGCACATGGGCATCATCACGGATCGACTCATATACATAGAGCTTTGTCGTGGAGAGCTGGCTGATGGCACCGTAGGTGTTGAGCGAGATATTTAACTGGTAGCCGATGCCGTTACATTCTACCGTTACATTGGTTGGTGTAAGTTCCGCTACCTCTCCTTTGATATAGTCTATCATTTTTTAATAGGTTGATTAGGTAATACCGCTGTTATAACGGTGAAATGTACAAAAAAGTATATTTAGTATGGAAAAGATTTGTAGTGCTTTCTTTGTTGTGGGTGGATATTTTAGCTTTGGTTGCACCTCTACTCTTAATCTTCTTACTTAGGCACTTAACCGATCAGGTGCTAAAAGATGTGTCCTTTTGCCAATCCCCCTTCTCCTGTCTCTTTATAAAGCGAAGGCAGGTCGTGTCCGGTTTCTTTCATCACATTCACTACACGGTCGAATGAAACACGATGGATGCCGTCGGTGAATGAAGAGTAGAGATTGGCGTCGAGTGCCCTTGCGGCGGCATAGGCATTCCGTTCGATGCAGGGAATCTGTACCAGCCCACATACCGGATCACAAGTCATACCCAGATGGTGTTCCAGTCCCATTTCGGCAGCATATTCTATCTGGGCCGGGCTTCCTCCGAAAAGTTGGCTGGCTGCAGCGGCAGCCATTGCACAGGCAACTCCTACCTCTCCCTGACATCCCACTTCGGCACCGGAGATAGAGGCATTCTCTTTTACTATGTTACCAACCAGACCGGCAGTAGCCAGTGCCCGGAGCATCCTGTTCTTGCTGAAACCGCGGCTCTCTTCAAGATGATACAACACAGCCGGAATTACGCCACAGGAACCGCAGGTAGGTGCCGTGACGATCTTGCCGCCCGAAGCGTTCTCCTCCGATACGGCTAAGGCATAGGCAAATACCTTCCCCCGTGATTGCAATGAGGCTTTGTAGCCTTTCGCCTTGATGAAATAGCTTGCCGCCTTGCGGTGCAGGCTCAACGGGCCGGGGAGTACCCCCTCATTGTCGAGCCCCCTTTCCACGGCAGCTTTCATCACCTCCCATACCTCCGCGAGAAAGTCCCAAATCTCTTTGCCTTCATGTTCTTCCACATATTCCCAGTAGCTTTTGCCGCTTTTTTCACACCACTCCATTATCGCTGTCATGGTGGTCATCGGGTAGATATCTTTTCCTTCATCTGCCTTGATACCGATGGTCTTTTCTCCGTCGGAAATCTTTCCGCCACCCACACTATACACCGTTTGGAAATTTATTATCTTACCCTCTTCGTTATACGCCTCCAGTTTCAGTGCATTGGGATGGTAGGGAAGGTATCTCTTGGGCAACCATTCAATGGTAGTGGGTGCTACCGGTTCCATTACGCTCAGTATAGCTTCATCGGTCAAGTGTCCTTTTCCGGTAGCAGCAAGGCTCCCATAAAGTGTAACGACAAATTTTTTTGCTTCCGGATGCGCTTCGGCAAACAGGGCTGCTGCTTTTTTTGGTCCCATGGTGTGGCTGCTCGAAGGGCCATTCCCTACACGGTATAATTCTCTGATCGATTGCATAAAATGATGTACTATAAAGTTCCTGTAAAGCCTTTACAAAGTTAGAATTTCTTTTGATAAAAGAAAAGTAATTGATCATACAGAGTAATGATTGAGTCAATTCCCAATTTTACTCGATCAACCCCACATCGATGTTGCTAATCAATAAGGGAAAAGGTTTCAAAATATAAATGTTTTCCTTCTCGAAATATTTACTATTTTTGACGGTGAAATAGACAAAAAATTAGAAGTTAAAAAAAAGAGAATGAGTGCGAAGAGAAAATATTATTTTGAGATTGAGGCGCAGGATATCGATTTTCGAAGTCGAGTTTCGTTAAAATCCCTCACCAATATGGTGTTGATCACAGCAGGTAAGAATGCTTCAGAAAATGGTTTCGGACTACTGGAGTTGCAGACGGAGCGTTATACTTGGGTGCTATCACGTCTGGTTATCGATATGGAACGGATGCCGACCGAGAAAGATTCACTTTCCATAGAAACATGGATAGAACATATAGGAACTGCCTTCACTACCCGTAATTTTCAATTGAGGGATGCTGCCGGAACGGTGATAGGATACGCCAAATCCACATGGGCGATCATAGATATGTCTACGCGGCGCAGCGTACGGTTAGATAGTATCCCTTCGATGGGGCAGTTCGTGGTGGAGGAGAGTGTGCCGGTGGATGAACCGCACAGGATTGCCGCCGTGGAAGGGGAAGTGGCCAATATTTTTACCGCAAAATACAGCGATATAGATATCAATAATCATGTCAACAGCCTTAACTATGTGCAATGGTTGTCGGACTGTTTCTCACTCGATTTTTACCGCGAACACTTTATCCGTCGTTTTGAAATCAATTTTCTGAAAGAGATTACATGGGGTGACAATGGGAAGGTACACCGTCAGAGGATAGCCCCGGGTGATTATCTTTTTCAGATAGAGACAAAAGAGAAAGGTCCCGCCTGCCGTGCACGGATTCTGTTTGGAAAATTTTAATGGATGAGATTTGGCTTTGCGAGCGTTGCACGGATCTCACACCGTTATGTACTCCGTGCCGTTATTTGCACTTCACTTCGTCTGTTTATTTCTTTCCCCCGAAATTAAATACCACAGGAATTGCCGCAGGCGATTTAATGACGCTGTTGCCTACAGTTAGTTTGGGCCATAGTTTCACGCTAACCGACGTTTCGTTGGGAGTGATTCCCAGAAAAGCACTCATCTCATTGGCGACCCGTTGTTGGGAATAACGGTTTATTAAATTCTTCAAGTCCACGCTAATGGGGACAGGAACCACTTTGGTTTCTCCCGGTTCAATACGGATGGGAATATCCATCTTTCCTTCCACAAATTCCATCTCATTGATTTGGATGGCATAATCGAGTGCATCAAGGAAAGCGGCGGCATTGTTGGGATTGGTCACATCCATATTGAGGGTCATACTGAACGGAATGTTTTGCATGGAGGCACCTCCGGCCAGTGCAGTGGCTATTGAAGCCAATTTTGATACTGAGATGGTGGAAGCGTTCCCTAAATTTATTCCAGCTAATTGAATGTTTTCCAATGAATGATAACGGTATTCGCTTTGCGATAGTTGGTAGGCTCCTCCAATTTTACTAATTATGTCGCAGCCGCTAAATAGAAGGGTGATACCAAGGAGCAGGATTGTTTTCTTCATAAGATTGATTGTTTAAATATTATTTAATCGTCACCATGGTCGCTCCATAGCCGTATTCACGG
>LSQX01057515.1_pt2 | contig 12423 bp, 12 predicted proteins | sample 654561 | NCBI WGS metagenome assembly LSQX01 (sample SAMN04489861, study PRJNA283612) | anaerobic digester metagenome | isolation source: 4 biogas reactors fed with cattle manure at either 37C or 55C with and... | place: Denmark: Kongens Lyngby | collected 2014 | reverse complement strand
GGCTTGGGAAGCCGATGCCCTACCACTAGGCCACATCCGCCTGTGTTTATTATTATATCCCGATAGTGGGTGAAAATCAAGGGCTGCCTCCAGATCAGCAGCCCCTTATCTCTGCAAGGGGTAGACTTCACCAGAAACCCAAATCGTGCCAACCAGACTAGCTGCTGTATCAAGTGTAAGTAAGGCCCCATACTCCCGACCAGCCTAGGAGACGAAGGCTAGGTCATTCTCCATGAACGAATATGGGACTAACCCAAGCGGTCTCCATGTCACTGAGTACCACCTTGATATAGTAAGAGTCTACCGGTAGACTCTTATTATCTTTAAAGTCCAACTCCTCTACCTTACTAGCACAGGCTTTCCAGGTAAGGATCTCTCCATTTTTTACCACATAGATGCGCTCGACCGTCGCGGGCGCCTTGACCTTACACTCTAGATGCCGGATCCCTTTATTTTCCAATTCACCGCCCATCGGAACCCCATCAATCTGAAAATCAACAGCTATTGGGGCGCCTGTTGTAGCGTAGCACCTCCGATGTTTCATGGCATCAAATACACTGGTTCTAGTCAACTCTTCACATACCACTGCCGTCCTACCGCTACCCACTTTTGAAAACTTGTTGGCCCAGTTGTAAATTGAGATGCCTTGGGCATTGCCGGGACAGCCATCGTGGGAATCAGAGCCGGAGACAAATCCAAATCTCAGACCCTTTTTCAATGCCTCCTGGACCGTCAGATGAGAGTACTTATCTGACCCGTCACCCACTAAAGGACCTTCCGCAGATTCTGAACTCCCCCAGCCAGAGAAGATTTCCACATTCACATCATACCGAGGGTTGAAGCGCTCCCAGCAAAACGGATGAGGGGCGGCGGTCATATGGTGGGGAACAGTAATGAAAGCCTCAGCATTCCTTTGTAGATAATCCCACAATTCCTCTGGCGGCACCTGCGGTTTGTTAGCGTATCTCCCCAGGTTCGGACTCGCAGGAAACATCGGTGGAGAATCCCCTCGAAAATAGACATTTCTATGCCCATATTGCCATGATGTATACTCGTATCCGTTGATTGTGACAAATCTCCCCGGTTCATTGTACGCGTTCGATATCGTTACTCTTTTTTTCCATTGGTCCCCAGGCATCTGGAAGTCATGCTCACTTAGGCAAAAGAAGTCCAGATTGGCTATGTCTCTTGCGTACTCGTAGTTGCTGCTAACCTTACCCCAGCCACATCCATTGCCCCTGCCTTCAAGCTGACAGCCCACGCAATCGTCACGGATTTGCCTATCCCAAGGTCCGCAGGGACTTTCGAACCCACAAAAGCTGTGGGCGTGAATGTCGCCAAAATAGACATTGCCATATGAAATGTTCACCGGCGGAGTGCCATGAAGTATCCTCTTTAACCCAGTTTCCCAAGTCAAGTTCCACAAATTCGGGTCACCACTGCTCCGTTCATCGAAGACTTTATCCACCCGCAACCACGTTCTTGATGGAAAGTATTGTTTGGCCTTTACGGTAAGTTTTGCTTTCTGTCCAGGTGCAACATACCGATTAGGAACCTTCAGGATGCCGATGCCCATGCTCACCATCCTGCTACCTTTGGACCACGGATCAAGATAAAGCCCCAGACCGTCAGGTGCAACATGAACTCGCCGGACATCATAGTATAAGGCACAATCCCCTTGCGTCCACAGTTCGGAATACTTTACTTCCCGAAACCTGATTATGGTCTTTCCATTTATGCAGAGCTCAAACCACCCAGAGGGCTCAGGGTAACCTACACCGTAACCCATCGCCAATGGGAAGACAAAAACTACATCACACGGTGCACAGTCATCAGGCACTTCTTGGGTTAGCCATGTAAAGTGGGAATAGGTCGAGTGGTCTATGCACCATGCTTGGTGAGTATGTAGGTAGGATGCAATAGGCCAGTGCTGGCTCCTGGCATTGCTTTCTTCGGTGACAGCTTCAGCAAACCCGTCTACAATGACTAGACCATATGTATGTCGAATTTTCTCCTTAATCTCAGGTATGGAATAACGCCTAAGTTGTACTCCATCGAATGGGATCAACACACCGGCTCATCCTTTCATCGAATGTTGTCTCCAAGTTATAAGTCATGTGTAAACGTGTAGTGGCAGGGGTATGGAGCTACCCCTGCCCATGGTTTACTCCAGGCTACTGGTGACGCAAGAATTCTTCAAGCTCTTGCTGACATTTAACTGTAGCATCTCGTAGCGCTTGTTCGGCAGTCTTAACATGGTACTGAGCTTCCTGTTGGGCTTCAAATAGGAATGCTTGATGGATCTGGTGTCCTACTGGCGACTGAGCGCGGAACCTGTTGTAGTTCAGGAGTTCCTCGAAGATGCGGACAAAATGCAGCCACTTCTCTTCTTGTGGCTGGAATACTTGCCGGAGGACTAATTCGTTAGCTAGCTTGTTGGCACTAAATGTGGGTATCCACGGACGCCCCTCCGACTCAAAATACGCCTTCCAGGCCTGGGCGTGCAGTACCCAAGCCTCTGCACTGGTAAACCACTCCATGAAGGCCCATGCTTCTTTGAGTTTATCAGTTCCCCTTGGAATAACTAAGGAATGTCCTCCGCCAAAAGACAAGAGATTGTTGGAGTTGCGGTATTTAATAGGAAGGACGGTGAAGTTCAGATCCGGGCGATACCTGGCAATGTCACGGAGGAACTCATTATGGTTAAGCCGGATAGCGATTTTTCCTTGGATGAATCCTTCTTGAGCGCCCGGGCCAAAGCCAGAAGCAAAGTCGGCGACTTCTACCATTCCACCGCACTTGTCAATGACATCAACGGCCCACTCCAATGCTTCCACAAACTGGGGATTGTCCAAAGCAACGTTGCCTTCCTCATCAACTTCTCTGCCGCCGTTGGCCCAACCCCAAAGCCACATGCCGCCGCTGCCTAAGGTCCATGGATCCTGAGTAGGTACAAACCCTATCTGGGTTACCCGACCCGAACTATCTCTTCTTGTAAGCTTGACTGCATACTCGGTAAGCTGTTCCCAGTTCCCAGTATCTAGGTCATCCGCGCTAAGGCCTGCATCATCCAACAAGTCAATGTTGAGGTATAGAGCCCTGCTATCGGTAGTGGTCGGCAATGCCCAAAGGCTACCCAAGTAGGTTGCCTCATCTAGTGCTGGTTCATAGAAAACATCCTCTGCCACAAAATCATTAGCCGCAGCCAAATCATCTAGGGGCTGAAACGCATTTCTCGCCACCCAGGAAGCTATCTGGAAGCGGTCAACCCAGGCTACATCCGGACCGGTTCCAGCGGCTATGGCAGTCAGCAGTTTCTGCGGATCCTGTATCCTCATGCCAGCGGCGATAGCATTGACTTGAATGTCAGGATTATTCTTGTTCCAATAATCAATCAAAGCACCGTAACCTTGGTCTTCTGGATCAAGACCCCATACTTCCAGAGTGACTTTTCTTGCTGCCACCGGCCCTGCAGTTCCCACAAGAACAGATCCGATCAACAGCAGCACAAGAAGGGAAATCCTATTCTTTTTCATAACAATCTCCTTTCTTAATTAGCTTTACTTAAGACATCACTCATACTGCAGGACTACTCTTTTAGACCGGTCATCACCACCCCACTGATAAAATATCTCTGGAAAAAGAAGAAGATCAAAACGACAGGAACAAGCATCATTGTTGAAGCCGCCATAAGAAGAGCCCATTCTTCATTAAACTCTGCCTGGAATGTCTCCAGTCCCAAGGCCAATGTCCTATACTCTTGACGATTTATGTAGATAAGTGGATTAACGAAATCATTCCAGGCGGCAGTGAATTGAAAAATGACGACAGTGATCAGTGCCGGTTTCAGCATTGGCAGCAGAATACGATAAAGAGTAGCTAAGTAGCCGCAGCCGTCTACTCTGGCGGCATCTTCAATCGAAGTTGGAATCGTCAGTATGAACTGCCGCAGAAGAAAAATGTAAAACGGTGTTCCGAAGAACGTTCGGATGTATAAAGGCACAAAGGTATTGAGCAGGTTCATTTCCCGGAAGATAAGGAAGAGGGGAATCATAGTCACTTGGGGCGGTAGCATCATGGTCGACAACAAGATCATGAACAAGACATTTCTTCCAGGCCAGCGAAACCGAGCAAACCCATAGGCTACCAATGGACACGAGATAACGGTGCCCGCTATACTCATAACCGTAACATACAGCGTATTGCGGGCATATAACACTATTGGTGCATATTCCAGGGCTTTTGAGTAATTCGACCACATCACCGGGTTGGGAATCCACTTGGGGGGTAACATAAAAATCTGATCATCAGGTTTGAGTGAAGTCGATACCAACCATAGAAATGGTAGCGAGAAGACTATAGAACCAACAATCAGGGACATGTGAACACTCAGCTTTTTCACAAGATATCTCCCTCTCTTGCACCTCTGCCCTTTAATGTAGCTTCGCATCAAATCTCACTCCGATCCAATGATGCTGACTCATAGTAAACCCAGCGTTTTGATGCCCAGAACTGGAACAGAGTCAACACCAATATGATTGCAAACAGCAACCACGCCATTGCGGAAGCGTAACCCATCTTGAAGAACCGAAAAGCGTTGTTGAACAGGTAATACACATAGAACAATGTAGAGTTCACCGGGCCTCCGCCAGTCATGATATAGGCCTGGGAGAAGATTTTGAGACTATCAATGGTATTCATAATGAAAGTGAAGAATAGAGAGGGGGTTATCAAGGGCAACGTGATTCGGAAGAACTTGGTGGTGGAAGAAGCGCCATCGACATCCGCTGCTTCGTACAATTGCACTGGTATTCCTTTCAATGCTGCTAGGTAGATGATCATGTTTTCGCCCAAGGCCCAGATATTCATGAGCACGATTCCAAGTTTAGCCCAACGAGGATCGTTAAGCCAAGAAGGCCCGGTTATGCCGAAATAACTCAACAAAATATTGACTAAGCCAAAGCGGCCGTTTAACAACCAACGCCACAAGACAGAGGCCGCCACCAGCGGAGTAATAGAGGGAATGTAAAACGCAGTCCGATAGACGGGTATACCTACCACATCCCTACTAAGGAGCAGCGCTATCAAAAGCGCTAAGATGATCGACTGAGAAAACAGAAAGATGATTCACTATGAAGAGCATGATGCGAGCAGGAGGACCTGCTTCCCCAGAGGCAGCGGCCGCTGTTACGCCGCCTAGTCTCCTTGCCATATTTTGGATATTCTTCAAGATCGGTGCCTTCACCTTTGGGGGCGGGTATGCCATGATTTCACTCATTGAGGAGGAGTTGGTACACCGACATCGGTGGGTGCAGCCGGAGGATTTCATGGATGCCGTGGCCGGCGCCCAGTTCCTGCCCGGAGCCATTGCCGTGAATGTGGCCCTATTTACCGGTCACAGGGTTCGGGGTGCCATCGGTGCCCTAACTGCAACCTTGGGCGTTGTGCTGCCTTCATACCTGGTGATTTCCATCATTGCTACCGCCTTCGAAGAGTTTTCTAGCTTACCGATGGTACATCATTTCCTCCGGGGAGCTCACGTTGTAGTTGTCAGCCTCATATTATCCACGGTGTTCCGGATAGGCCGCCCCACTCTGAATGTTTGGTGGAAGTGGGTCGCTGTCTTTCTTGGTCTTGCAGCAATTATCGTATTCAACATTCACCCCGTAGTGGTAGTCTTGGCTGCTGCCGCCGCCGGTATCTTGTTTGTGCGTTAACCAGCTTGCGCATGAGCGGGCCTAATACAATATAGAAACGGAGGAAGAGAGCTGCTGGTTTGAGAAGACCACAGTGCCAGCAATCATGAGCATACTTCACCTTTGTCTTACGTTTTTCAAGATTGGCTGTGTAGCTTGGGGAGGCGGCTATGCGATGATTCCCCTGCTCGAGCGGGAACTCATCGGACCCGGGTGGCTTAGTCCACAAGAATTCCTGGACATAGTGGCTGTGTCGGAAATGACACCGGGCCCCATTGCGGTAAACTCCGCCACCTTTGTAGGTCATCGCCTCTATGGGCTTCTGGGAGGAGCACTGACGACACTGTCGGTCATCACGCCGTCTATAGTCTTGGTCTTCCTATTGGCTCATTTTCTGGCCCGCTATCGCAATCACCCGCTGGTGGGTCGGGCCATGTCGGGAATTCACGTCGCGATAGTCGTCCTTATTACCTGTGCTGGTCTTTACATTCTGCCGGTGGTCGTTGTCGACTACAAGAGGGTGATTCTGGCCGTGGTTGCCTTTTTTCTCATCACCAAGACCCAGCTCAACAGCGTCCTCATCATCTTGCTAGGGGGAGTAGTCGGCATGATCTTTGCCCTTTGAGCCTAGACAATAATCGGGGATGGGCACTTTTCTATAGTGCCGCCATCCCCGATTAGTAGTGCTGCCGACTGCAAAGAGTCTATCCTTAATTACCTGCTACAGGCCAAAGACTACCCTGGCATTGGCTGTGGTTATCTCAGCAGCTTTAGCCTCACTAACCTGCTTTAGCTCAGCCAACTTGGCCAAGGTGTATACCAAGTAAGCTGGTTCATTGCGCCTGCCCCGCCGGGGCTCCGGACTTAGATATGGACAGTCGGTCTCCAACACAATCCGCTCCAAAGGCACCTTAGCTGCTACCCCCCGCAGACGGTTGGCGTTTTTGAAAGTGACTGCTCCTCCAAAGGCAATATACAAGCCCATGTCTATGCAGATCTCGGCTGTCTCGAGACTTCCCGAAAAGCAGTGCATGACGCCCCGCAAAGGAGCAAATTCCTTGAGAATCTCCAGCGTATCTTGGGTGGCATCCCGACTGTGAATTACCACAGGCAGACCTAATTCCTTTGCCAGCTCCAACTGCCGGCGAAAGGCGTACCTTTGCGTGTCCCTCGGCGAGTTGTCATAATAATAGTCTAAGCCTGTCTCCCCGATGGCTACCACCGATTCAGCTGCAGCGAGCTTTGCTAGTTCCTCCAAAGCAGCTTCGGTAGCGGTACTTGCATCATGGGGATGGATGCCCACCGTGGTCTTTAAACCCGAATACTGTCCTGCCTGCTGAATTGCCCTCCGAGAGGAATCCAAATCATAGCCGATGTTAATCAGCTCGGTTATCCCTGCAGCTCTAGCCCGCTGGATCACCTCCGGAAGATCCTCTTCAAATTGCTCATCATTGAGATGAACGTGGGTATCGATAAGTTCCATGGTATCACCCATTATTTGACCCTGGCTCCGCTGGGCAGACCCCTTTCCACAGTGACTAGCCCGAGGCTGTCTTGAGTGGAGGCCGCCAGCAGCATCCCCTCAGATAGAACTCCCCTTAGTTTAGCGGGTTTGAGATTTGCCACCACCACAATGCGTTTGCCCACTAGTTCTTCCGGAGTATAGTGCTGGGCGATACCGGCCACGATCTGCCGTTCTTCTTGCCCGATGGTAACCGTTAATTTCAGTAGGCGATCTGCCCCCGGAACAGGCTCAGCAGCTTTGACCTCTGCTACCCTCAAATCGAGTTTTGCAAAGTCTTCAATAGACACTAGGAATTTTTCTTCTGCCTTCCCCTCGGCAGCCTTATCTGCAGCTTCCTGTTTAGCCTCAGCCACGCTGGATGCCTCCTCTGCTTCTGCTAGTTTTTCCACATCGATCCGCGGGAAAATCGGATCGCCCTTGACCACCTCGGTCCCTGGCTGCAAACCGCCCCAGGCTGTATCTTCAAGCTGACAAGACTCGATGGAATGACTTATGCCAAGCTGAGCCCAGATCTTTTCTCCGGTCTCCGGCATGAAGGATTTGATCAGCAGGGCTAGGATCCGCAAGGTCTCACCCAGGTGATAGAGTACAGTATCAAGCCTCTCAGTCTGGCCTGTCTTGTTTAGAGTCCACGGTTCGGCTTCATCGATATATTTGTTGGCACGGCCAATCAATCTCCAGATTGCCGACAACGCGGCATTGATCTCCAGCGCATCGATATGCCTATTGACATCGGCTGCAGTGACAGCGGCCAGCTGCTGCAGGTCCTGCTCAAGCTCGGTTAGAGCCCCCGGCTGAGGGATAACTCCATCTCGATAGCGAAGAACCATGGCTACACTGCGGTGCAGTAGATTGCCTAGGTCATTGGCCAGATCCGCGTTAATCCGATCAATGAGGGCTCGGCGGGAGAAATTGCCGTCTTGACCAAAGGACACCTCCCTCAGGAGGAAGTACCTGACAGCATCGACTCCGAACTCATCGGCCAGCTCCACTGGATCCACCACATTCCCTTTAGATTTGGACATTTTGTCATGCTCCATTAGCAGCCAGCCGTGTCCAAATACCGTCTTGGGCAAGGGCAAGTCTAAAGCCATGAGGATAATCGGCCAGATGATTGTATGGAAGCGGACGATTTCCTTACCGACCAAATGCAGATCTGCCGGCCAGTAGCGGGCGAACTTCTCTTCATCTTGCAGGAACCCGGCACCGGTCAAATAGTTGGTCAAGGCATCAATCCACACATAGATGACATGCTCCTCATCCATGGGAACGGGAATACCCCAATCAAAGGTCGTCCTGGATACACAAAGGTCCTCAAGACCGCTCTTAATGAAGCTGATCATCTCATTCCGGCGGCTTTCCGGCTGGATAAACTCAGGATTTTCCTCAATATGTTGAAGCAGGCGGTCCGCATAATTGGATAAGCGGAAAAAGTAGCTCTCCTCCTTGACCAGTTCTACCGGACGGCCGCAGTCCGGACATTTGCCATCCTCCAGTTTCTTTTCCACCCAAAAGGCTTCACAAGGGGTACAGTACCAGCCTTCGTACTCTCCCTTGTAAATATCACCCTTTTCGTAGATTCTGCGAAATACCTCCTGGACCACCCGGCGATGGCGCTCTTCAGTTGTCCTGACAAAGTCATCATAGGAAATATTGTACCTTTTCCAGAGGGCCTTGAAGCTGTCGACGATCCTGTCAACGTAGGCCTTCGGTTCAATTCCCTGGGCTTTGGCGATTCTTTCGATTTTTTGCCCGTGCTCATCAGAGCCTGTCAAAAACAGCACATCATCACCGATGAAGCGGTGCCATCGGGCAAGACAATCGGCCACAGTAGTGGTATAGACATGCCCTATATGCAGCCGATCACTGGGGTAATAGATAGGGGTGGAAATGTAATATCTTCCTTTCCTACCCATGTGCTCATCTTCCTTTCTCCGAAATTCTCCAATGCCGGTGGACATAGCTCCACAACTAAAAATCTCCCGCGCCCTGATTATCACCAGGGGCGGGAGACATCACTCACGCGGTACCACCCAGATTTCACCAATACCTCGCGGCATTGGCCTTACCAGGTACTCAGCTCTCGCAATGAACGAGGCCTTCATACCCTGGCGCTATAACGGGCGCCTCACCTTCACCAAGGTTCCCGGTTCACCCTACTAATCCAGCTGGGCTGATCTCGATTCACTGGATGTTCGAATGACGGCTCCTGGGCCATGTTCACCACCGCAGAGCAGAATCGGCTTTCACCTTACCCGACTCTCTGGATCTGCCCTCTTGGGTGATTACTCTTCCCATTCACAGCCTTTGTACAGTGAATTGTAATCTTTACTATATCACAATCTTCCAGACTGTCAAGGCGCTGCCGGCCTAGCGCAGGTAGCCCGCTCCCTATCTCTCCCCAATGCAATATAGTGCATCCGGTTCTGCAACGGTAAGCTTTCCGGAGAAGTGGCGAGCCGCTAGGCTCCTTTTCATTTCTCCATCGGTCCCGGGCAGAAAATGGGTGAGTACGAGATGGCCTACCCCTGCCGCTGATCCGAGCATGCCTGCTTCCTCAGGCGTTAAGTGATTAGTGTTTTGGGCCTGCTCCTTTGAGTCCACAGTAGCTTCACATAACAGCAGATCAACTCCCTGGAAAAACAGCTCCAGTCCCGACCCCATTTTGGTGTCTGCTGTATAACCCAATCGCTGACCCTTGTTGCCCTCTATTACAACCCCGTGGCAGTTAACCCCATGGTACACTTTGTTGAAATACACCTTCCAGTCTCCAATGGAAATCTCCCGATCCGCTCCGTACTCCTGATATGTAAAGACTTGGGCATAGTGTCTTTGCAGGTTGCCAAAGCAGTCCAATACTGTGTTAAAAGCATCTACGCCGCCCGGCGGCAGATAGAGGGCTACCGGCTCTTTTCGCAAATCTTGCATCACTGCGTGCTGGAGGGCAAAACCAAGGGGAAACAGATCAGCAGCGTGATCCGGGTGCAGATGGCTGATGATCACCCCTTTAAGTTCGGCCAAATTATAGCGTTCTAGATACTTGGCTACAACGCCACTGCCGCACTCCAACATTATGTGACCGCCTTCATTCTCTACTACATACCCTATCGCTGCTTCTCCCGGCCCGGCATAGGGAGAGCTCCTACCAATAATGCGCAGATTCATTGACTCCTATGCCTCCTCTCCTAACAGTTTCTTACAAAAAGTGGTTGACTTGCTTTCTGTGGCTTTGTATACTTTTTCCTGTGAATGTGTCGACTTGTGTATAGAAGGATGTGGCAAAAAAATGAAATCTACTGGAATAGTCCGCCAAATGGACAGCTTAGGTCGAATCGTGATTCCTATAGAACTGCGCCGCACACTGCAGATTGACAAACAAGATCCAATCGAGATTTTCGTCGAAGGTGATAAAATCATCCTGCGCAAACATCAAGTTGCCTGCGTTTTCTGCGGAAACACCGAGGAAATAACTGCCTTCAAGGACAAGTATGTATGCTCGCAGTGTGCTACCCAGATAGGCAGTGCCTCCTAAGTCAGACCTAGGCTTAGTGTTCTTTGGTCGGTATAGCGGGAAGGTTTATGGCAGCGCTGTAAACCTCCCGCTTGGGAACACCCCGCTCCCTCGCCACAGTCTTGATGGCGGTTTTTTTATCATACCCTTCCTTCAAGAGTTGTGCTACCTGTTCTTCAATGGTGAGCTCCTCCCCTGGTTCCCCAACAGCCGCCGGAACACTGGTTTCTTCAACAGCCGAGAACACCAAGACAAACTCGCCCCGGGGGCTGTTTTCCTTAAAGTACTCCAGGAGAAACGAAGGGTTCCCTCTGACCACCTCTTCATGGACCTTGGTCATTTCCCGGCAGAGTGCTAGGGGCCGCTCAGGCATAAGCTCTACACACAACTCTAGAGTATCCAACAGCCGATGGGGCGCCTCGTAGGCCACTGTAGTTCGAGGCTCCTTCGCGATTTGCTCTAATGCCTCCCTTTTTCCCCGGCGGCCTCGGGGAAGGAAGCCGGCAAAGACAAAAGCGGTTGTATCGAATCCAGCGACAACTAGGGCTGTAATTACAGCACTGGGGCCGGGTATGGGGACAACAGATAGATCCTCACGGATAGCGGCCTGGATCAATTCTTGCCCCGGATCGGATATACCTGGGGTGCCAGCATCGGACACCACCGCAATATTCTCCCCCGATTTCAGCCGCTGGATCAGCTCTGGGATCCTGGAGGCTGTATTATGCTGATGATAACTAATCAAGGGAGTATGGATGTCAAAATGGGTAAGGAGTTGGCGAGTCCGCCGGGTATCTTCCGCTGCAATGAGATCAACTTCCCTAAGGATCCGCAGCGCCCTCAAAGTGATATCTTCTAGATTACCAATAGGAGTGGCGCATACAAACAACTTTCCACAGCCCTGTGTCACCGACATCTCTCCTATTGTGCCGCCGCTTATCAACCTTTTTCCCGAATCAGCTGGAGTTTGGCTTCCCTGGATCGTGATTTAATATGGCGTTCCCGTCGCAAGGCAGCACTTTTACTTTCACAGCCCTCCCAGTACACTAGACGCACAGGGCGCCGTGCTCTAGTGTATTTTGCCCCTCTTCCTTGGTTATGGGCTTTGAGCCGCTGCTCCAGATCCGTTGTATACCCGGTATAAAGTGTTCCGTCACAGCATTCAACAATGTAAACCAAATGCATTGGAACTCCTCGGCTCATGGGCCCACCTCATTTTTTCCCATTACTCCGGCTCTGCTTTCCCTCTTCTTGCTTGGCCCGCTGGCGGGGACGGCGGTAACGCCGTTTGCGGCGGCGCTTACTTTTGGATCTGGAACTTGGTGCAGAGTCTGGGCGACTGCCCTCGCCAGTAGACACAGCGGGCTCAACCGGTTCAACCTGTTCATTTTCCTGAAGAGGAGCCCCTTCAAAATCGTCCTCATCTTGATTACCGCCTTCTTCGACTTGTGCTTCTACTTCCTCTACCACCAATTCTTTGGCAGCTTCATCCAGAACATCACTTTCCTCAACTGCGGCATCCACCAGCATGCAGCCTGCACACTCGCCGCAGGCGCAAACCTCTTCCATCAGCAGCTCTTCCCGGCCTTCTGCTGCAGTCTCCGGTAGGGTCTCTTCCTTCTCAGCCTTGTACACATCGGCTTCGAACTTAAGACAGCACATTAACCTCCCGCAAATGCCGGAAATCTTGC
>LSQX01325877.1_pt1 | contig 12425 bp, 18 predicted proteins | sample 654561 | NCBI WGS metagenome assembly LSQX01 (sample SAMN04489861, study PRJNA283612) | anaerobic digester metagenome | isolation source: 4 biogas reactors fed with cattle manure at either 37C or 55C with and... | place: Denmark: Kongens Lyngby | collected 2014 | reverse complement strand
CATTGGAGGTAGTTGTCAGCCACAAACAGTAAGGGGGGTCTATTATGATTGGGAAAATCCTGGTGGCCTATGATGATGGCAACCAAGCCCGCAAAGCATTGGATGCAGCGATGGATATAGCCCGCAGTATGGGTGCCACGATCCACCTGGTAGCGGCATACGCTCTGCCCATCGTATATCAGAGCACCGTGTCACTGGAAGGAATCTACCCCGACAATACCGCCATCATGAAGTATCTGCAGGAAAACAGCCAAGCTCACCTGGCCGCCATTCTAGAAGAGGCCGCCACCCGGGTGAAAGCTGAAAACATCCCGGTACACACCGAAATCCTGGAGGGGAGTCCGGGGCGGGTCATCGTGCAGTATGTCGAAGAACAGGGTATCGATCTGGTCGCGGTGGGTTCTCATAACCGCACCGCCGTAAACCGGTTCTTTATGGGCAGTGTCTCCAATTATATCCTCCAGCATGTGAAATGCCTGGTATTGATAGCCAAGGATGCATGATTGGCCTAGGAGGTCCGGACCAAGGTGAACCGGGCCAGATCGCGCAGGAATTCGGCTTCCCGTCCGAAGCGGCTTAGGTGGTCCAGGCAATCAACTATGCTCTGACGTGCTTTCTCGCTAGCCCCGGCCAGGCCATAAATACTAATATAGGTGGTCCGGGCGTTTTTATCATCGCTGCCGACCGGTTTGCCCAGCACCGCCTGGTCGCCTTTTACATCGAGAATATCGTCGGTAATCTGAAATGCCAATCCGAAACTATAGGCAAAGGAAGTCAGGGCTTCCAAGTCCCGACCCTCCATTTTGCCCAGTATAGCACCGGTTCTAAGGGCTGCCTTGAAGAGTTCGCCGGTCTTAAGCCGGTGCAGCTCACTCAACGCCTCAGGCCCCAGATTGGCCTCGCCCGACAGGTCCAAAACCTGTCCGCCGATCATACCACGGCTACCGGCGGCATAGGCTACTTCGCTTATCACTTTAATCACATCTTTCAATTCGATACCCTCAGTTTCGGCATTGGCTGCCAGCAGCCCGAAGGCCGCAGTCAAAAGAGCATCACCGGTCAGAATCGCATTGGCTTCGCCGAAAACCTTGTGACAGGTAGGCTTGCCACGGCGAAAGTCGTCATCATCCATAGCGGGAAGATCATCATGAACCAGGGAATAACAATGGATAAACTCCAGAGCACAAGCCGATGGGATGACTTGGTCCGGCTGGCTCCCGGCAATGCGGGCAGCCTCCAAGACCAATATCGGCCTCAGCCGCTTGCCGCCATTCATCACTGCATAGCGCATTGCCTCATGGATCCGGACCGGTCGGGACATCTCCGCGCCCAGGTATTGCTCCAGGTGCTGCTCAATATATTGTTTGCGGGTGCTCAGTTCTTGTGCAAAAAGTTCCCTATCCAAATTCATGTCCATCATCTCCATATGTTTAAGTTTCCATGTCCTCTAATTCGTATTCCCCATTCAACTTGCGCAAGAGGCGCTGTACTTGACCGTCCGTCTTTTCCAGTTCCTGCTGGCAATATAGCGAGAGCCTGACCCCTTCTTCAAAAGCGGCCAGGCTGGATTCCAGGTTCAGGTGACCGGATTCCAGCTGTTCCACGATCTCTTCCAATCTTGTCATTGCACTTTCAAAATTCAGCCCTTCCATCTTTCAACCTTCTCCTTGCCTTGAATTACAACCTTTACCCGGCCATCGATCAGTTCTATGTTCAATCGGTCCCCTTCAGAGACCTCGTCAATACGCCTCACCACTGTTCCTTCCATGGTCGCTATGGCGTAACCCCGGGTCAAGACCTTTAAGGGGCTCATATTCTCCAATCCCTGTGCGGTCAGGGTAAAGCGGTAGCGATCGTCTTTTGTCTTTTCCAGCATGGCTGCGCCCAATCGCTGTTGGCATAAGATCAACCGATCCGCTTGCCTCTTAGCCACTCCCTGCGGCTGGGTCCACACCTTCTTCATCAGGCAGCGATCAAGCCTCTCCAAACGGTTGGCCAGCAGTTTCTGAATACAGCGGTTCATGCGAAGAGTGAGTTCGTCCCGGTGCTTCAGGACTGCCGTGTAGTCCGGCACCGCAAATTGGGCTGCCTGGGTGGGGGTGGCAGCTCGTAAATCAGCCACCAGGTCGCAGAAGGTAACATCTACCTCATGCCCTACCCCAGATATCACTGGTATTTTTGATGCGTATACAGCCTGGACCACTTCTTCGCTGTTGAAGGCCATCAGGTCCTCCAAGGAACCTCCGCCGCGGGCAATTATGATCACCTCGGCCAAGCCCTGTTCATTGAGCATCCTTACTCCCGTCGCCAATTCCCTGGGGGCTTCACTGCCCTGGACCGAACTGTGGGCCAGAATTACCCGTGCTCCGGGCTGGCGCTGTCGGACCACTCTCAGAATATCCTGTAAAGCCGCCCCGTCTTGAGAGGTTACTACTCCTATCCGGTTTACAATTCGGGGAATCTCCCTCTTGCGGTTTGTATCAAAATATCCTTGGCCGGCCAACCGGGCTTTCAGCTTCTCCAGGTAGAGGAAAAGACTACCCGTACCGTAGGGAATCATCTCCTCCACGTAAACCTGGTATTTACCCTGGCGGGCATATACCGATACATATCCGCGCAACAACACCTCCATTCCGTCTTCGGGCTGGAAATTGACGGTATGCATGCGGCTTTTAAACATAACACAATTTATAGTCGCATCCTTGTCTTTAAGAGAGAAATAGCTATGCCCCGACTGCTTGTAAAAACGATAGCCGGATAGTTCCCCTTTAAGCCAGAATTCCTGCAGAAGCTCATCCTGGTCCAGCAGACTGGAGATATAGGCATTCAACACGCTCACCGTAATGTATTCCTGCACGGTCATATGCCTTTCCGAGCCCGGCGGGCCGCCCGGCTAAGGTTTATCATCAATTGGGCCACCAACAATGGTCCCATTCCACCCGGGACCGGCAGCAGATAGCCGGGCACGGCGAACATCCTCTCGCAGTCGACGTTACCAAAGGTCCGGCCATTATACCAATAAAAGCCGGCATCGATCAAAAGTGTATCGGGGTTGACGTCCTCAGGGGCGACCAAGCCGGGTAAACCCTTCTCTATCACCGCTATATCTTTATCCTTCAGATATGAAGGATCATAGCCGGGGATTACAGTCAACCGGCACCCTTCCTTAATGAAAGTAACTGCCAGGGGTAATATGACATCATAAGAATCCCCTATCAGCAATACCCTCTTATCCTGCAAGGGACCGGCATATCGGCGACAGACCTCCAGACAGGCCAAAGCTCCGCAACTTACGAAGAGCGGTTCTCCCCCAATAAGATTACCCAAGTTGTACGGATTGAAGCCGTCAACATCTTTGGGCGGGACAATGGCGGCCAGGAATTCTCCCTGGAAAACCGCCAGGCCGGCCGGCAGGGGCAGTTGCAGCAAAATGCCATCCACCAAGTCATCCTGGTTCAGGGCTTCGATCTGGGCCAGCAGCTCTTCCCCTCCTGTTTCTTCGCCCAGGCTCACCAGCCGTACACTGCCGCCCACTGTATCAGCCGCTTTCTTCTTCAACCCTATATAGCGCTTATTATCAGGGTTTTCTCCTACGTCTATAACCGCCAGACAGGGCGCTAATCCCTCAGCGGCATTGGCCTCCCGCAAGGTCAGCAGAATCTCGTCGGCCAGGCTCTTACCATTTATCACATGCATGTGTATCATCTCCATAAAAAATTAGCGTGGTTAGTGCCAATATCCCCAACCTTGAAAAAGCAAAAAAGGCCGGTGCGGCCTTTTCCCTCATACAACCCCGACAGCCTCACGGCCTCAGGTCTTTGACGCGATCCAAAATAGCATTGATAAAACCCACTGAGGCCACCTCCCCGTATCGCTTGGAGATCTCCAGAGCCTCATCGATGGCCACCACCGACCGGGACCCGGGATGGTACATTATCTCATAAGCAGCCAAACGAAGCAAATTACGATCCACTGAGGGCATCCGTTTTACCGACCATTCTTTGGATAACCCCGCCAGAATCTCATCTATATCAGGCAGCATGGCAACCGCACCCTCAATTAGAGACCAGGCAAATTCCTGGTCCTTGGCCGCCATGGGAGTCTCTCCCAGCAGATATTCATAAGCCTGACGGGGGTCAGCCTGAACCTGGTCGACCTGGAAAAGGACCTTAAATGCCAGTTCCCGGGCTTTTCGTCTGCTCAACCAATTCTTCCTTTCACGATCACCGGTACCTATTTTTTAAACAGGCCTTTGATCCATAATTCCAAGTCTACCTGCTGATCGATTTTTTTGCCCACCTGATAGCCGACCAATATGCACAGGGCTATGAAAAGCGTCCGCCAGAAGCCGAAGCTTATAAACAATACGCTGGCTAGCAGTCCTAGAGCAACACCTATAGCTTTGCCCCGATGCTCAGTCATTACATAGCTGAAATATTCTTCGAACATGATAAATTCTCCTTATTTGCCAGCGGCAACGAAGTCATCTATCATCACCTTTATCTCCGCCACCTGCAGTCCTCCCACCTTCTCCAGGTTCTCCCGAACTACAGCTTGAAGCGACTGTGCCAACTCCGGCACATTGTGCTCGGGGTTAATCATAGTGTGCAGTTTTACCTTTACCCCGTTAGGGGAATGGGCCACCTCGGGTCTAAGCTCTCTGACCCCCTCAACCTGGCGAACAGCCTTCATAATGATAGCCTTGACCGCAGCGATACTCATGGTTACCTCGCCTTCAATACCCTTGTCCACCATAACGGCATCGGCGTGGGGTGATGGTTTTAGAGACCAAATCAACATCAATAAAGCCAGAAATCCCACCAAAATTCCCACTACCCCCGCAATCATACGGTTTTGGGTGGAGCCCAGAATGGAATTCACATATACCTGGGGATCCAACCAGCCCAGGGTGGCGGCTACGGTAAGTCCAGCCAGGCCCAGAAAAATCAAGTTATATACAAATAAGACCAACCTACCGATGGATGTCATGTCCGCACCTCCTCATCAGCTACAATAGAGATAACCCCCCGTTTTGGCAAGGGGATTATCTCTATGTAATGCCCAGCGTTTATTCTGCCTCAGCCTCAAGGGATGCTTCTTCAATAGATTTCTTGGTGGCGACAGACACCACATGTACGTTAACCGCTGTCACCGTCAAGCCGGTCATGGTTTCAACCGCTTGTTTTACCTCCCTTTGAACACTTTCGGCTACCTTGGGAATAGCATACCCAAACTCGATAATAATAAATATATCGATACTGGTTTGATCCCCGGTGGATTCCACCTTGATGCCCTTACTCAGATTCTTCCGGCCTAATCTTTCCACCAGGTCAGTACCCCAACCGCCGCTCATATTCGCTACACCTTCCACCTCGATGGCAGCCAGCCCGGCCACTGTGGACACCACCTCGTCGGCAATACGGATAACGCCTAAGTCGTTGGGGATTTCTGGTTTGATATTGTCCATTGGTTCACACCTCCAGTTTTTTATACTCATATTCTAACAGACCCTGGCAATTATTATCAACGTTTGAGCATCCCCCTATTCGTCGGTTAGATATTGTTCATACGCCGGGATATAAAGTTGGTGTATACCTCACCCCTTCTAAAGAATGCGTTATCAAGGACCTGCAGATGAAAAGGTATGGTGGTAGCCACATCCGTGACTGTGAACTCCTGCAGTGCCCGCCTCATCCTGGCAATGGCCTCCTCCCGGTCCCGCCCCCAAGCTATGACTTTGGCTATCATGGAGTCATAAAAAGGAGGGATATTATAGCCGGTATAGACGCAGGAATCGATTCTGATTCCTGGTCCGCCGGGCGGCAGGTAATGGGACACCAGCCCTGGCGATGGCTGGAAATCATTACTGGGATCTTCGGCGTTTATCCGACATTCGATGGCCCAGCCTTTGATCATGACATCTTCCGGACCGTAGCCCAGTCTCTCACCAGCCGCAATCTTAATCTGTTCCTTGACTATATCGATCCCGGTTACCATTTCTGTTACCGGGTGTTCGACCTGAACCCGGGTATTCATCTCTATGAAGTAAAAGTTTTTATTCTTGTCCACCAGAAACTCTACCGTACCCGCACTGGTATAATTGGAAGCCTGAGCGACCTTTATCGCCGCTTCCCCCAGCCGGTCCCGCAGCTCTTCATCCACAAACGAGGACGGTGATTCTTCCAGCATTTTTTGGTGGCGCCGCTGTAAGGAGCAGTCTCTCTCACCCAAGTGGATTATATTGCCATACTCATCGCCCAGCAGTTGGATCTCTATATGCCGGGGTTCTTCTATATACTTTTCTATGTAGACCTCATCATTCCCAAAAGCCGCACCTGCCTCCAGGCGAGCCATGCCAAGGGCTTCTTTGAGCGCTGATTTGTTGTGGGCCAGACGCATACCGCGGCCTCCGCCCCCAGCCGAGGCTTTGATTATAATCGGGTAACCGATCGATTCAGCCAAATTGATGGTGTCTTCCAGGCTTCCTGCCGCTCCTTCGCTGCCCGGCACTACTGGTATCCCCACCTTCTGGGCTATCTCTTTTCCTTTTACCTTGTCGCCCAACAACCCAATTATGGGTGCCGGGGGACCTATGAATTTCAGGTTATTGGCCCGGCATAACTCGGCAAAACGAGCATTTTCGGCCAGGAAACCGTATCCCGGATGAATTGCCTGACATCCGCTGTTTAGGGCGGCGGAAATGGTATTGGCTGCATGCAGATAGCTCTGACTGGCCGGGGCCCCGCCTATGCAGACTGCTGCATCGGCCATTCTGACATGCAGGCTGTCCCGGTCCGCCTCAGAATATACCGCTACCGCCTCGATGTCCATCTCCTGGCAGGCCCTTATCACCCGCAGGGCTATTTCCCCGCGATTGGCTATTAATACCCTGGTAAACAAATTAACACCCCTAGCTCCGTTTGATCCAGAATAATACCTGGTTGTATTCCACCGGCTGACCATTCTCCACTGCTACCTCAACCATGGTTCCATCATAATCCGACTTGATGTCATTCATCAGTTTCATTGCTTCCACTATGCACAAGGTCTGACCCTTGTTCACGATGTCGCCCACCTTGACAAACGGTTCACTATCCGGAGATGGAGCTTGGTAGTAAGTCCCCACCATGGGCGAACTGATGCTGACCAGCTCCTGAGCCGGCGTCACTTCCCTGGATGGCAGCAGGACTGGCATTTTGTCTTCTGCCTTCGGCTCTGGAATTGGGATGGCTTCAGGCCGGCTTAAGCCCTTGCGAAGGGTTAATTTAAAATCCTCTGTCTCGACCTTCAGCTCAGTTAGACTAGTCTTATCAAGCAGCATAACGAGTTCCCGTATCTCTTCCAAATTCATTTCTTCACTCCTCTGATATAAGCGTTGCTTCGGCTGACGGGAATATTGTAGTCCCATCGGGAAGATTAGCGCCCAGCTGGCAAATAGTCTTTATGTCAGCAAAGAACGCTTTACCACCGTCCCTGTGGGCGAAAACTCCTGGTTATAGCCCTCAACCGTTGTTGCCGGACCTGCCCAAGCCCCGGTCGGTCCGAATTTACAATGCTTCTTTATTATAGTGATTAAACCCATTTATTTCAATTGGTTAACCGGCAGTTGCCATGACCCTAATTACCAGTTCCAATCTGCAGGACGCTAACGCTTTTTTCGGTATGCCCGGTAGCCATGCTGACCGATTTTTTGATCCTGTCCTGCCCGCCGGTATCGGCCGCACTGCCCGAGATCATCACCATGGTGGCAGACGGGTTCATTATAACTGCGCAATCAACAAAACCTTGAGCTTTGACCAGGGCTTCGGCCTGCAGTTCTTTTTCCTCCCGGTCCGCGATCGCCACCAATCTGGCAAAAGCCTCTTCCCGGGCCCGAGCCGTGCTGGTCGCGTCAGTAGCGATCTCCCGCAGCAAGGTTGTTTCTCTGCTGCGCACCCGGTCCCTCTCCAAACGGTACTCAGAGAGAAATCCTCCCCGGTCTTCCTCGTTTGCATTGACCACCCAGCTTTCTTCCCCCATAGTATCCGCAACTGGCACATCGCCAGTCGAAGCCGGCGGGGTGCGGATCTCCAAATATCCACTGATTAGCTTTAACCCGATCAGGAGCATGATAGCGATTGCGGCCAGAGTCAGGACTATCGTGGCTTTTTCCCTGTTGATCATCATTGCCCCGCTGCTCCTTTCCGGGTTTCAACCCTGACCTGATGGGGAGACACGTTTAAGAGAACCGTGGTGGCATCGGTCAACCTCTCCTTGATCAGATAATCAGCAGCCCCCTCCGCCACTACCAGCACCCCCACCACCTCGGGAGCGCGGTCCTCCACCAGAAGGGCATCGCCCCCCGAAATGGCCAGGTCACTGCTCTGGTTTTCTTCCGTAACCTCCCTGTCTCCGCCCATGCTGTCCGCCTCCTGGGTCACCCGGCGCTCGGTCTTGGTGTTGCAGGCATAACTCCTCATCCCATCCGAACTCAAGGTGATGCTGACCTGGACCGCGCCAGCCCCCTCGACTTGTGATAACACCCGCTCCAAATCATCTACCAGTGCGGTCCGGGCCTGGTAGATCCCGCCGGTCTGGCTGACCGGGAGGGGGGATTCCGGCAGTGACTGGTTGTCGGCAGGGGGCCATAAGAGGGCCAGCAAGCCAAGGCATACCGCCGCCACCAGTAGGTATAAACCGTATTTACCCCCCGTCGGGCCTCCGGCATCGACGCCCCATTTCCTGCCCCATTTTTCCAACATAGCTTCAGCTCCCTTCAAATACGATCTCAATATCCTCGGCTTCCAAGCCATAAAGATTGGTAATGATTTTGGTCATCTTGCCGGTAATCTCGATCCGGTCACGGTCGGTTTCGGCTTCGGCTCCTGCCCAAACCTCAACCGGCTTTACATTGCCGTTATCCTCGGACCTGGATGAACGTACGATCAAACCCAATTTGCGGGGATTGCCGTTCTGATCCAGAGTCAGATCGGCTTGGACATCGTCAACCCCTGGAACCAGGATAGCCACTGCGGTCAACTGTTCCTCCAGCTTTTTCCGGAGCAAAGAACTGCTCTGATCCTTTATCAGTCCCTGAATGTTGTTGCCGGTGCTGTCAATATAGCTGGAGTCATACCCTTGGGTGCTGTCATCCCAGGCTGACACCCGAAAACTGTAACCATCGGACAAATAATTGAGGGTGGGAACCAGGATAGCGATGAGTACAAACATGCCCACCGCCAGACGCACGAAAGGGCGGGTGTTGCCTTCGGGCAGCATCATTTCCAGAATGGAAGCTATGATGATGATCACCAATAGATTCCTAACTATCTCCCCCAATATCTCCATATCAATCCCTCCTTCATCGCAGCATGGAGAATCCTGTGGACATTCCTACCAGGATGGCGATCATGATAAAAAACATCACCGCTACCGCCGCCGTAGCCGCCATCAGCAGAAATAGGTGAGCGCTCATAACCTCTAGGATGGCTGCGGTTTTAACATCTCCCAGCGGTTCGACCACTGCCGCCACCAGTTTATAAATCAAACCGAGAGCCGCAATCTTGAGCACCGGGAAGATGATTATTGCCAGGATGACGAGCGCCGCAAAAATACCCAGAGCATCCTTGATCATCATCACGTAGCCGGCAGCCACTTCCACCGTATCTCCCACCATCTTGCCGACGATAGGTATGGCGTTGTCGGTAACGAAACGGGTGGTGCGCAGAGCGACTTTATCCAGAACCGAAGCATATAGCGAGCGCAGGGTCAGTACCCCGACAAAAACCGTCATGAGAAATCCCAAGGTTATTTGAGCCAGTTGGGAACAGAAGCGGGCTAGTCTTTCCACCCGGATGGTTTCGGAAAGATGGTTGGCTAGGCTTAACAGTGCCGACATGATTATCAATGGGAACACAATATTCTTTACGGCATTGCCAAACAAGGTGGCTACTGTCATTAGCAGGGGAAACAGGATGGCTGAGGTGTTCAGATTGCCAAGCCCGATTACCAGGGCCATCATCGGCGGCAGAATTCCCATCATGAAATCGGTCATGTTGCTGATAGTCCGCTGACCTATACCCAGGGCTACCTTGAAACTACCAAGGGCCAGAGCACACATAGCCAAGAAACAAACCAGATAGGATAACCGTCCTATTCCAGAAGCAAATGATGTCTGCAGATTGATCAGCAAGGCTGCGAGGACTGCTAGGATGATAAGTTTGGACAACAGGTTGGAATTTGCCAAAATCTCTTTAAAAAGAAATTTTATGATGGTCTCGGTGACCAGCCCAAAATCAAACTTCCAATCCCCCTTGGCAAAGTCGGCCAGCCATTCCCGCACGCTTTTTCCGGTCAGGAACGGATCTGGTTCACCTTCCATATAGTCCTTGAAAGCCTCCAGTTCCTCCAAATCAAGGCTGTCCACGGTATCCTGGACAGAAAAGGTCGGAGCGACCGGTTCCGAGGCAGCCATCACCGGGCCCGGATGGGGTAATAACAGGAAAGCCGCCAGTATAATTAAGCTGATTGTTTTTACCACGTGCCATCACCTGCTAATCTGTTATTATCCGGGCATCAGTTCCAGGAGCGATTCCAATATGGCTACCAGGATGGGCAAAGCCAGCACGGCAATGATTATTTTGGCGGCGAATTCGATCTTTTTGGCTACCGCCTGTTCACCCGCATCCTGGCAGATGACGGCGGCAAACTCGCCCAGATAGGCTACTCCCATAATTTTAAGCAGGGTGCCGAGGAAGAAGTTGTTGATACCGGCCCTTTGCGTCATTTCCTTCATGATGTCAATTATGGCTGACAGTTTATCCATCATTGCGATGAATATGATCACCCCGAATGCCAGACTGAGCAAGACAGCCATAACGGGTCTTTCCTGTCGCAAAATCATCAGAAATACGGTTGTGACCAAAGCCAGTCCAATCACTTGAGCTATATCCATGTCAATTGTACCCTTCCGAGATCCCGGTTACAGGGCGAATACAGAACGCACCGTGGTGAAGAGCTGGTTCATCAATTGCACGACCATGATGAGTACCACTACCACTCCAGCCAGAGTCAGCATTTCCGCCTGCTCTTGCTTCTGGGCCTGTTTCAGAACAATACACAAGACTGATATCAAAATACCGATACCGGCTATGCGGAAGAGAATGTCGATGTTCATGGTTTATACCTCCTAATTCAATTTTCCCGACCAGTCCCCTCATCCCCCAAATCCCGCTGTCCGCTGCAGAAGAGATTCAGAGCAGCAACAGGACCACTGTGGCACCAAAAGCAAAGCCTCCATAAATTCTTAATTTGCGTCCGCTATCCTCTTCCAGCCGGGCTTGGCCTTCCTGCACCTTTAACTGCTGCTGCACCATGGCCAGCAGTTTTACCTGTTCCTCTACTCCGGACATACCTAATTGGGGAGACACTATCTGCAGCAATTCCAGGTCCTGACTATTGAGGTCGGCCCGGCGGCTAAGAGAATCCAAGTTGTGCTGCCAAGCCTCATCTATGGTGATACCGTCCCGGGTCTGTAAATCCTGGCTGATGCCAGCGAACAGGCTGCGGGCCGGTTCGGCGGAGCTATCGGCCGCTCGGCTCAGAGCGGTTGGCAAGGGAGTGCGGAGATAGCTTATCTCGTTTTCCAGGCAGGCCAGTGCCAACCGCATACTGAGAAGCTGCTCCACCCTTTTATGGAGCCGGCTGGCGCTCATCAGTCCATAGCAGCCGCATCCACCTATGATCAACAAGACTCCCAGCATTTTTGCCCCCAGCATCAAAGATCCCCCCTCTTTATGCTCTCTATCGTCCCCGGCCCCCGGCGCCGGGATAAAACCACTATGTTCATAAAGGCATTGGACTCCAGCAACTCCCTGATCTGGGGACGTTTCCTCAATTCGTCAAGGTCACGTCCGTGCACACTGGTGACAACACTTACCCCAGCATTGACACAATCGCGGATGGCGTCAACATCCTCGCGCCGTCCGATTTCGTCGGTGATGATGACCTGGGGGCCTAGTGAGCGTATGGCCATTATCATCCCCGCGGCTTTGGTACAACTGTCAAGGACATCGGTGCGGGGCCCGACATCCATCTGAGCCTGGCCCTTATAAGAACCAGCTAACTCAGAACGCTCATCCACAATCACCACATTACAACCTCGGCGGCGATCCCAACCCTCGGACACTATCCGGGCCAACTCTCTTAAAATGGTTGTCTTACCACTGCGGGGCGGCGAGATCAAAAGGGTATTGGCGGGGGGCCATTCTCGGGCTGCCATGAAGCGAACGATCCCGTCCGCACAACCCCGCACCTGACGGGCGACCCTAAAGGCCACTCCCGAGAAATGCTTCATCGTCCTGGTTTGGTTGCCGGTCAGTCCCGCCTGCCCGGCCAATCCCCCCCGGTGCCCCCCGGGGATAGTGATGAAGCCCCGGCCGATGTCT
>LSQX01251349.1_pt1 | contig 12425 bp, 12 predicted proteins | sample 654561 | NCBI WGS metagenome assembly LSQX01 (sample SAMN04489861, study PRJNA283612) | anaerobic digester metagenome | isolation source: 4 biogas reactors fed with cattle manure at either 37C or 55C with and... | place: Denmark: Kongens Lyngby | collected 2014 | reverse complement strand
GAGCAGAGACAGGGCTTCTCGCCGCTATGAGAGCCGATAGCCGGGCTTATGAACTCACGAGTGAACAAATGGATAAATTAGCCTCACTTGCCATTAAGAAAGGTGGTAAGGGCGTTGAGCCAGTTCTTGATAGGGAGTTTGTTGGGAAAGATGCTAGTGTTATAGCAGGAAAGATTGGTCTTAGTATTCCCTCTTCAGTTAGACTTCTATGGGGTCTTGTAGATGAGAACCACCCCTACATGTGGACAGAACAGCTTATGCCTGTTCTTCCTTTTGCAGTAACGGGAAGTGTTGAGCGTAGTATTGAACTCGCCTATGAAATGGAGGGACACAACGGACATACAGCCATAATGCACTCTTCGAATGTCGAGAATCTTACTGCCATGGCCCGGAAACTCTCCTGCTCTATATTTGTCAAAAACGGACCCTCCTATATGGGCTTGGGCATGGGAGAGGGCTATGCTGCTCTTTCAATCGCTACACCTACGGGAGATGGTCTAGTTAAAGCAAGGAATTTCACCCGTCCACTCAGATGCACGCTTGTGGATAATTTCCGTATAGTATGAGCGCAAGCAAAGATACTACAGTAGAGAGAGTCCTTGAGGCAGGAATAGTCGGCGCCGGAGGCGGCGGATTTCCCTCTCATGTGAAAATAAAGGGTGCGGCTGACACAGTAATTGCCAATGGTGCCGAATGTGAACCCCTACTTTCTACCGACCTCTATATTATGGAAAACTTTGCAGCTGAGATAGTCGAGGGGTTGAGGCTGGTTATGCTTACCACAGGGGCCTCAAAAGGCTATATTGCTCTGAAAAAAAAGTACACCACTGCAGTAGAAAACATTAATTTAGAGATAGGAAAAACCTCTGATATATGTCTTTCCCTGATGGAAAATTATTATCCTGCCGGAGATGAGCTTGAAATTGTGGCTGATACTTTGGGAAGAATTATTCCTGAAGGGGGAATTCCTCTTGATGTGGGCGTGGTTGTTATAAATGTAAATACCTTGCTCAATATTGCCCGGGCTGTGAAGAGCTCACAGGCGGTTACTAAAAGATGGGTGACTGTCTTAGGGGAGGTTGAAGAACCCTATATAGCGGAAGTACCTTTAGGAATTTCTGCCGGTGAACTGATAGATGCAGCAAAACCCCGCATCTCTTCATATGCTATTCTGGCTGGTGGGCCAATGATGGGGAGTATTGTTGGGAAAGACTATAGGATAAGCAAGCTTTGCGGAGGAATAATAGTTCTTCCAGAAGACCATGCTGTGATAATAAAGCATGGAAGCAGTCGTGCTTCTAAAAAAAGAAGAGCCAAATCAACCTGTGACCAGTGCTTTGACTGTACAATTGTCTGCCCAAGATTTTTACTGGGTCACGATCTCGAACCCCACAGGGTAATGCGTAGCCTATTTGTCGCTCCTGAACATCCAAAGGAGCATTTGACCAACTCATTTCTATGTTCTGAGTGCGGACTTTGCAATATGTTCGCTTGTCCCTTGGATCTTTCACCGAGAGATATGTTCAGAGAAATAAAAGAAGCATTTTTTAGGGAAGGTGTAAAAAACCCTCATACTAATACTAATCTTGAAATGCATCCTGAGAGAGATTTCAGGAGGGTAAACGCCGACAGGCTGGTTCTGCGGCTTGATTTAAAAAAATATGACATAAGACCCGAAGTAAAAACTCTGTCGGGCCCCCAGGAGGTATCTATACCGCTCTGTCAGCATATAGGTGCGCCGGCGGTTCCTCTGGTGAAAAAAGGGGATAAGGTTAAAGAAGGAACTCTCATAGCGGATATCCCGGCAGATAGCCTGGGTGCCCGTGTTCATGCCAGCATCAGTGGTATTGTTTCTGATATTGATGCTAATGGCGGAGAGATAAAAATAAAAGCTTAAGGAGATTTTCAGGATGGCAAACGCAATAGGATTGATAGAACTCTGCAGCGTGGCAAAAGGCTTCGAAGTCTCGGACGCGCTCTTGAAAGCTGCAGGAAGCGACTTAATCGAAGCTCATTCGGTCTGCCCGGGAAAGTTTATAGTTCTTATAGCTGGCGAGACTGCTGATGTAGAGAGCTCCTTGAATGATGGGCTTTCAATTGCGGAAGACGCCCTTGTAGATAAACTTTTTATTCCCAATATTCATCCGCAACTTCTGCCGGCCATCAGGGGAACCTCAGCGCCGGGAGATTTAGATGCCCTAGGAATAATAGAGACCTTCTCGGCATCTTCTGCGATTATAGCAGCTGATCAGGCAGCAAAAAAGGCAGATATCAGGCTTATAGATGTTCGTCTGGCCAATGCGCTTGGGGGCAAGGGTTATCTGACGCTTACAGGGAGCATCGGTTCGGTAAGGAGTGCTGTTAATGCAGGGTGTATGGCCTTGAAAGAAGAGGGTATCTTGATAAGGCGGGTTATCATACCTCAGCCGCACCCGGATTTAAGAAAGAGTGTAATGTAATGCAAATACTTGTGGGATCTGATCATGGTGGTTTTGCCCTTAAGGAAGAAATGAAAAGTTTTCTCCAAAAGAAGGGATATGAAGTAGTGGATTTTGGCACTTATAGCGAAGAGGCCTGCGATTATCCGGTATATGCGACCCTAGTTGCTGAGTCAATTGCTAAAGGGGAGTATAAGAAGGGAATACTTTTTGATGGTACTGGTGGAGGGGTCTGCCTAACTGCAAATAAAGTTAAAGGAATTCGGGCGGTTACTGCTTATAACAGATTAACCGGTGCCTATGCTTCCGAGCACGATGACTGTAATGTACTCTGCCTGGGAGGGAAGATGATAGGACCACTGGCTGCTCAGGATATCATCGAAGCCTGGCTAAATACCCCTTTCGGCGGTGGCCGGCATGAAAGACGACTGGATAAGGTTAAGGGCGTAGAGAAAAGGTACTTTAACTGAAGATTGCCGTCGGATCTGACCATAGAGGATATCCGCTTAAAGAGGAACTTAAGCGGTTTCTGAAAGATTCCAACTATGAGGTTATTGATCAAGGCACTTTCTCAGAAGAATCAGCTGATTATCCGATTTATGCTGCAAAGGTTGCCCGTCTTGTTTCGAAGGGAGAAGCGGACAAGGGTGTTCTATGTTGCGGAAGCGGAATAGGAGTTTCTATTGCTGCCAATAAAATTAAAGGAGTCCGTGCGGCTCTGGTAAGGACTGCCGAAGATGCTGAGATTACGGTTAAACATAACAACTCCAATGTAATCTGTTTGGGTCGGGACAGAACTTCGCCAGAGGAGGCGATTAAGATTCTTAAAGCTTTTTTAGATGCAGAATTTGAGGGTGGGCGTCATGCCCGCAGGGTAGAGCAGATAAGTAAACTCGAGGAGGAAAAGTGAGGGCAGGGAAAGTTATAGGTAGGGTCGTCTGCACGGCAAAATATCCGACTCTTGAGGGAAAGAAAATGCTCATGCTTTTGCCCTTGTCCTGGCGAGAGGTGGAGGATGCAATTAATAATGGTGCTGCTCTTCCCGCTGCTAAGAAAAAATCAATACTTGCATTAGATGCCGTTGGAGCTGGTGCGGGAGAATATGTTTTTTATGTTTCTTCAAAAGAGGCCTGTATGGCTTTTGAAGATGAGCCAGTATGTCATAATGCGATAGTTGGTATAATAGATGGAGTTTTCATAGAATAAAATGTTTACAGCAAGAGTAATAGGCAGTGTCTGGGCGACCAGAAAGCATAAATCCCTTGATGGCCTCAAAATGATGTTGATAGAGCCGATTGATGGAAGGACCGGCAAGGCCAGTGGAGAGGTTCAGATGGCTGTTGATTTTAATGTGGGAAGTGGTCCAGGGGATACCGTTCTTATTATTGATGAGGGTAGCTCCTGCCGGCAGATTTTAGGGCATGATAAGGGGCCCACAAGAACAATTATTGCTGGGGTTGTGGATAAGGTTCACTCCGAGGATGGCGAGAAGAAATATCATTAATAAAATAAGAGAATTAATAGGAGGATAGTCAGTTGCAGGAAAGTTTTATACAGCAGGTAACAAGAGAAACCATGCAGCGCATAAGAAGCGAGGCTGGTGGCAAAAGAGAAATACTACTTATTTTTACGGGAGGCGACCGAGCAGTGGATGAATCGCTTGCTCAGGTGAAATCCCTGGCTAACGGAGGATTAAAGTTTGTGGCCTACCTCTCACCAGCGGCTGAGAGAATTATCGGGCGTGATAAGGTGCTGAATGCGGGTGTATCTAGTATTCTTGCTGATTCCGAAGTATGGGATAAGGGGATTCTTGATAGGGTTGAGGGGGTAGTAATTCCAGTTCTTACTATGAATACGCTCTCTAAGACAGCCAATATGATTGCAGACAATCCCGCAACTAATATTATACTGCTGGCAGCCCGTTTTCAGAAGAGAATTATAGCGGCCTCCGATTCGATTATACCTGCAGGAGGCCCCGAGCTTTCGGCAACCTCTTCTGTAATGAGAAAAATAAATGAGATGATCAATAGCCTGAGAAATATGGGAATCAGGGTAGTGAGCGCTAAAAATCTTGCCAGGGAAGTTGCGGAAGCTCTGAATGTAAAAACAGGGGCTTTGTCTCCTTTAGCTAATGCGGGTTATTCTAGTATATGTGATGTGAGTATAGAAGACTGTATTGAGTGTGGTCTCTGTGTGGAGAACAGACCTGAAGATGTTAGAGGAATTATCGCAGCTGGAGCCACTAGGGTTTCTTCTAAGCCTCTGAGTAAGCCTGTGGGGGATTTAGCCAGATACATCGATCATACCCTGCTAAAGGCTGAGGCAACTCAGGAGCAGATAGGGGAACTCTGTGAAGATGCCAAGCGTTATAAGTTTGCTACTGTCTGCGTTAACCCAGCTAATGTTAAGCTTGCCAGTCAGCTTCTTTCCGGTAGTGGTGTTGGAGTTACTACAGTGATAGGTTTTCCCTTAGGAGCCACTACCCCTACAGTTAAGGCCTTGGAGGCGAGAGACGCCATAGCAAATGGGGCTGATGAGATAGATATGGTTATCAACGTAGGGGCTCTTAAATCAGGTAACCTTCGCCTTGTCGAAGATGATATAAGGGCGGTGCGTGAAGCAACCAGAGGGAAAGTACTCAAGGTAATACTTGAGACCGGCGCCCTGAGCAAGGAGCAAATTGTTACAGGATCCCAGCTTTCAAAAATAGCCGGCGCAGACTTTGTCAAAACCTCCACCGGCTTCGGTCCTGGAGGAGCGACAGCTGAGGATGTGGCACTTATGAGAAAGACAGTAGGACCTCAGATGGGGGTTAAGGCTTCCGGCGGTATCCGTACCACTCAGGATGTGAATGATATGATTGGTGCAGGTGCCACAAGGATAGGTGCATCTGCCTCAGTCGCCATTGTGTCTGGCGGCGGAGATACTGGTGACGGTTATTAAAGTTTAAAATTAAAGAGTATTTTAGGAGGAAATAAAAAATGTCAAATTCAAAATTAGCTCTCGGAATGATCGAGACAAAAGGCCTGGTAGGAATGATAGAAGCTTCTGACGCTATGGTTAAGGCGGCCAAGGTGGAGCTTGTTGGTTATGAAAAAATCGGTACCGGATATGTGACAAGCATGGTACGCGGTGAGGTAGGAGCGGTAAGGGCAGCCGTTGAGGCTGGAGCTGCAGCTGCTCAGAAAGTAGGGGAGCTCGTATCTGTCCATGTAATTCCCAGACCTCACTCTGATTTAGAAAAAATTCTACCTAACGGCTAAACTGAGTAGACTATAAAGCATATCGGAATACTATGAGGCCGGAGGATTATGTCAGCGACCTTATTGTAGATTTGATAGGTGGACGGTCTCGCGCAGTCCGCGAGAACCTGCCTAGCTACAAGGTCGGAGATCTTGCTTCACGCCCCTATATTCTTGGGCGTAACCCTAACCGTACAGAGCGTAGGGTTATAACAGAGGCATATCTTCTCTCCAAAATCCGTTTGGGAGAAAAGAGAATATCTCTCGGATCTGACGTGATTATTACTCCGCTTGCCCGGCTTCTTATAGAAGAGGGTAGAATAAAAGTATATGAATAAAGAAGAATCATTTACTGAATATTTGAAGGATCTTTCTTCATCCCGGTCGACCCCTGGTGGGGGAAATGCAGCAGCCAGGGTCAATGCAATGGGGTGTGCTTTGATGTTGATGTCTCTTAGAATAGCAGTCTTAAAGAAAACCCCCGAAGATGATTCTGCTATTCTTCTTGAAAAAAATCTTCTTGAATTGCAGGAAAGGTCAATGGGTCTTGCTGAAGAAGATAGCAGTTCATTCAAGGGTGTTATGCGGGCCTGGAAGACTGGGGGCCAGCCGTTCGAGGAGGCTCTCAGGTGCTCGGCTGAGGTTTCGCAAAAAATAGCCGCTGCGGCGCGGGAGCTACTTCAAATGATAGAAGGCGAGGAGATATCAAAATATAAAAATATCATAACCGATGTGGGGCTTGCGCTTGCTTTAGCCCGGGCGGCTTACGAAGGCGGAATGATGAATACAAAAATCAATTCAGCCATGCTTAAAAATTCATCCCATAAAGAAAAACTTATATCCGAAACAGAAAAAGATGAGACGGAATTTAGGCTTACACACGGTAATCTTCTTGAAAAAATCAACCAGTATATTTAAGGCTTCGGCGGCTATTTATACTCCGTATTTTATGAGTGCAGATGTCAATAAACGCATATCGGCTTGAAGCTGCACCCAGCCCAAAAGATGCCGCGAGGTTTAAGCTTAGCCTCTCGGGCAGCGAATCTGAAATAAGAAAAATTGTAGACAAATTAAGTAACATCAGCAGTCGGCCTTTTCCGGCCTCGGAAAATAATTTTGACTGGAGCCTCTACCTCTACGACTTAAAGGATAATCTAAAAATTCGTCTGGAAAAAGAGCTCAGCCGTCTCGTTGGCTCAGAATCGGAGCCTCCTGATATGGAAAACCAACCCTCATTTGAAGCCCCACCGCCCGTTTTTCTTAACAGTCGATATACTTTTGAAAACTTTGTTATTGGAGCCAATACACGATTTACATATGCTGCCTGCAAAGCCGTAGCGGAAAAACCCGGAAAAAATTACAACCCTCTTTTTATATATGGTGGGGTAGGCCTGGGAAAAACCCACTTGATGCAGGCTATAGGAAATTATGTAAGGGAAAAATTTCCCGAGATGAAGATTGTTTCCATCACAACACAGGATTTCATAAATTCTGTAGTTGAAGCTATAGAAACAAATACCATAAAAGAGGTGAGCGATACTTATAAAAAAATTGACCTTCTTTTGATTGACGATATTCAGTTTTTGGAACAGTCGGATGCAACCCAGGAGGAGTTCTTTCATATTTTCAATGCCATGCACGAAATTGGCAAGCAGATCGTGATGACTTCTGACAAACCGCCCAAGAAGCTCAGTACGCTTGAGGAGAGGCTGAAATCTAGATTTGAATGGGGTCTGACAACAGATATTAAATCACCCAACCTTGATACGAGAAAAGCAATACTGAAAAGAAAATCCGAGCAGGCCGGTATTGAGCTTGACGAAAAAGTTACAAATTATATTGCTGAGAGACTTACTTCTAATATCAGGGAGCTTGAGGGGATTATAAACCGGATAAAGGCATTTCAGGAGCTTACAGAAGAACCTGCAAATTTGGAGCACGTGCGTGAAATCATCAAAAACATATTGTCTTACGGTGAAGATGAAGATTCAGAAGAGGGTGTGGTAGAGGAAATAGAGGAGACGACCCCAGCTCTAGCTCCACCACCGCCGCCCCCAGTTCATTCGGGCTATCCTCCTATTATGCCTCCGCCAAATTATTGCATAGCTTGTGCTGGGCCTCTTACATTTGTGCCACAATATCAGCGCTGGTACTGTCATGGGTGTGCTACATATTCTGAACCCTCTCCACATAGACCCGCCTATGCTCCTCCGCCCCAGTATCCTCCCTTACCTCAACCACCACCCCAGTATCCTCCTCTACCTCCGCCGCCGTCGGAAAATTTAGTTAGATGTCAAACCTGTTCTTCTGAGGCTAGATATATTCCTGAATATAAAAGATATTACTGTGACTCTTGTGGGGGCTATCTGCCCGAAAAAACAAAAATTCCTCCACCACCACCTGAACCTGAAAGGAAACCCCTATCGAAGAAAATAAAGAAAAAAATAGCTTCATTGGGTGCTCCCGAACAAGAAAAACCTGAAGAAGTCTCAGAGAAAATAGATTTTGAAAATAAACTCATAGGAGAGGAAAAAGAGGGGCTCCGTGAGATAAGGGTGGGCTATTTTATACCGGAAAAAGCTGATAATGTTCTTAATGAAATAATTGGTCAGCTGTCCCGCTTGGCTTCCCAGAAAAAATTTAGTTTTTATATACGGCCAATTTTTGTACACCGGTATAGACCAGATGCCACTCTTAATTTAGCCAAGTTTGCCCAGTTAGCTCGGGATAATTCTGTAGATCTTTCACTTATTATGGAGCCAGTGTCAGGGACCGATAGTTTGAGTAAAAAAATATCAAAGGCCATGGACTTTTCTGGAATACCCTACGAAGTAATTCCAAACACCTCTATCAGGGAGAGCGATGCGCTTAACCTGATGCTGGATATAGCAATATGCGCAAAGAAAAGAAACTGATAATTATTTTAGATTCATTGGCAGTTTTCCTGGCTTTATTATCTGCTTTTAGCTTTATATATTTAGAGAGTGCTCCCATTTCTCTTATTTTCTTTGCTAGTTTCATATATTTTGTCTCGCTCAGCCTAATGCAGAAACGTTCACTCATTAATGAAACATGGAAAAAAATAATGACTACAGCTTGTTTAAATATTAATTTTACATCAAGCGTCTTTGGAATTAAGAAGGCCATCGGAGCTATAGTCCAAGAGATATGTCATCTTCCCGGTATAGAAGCTGCCTGGATAATAAAAAAAGAGGAAGATGGGTTTTATAGGATTCAGGTCTCACGAGGTGGAGTATCTCATTCGGATGTAGGGATTAAAGATATTTACTCTTATCTTAAAATTGAGGAAGGGGACATCGAGGAATTATTTCTGACTTCTTCTCATCCAGAGGAAATTAAGTTGATTCGTAGGGGGCTTAAAATATTACATATACCCCTAAATGAAGAAGAACGCCTGATTGGAATACTTTCTGTCGCTGTCCATAAAAGAAGCTCAATTACTCATAAGGGGCTTGAACATTTCGAAAGTGTTGCGGAAGTCTTGGAGCAACTTTACGACAATGCTGCGAGAAAGAAAGAAGTAGAATCAATGGCGATTAAAGTCAGGGATCAGGTCGATTCTGCTTCAGATGAACTTACAAAAACTAACGTTCGATTGATTAATAGAGTTAAAGAGCTTAAGTCACTCTATAGTCTCTCGGTTAGGGTATTTACATCTCCTAATATAGAATTTGCTGCCGATGAAGTTTTTCAACAGGCTCGAGATATTTTGATGGTGGATGAAGCTCTCTATTTCCAACTGGAAAATGAGGAGTTTGTTTTTCGGTATGCTTCTTCGGAAAAATTTAAACCAGAGAAAAAAACAAGCATTCCGATTTATCTCCTATCAGACAACAAGGGAATCATAATAGATAATCCCGAAGAAATTAAGGAAGTTGCACCCATAGCCCGTGCCTTGGGACTATCTCAGCTTATCTTAGTTCCAGCAAAAGTAGGAAACAGAGTGAGTGGGCTTCTTATGGGCGGCTCTATCAAATCTGATAAGTTTGATTCGGGAGATCTTGAAATTCTTTTTGTCTACGCAGGGCGCCTTGCAGAGTTTATAGAGCGAAAAGAGCTTACTAATGAGGTTGTGCGGGATAATAAAAGACTCAATGAACTCCTTGATGTAAAGGATAAATTTATATCCTTGGTATCCCATGAATTCAGGACACCGCTTACTGCTATAAAAGGCTATACCGAAATACTCTCATCTGGTGAGGAGGGAGAGCTTGTTGGTCGTCAGGCCGAGTTCTTAAATGAAATTGCTATGGCTTCTGAAAGGCTTGAGGAAACTATTGAAAGTGTGATTTCTCTTGCGGACTACAGCCGTGGTCNNGTTTAATCTCCCGTTACTCTGAGGAGGCTGCTGAGAAAGAAATTAGCCTCTTGGATAAATCTGAGGATTCTGTGGGTAAAGTTAGGGTTGATAGACAAAAACTCTCGGAAGCATTTGGTCAGATTTTATCAAATGCTGTTAAATTTACGGAAAGTGGGGGGAGTATAATTGTTGAAACTAATAGCAAGGGCGATTTTTTTGAAACTGTTATTCGAGATACTGGTGTAGGGATGTCTCCAGATTTGCAGAGCAGGGTTTTTGAGAAATTTGTTCAGTTTCAGGAGCCATTGACAAGAAGCATAACAGGTTTGGGAATAGGACTTTCTCTTGCAAAAGAAATAATAGAGAGCCATTTGGGAACTATCAGTCTCTCATCCGAGCCGGGAAGTGGGACTGAAGTTAGGATTCTTATCCCAACAGGCTAAGATAAGGAGCTTTAGTGATGACTAAGATAATGATAGTGGAAGATGATCAAACTACCGTTAAACTACTAACTTATCTTCTTGAGAAGAAAAACTATAAAGTAGTTTGTTTTCCTAACGGCCAGAGAGCGGTAGAAGAAGCATCAAAAGAAATGCCGGATCTTATCCTGATGGATATTATGATGCCGATTATGGATGGAATAGAAGCGACAGAAAAAATCAAATCTGATGAAAAAACTTCGTCAATACCCATTATTTTTCTATCAGCCCTCGGACAGGAGATGGAGGTGATGAAGGGTCTACAGTCCGGTGCTGACGGATATGTTATAAAGCCCTTTGATTCTAAGGCACTTCTCAAGCTTATCGAAGATAAGATTAACTCCGCTTCTTGATTTAAAAAGTTGAATCTAATAAAATGCCCTCCCTGTAAAGGGGCTTTGGGGCTAGAGTTTTTAAAGAGAAGAATAGTATATATGCATATAAATAGTTTAGGGAGGCAAAATGCCCATTATTAATTCTAAAACAGGCAATATAGTAAAAGAATACTCTCTTGATGAGATTGCTGAAAAAGCGAAATTGATGAGAGCCTACAGCATGGTTGCAATTACAGCGGCTGGATCCGGACATCCCGGTGGAACTCTTTCAATAATGGATTTGGCTGCAGTCTTGTATTTTAAGACGGCAAAACACGATCCTGAAAATCCAGACTGGTTGGGCCGTGACCGGATATTCTGGTCGGCAGGACATAAGGCTCCCGCTCTTTATGCATCTCTGGGTGCAACAGGTTATTTTCCCATAGATGAAATGGTAAAGTTGAGAAAGCTGGGCTCTGGATTTGAAGGCCATCCCAATAAACTAAAACTTCCTGGCGTAGAAATTTCAACTGGCTCGCTGGGACATGGACTTGGAATAGCTGTAGGTTCGGCTTTGAATGCCCTTCAACGAAAACTTGATTATCGGGTGTTTTGCATAATGGGTGACGGAGAGCATAATGAGGGTTCCGTTTGGGAAGCAGCTATGTGTGCCGCCCATTACAAGCTTGATAACCTTGTTGCAATAGTAGATTTAAATAAGCTTCAGATAGACGGTCCCACCGATGAAGTTATGTGTCTTGGTTCGCTTAAGGCAAAATACGAGGCCTTTGGCTGGGAAGCTATCGAAATAAATGGCCATGATTTGGAAGAAATAGTTGCTGCTTTTGAGAAAGCAGAGACTGTCAAAGGCCGTCCAACCGCTATCATAGCTGATACGATTAAAGGAAAGTGTGTTTCTTATGCAGAGAATGTGGTGGGTTATCATGGCGTATCCCCGAAAGATGGAATATGTGGCTGCGAATCCCTTGAGACCGCTCTGGAAGATATCGAATATGATATGAGCAGTGAAGAAATTGATAGACTTATGAAAATTGCCTCGGACTACCAGGATAAGGTTGATGAGAAAATAAAAACCCAACTCCCCAAATTTTCAAAAAATTATTGGTGGAACTCCGCTGAAAATATGAAAGCTCAGATGGATCCTACCAGAATGGGTTTCGGACGGGCACTTGAAGAGGTGGGTGCGGATGAAGAGATCGTAGCCCACGGCGCGGATATTACCAGCTCTATAAAAATGGATCAGTTTAATAAAAACCATCCAGACAGAGATGATAGGTTCTTCAGTGTGGGAATAGCCGAACAGAATATGATTCAGGTTGCCTGTGGATTTGCCAATGAGAACAGGATTCCCTTTGTAGGTTCATACGGTGTATTTGTTACCGGTCGCGCTTGGGATCAGATAAGGACAAGTGCCTGTTATAATCAGTTAAATCTGAAAATAGCTGACGCTCATGCAGGAATAACTGTTGGTCCTGATGGTGCAACTCACCAGTCGCTTGAGGAAATTGCTTTAATGGCCTATCTTCCTGGAATGACTGTCACTGTCCCCTGTGATTCTGAACAGACCTACAAAATGACAAAATTCCTTACTTATAGGCCTGGTCCAGCAG
>LSQX01365320.1_pt1 | contig 12426 bp, 9 predicted proteins | sample 654561 | NCBI WGS metagenome assembly LSQX01 (sample SAMN04489861, study PRJNA283612) | anaerobic digester metagenome | isolation source: 4 biogas reactors fed with cattle manure at either 37C or 55C with and... | place: Denmark: Kongens Lyngby | collected 2014 | reverse complement strand
ATAATGTTCTAAGAAGACAAATGAAATATATGGCTCAACGTGCCAAAGTAAGCCCGTTGAGGATCAGTTTTCATATTGCATCTATTGCCCTTCTTAATTTACTCAGATTCGACTCTTTGGCTTCTGCAGGTAATCTACCCAAACATCTGGAAAGTTTAATGGAGAAATCTAATCGGTATGTTATACCTGAGAGAAGAGTGAGGAGTTATCCAAGGGTTGTAAAAGGAAAACCTCAAAAATACCCAAGAAAAAGCCAGTCAATCTCTTAACTGACTGGCATTAGTTTAGGTTAGGGCTTAATCAAAACGGTAAATGTCCATGCCAAGTGAGCCCATACTAAAACTGCTGTGCACAATACTAAAACGATCTCCCGTACCCATCGCAAAAAATAAAGGGGCAAAATGCTCAAGGGTTGGGTGATTACGCGCAACATAAGGTAAATTCTGCCAGTCGAGCACTGCATCATAATCACTGTGGCCTAAATGCTGTACCACACGGTTGCGGAAGCTAGAGGCCCATTCAGGTACAGTTGCATCAGCCGTGTGCCATGACAATTCACGTAAGTTATGGGTAATACTGCCTGAGCCGATCAGCAAGATTTGTTGCTCACGTAAAGGAGCAAGGCTTTGACCAATCTGATAAATCTGTTCTGCGCTCATATTTATTGGCAGCGAAACCGCAATCACAGGAATATTGGCATCGGGATACATGTGCAACAACGGCATCCACACCCCATGATCATGTGGTCTAGTGCTGTTGGCATGCGCAGCAAAGCCTGCATCTGCCAGACGTTGTAAAATATCTTCGGCAAGTTCTGGCAAGCCCGGAGCAGGGTAGCGTAGGGCGTATAATTCTTCTGGAAATCCACGAAAATCATGCCATGTTTCAGGGCGAATACCTGTATTGACTTCTAAAGAATTACTTTCCCAGTGTGCAGACATTACGACTATGGCCTGCGGTGTTGGCAAATTAGAACTTAAACGATGCAGCGCAGGCCCAACCTGTTCAGGATTGAGTGCCAACATGGGTGAACCATGCGAGATAAATAAACCGGGTAATGTCTGTAAGTTCATGCCAAAATCCCTAAAAGCCTGTGCCTTGCTAGCATCTCAAAAAAAGCAGATGAGTGAAATGTACTTTTATTCAACGCTATGTTGCAGCTTTGCAACGTCACTTGAATTGAAGATGTTTCGGTATCTCAAAGATGAATTAAATGATCGTATTTAACCTGCACGATGATAAGGATGATTGTGGTTAATGCTCATGGCACGGTATAGCTGTTCAATGAGCATTACACGAACCAGTGGATGTGGTAAGGTCAGTTTAGACAGCGACCAATGCCAAGCTGCGGCTTTTCGTACCGCTTCAGAATGGCCATCTGGACCACCAATTGCCAAGACCACATCATTACCCTCTAGCATCCAGCCTTTCATGGTGTCTGCCAGTTTTTCAGTACTAAATTCTTTGCCACCGACTTCTAACGCAATCAACACTTCATTGGCTTTCATTGCATTTAAAATACTGTCGCCCTCAATTTGACGATATTTCAAAATGTCAGCTTCAGAGTCATTTTTACCTCGCTTTGCCATTGGGAGTTCGACAATTTGGGTCTGAACAAAGGGTTGAATGCGTTTGAAATAGTCTTCAAAACCAGTTAACACCCAAGCTGGCATTTTTTGTCCGATGGTCAGAATTCGAATTTTCATAAGCGAGTGCAGGTGGTCTGTATTAAGAATCTTGCATTATAACCATGATTCAACACAAGCGCTGTGTAACGACACAATTTGCAATTGAATTTGCCAACAGGCTGTTGCTTTAATACTCAGCAATCCTCAGGGCTTTATTTTGGAATGGAATCATCACAATGCGTGCTTTACATGTTCAGCGTTTAAATTTAGGCATGCTTGGCATTGCTATGTTTGGGATGATCTCTCCAGCATTTGCTGGAAAGACACATTCAGAAGCAGAGCCACAGAATATAAGCGTATATCTGCAGCAGGTGATTGGGCAGCAGGGCATTGGCAGTTCCGAGCAGTATCGACATCATAAAAATGTAAACGAACTAAATCGCGTGTCGGCTTGGATTCGTGAACAAATGCGTGTATTTGGCATACCCTGTCAGTTTCAGAATTATACGGTCAATCAACAAACTTACCGCAATGTAGTGTGCAAATTAAACGTAGGTGCGGCTAAAAAAACAATTTTTGGTGCGCATTACGATGTGTATGGACAGCAGCAGGGCGCAAATGATAATGCTTCTGGTGTGGCTGGGGTACTGGAAACAGCCCGAATTTTGGCACAGGAAAAAAACAAACTGAGCCAAAATGTTGAGTTTGTCTTTTATACTTTGGCGGAGCCACCATTTTTTAAAACGGAGTTGATGGGCAGTTTTGTACATGCCAAATCGGTACAGGCTGAAAAAGAAAAGATTCGAGCAGTCTATGTGCTGGATATGATTGGCTATTATGATAGCAATTTGGTACAGAATTACCCGATTGGTTTAAAGTGGATTTATCCAAGTCATGGCAATTTTATTGCGGCATTCAGCAATATGCAGTCGCGTGATTTAAGCTTGGCTTATTGCAATGCCATGTTGCGTTTGGATCAATTGCAATGTGAGCGTGTGGTGGCTCCCAGCTTTGTAAAAGGCATGGATGTTTCAGATCAGTTAAATTATTGGAAATATGATATTCCAGCCATTTTAATTACCGATACAGGCAGCTATCGCAATCCGCAACGACATAGCGCTGCGGACACGGTTAAAACGCTGAATGTGGAAAAAATGGCTGCTGTGGTGAATGGCTTGGTTCAGCAGGTATTACAGCCTTGATCGGATAATCTTCATTCATAAAAAACGCAGCCCTGAATAGTACTAGGACTGCGGTTAAAAGGTCATCCACCTGGAGATATGGATGACCAAACCATAAAGCAAGCTATAATTTAAGGCTGCTAGATCAATTTAAAATGGGGCTATCCATACAGACCCAAAAATAAGAAACATACAGCGCGATGTGTCTTACTTAAATATATGTGGATGCTTAGCTTTTTTTCAAGCAAATGGTGTGAAATAAAATTTAAGAGCTTAAAAATTAAGAAAAATATTTTTGTTATAAACCTATAGTTCTAACAACAAAAGAGCACCGAAGTGCTCTTTTGTGAAGTTCTTATGTTCAAGCAGGCCGTTGACTTAGTGACGTGCTGCTTTACCTGCTGCCACAGGCTTCACAATTGGAGCCTTAGTCAAAGGTTTTGGCATACTGGCCAGTGCTAAAGGCAAGATTTCATCAATGCTTTTCACAGCTTTAATTTCCAAGCCTTCTTTGACATTGTCTGGAATTTCAGACAAGTCACGCACGTTTTCTTGAGGAATGAAGACCAACTTGATGCCGCCACGGTGTGCTGCAAGCAGTTTTTCTTTCAAACCACCAATGCGCATTGCACGTCCACGCAAGCTAGTTTCACCTGTCATGGCAATGTCAGGGCGAATTGGAATACCTGTGAAGGCAGATACCAATGCTGTAGTCAGTGCCAAACCTGCCGATGGGCCATCTTTTGGCGTTGCACCTTCAGGTAAGTGTACGTGAACATCAGTTTCAGCAAATACAGTCGCTTCAATGCCTAGACTGTCAGCACGGGTACGCACGACGGTCATGGCCGCTTTGATAGACTCTTGCATGACATCACCCAATGAACCTGTGGTAATGAAATTGCCTTTGCCTTTCATGGTAGCGACTTCAATGGTGAGTAATTCACCACCCACTGAAGTCCATGCCAAGCCATTTACACGACCGACTTCTGCTTCTTCTTCTGCCATGCCATAGTCAAATTTATGTGGACCCAAATAGTCTGGCAAGTTTTGAGAAGTGACATCAATCTCTAGGTTTTTAGCTTTTTTGCTGACCGCTTCTTTAACCACTTTACGGGCAATTTTTGACACTTCACGTTCTAGGCTACGCACACCTGCTTCACGCGTATAGCGTTGCACGATGTCACGAATCGCTTCTTCATGAACAGTCAATTCTTTAGCACGTAAGCCATTATTTTTGATGGCCTTCGGTACAAGATAGCGTTCTGCAATATTCACTTTTTCATCTTCGGTATAACCCGGCAGACGAATAACTTCCATACGATCTAGTAAAGCTTCAGGAATGTTCATGCTGTTGGCAGTACAAATAAACATCACTTCAGACAAGTCTAAGTCCAGATCTAAATAGTGATCGTTAAACTTGTTGTTTTGTGATGGGTCAAGTACTTCAAGCAAAGCAGAAGCAGGGTCACCACGGTAGTCCTGTGCCATTTTGTCAATTTCATCGAGCAAGAACAGTGGGTTTTTTACACCAACTTTGGTCAATGACTGCACAATTTTACCTGGCATCGCACCAATATAAGTACGACGGTGACCACGAATTTCAGCTTCATCACGCACACCGCCCAAAGCCATACGCACAAACTCACGGCCTGTTGCTTTGGCAACCGATTCACCCAAAGAAGTTTTACCTACACCTGGAGGGCCAACCAAGCACAGAATAGGGCCTTTGAGCTTTTTCACACGAGATTGCACAGCAAGATATTCCACAATACGGTCTTTGACTTCATCTAGACCGTAATGATCGGCATCTAAAATTTCCTGAGCTTTGTTCAGGTTGATGCTGACTTTGCTGGCTTTGTTCCATGGTGTATCTAAAATGACTTCTAGATAGTTACGCACTACTGCCGCTTCGCTAGACGCAGGTTGCATCGCTTTAAGTTTACGGAACTCAGCTTCTGCTTTTTTACGTACATGCTCAGGCAAGTCTGCTTCAGCCAAACGTTTTTCAATCTCAGCGACATCATCTTCTGCGCCGCCATTCATATCTGACAGTTCGCGTTGAATGACTTTCATCTTCTCATTCAAGAAGTATTCACGCTGATTTTTTTCCATCTGGCGTTTCACTGAGTCATGCAGCGTTTGCTCAATCTGTTGTTCTTCAGACTGTTGCAAGAGATACGTCATCAATTCAGTTAAGTGTGCTTCAAATTCATCGTGTTCGAGGAATTTTTGCTTCACATCAATATTCAGCGGCACACGTGTGGCAACAAAGAACAATAACTGTAATAAGTCATCAATTTTATTGGCTGCTGCAATCAGTTCACGTGCATTGCGTAATTTTGCTTCTGCATATTGCGCAAATAGGGCACGTAGTTCTTGCAGGCGAGTGGCTTGAGTGTTTTCATCCATCGCCACAGTCATTGGGCTTAAGCTGTGCTCAGCAGTCAAATACGCGTCTTCATCAATAATTTTTTCGAGTTTGGCGCGGTATAAGCCTTCAATCAGCACTTTGATACAGTTTTCATCATTTTCGTGATTCACAACTTGCACAATCTTCGCGACAGTACCGTATTGATATAAATTGTCGTGATCAATTTCTTCTGTAAGCGAATCTTTTTGCGCAACTACAAATACTAGATTGTCACTGTTACGAGCCACATCAACTGCATTGATCGATTTTTCACGACCTACAAATAGCGCAATTTGCATGTGCGGATAAACCACCACATCACGTAGCGCTAAAAGCGGTAATACACTTGGAACCTGAGGCTCTAAGGTTTCTTGATTCATAATAATTTCAGACATGGGCACTCCTAATGAGTGACAACGGTGTTGCCATGTTTTTAATAGTGATGGGTATTTTTTAAAATACAAGGGCAGGTCAACACAAATTGTTTAAAAAGTAGCTAAATATGTGATTTTAAATTGATCTACTCAGTCAAAATGATCAATTCAGATAAATTTATTCGCTGTATATCTGCGTAGATGAGCAAAAACAACGCCCAGTTGCTCATTTTTTTAACGCTTAAATCGTAAAAAACGCTGTGGTGTGAGCAGGGCATCTAAGGGTTGATCCCAACTTTCACGTGGCAAGTTTGCCTGAATAAACTGAAAATCATGTGCCAGACCTAAACGATAGGGATGGCGAGGTGCTGTAGCCAAAGTGCGGTCATAATAACCACCACCCATCCCAATGCGTGTGCCATGTATGTCGCAGGCGAGTAATGGCATCAGGACAAGATCTAGATGGGTGACTGCCATACCACGACTGCTCATGGGTTCCTGCATACCTAATGGATGATGCGAAAAGCGTCGATTACGGTATTGCTGTTGGCTGATGCGTACCCAGCGTAAACGCTGATTCATATTGCAAATAATGGGTAAATACACCTGCTTACCTTGAGCAAAGCAATATTCAATTATGTTTTGGGTGTAAATTTCACCAAAAGCATGTAAATAGAGGCCAATTTTTTGTGCTTGTTGAAATTTTGGTAGGCGTATAAGACCCTGCAAAACGGCCTGTTGGGCTTGCTGCTGTTGCGTGCGTGTCACAGCTCTGCGCTGTTGTCGAAGTTGTTTGCGTAAAGTTTTGAGTTCCGACAACTGCATTCAAACTGATCCTTATGGGTTAAAAAATTATAGTGGCACCTTGAGCCAAGATTAAACACTACAAGATTGCCTATTTATTTTTCAGTTCACGCAAAATAGGGCAATTGCTGTCTTGGGTGCTTTTACAATGGTCAATCCAGGTCACTAGACGGTTTTTTAAAGCCTGCAATTCATGAATACGTTGGTCAATTTTTGCCAAACGCTGTTCAATCACATGCCGCACTTGCTCACGGTCATCTAATTGTAATTGCAATAATTCCTGAATTTCATTCAATTGCAAGCCTGCATCTTTACCCTTTTGAATAAAATTTAGGGTTTCAATGTCTTGTTCGCTGTAATAACGATAGCTGCCCTGTGCTTCAGGAATACGCAATAAACCTATACGTTGATAATAGCGGATGGTTTCCACATTCACATGACAATGTTTGGCAAGTTTTCCAATGGTGAGCATAAAAATCTCATAAATAAGGGTTGACTCCGTACCTAGGTACAGCCTTTATGCTACCACAAATGAATCTGCAGAGTAGGTAAGTAAGATGAGCGAACAACATAAAAAATCTTGCTGCTCAAAACAGCAAACAGCCGCTGAGGTATTCAGTATTGACCCCGTGTGTGGCATGCAGGTAAAACCAGACAGCCAATTTTTTGTAGATGATGTCGATGCCGTACATCAGCAGCAACGCTATTTATTTTGCAGTGAACATTGTCAGAAAAAATTTATTGCACAGCCTGAAATGTATCGTCAGCAGGGTACAAGTGTGCAAAATCAAACCAGTATGCAAAACACTGACTCGAATACAGGGCAAAGTACTGACGTAACAGCAGCATCTTCAACTTGTTGTACAGGTAAAGAAAAAACAGCATCTACAGTAATGCCTGTAAGCAAAGGTTGTGGCTGTAGTAAAACGCCAGAAACAGATGGGGTAACACAGCCAAGTTATATCGACCCAGTATGTGGCATGACCGTGACAGATTTAAATAAGCCACACACCACGTATGCAGGGCAGATGTATTATTTTTGTGGTGCGAGCTGCTTGACCAAATTTCAGCAGCAGCCTGAGCAATATCTCAGTGCAAAAAGTGGCTGCTGTAATACAGAAAAAGCTGCACCTATCAAAACAAGTACTTGTTGTGGTGGCTCATCTAGCAAGGTGGAACGTGCTTCGACTGCACAAAGTTCAGCTTGCTGTGCACCTAAAGCTGTTGAAACTGCACCTCAAACGGGGTGTTGTGGTTCTGCGCAAGCGGTGAGTGGTGATACCGAAATTGACCCCGTCTGTGGCATGTCGGTAGATGTGAGCACAGACCTAAAAACTGATTATCAAAACCAGACATATTATTTTTGTAATCCATCCTGTTTAGATAAATTTAAGCATGACCCAGAATTTTATTTAATTCCACCCGATCAGCGTCCTGTACCTGAAGGTGCGGCAGATATGGATTATACCTGCCCAATGGACCCTGAAGTTATTCAAAAAGGGCCGGGTACTTGTCCAATTTGTGGTATGGCTTTAGAGCCAATGCAACCAAGCTTGGACGAAGGCCCGAACCCTGAACTGGTGGATTTTAGTCATCGTTTCTGGATGACTTTACCTCTGACCCTAATAGTCTTTGTTTTGGCGATGGGTTCGCATATTCATGCCTTTATTCCACAGCATATTCAACCGTGGATTGAGCTAGTCTTATCTATTCCAGTCGTGCTTTGGGCGGGTAAACCGTTTATTGAACGTTGCTTTAGCTCTTATAAAACCCGCAATTTAAATATGTGGAGTTTGATTGGCGTTGGGGTGTTGGCTGCCTTTATTTACAGTGTGGTGGCTACAGTTTTCCCAAGTGTGATTCCGATGGAAGCTAAAACTGGGCATGGGGTTGCGGTTTACTATGAAGCTGCCTGTATGATTGTGTCTTTAAGTTTGCTCGGGCAAATTTTAGAGTTAAAAGCACGTGCTAAAACCGCAGATTCATTAAAGTCTTTGTTAAAGCTTCAAGCCAACACTGCCAAATTGGTACAGGGTGATTTAATCACCGAAGTAGATATTGCCATGGTCAAAAAAGGTGATATTTTGCAAATTGCATCGGGCGAGCAAATTCCATTAGATGGCGTGGTGGTAGAAGGCAAAACCTACGTCGATGAAGCTATGATGACGGGCGAACCTGTACCTGTGAAAAAAGAGCTGAATGATCAGGTTATTGGCGGCACTGTCAATCAGCAGGGAAGTATTCGTATTCAAACCACTGCGGTGGGTAGTAATACCACTTTGGCTAAAATGATTCAGACTGTGGCAGAAGCACAACGCTCTAAAGCGCCGTTGCAACGCTTGGCCGATATTTTTGCTAAATACTTTGTGGTGAGTGTGCTCGTAATCAGCTTGCTGACTTTTATTGCATGGATGATTTTTGGTAAGGCACAATTTGATTTAGCACTAATGTGTGCGGTGGCGGTACTGATCATTGCCTGCCCATGTGCTTTAGGTTTGGCCACTCCGATGTCGGTCATGGCAACGACAGGACGTGCAGCACAAAAAGGCGTACTGTTTAAAGATGCAGAAGCAATTGAAGCCTTGAGTAAGGTTACTACCTTGATTATTGATAAAACAGGGACATTGACTGAAGGTAAGCCAAGTTTAAAAGAAATTCAGGTATTGAGCAGTGACTTGACTCAAACGCAGGCAGAACAATGGATTGCCTCGCTGGAGCAATTTTCAACCCATCCGATTGCACAGACTTTAACCCAATTGGTACCACAAACGCAGTTGAGCAAAGTTGAACAGTTTGAAGATGTATCAGGCTTTGGGGTAAAAGGTGAAATTGAAGGACAAACTTATTATGTAGGCAGTCAAAAACTGATTGAACAGTTAGGTCTATCTTTAAGTTCCGAGGTTCAAACCAAAATGGATCAGCAACGCTCTGCAGGAAATGTAATCAGTTTCTTGGTAAGTTCGACACAAGTTCTGGCCTACATTTCCATCCATGACGCATTAAAATACAATGCGCATCAAGTGATTGATCAACTGATTGCAGATGGTATTGAAGTGGTGATGGCAACAGGTGACCACGAGAAAAATGCGCAATTAGTGGCGAATGAATTGGGTATTCAGCATGTACACGGTAACTGCACACCACAGCAAAAACTGGAAATTGTGAAACAGTATCAAGCCCAAGGTAAAATTGTTGCGATGGCGGGAGATGGTATTAATGATGCACCTGCACTGGCACAGGCCAATGTGGGGATTGCCATGGGGAATGGTACCGATATTGCCAAGCAAACTGCACAAGTGACCTTGGTTAAAGGAGATATTCGTGGTGTAGCACATGCAATTCACATGGCCAAACTGGGTGTGAAAAACATGAAGCAAAACCTTGCATTTTCCTTTATTTATAATGGCTTGGGTGTTCCGGTTGCTGCAGGGGTATTCTACCCAATCACAGGTTTATTACTCACCCCAATGTTTGCTGCCGTGGCTATGTCGCTCAGCTCATTGTCAGTTGTGATTAATGCACTGCGCTTGCAAAAGTCAAAATAATTTGGCTCAGTTGCGACACTTTAGCTCGGTGCAATGATTGATGCCATGCCATGCCAAGACCGATCGATCAGACTTGAGCAAGTTGTCGTAAATTTAAAAAAAGCCCTGTCATTGTGATAGGGCTTTTTTATGGCTTGCTGTTGATAGAAAATTGCGAAAAGTAGGGCTGTTTGTATGAATAGTCGTTGTAGTCGTGAGTAAGGTTTTGAACATTGCTCACTTTAAGCTAAGTGTTTCAGTTTATCTGAAAGTTGGTCTGCTATCGGATAGTTTGGCTGTAGTGGTAGACGCAAAATATTCAATATGCGTATGCTGTGCACATTGAATAAGCTGAAGAAAATTAAGCATACGCTATTCAAATACAACTGAAGTCAACAATAAAAATGACGTAAAAACACACGTGAAAATAAAAACAACAACATGCATTTTGCCGTTCAGGGAGAACACACGCATGAATTATTCAAACAAGATGCTGCAATATCTATGCAAAACCGTGCTTGCTTTAGGCGCTGCAGTGAGTGCACAAAGCTATGCCGATTCCAGTAATTCGCCACAGCCGCCAAATACACAACAGGTGTTTTTTGTGGGGAATAACTGGGATGGAACTGTAACAGTGATTCGCCCATCGCAAGATTTTGGCAAAATTGGGGTGGTCAACATGATTCCCGATCGGAAACAACGGCTACTGGAAATCCATCTGAACCCTATCAAACTAATTGCCTATACCTACATTCAGCAAACCGCAGGCGAGGGCAATGATCAACTGGTGGATGACATGTACTCCACGCCAGATGGTCAGTCTATTGTGGCATCGCGTCCAAGTTTTGCTGATGTCGTCTCTATCAATATTAAAACAGGAAAAATCAACTGGCGTACCCCTGTAGAAGGTTTTCGTGCCGACCACATGGCTGTTTCGCCAGATGGTCAACGTGTAGCAGTATCGGCATCTTCTGGGAATGTGGTGCATGTTCTAGATATTCATACGGGTAAAGAATTGGGGCGTTTCTCCACGGGAGATAAACCGCATGAAAATATTTACTTTGCAGGTGGAAGCAAAATTTTAAACTCTGCAATTGGCAATGTAGAAACCTCGATGGATGCACAATGGCAAGATTTCACCAAAGGTAAGCGATTAATTACCATTGCCGATGCCAACACTTATAAAGTTCTGAAAAAAATTGATTTTAGACCTGCTTTAGATGCTTTTGGACGTAAAGATTTATCCAACTCTGTGCGCCCTATGGTCTTGAGTAAAGATGAAAGCAAATTGTATGCACAGGTATCGTTCTTCAATGGTTTGGTTGAATATGATTTAAAAACCGATAAGGTGACACGTGTTGCACAGTTACCAGGTAGCAGTACGATTCCGAAAGACCGCACCAAATGGGTCAATGATTCACGTCATCATGGTTTATCTATCAGCGCTGATGGTGAAAAACTATGTGTAGCAGGCACGATGGATGATTATGCGACCATCGTAGACCGTCAAAGCTTAAAAGCAGGTAAGTTAATTGCGGCGGGTAAACCGTATTGGGCAACTCGTAGTCCTGATGGAAAAAGCTGTGTGATTTCAGAAAGTGAAACCGATGTAGTGACCGTGATTGACTTCGCTACAGGTGAAAAAGTGCGTAGCGTGCCTGTAGGCAATCATCCACAACGGGTGCGTTTGGGCTACGCTCCTAGCGATTGGTCAACCCCTTAATCTAACCAATCAGGTAGCGTGAAGCATCTTAAAAACTGAGTTTTTGCAGATTTTTAGCACATAGAATGAAGTGTGATTATCCAAAAAATCACTGATATGTCGTTGTCGCTAAAAATTGAAGATGCTTTGCGTTTGGAGCAAGCGCATGAAACATCCACGATGGCTCGGCATTGGTTTTTTTATTATTGCAGTCGCTGTATTGTTTGTGGTGGTCTATGTGTTTCAACCACCACCAACAACCGTAACAGAAACAGTGTCTGTTCGGTCAAGTGTAACGCCTCCAGCAATGAGCCCAATACTGAGGCTACACGCTGAAGATACAGCACAAACGGCATTCTTTCCTATGCAGACTGAGGGCAAGGAGCAGGAGTCTGCTCAGGCAGCTTTAATACAGCAGCGTGACCAATTGTACTGGGGTTTTGAGCAAATAAGTCTAGGTTTAAGTCAGGGGCAAAAACCTGATTTAAATCAAGTACAGTCCATGCTTTTTCAGCAGGAACAGTTGGTGCAAGCAGGCGTTTTAAAACTGGAAGATGCTTTGGGTTATAGTCAGTTTTTAAAACAGATTTTGCCTGAAATCGCCAATCAAATTGATTTGCATATTGCACGTTTAAAACAACAGGGAAAGCAGTAAAAAACACATAACTGAGTTAAAAACGCATCACATAATACGCCACTGTTTGAACTTAAACTCTTTGAATGGAAATTAAGATCAAGCATGGCGTTATTTGTTTCATTTATGCTTTTGATTAAGCATGAATATCCCTCTTATACACATCTCT
>LSQX01314787.1_pt2 | contig 12426 bp, 10 predicted proteins | sample 654561 | NCBI WGS metagenome assembly LSQX01 (sample SAMN04489861, study PRJNA283612) | anaerobic digester metagenome | isolation source: 4 biogas reactors fed with cattle manure at either 37C or 55C with and... | place: Denmark: Kongens Lyngby | collected 2014 | reverse complement strand
TGACAAAGCTTAAAGATGACGCTGTGTTTTAAATTAAGATTTAGGTATTAAAAACACAGAGAATAGTGGGAAAAGCAGTTAAAAATAGAGAAATAAAGGGAATCTTAAGAAGATTTACAAAATTAACAAGGATATTTCTAAAATTAACATTGAATTAAAATAGTAAATAATATATAATAAGCATGTCATATATAAATGATATATATTCAATTTTGACATGGTGTCATAATTTTAAGGAGGAGTATCAGAGAGGTAGAAATGAATAGAAAATATGCAGTTTTTTTAGCATTATTGATGTTATTGGTCAGCGCGGTTCCCCACCCGGTGGCGGCATTGGGAAGAGATGGTGCAAATACCGAAGAAGTCCATATCGATGTGGATAAAGCGCCTGCGGAAAAAAAGAACCAGCACAGCGAAGTGATTCCGGAAATCTCCGAAACTATAAAAGATGAGGCAAATAGTGATAAATCTGAAAAGACTCAGGTAGAAGAGAATAAAACCAATGAAGTGGAACCGGATATCTCTGAGACTGCGGAAAAGAATGGACAGACAGAACATTCCGGAGACGCTCAAGAAGCGACAAGCGAACCCAATGGGATCGCACCGTCCGCCGCTGTCGCAACAGCCATTTATTTAGATGGCAGTAACGGTGACGACGCAGATTACGGCTTGACGAAAGAAACAGCAGTAAAAACCTTTACTCGGGCCAAAGCCATTGCGACGGAGCAACCATCCATTATCAGGATCTACATTACCAATACCGTTCCAATTGAAGGCGACATTTCACTGACGGGGACACAAGCCGTTCTCATCAGGGAGCCGGATTTTAAGGGCGTCCTACTAAGAGTTGATAAGGGTGCAGACGCCACCCTCAGCAATATATTGATTGACGGCAATATCCAGTCTGTAGACGTGAAAGGGTCTCTCATCGAAGTCAAGGGAAGTTTGACCATCACCTAGGGGACTTCTTTACAAAACAATCAGATGGGTTCAGGCAGCTATCGTTCTAACGGTGGTGGTATGAAAATTGATGGTGGTAACGTCACCATGACCGGTGGAGATATCTTGAACAACAGTGCAACCTTGGGTGGCGGTGTCTTCCTTAGGTCAGGCGGAAAATTCTCCATGTCAGGTGGAGCGATTCGTTACAACCGCACTGTCAATGGTCCCTATATGGTTGCTCCAAATGATGCGGGAGCCGGTGGTGGCGTCTGTTTGGTAGACGGTGCGACCTTTAAGATGAGTGGTAGCGCACACATTCAAGGTAATACCTCCGATGAAATAGGTGGCGGCGTCAGTGTCGGCAACACTGAGGTGAGCTTTGGCTCCAACATCTTCGAGATGACCGGAGGCACCATAGAAGGAAACGTCTCCAGAGCAACCGGTGGCGGTGTTTTTGTTCAAGCCGCATACGGTTCACTGGAATCTTACGCAAAAATCACAGCGGGATCCATCATCAACAACAAGATGCTCGGTACCGGAACGACGAACTTCGCTTTCGGGGGCGGTGGCATCTACGTCAACGGTTATGTGTCTAACAATTTTTCCAACGGCAAGCTTTACTTGGAAAACGTCGTTGTTACAGATAACAATGCTACCGGTCAAGGGGGAGGCTTGGCTTCTTGTCCCATATCCGATACAAGGATCTATTTGACATCCGGGGGTGCCATTTATGAAAATACGGGTGAAAGCAATCGCGATGATCTCTACATCTTAAGCGGTCTGCTTGGTTGGGGATCCCATGGTGGGAACCCTGAATATAAGATCTCAGAGACGATGCTCGGTGGTCAAGCCTACGAGTGGCGGCATGTTGCAGACGGTCGTGAGGCTGAGTTGAACGAACTGTCCGGCAAATTGACAGGGGAGGGAAACACCATTCACCTCTATGCCGGTGGAAGCGCCGATGCTCAGACAAACGCCCTTGCTCGAGTCTTTATTACAGGCAATACATCCGGAACCCGAGGTGGGGGTATAGGATCCAACGGGACGGTGATTATAGGAATACCCAGCGAGACCCTAGATATTTCGGTTCAAAAAGAATGGAGTGAGCCGGAGGGTGCATCCGCGAATCGTCCTGAACGCATCGAAGTAGAGCTTTGGCATAAAGTTGCGGGAAGTGAAGAAGAGCGCTACATGGGCTTTGAGAGTATTGTTCCCGATGCCGATGGAAATTGGAATGTGACCTTCGAAGGTTTGCCGAAGTACGACCCCGATGGCAATATCTATGAGTATCGCGTTAAAGAGCGTCCTGTGGAAGGTTATGAATCTCAAGTTACGGGTGACCAGGAAAATGGTTTCACCATTACAAACAGCATTCCAAGGGAAATTGAAATACCTGTAGAAAAAGTTTGGGTAGACGATGACAATCACGGCGGTTCAAGACCTGAAAGCATTACGGTCAAACTCTTTGCCAATGGCGTCGATACCGATAAGCGCTTGGTATTGAATGAAGACAACAACTTGTCGGGAGCGTTTGCGAACCTTCCGATGAATGAAGCGGGAGAAGAAATCCTCTATACAATCGAAGAGATTTCTGTAGAAGGATACGCATCGGAGATTACGGGAGATGCAACGACGGGCTTTACAGTGACCAACACCCGGGAAGTAGAAAAGATTACCATTGAAGGGTCCAAGACTTGGAACGATCATGACAATCAAGACGGAAAGAGACCTGAAACGATTCGGATTCGTTTATTGGCGGATGGAAAAGAAGTTGCACAAAAAGAAGTGAGTGGACCTGAATGGTCGTGGAAGTTTGAAGACTTAGATCAAATCAACGCCGAAGGTGGTAAGATTGTCTACACCATCACGGAAGATGTCGTTGAAGATTACAGCACAGTCGTCGACGGGTACGATGTGACCAACAACCATACCCCCGGAAAGACCAGTGTTCAAGTGACCAAATCTTGGAGCGATCACAATGACCAAGATGGCCTCAGGCCGGAATCCGTGACCATCAGACTAATGGCCGACGGAGAGGCAACAGGCCAAGAGTTAACTCTAACAGCAAAGAATCATTGGACCGGAACTTTTGAAGATTTGGATGTGTACAAAGACGGCAAAAAGATCATTTACAGTGTAGAAGAAGTGTCTGTGGATGGCTATGAGTCGAGCATTACCGGAGAGGCATCAACAGGTTTTAAGGTAACGAATACCAGGAAACCGGACATTCCTGTAAAACCAAAAAAACCGTGGACAAGGTTACCCAAAACGGGCGTCCTTTCTTCTTACTTGAACCTGTATGGCGGGTTATTATTTGTAGCCGGTAGTGCATTGCTTGGAATCAGACGCAAAAGAGAAAATCTAAAAAAATAATCGTCATAGGAATCGTATGTTTAAGGGTGACGTCTTTTGCAGATAAGAAGACGTCGCTGATACAGCGCAGTTTGTGAGGCGGATCTGATAGAGTATCGGATCCGCCTTTGCTGTTATGCTGAGATCCAATGATGTACGGTCGTCGGCTATTCAAATTGAGCTGCATAAGAAGATACAGAAACGAGTTGGGCAAATATAAAAAAATGGGAATGGAGCTGGAACACGGTGGGAAGGAAGTGTTGATGGTTGTTGGCTTGATGAAAATTAAACTGAATTTGGTATGATGACAAATAAGAAACGGTATGGGACTGTCTACGTTTTTGCTCGCATCACAAAGATGACTAACAACAATAAAAAAATAGCGTTACAGCTGTGCTGTTACGCTATAAAGTCTAACTTTTTGGGGCTCCCAGCGTACGATCGGAACATCTCTTGTTCGAATATAGTACTTTTGATGTCTGGGTTTAGACGAGTCTCTTTTCTATGGTTTCCAAAGCCTCTTCTTTAGTTTTATCGCAGGCCAATACAATTTCGCTAGCTAAAAAACGTTTGGATTGTTTAAGCATTTGTCTTTCACCGCTGGACAAAGGTTTTGTTTTATCCAATTGTGTTAAATTTCTGACTACAGAAGCCACTTTATAAAAATTTCCACTTCTTAGAATGTCCATATTTTTTTCGTAACGACGATTCCAATCTTTATCCATCTTGTCCATTTCGTCTTCCATGGATGCCAACCCTTTATTTAAGGACTCTCTGGAATTAATTGGACGAATGCCGAACTCCTTTGCCTTTGCAACGGGTACCGTTATTTCCATTTTTTCAGAAGCAATTTCCATTTGATAAAAGAGCTCATCGTCCCCGAAAATATCCATCTCCAGGATATCGGTGATAACACCTGCGCCGTGCAATGGGTACACCACTTTATCGCCAATTGAGAACATAATCTTATCATCGCCTCCTTTCAGTAATAATACAATTATATCACAAAAAGAGAAGTAAAACAAATCATTATATACGATTTGTTTTTAACAGTCAAGGGTTATTTAAAAAAATAACCGGATACAATTTAAGGCTGCCATTTATCGAATCCAGTCTAGGGTTGAACGTCAAAAGAAAAAACATTTAATTTACTAACGATGATGCAGATCGACAAAGCCAAGGCTGAACATTTAGCTGTCGCGGTTAGGGCTGTTGTTCGCAGTGAAGGAAGGTATTTTTTTATTGCTTAATCGCTTCCACAGCATGGATGGCCATGCCTTGATGATGAAACATGGTTTCGTGCTCCGTGGCAATATTATGTTCGAAGGGATGACCCGTAGGCGTATCTTCCAAAAAACGGTACAAATCATCGCAATCGAAACTCAGGGCAAAGCTTTCTTCTCTAAAATACTTTTTGGAAACAGCGTACAAGTCGGGATTATCGGTTTTAAATCGGATAAAGCCACCGGGTTTTAAAAAAGTTTTGTATTGGACCAGCTGTCTGGGGTGGGTGAGTCTCTTTTTCCATGTTCGGGTTTTTGGCCATGGGTTGCAAAAATGAATGTAAATGCCCTCTATTGGATCACCCTCGCCTAGAATGTCCGAAATTCGGGTAATGTCGTAGGCGGTTAAACGCACGTTGCCCGGATGCTTGCCACAGGTCTCTTCTATTTTTCGTTTGGTCAATCCCAGCATAGCGTCGATTAAATCAATGGCTAAAAAATTGTATTGAGGAAATTGTCGGGCAATCCAAGCAATAAAAGAACCCTTTCCACAGCCCAATTCCAAATACATTGGCCGGGTTGCGTCGAAGGCTTCTTGCCACCGGTTGTAGTACAACTTCGGTTCATCCATAAAAAAACGGGCTTCCTTCAGTTCTTGCTTGGCCCAGGGTTTGGGTCGTATATGCATAGCGTCCTCTCTGATGTTTGTTATAAGACCGGTATATAATTGTCGGGCAAATTATCAAAAAAACAAATGCCTAGACTCTGCGGGCCAATGTGGGTTGTCAAGGCGGAACCGGCTCCTTCTTCAGGGATAATCAACTTGGTTATACCCAAATCCTTTTTAATTTTTTGACACATTTTTTCCTGTTCTTCTTGGTTGGAAATTTGTATCATGCCGACGATTTGTTGGGTATTGTCTCCAATTTCCAAGGCGGTTGTTTCGTAGATGCGTTTTAAAGCCTTTTTTTGACCTCGAACTTTATCGAACAAAACAATGGCTCCGTTATCGATACAAAGTACCGGCACAATTTTTAACATGGAGCCGATGGCGGCAACACTTTTAGAAATGCGCCCGCCGGCACCCAACCATTTAATATCGCCGACAACAAAATAAACGCGCAGGTGGTCGGCTAATTGCCTCATGGTATCGACAATGATATCGAAGGGAGTGGTCAATTGGTTGTGCTTTAACCCTTGGTGAAGGATCATCGCCATACCGGTCGAGCAGGATAAGGAATCCACCACTGCAATGTTGCGTTGGGGGTAACGACCTTTCAGTTCTTCAGCAGCCATCACACCGGATTCATAGCAGCTGGAAAATTTTGACGAAAGGGTCAAATAAATGATGTCATGCCCCTGTTCCAAATAGGGGGTCATGGCTTTCATAACCACCGCCGGCGCAATTTGAGATGTTTTTGGAAACTGTTTGGGGTTTTCAGCGACGTGTTGAAGGATCATCTCTTGTGAGATATCGATGCGATCGTAATAGGTTTTGTCACCAATATTAATGGGAATGGATAGTATTTCAACATTTTTAAAGATAGGATTTGCGTGTTCTAAGTCACAGGTAGAGTCTACAAAAAATTGAATGGACACGGGTTTACTCCTTTAAGTGATAGTCATAATATCCCATTCTAACATAAGGAAAGTACCTTGACAACGAAGGGCCTTTTATGTGAGAGTGAATAGATACTACGAAACATTAAAGAGAGGGGTTACCTTGAAAAATATACATCAACGCATAGCTCAGGATTTAAATATTACAGAAAAACAAGTGGTAGCGGCGGTCAACTTGATCGACGAAGGCAATACGATTCCTTTTATTGCCCGATATCGGAAGGAAGTAACCGGTAATTTAGATGACGATGCTCTGAGACAATTGGGGGATCGGCTGGATTATTTGCGGAAGCTGGAAAAACGTCAAGAAGAAATCATCGCAGCCATTGAGGAACAGGGCAAATTAACGGAAGAGTTGAAAGCCGCCATCTTGGCAGCTGAAATTCTACAAGAATTAGAAGACTTGTATCTGCCCTACAAACAGAAGCGAAAAACCAGAGCATCTGTGGCGCGACAACGAGGCCTGGAACCTTTGGCTCAAGCCATTGACGACCAACAATTAAAGGATGAAGAACTCTTAGTTTTGGCATCGGATTTTCTGGGAGACGAGGTTGCCACCCCGGAGGATGCCCTGGCCGGAGCTCAGGATATCGTAGCGGAGGATGTTTCCGACAATGCCGCCCATCGAAAAAACTTACGTCGTCTTATTGGTGAGCAAGGAAAAATCGTTTCCACCGTCACCAAAGATTTCGCTGAAGAGAAAAACGAATTCCACCAGTACTACGATTATCAGGAGGCGATTAAGAGCATCGTCAACCATCGCATTTTGGCCATCAACCGAGGGGAAAGCCGCGGTGTGCTGTCCGTTAAAATCGAGGAAACCGTCGGGGAGTCTTATCTTTTGCAGTCGGAACTAAAAGGAAAACACCACGGTTATATGGAAGAAGCCTTGGTGGATGCTTATAAACGGCTCATTTTCCCGTCTATTGAACGAGAATTGCGCACGGCATTAAAGGAGAGAGCGGAGAGTGCCGCCATCCAAACCTTTGCGATGAATTTAAAAGAATTGTTGATGCAACCGCCCTTTAAAGACAAGGTGACCTTGGGTCTGGATCCGGGCTACCGAACCGGTTGCAAAGTGGCGGTATTGGGCGCTATGGGCGAACTCTTGGATACGGCAACCATCTACCCCACACCGCCTAAAAAAGAAATAGCAAAGTCGGAGAGGGTTCTATTGGATTTTATTCGCCGCTATGGTGTGGCCCTCATTGCTATCGGCAACGGCACCGCTTCCAGAGAGTCTGAGATGTTCGTGGCGGACCTTCTCAAAAAAACCGACCACCCCGTGGAATATATGGTGGTCAACGAAGCTGGTGCCTCGATTTACTCCGCATCGGCTTTAGGTGCAGAGGAATACCCGGAGTTGGATGTTTCTCTGAGGGGGGCGGTTTCCATTGCCGGGCGCTTGCAGGATCCTTTATCCGAATTGGTAAAAATAGACCCCAAGCACATCGGGGTGGGACAATACCAACACGATGTCAATCAGAGAGAACTCAGCAAAGCCTTGGACGACACGGTGGAAGACGCCGTGAATAAAGTCGGTGTTTATGTGAATCGCGCTTCCAAACCCTTGTTGCAATATGTTTCGGGGATTTCCAAAAGCGTCGCCGATCATATCATTGCCCATCGGGAAGAAAAGGGCAAATTTACAAATCGTCGGGAACTTAAAAAGGTAAAGGGATTGGGCCCCAAAACTTTTGAGCAATGTGCGGGTTTTCTACGTATTGACGATGGAGATGAAATTTTAGACAATACCGGGGTTCACCCGGAATCCTACCGCGTAGCCAAGACCCTCATGTCGGAATTGGGTTTAACCGCTGCGGATTTAAAGGACCGTCGACAAAAAGAAAAGGCCAAAACCCCAATGTCTATTGAGGCAATGGCGGAAAAACTCGGTGTCGGGGAGCCTACCCTGCGGGATATTATATTGGAGCTTAAAAAACCCGGGCGAGACCCCAGAGATTCGGCGCCGAAACCTTATTTAAAATCCGAAGCCATGGATATCAAAGACTTGAAAGTCGGAATGGAAATGACGGGAACGGTGCGCAATGTCGTCGACTTCGGCGCTTTTGTGGATATCGGTGTTCATCAAGACGGTTTGGTGCATTTATCTCAAATCTGTGAGCGCTACATCACCCACCCCTCGGAGGCGCTTTCCGTTGGGGATGTTATTTCCGTGAAGGTCATCTCTCTGGATTTAGACAGAATGAGAATTGGTTTGACCATGCGCTATTAAAACTTTTGGAGTTGGAAATTGTAGATTGAAATACGGATGCCCGGGGTGCATGCACCCCGGGCATCCGTTTATGTTGCTACCATGTAGCCACAAGATGTTTGAGACTCAGTAATCTTCGATGGGTATTCGTTTTTTCAGCTCCGTTCGAACCACGCCGATCATGTACAAGGAACCGACAAACACGTTGAGCCGTGTGGGATCGGAGAGATCCAAACTGGCAACCGCTTCTGCGATGGTTTCGTAGAAATTGACATCCAATTGATAAAGTTCTCGGATGTGGGTGGCCATTTTTTCGGCGGGCATGGCCCGATCGCTTTCAGGCGTCAGGGTATGAACCGCTTCCGTTAAGGGCATGAGCAACGACAATGCCGTTTCGATATCTTTATCTTCCAACATACCGAAGTAAAGATTCATCTTTTGACCGGGGAAGTAGGCGCCGATGTTTTCCACAAAGGCGGCGATACCGCCGGGGTTGTGGGCGCCGTCTATGAGGATGACCGGGTCTTGGTGCAGCACCTCAAAACGCCCCGGGAAGACCACATTTGCCAAGGCTTCTTCAATGGCACTTCCGGGCAATTGGTAACCCGATGTCCGCAATTGGGCAACGGCTTTCAACACCACCGCCGTGTTGTTCAGTTGGTGATGGCCCAAGAGGGAGAGTTTAAACTCCGACAAATCGGAGAGCTCCCCTCCGGTGTAGGTTAAGATTTGACCATCGATGCTTTCCCGTTGACGGGTTAAAACATTGGGGTCGGCCAACTGGAAATGTGCACCGACGGCGTCGGCTTGTGTTTTAAAAACATCGATGACCGATGGGGCTTGGGGGTAAGCGACGACAGCGCTACCCGGTTTAATGATGGCCGCTTTTTCAGCTGCAATGGCCTCCAAGGTGTCTCCCAAATAGTCCATATGGTCCAAGCTGATGCTCATCAAAACACAGACAATGGGGGCAGGTAGGATATTCGTTGCATCTAAACGGCCGCCCATACCGACTTCCACCACGCAGATGTCCGTTTTTTTGTTTTTGAAGTACAAAAAAGCCAAAGCGGTTTCAATCTCGAAGCCGGTGGGGTGGGGATGCCCCTCAGCCACCAGAGCCTCACAGGCCATTTTAACCTGATCGGTCATGGCGACTAAGTCTTCACCGCTAATGGGTACGGTGTTTAAACGAACCCGTTCGTTGAAGACTTCCAGTGCCGGAGAGGTATAGGTGCCCACGGTGTAACCGGCACAGGTTAAAATTTTGGAGAGCATGGTGCAAACCGAACCTTTGCCATTGGTACCGGCCACATGAATGGTCTTTAAATCGAGGTGGGGGTTTCCCAGCTTTTCAAGTAAAAGGGCAATGCTTTCTAAACCTAAGCGAATGCCGAACTTCCCTTTGGATTCAATAAAATCGATGGTTTCTTTTTCGTTCATTTTTAATTTTTATCTGCACTGCAATGAATGGTGTGGTTTTCTGTGATGACGTAGTCCACACTTTTATCGTGGGGTTCAGTGGGAATGTCATCGTAAATAAAATCCTCTCGGATCAAGGCAACGGTTTGCGTTTTTTCGGGCAAAGTGTCTAAGAAGCGATCGTAATAGCCGCCACCAAAGCCCATGCGCTCGCCTTTTACCGTAAAAGCCATGCCGGGCATTACCACGATATCCAAGGTTTCCGGCGAGACGCGATCTATTTTATCTTCCTTGACTTCCAAAATGCCCCAATGGCCTGCTTGTAAGTCTTCGTCAAAATCCCGAAGTTGGGACAAAATCATCGTATGGGTAGCAGGTTCACAAATGGGAACCACGACGTTTTTTCCATCAGACAACATTTTTTTGATCAAGTCGTGGGTTTTTATTTCTGTGCCAAAAGAAACGTATATCATGATCCATTGGCTGTCTTTATATAATGGCGATTGATAAAAGCGGTCGACAATGCGACTGTCAATCTCCGCTGAATATAAGATTTCCCTTTTGGTTAAAGTTTCTTTTCGGAAAGTTTTTTTATCCATAAGTCGTACTCCTTCATCTTGATAAAAAAATTATATCATAATCCGGGTGTTCTTTAAAAGGGGCCCCGATGTTTTCACAAACAAGACCGCAGAGAATGGTAGAAAGCTGTGTTGCTTAAGTAATGGTCAAAAGATCACTTTCGAGATGGTCAAAAGGATCAAAGTTCGATATAATGAAGCGTAATATATTGTCAAAACGTTCGCAAAAAGATCGCAATGCAGGAGGGACAATGGATAAAAAAATCATAGCTTGTAAAATGATGAAGGACGAACTGGAGCATATCTTTGAAGTGCATGGAATCGATTTACCGATTTTTTGGAAAGACGATACCCTACATGCCAATCCGGAGAAACTAAAAGCGGAACTTCAAAGGCAAATCGATGCGATTGAAGAACCCAGCGAATTATTGATGGCTTATGGCAACTGCGGCAACGGTTTGTTGGGCTTGAAAAGTGGTGTTCATCGTCTGATCATTCCCAGATATGCCGATTGCATTTCGATGCTTTTGCATCAGCGAGAAGATTTAAATACCCTGCGCACCAACACCTATTTTGTGACACGAGGTTGGCTCAACGGCGAGATGGGTTTGGAAAAAGAGTACGATTATTCTCTGAAACGCTACGGCGAAAAGAGAACCCAACGGATTATGGACGCCTTGTATCGTCATTACCAGTACTTAATGATGATCGAAACGGAGGCCTACGATCCGGAAAAAGAAAAAAAACGCGTTGCGAATATCGGCAAACGCTTGAATATGAAGCCGGTTTATGTGTCCGGGGATTTAAGTATCTTGGAAAAATTACTATTGGGAGATTGGACAGAGGAAGATTTTATCATCATCGAACCCGGGGAGATGACGGTCTTAGACGACTTCTCCGGCAATGTGTTGGATGCACGTCAGGGCATGTAGGGGGACAAAGTGGCAAAAAGAGAAAACAGAACCTTTAACCTCTTTCTATCCGTCTTTAAAAATACCATAAGGAGCATTCAAAACAACCAGCTGATGGGTGTGGCGTCGGTTTTGTCCGTCGGAGCGGCTTTGATTATTTTGGGTATGTTTATTTTGTTATCCATGAACATGACCCATGTGACCGAAACCATGGAATCGGAGCTGGAGCTCAAAGTGTTTTTAAAGGAAGAATACACCGAAGCCCAAAAAAGGGAAGTGGAAACAGCTTTAAAAGAATATGAGATGGTGCAGGAAGTGAGTTTCGAAAGCAAACAGGAAGCTTTTAAGGGATTTTCCGACAGCTTGAAAGACCATTCGGGGTTATTAAAAGGCTACGATGAAAACAACAACCCCTTGGCCGCCTCCTTTGTGGTAAAAATCGACAAACCGACCTCCGTTAGCAATACGGAAGCCATGGAAACCATTAAAGTTTATGCGGAAAGCTTGTCCGACAAAGGGGTGGACTATGTGAAATACGGGGAGGAATACGTCAACGCGATGGCCAATATCAGTTCGAGTTCCAAGATGCTCAGCTTGGTGGTCATGGTCATCCTCTCGCTTATTTCCGTATTTTTGATTTACAATACGATCAAACTCACCTGTGTGGCACGCAATCGCGAAATCCGCGTGATGAAGTACGTCGGCGCCAGCGACAGCTACATCCGGTTGCCCTTTATCTTAGAAGGAACCTTGCTGGGGTTGTTCGGCGCATTGATGGCCATTTTGTTTATTCGTACCGGCTACTTTTACATGATCGCTTACAGCAACCACATCATTTACCTGCCCATGAACTCAAGCCTTCTCCCACCGGGAGAGGTCATGCTGCCCATTACCGTATTTTCTTTGTTGTATGGCTCCTTAATCGGCGCCTTCGGCTCCCTCTTCTCAATCAGAAGATTTTTGAACGTATAACAAGCCATACAAAATTTAACAAAACACGCCGCCCTCTGTGCTTGCACAAGAGGTGGCGTGTTTTTTAAATTTTATTTGGCGGTGCCGAAAATGAGCGATTCGACCGTAGGGAGAAAAGCGAATGAACGGCTCGCCAAAAAGGGCATGGCGCACAGGATGTTGCGAAAAACAGAGAGTTACAAGCGGACTGTTTT
>LSQX01031764.1_pt2 | contig 12427 bp, 8 predicted proteins | sample 654561 | NCBI WGS metagenome assembly LSQX01 (sample SAMN04489861, study PRJNA283612) | anaerobic digester metagenome | isolation source: 4 biogas reactors fed with cattle manure at either 37C or 55C with and... | place: Denmark: Kongens Lyngby | collected 2014 | reverse complement strand
GTGACGGATAATTGAATTACATTTACAAAGTTCCCTGTTTCCTGTCATCCTGAACGAAGTGACACAAAGTGTACTTCGTAAGGATCTTGCCATTTCATTCCAGCGACTGTTCTATCCAAAGTTAAGATTCTTCGCAAAAGAGGCTCAGAATGACAGTCTGCTTGGCGAACAGCTCCCGGCTCCCCGTTACTCTCACCCCCTTTAATTCCCCCTCTCCAGCAAAGCTGGACGCAAGCAGTAAAGAGGGGGTTGCAGCTGCCTGCTCCAGGCTTTCGACTGCCAGCAAACTTAAGGTAAGATTAAGTCATGGTCCCTCAAATTTCCCCGGATGACGCGACCTATGTCGCGGAGATTGTTGTCAGCATTATTGGCGTTTTCGTCCTGTTCGCTATTGTCCTCTGGCTAATCAGCAAAAAAACACGCCCGCCAAAACCAACACAGCCCGCAGAAGGTGCAGAACCCCGCTTCGATTCCTCAAACCAAAAAGTAACCTACGCGCAAGTCTGCCCACCCAATCCTGTTGAAGCGCAGGATCGCCGGCAGATATTGCGAGCAGAATTTGAGCGCTGGCAAAGCCGTCATTTACTCCCCAGCGAAGATGGCAAGTCTTTGTTTGTGCGCACCGGCGTGGAAAAGAACGGTCTGCGTTACCAACTGGCGACCACAGCACAAGCCCAGGCGCTGGCGATGCTTGTGATGACGCTTTTGGCGGAGTTTGACCGCAGCGCAAGCACAAAAACGGAAGCTCTGTTTGCCAGTTTGCTGGCACACCCGGCTGCGCGGGAAGCCAACCTGACCAGCTGGCAATTTTTACCGGACCTTCCTCGTTCACCCCGGCTCGATGCCGATTTGCACGCTGATGCCTGGGTCTTGTTCGCACTGATAACTGCCCGGAAACAATGGCAATCCCTGCAGCGTTTTGATTACGATATGATTGTCGCCAATCGTTCCCTGGCTTTGTTCCAGCATTGGCGGGATCCGGACCTCCAGGCAAGCGAACTTTTGCCAAACTCGTCTTATCTGCTCGCTTTCCTGGAAAGGCATGAGCGCGCCAACCCTTGGGAAGCTCTGAACTCAACCCAACCTATCCTTGACAACCATGCAGCAGATCGCAGCCGGTTCGCTCTGAGCCTGCTGCAGCTCGGGCTCCAGGCGTTGGTAAACCCTGAGCATACAAGCCCCAATGCCCTCCTGGAAATTGAGACGGATTTACGTGCACGGGTTGAAGAAGAATTTTCTGGAGATCCTTTGGACGAGTCTGAAAATTTCAGCACCTTCAGTTATCTTGCCTGTTACGTCCCTGCCCTGATCGTCCTAAAAGAACAGGAGCTGCTAAAGAAAACCTGGCATTTCTTCACGAATCACCAGGCAAACAAGGACGATGGGCTTGGGGCGACGCTGAAGATTTTGGCAATGGCAGTTATGACCAACCAGGTCTGGCTGGAAAAACTGGATTAATCAATAGTCAGAAATAAAATGTTTTAGAGAGCACTCCTGCAGCTTGTCTGGCGAATTAAGCAGTTTTTTTCCATTGGGACACGCTGGCAAACCCACACGCCGCGCGTTCGAGGCAAGAAGTTGCCTGCGTTGGTTAATCTGCTTTTTCAGCTTGTCAATATTCACCAATTGAACTTTAGTTACTTTGCGTGGCGCATGTAGTGCAGTTCCTGCAGTTTTTCCTTCTCAGCTGAAGTCAGGTTTTTGGGCACGGTCACCTGGATACGGCAGAAGAGATCGCCAAATTTCTTGGGATTCTTGAGCAAAGGCATGCCCAGCCCCTTCAACCGCAGGGTTTTCCCGCTGTCGCTGCCCTCAGGGATGGTCACCCGGATAGGTTTGGTCATCGTGTTGACACCGACCTCCCCGCCGATGATTGCCGTGTAATAATCGACCTTGAGGTCTATATACAGGTCGTCCCCTTTTCGTTTGAAAACCGGGTCTGGCAGCACCTTGACCTTGAGGTAAAGGTCTGCCCCGCCAGCCTGTCCGCTGAGCCGAACCTTCGAGCCGGTCTTGACACCGGCAGGGATGCTGACGGTAATTTTACGCCCGCCTTCATATGAAAGCATACGCTGCGTTCCGGTATAGGCTTCGTTCAGGCTGATTTCGACCTCGTGTTCCATATCCTGCGCCCTGGTTTGGGGCTGGTAGGATTGCCGGGTTTGTGAGGTTCCAAAATCGCCTCCTCCGAAGAGTGTTTCGAAGAAATCTGAAAAACCGCCAAAACCGCCCATACTGCCCGAACCACCAAAAATATCCCCGAATTCTTCTGGTGAAACGGTGCGGTAACTGGTGCTGGTGCGACCATCGGTTGCCTGCTGCCAGGGTCCCCAGTCGAAGCCTCCCGGCTGACCGCCTGTGTTCTGATAGCGCTGCCATTCCGAGCCAAACTGGTCGTATTTTTTGCGTTTCTCAGCATCAGACAACACCTGGTAAGCCTCATTGACTTCTTTAAACTTGTCTTCAGCACCGGGGTCCTTATTAACATCAGGATGATATTGGCGGGCAAGGTTGCGATAGGCAGTCTTGATCTCTTCGCTGGTTGCGTTCTTGTTGACGCCGAGTATGTTGTAATAATCTTTGTAATCCATATTTCCCTGGCAATAATTTATATAGATTCTAACGTCTCAATATTGATTTCTCGTTAACAGTCTTATAAACCTGGAGCTGCATCTTTGAGGTAAGGACCACGAGCAGATTCGGGCAGTAGTTCGGCAATGCGCTCCATAATTTCCTGACCGGCTCGTTTAACGTCTTCTCTGCCAGGAACACAATCCGGATCTTTTGGTGCCAGCGGTCCAAAAGGTTTGCCAATCCGGGAGACAACATGCGCACGGCGACCTTTTTTGAGGAACGAGCCAACATCCCAGTCGTCTTCACTATATGCGCCAATTGGCAGGATGGGCACACCGAGACGCAGCGCCAGGAATGCGGCTCCTGGCAAAGGTTTGCCAAGCGGAGGCTTGTGCACGTGACCTTCCGGCATGATCGCCAAAACTCCGTTTTGTTCCAGGATCGATTCGGCTGCACGAATGGCTTCGATGTTAGCTTGTCCCTGCGTAATTTTCAGCGTTCCCCACCATCCGGGCAAAAATTTAACAATCCCGGGTGCCATGGGCATTTTTGCGTCGTTGATAAATTCAAGTGGATAATTGGTGACGTGGATCGGACTAATTGTATCCAGAAAGTGGAAGTGGTTGCCCACGATCAACAGCGGTCCTTCTTTGGGCAGGTTTTCAATGCCTTCAGTCTCATAATTCAACAGCAGCCAGGCCAGGAAACGAATCCCCCCTCTAAGGAAACCGCGTCGGAATTGGTAGCGCGGGTAGGGATATTTGGCATGATACTCTGATTTACGTCGGGATTTGGGCATGGTGATAACTCCAGTATGGGCTTTCTTGCCTTATTCTACCAATAAATAACCCGCAAATCTAAAATATGACGACATTGTTGTTTGTCATCCTGGGGAACGAGACTTTGTGTATTTTGTACAGATCTTGACGTTTACACCATGATGACTTTTCGGTTGAAAAGTTAAGATTCTTCGCAAAAGAGGCTCAGAATGACAATCCGTTTATCAGAATGTCACCATTGTCAGAATGCCACTCCTTTTGTCCGAAGAACAGCCCGCTTGTCATCCTGAGGAACGAGGCAGCGTGCTTTTTCCCTATCAGCTTTCAGCTATTCATCCTCAAAAAACGCCTTTTTCCACTGATAGAGCTTGTTTAACGCCTGAATAGGGGTGAGTGATTCAAGGTCGAGCTTCTTAAACGCCTCCATCAAGGGGTTGTTTTCCGGGAACAGGCGCAATTGGTCTGTTTCCTTTTCGGCAGCTGGCATCGTGGTACCCGAGCTGGCTTCCAGCTGCTTCAGAATCTCATTCGCCCGGGCAATCACCGGCGCCGGCAGTCCCGCCATCTGGGCGACATGGATCCCATAAGACCGGTCTGCCGCTCCTGGCACGATCTTGTGCAGAAAAACCACCTGCCCATCAGCCTCAGTAACGGCTACGTTATAGTTACGCACGCCCGGATACAGTTCTGCGAGTTCGGTCAGCTCATGAAAATGCGTGGCGAAAAGCGTAAACGGCTTCAGCCTGGGGTGGCTGTGCAAATATTCAATAATCGCCCAGGCGATCGAAAGCCCGTCATACGTACTGGTGCCTCGTCCGATTTCATCCAAAATCAGCAAACTTCGCGGGGTGGCATTGTTCAGAATGTTGGCTGTCTCCAGCATCTCGACCATAAAAGTCGACTGTCCCTGGTGGATGGCATCCTGCGCACCGATGCGCGTGAATACACGGTCCACAATGCCAATCTCAGCCTTATCCGCAGGAACAAAACTGCCAATTTGTGCCATCAGCACAATTAGCACCACCTGGCGCAAAAAGGTCGATTTTCCGCTCATGTTCGGACCAGTGATCAGGCGGATGATTTCACCTTCCTCAAAAACTGTGTCGTTGGCAATGTAGCGCGTCTGGCTGGTCTGGTGCTCCACAACCGGGTGACGCCCCTCGAGGATTTTGATTCCTTTTTCTGCCCGCAATACCGGTCGCACATAATTATTCAGCGCGGCAACGTCTGCCAGCGCCAGGATGCAATCCAGCTGAGCGATTTTTTCCGAGGTTTCCAACAGCCTTGTGCTGGATTTGCTCAATTGTGAGCACACTTGTTTGAACACCTTTACTTCGATTTCATGAATCTGCGTTTCGGCATTCAACACCAGCGATTCATATTCCTTCAATTCGGGGGTGATAAAGCGTTCGCTGTTGACCAGGGTTTGCTTTCGGATGTAATTTTCGGGGGCTTTGTCAGATAGTCCGCGGGAAATTTCGAGGTAATAGCCGAAAACTTTGTTAAAACCAACCTTGAGAGTCTTCAAACCGGTGCGCTGTCTTTCGCTCGATTCCAGCCCGTTAATCCACTCGCGGGCATGCCTCGAAGACGACACCACCCGGTCAAGCTCCTCCGAAAAACCATCCCGGATCAGACCAATATTGTTCAATGTCGCCGGTGGATCATCAGCTATCGACCTGTCAAGCAGGTCAAGCTCGTTTTCGAAACTGTGCCATCCCTCCAGCAGCGATTGCAGAGCCGGGTGGTCCTGGTTCAACAGCGGCAGGATTTGCGGAATCGCAGCCAGATCTTCACGCAGCGCTACCAGGTCATTGGGTCTTGCAGCCCCGGACACCACCCGGTTGACCAGCCTCTCAAGGTCGTGCAGCTGTTTCAGAAGCTCGCTGGCTTCTTTGCGTTCAACCCCCCGATCAAAAAAATAGCTAACCGCGTCAAGCCGTTGGTTAATCCGTTCAACATCCAGTAAGGGCTTATTCACCCAGGTTCGCAGCAGGCGTTTGCCCATGGAGGTTCGCGTGCGGTCCAAAACCCCGAGCAGCGAACCTTCGGTCTTATTCTCCCGCAGGGTTTCGGTCAATTCGAGGTTGCGCCGGGTTTCAGCATCCAGCACCATGAAATCGGAGAGGCTGTACGTGCTGAAGCGTAAATCGATATTCAGCAGGCTCTTTTGTGTTTCCTGTAAAAATTTGAGCAGGGCGCCAGTGGCTCGAACCGCCAGCGGATAGGGTTTTAGACCCATCCCTTCGATATTGCTCACATTAAATTGTGTGCGAATCATCGCCGCAGCACGCCCGGGTTCAAAATACCAATTGGGAATCCGTGTCAGGTTGAATTCCTGCGCCAACTTGTCGTCAGCCAGGTCAGACAAGAGCACTTCCGCGGGTCGAAGGCGCTGAAGCTCAGCACGCAATTGCACTTCGACATTACCATCAGCCAGCTCGGTGGCTGCCAGTTCGCCTGTGCTGATATCTACGTAACACAGACCTGCCTTGCCCTCCTGGAAGGTGAAACAGGCGAGATAATTATTGCGTCCGCTGGGGAGCAGGTTTGGCTCGACCAGCGTACCCGGGGTAACCACCCTGATCACCTCGCGGGGGAACAAGCCTTTATCAGGCTGTTCGCCGACCTGCTCACAGATGGCGACATGGTAACCCTTCTCTATCAACCTGCCAAGATAGTTATCTACCGCATGAAAAGGGATCCCCGCCATGGGCACTCTCACACCTTTGGCGACTGGGCGTGAGGTCAGGACGATGTCCAGCGCTTCAGCAGTTTTACGGGCGTCATCATCGAAGGTTTCATAAAAATCGCCCAACCGAAAGAAAACAATTGCGTCCGGATAATCCTTCTTGATTTCCAGGTATTGCTGTCTTAAAGGCGTAATCGTTTCTGCCATCGCGTTTATTTCAAGTTATCTTCTATGTAAACAGCCACTTGTGCCAGCGCTTCGGGCAGCCTGGATGGGTCTTTCCCTCCTGCCTGCGCCATATCCGGGCGTCCGCCGCCTCCACCTCCGACCACCTGGGCAACCTTCTTGATCAGGTCACCGGCTTTCAACCCCCGCTTAATCAGGTCGGGTGTAACAGCAGCAATCATGCTGGGCTTTTCGTTGATCACGGTGCCCAGCACCACGACACCGCTGGGGTACGCCTGGCGAAACTGGTCTGCAAGCGAGCGCAGCGCCTCAATATCCGCGTTGGGAATCAGCGCGCTCAGCACTGGCACTCCGGCAACTTCGCCAACCTCCTCAAGCTTTTGCCTGAAAGCCTGGTTCGCAGCCTCAGCGCGCGCCTGTTCCAGTTCGCGTCGGGTTAGCTTGAGCTCAGTTTCCAAGGCTTCAATTTTGGCAAGCGTATCTGCGGGGCTGCTTTGCAGGTGAGAGGCTATCTGGGTGAGGTGGTTTATTTGCTCACGGGCAAAGTGGTAAGCTCCCAGCCCTGTAACCGCTTCGATCCGGCGCATACCTGCTGCAACCGACGATTCGGAAATGATGTAGAAAGCACCGATCTCTGCCGTGTTGTCCACATGCGTTCCACCACAAAGTTCGTAGGAAACGCGACCACGTTCATCAGCAATTTCAATCGTCCTTACCGTTGAACCATATTTCTCACCAAATAGCGCTGTTACGCCTTCAGCTTTTGCCTGGTCGAGCGTTTTGATTTCTTTACGAACCGGATATTCAGCCGCGATCAGTTCGTTCACGCGTGCTTCAATCTTGAGCAAGTCGGCTTTCGAAACCGCGTGCGGGTAGTTGAAGTCGAAACGCATCCGCTCCGGGTCTACCACAGAGCCGGATTGATGCACCTTTTCACCCAAAACCTGGCGAAGGGCAGCATGCAGCAGGTGTGTGCCGGTATGATTGCGCATAGTTGACATCCGTGATGAATAGTCAACTTTCACCAGGGCGGTATCGTCAGTTTTCGGGGTTCCTTGCGTGACCTTTCCCGCAAGCACGATCAAACCGTCAACCGGCTTAAACGTGTGTCCGATTTCTACATCCCAAACCGGTTTCCCGCCTGAAGTCACGGTGCCAATATCGCCAATCTGACCACCGCCTTCAAGATATAGCGGGCTGCGAGTGACGATCAGTTCAACTTCATCGCCAGCTTCGGCAAATTTGACCAGCTCTCCGCCGCGCAGGATGCCAACCAACCTTGTTGGTGTAGTGAAAGAGGTATACGGGTCGTAAATGACGCCCCCACCAGGCAGTTTGCCCTGGGTTTGTAAGTCTGCCAACAGGTCGGCATAAAACTCGGTTTTAGTACCCTCCATCCCCGCAAAAGCTGAACCTCTGCCCGATGCCAGGCGGTGAGCTTCCATGGCTTTATAAAACCCGTCTTCATCAACGCTCAAACCGGATTCGGTCAGGATATCACGCGTGATCTCCACCGGGAAACCCAGTGTGGCATACAGTTCAAAAGCCCGCTTGCCATCCAGCGTCGTCAATCCAGCAGTTTTGAGCTCTTCAATATACTCCTGCAATTGGGCAAAGCCGCTGTCGAGCGTCTCGGCGAATCGTTTTTCTTCGCTGGTCAGGGTATCTGCTATCAGCTCCCGGTTTTCAAGCAATTCAGGGTATGCCTGGTGATAATTTTCAATTACGATCGCAGCGATACTTGCCATGAAGGGATTGTCGAGCTTAATCGTTCGCGCGAACCGTGCCGCGCGCCTTATGATCATCCGGCAGACATAATTTCTGCTGATATTGCCTGGGATGACCCCATCGGCAATCAAAAAGGCGGCTGCCCGCACATGATCGGCAATCACACGGTAAGCGGTCAGGTTTGCCTGCCGCTCCGCGTCGCTTTGCCCTGAAAGCCGTTGTGTTTCATCCAGGAGGGGTTTCAGTAAATCGGTCTCATAATTACCAGCGACACCCTGGATGATGGAAACAATTCGCTCAAAACCCATACCGGTATCAACATGCCGCTTTGGCAGTGGTTGAAATTCGGTAGGTGACGTGCGGTTGTATTGGATGAAAACGTTGTTCCAGATCTCAACGATTCGGGAACAATCGCCATTAACTTCACAAACATGCCCAGGTACATCCTGCATGTCACAGGCATCAGCGCCGAAATCGTAATGAATTTCACTGCAAGGACCGCAGGGACCGGTCTCTGCCATCTCCCAGAAATTGTCCTTACGACCTCCATGCACCAGGTGAGTCGGGTCGAAACCGGGCTGCGCCAGCCAGACATCACGGGCTTCTTCGTCGGCAGGCAGGTCGCCCTGGTCGTCCACGAAGGTGGAGGCGTATAGTCGGTTTGGGTCCAATCCCCACACCCTGGTGAGCAGCTCCCAGCTCCAGCTGAGGGCTTCTTTCTTATAATAATCACCAAAAGACCAGTTTCCCAGCATCTCAAAAAACGTGTGGTGGGTATTATCGCGTCCGACTGTATCGAGATCGTTGTGTTTACCGGATACGCGCAGGCATTTCTGGCTATCGACAGCGCGGCTATACGGTCGCGTTTCGGTGCCTAAAAAGACATCTTTAAACTGCACCATGCCAGCATTCGTGAAGAGCAGGGTGCTGTCTCCACCGGGAACGAGGGATGCGCTCGGCACGATGGTGTGCCCGCGTTGTGCGAAAAAATCGAGAAAAGATTGACGAACCTGGTTGCCGGTTAGGTACATGATAACACTCCAATAATTGATCTGCTTAACTAAAAAATTATACCTGATAAGCAAGCGGAGAAAAATCGTTTAGAAGGAAAGCAGCAAATTCTAATGTGAAAAATTACCATTGTGTTGATTGTGAGAGACGTTTGTACCAGCGGAGCCAGCTTTTCGTAGGGAACGCGGCTTGTCCCGTTCCGGCGAAGCCATTATTCGTAGGGAACGCGGCTTGTCCCGTTCCGGCGAAGCCACCTTTTTGTAGTTCCGGCGAAGCGATGTTGTTGTAGGGGGCGGTTGCCATGCCGCGCCACGAACAGCCGTAGGGGGAGACGTCTGTATCAACGAAGTCGATAAGCTTCTTATTGGCAAAGGTTCAGATTCTTCACTTCGTTCAGAATGACAAAACCCAGTTTCTGCTCCCTGCTCCCTGTTTCCTGGACTTACCCTACCGTTGTTACTACTTTATTAAAATTACCGCATGAATTGGGTAACCCCGAATACGAAAAAGAGAGCCCGACTTAATCAGGGCTCCCTTTTCAATGCGAAAGTCTGCTACGGCTTGATGGTCAGAGGCAGATAGTTTACGTTGTCTCCGGGTTGGTAGTAATATACACGCAGGTAATCTATCCGGCTGCGATCAGGGATATCGAGATGGATGTTAAATATCTCAAGCGGGTTTCCGGAAGATAAGTAAATACACCCACTCGATTCGTCCGAAGCCCAATCTACATTGCTATTCCTTGAGGTCATTCCTGAACCATGTACATGAATATATCGGATGGTATCCTCAAACTCCCCGTCCCCTAAAGCCAGGCTGTATGCAACGCGCAACCCACATAACTGCAAGGAATCACCCGAAACCTGGGGACGCCAGTTGAGGACATAGCTATTGGACTGTGAATCGACTACTTCGTTGATGTGGCTGCTCACTTCTGAGCCATACCCAATCTGTTTTCCAAAAGGCAGAGCGACAATATCGTCAGGAAGACCATAATTGTCGTGTGAGCCAATCCAAACATAACTTTCGGTTGCCTGGGGTCCGGTTTGCTCAAGGTGAGTATCCGCTTTCGCCTGTGGGATGGAACTGAAAACCAGGAGTGAGCTCAGTACTATGCTTGCAGCCAGGATTTTTAACAAATGGCTGGTAAATAAATTTGTTATTTTCATCGTTTACCTCCAGGTATCAAACCTTTGATTAAGGCACGATGTAATTGACGCGCAAACCGCACACGCGCATGTTTTCTCCAATTACACGCGGACGCCAATTTAGCACGTAGGAATAATTGACAGTGTCGACTACATGGTCAATCAGAGTGGACATGGCAGCGCCATAACCCGCATCGCCTGAGGTTTGAAGAATCAAGACATCCCCACTGTTACCAGTGTTATCGTACCTGGTAATCCATACAGATCCATCGACAGATGCAGATTTATCGTAGTAGTAGACGCGGAAGTATTTAATGATTGCGCCATCGGGGAGAGACATAGGGATATTAAAAAGCGCTTTATCCGGGTCGCCCGAAGTCAGATAAAGACATCCACCTGAAGGGTCTGATGCATACTCATAACTGCTGTTGCGGGGACGTAACGTAGAACCAGCAACACGGAAGTATTGAGGAACAGCCGCGTTTGGTTCAATATCTTGACCTGGTTGATCGGGATCTTCTTCCGGCACCATTGCATCCCAGCCTACGAATATTGTCTGATCGCTGCCGGCTGCAGGTGCATCTGTCGGGCTGACATCGAAAACAGGATCGTTGCCGCCGTTCTCATCTGGCTGGAGTGCTGACAGGTCATCACCAGCCTGATCGGACCTGGTTTCTGTTGTACCAGGATCAGATGACCAGGACCAATCCAACCCTTCTGCCGCTGTCATAACGGTCAGACTAAGCAATCCTATCACCACCAGGATCGCAGCCCAGCTCACCTTCTGTATTCTTGGTTTCATATTGAACCTCCTTTTGTTCAATCAGGTTTTATTTATTCAGCTAACGGATATTAATCCATCGAGGATTTTTGATAATTTTCGAAACAATACGAACAAAGGAAAAACTAATTATTGCGATTATTTTGTAAATGTACCCGAGTTTCGTCGCGTTTGCTACAACTAAGGCAACACTGACCCAATGATCAGTTAGTCGGTTTGCGCTCAATTTCAGTGAGGCAGCCAGAGTGTCACCAATAGTAAAATAACGGTTCGATCATTCAATCAAACCGTTTCCTGTACCTCTTAATACAACCGAAACTCACTCTTTTCTGCTTCGAACACTTCACGGTCCAAAATATGAGTTGTAGGGACAAAGTTCATAAACCCCCGAGTGATAACCAGACTGTTGGTCTTTGCCCCGCCGGGGAAAAAGCTAACCCCTTCCAGGACAGCTTTTGAAGTGGTCATAACTGGTGTTACCGCGGTAGCGCAAAAAATCAGATCATCTGCTGGCGCCAGATCGTCCTGCGTGTAGACATCGTCAACTCGCACGCCCATCGCGATCATTCTTTCTCTGTCTGCGTCATCCCTGGGTTTCCAGATAGCCTGCATTTTTCCACCAAGCAGTTTTACGGCGGCTGCTGAGATCACGCCTTCGGGGGCAGCGCCGATTCCCATGACTGCATGCACGCCAACCCCCCGAAAACAACTAAAAATACAGGGCATCAGGTCACCATCCGGAATCAGACGCACGCGGGCTCCCGTTGAGCGCAGCTTTGAGACTAATTCGGCATTTCGTTCGCGGTCCAATACAGTGATGGTGAGTTCACGGGTATCTCGCCGTTTCAGCGCTCTTGCCAACCGATGGACGTTATCCTCAGGCTCCAACCGAATATCAACATAGTCGGCAGCATCCCTGCCAACACAGAGTTTATCCATATAGGTATCACTTGCCTGGATCAGACCACCGCTGGGTGCCGCTGCCAAAACACAGACAGCGCCTGAATTGAGGTTGGCTGTCGCGTTTGTGTTTTCGAGGGGATCAACGGCGATATCGACTACAATCTGACCCTTCCCCAGCCTTTCACCAATGAAGAGCATAGGGGCATCATCCCGTTCCCCTTCACCAATTTTGATTTCGATTGAGATTCCATCAATGCGGTTGAGCGCGGTTCTCATCGCGTCCACCGCTGCCGCGTCAGCCAGGTATTTGTCCCCATGACCGGCTGCTCTGGCTGCAGCCATCGCCGCGTTTTCCGTCACTTCCAGCAGTTGCCAGGAAAGACTTTTGTATAAAGCCTTTAGATCGCCTGATTTATCTTCGTCAGTCATTACTCTCCTTTTGATTTGACAATTATTTTACAAGCTTTCCGAAACAATATTCTTGTATTCCGTTATCCGCAACCACCTTTCTTGTTTATGAATGAAACAATGCCGTCCTGAAGCATTATACCTGCTCGCTCAATTTGGGGGAGTTATTTCTCGTTCCAAAAATTGCATCATGGCGTGCATTTCTTCAAAATTCATT
>LSQX01369345.1_pt1 | contig 12430 bp, 11 predicted proteins | sample 654561 | NCBI WGS metagenome assembly LSQX01 (sample SAMN04489861, study PRJNA283612) | anaerobic digester metagenome | isolation source: 4 biogas reactors fed with cattle manure at either 37C or 55C with and... | place: Denmark: Kongens Lyngby | collected 2014 | reverse complement strand
GAAACATCCATGAACCGATTAACTCCTTCTGAATCTTCGTTTTTTTCGAATAGTGAAGATTCCGCCAAACAGCTCGCCATTTCATCGGCTGACTCTTTTTATGTTGTGCTTGTCCGGCGATGGTGCTGCTCCAGCCAGACGAGAAGCACCTGAATATCCGCCGGCGAAACGCCGGAAATACGACTGGCTTGGCCGAGGGAAACGGGGCGGCGTTTGTCGAGTTTTTGACGCGCTTCAAGTCGAATACCGCGAATTTTTTTATAATTGATTTCTTGAGGAATTAGACGGCGTTCGAGTTTACGGAAGCGATCGACGCGCTCCTGTTCGAGGCGGATGTATCCTTCATAGCGGATGTCGACTTCAACGCATTCGCGGACGGAAGCGGCAAGATCAGGGCGATCAGGGTCCAACAAAGTTAAATTGTCATAATTCAATTCAGGGCGCTTCATGAGCGACAGGAGGTTGACGGAGTGTTTCAGAGGAGTGCTCCCCGCTTCCTCCAGCACGCGGTCGGAGAGTGCGTCTCTCGGGACACGCACCGATTGTAGTCGACTTTTTTCTTTTTCAATTGCGCTTTGTTTTTCAAGAAAACGATGCCAGCGATCGTCTGAAATGAGCCCGATTTCACGACCGAGCGGAGTCAATCGGGCGTCGGCGTTGTCTTGGCGTAGAAGCAGACGATACTCGGCGCGCGAGGTCATCAGGCGGTACGGTTCATTCGTTCCTTTCGTCACAAGATCGTCGATGAGAACACCGATATAAGCCTGTGAACGATCGATAATTACGGGAGATTCGCCGCGGAGACTGCGAACGGCATTGATGCCTGCCATGAGTCCCTGCGCGGCAGCTTCTTCGTAACCGGAAGAACCGTTAATCTGTCCTGCAAGATAAAGACCGTGCACAGCTTTCGTCTCAAGAGCGAGCGTAAGCGATGTCGGATCAACTAAGAGATACTCGATGGCGTAAGCGGGGCGCATCACTTCCACGTGCTCCATGCCCGGTACAGTTTTATAGATGCCGGCCTGTACATCTTCCGGCATGGAAGAAGACAAACCTGACGCATACATTTCCGACGTATCAAGCCCCGTTGGCTCAAGAAAAACATGGTGACGCTCGTGATCAGGAAATTTAACCATTTTATCTTCGATGGAGGGACAATATCGAGGACCTATGCCTGTGATAACACCGGAATAGAGCGGCGAACGATCAAGATTGTCTTCAATGAGTTTTTTCGTAGCCGGTGTCGTCCACGTGATATAGCATGGTTTCTCTGCCAACGGCTGCCATGAGGGATCGTCCTCGTTGTCGAATGAAAAAGGCCGCGGAACGGCGTCGGCATGCTGCAATTCCATCTCATCGGTGTCAAGACTTCTGAAATGGAAACGTCCCGGTGTGCCTGTCTTGAAACGCGTCGTCGGAAGACCGAGCGCTTTCAGCGCGTCCCCAAGACCGCGCGACGGCGCGAGTTGATCGGGTCCCGACGAGCAAACGGATTCGCCGATGATGACCTCCGCGTCCATAAAAGTGCCCGGACAAAGGATGACACGAGATGCGCAGTAAAGAGAGCCTGTTGCCGCAATGACACCTTCGACGGCACCGTTGTCCACGAGAAGGCCGACGATTTCCTGCTGAATGAGCCGGATATTCGGTTCCGACTCGAGCACCTGTTTCATCCCGCGCTGGTAGCCCGTGCGATCAATCTGCGCGCGAGGCGACTTCGCCGCCGGGCCTTTGCTCGCGTTGAGCATGCGGAACTGAATCATGTGTTCATCGGCAAGGCGCCCCATCTCGCCTCCCAACGCGTCAATTTCCCGAACCATCTGTCCCTTAGCCGTGCCGCCGATGTTCGGATTGCACGGCAAATTGGCCAGACTGTCGAGCGTCATCGTAAAGAGAATAACGCGACAGCCCAAGCGCGCGGCCGCAAGCGCCGCCTCGCATCCGGCGTGACCTGCGCCGACCACGATGATATCTGCCTCTCCCGCAAGAAAAGCATGTTCTTGTTGCATGGCTTCAGCTAAAGAAGGCATGTTTTACTCCCTACTTGAAAAATCAATCGCATCTATTCGGTTTTCGCCTGTTTCTATTACAGATAGACAGATCAAGTCATATTGCAAGCGTTCTCACCTGATAAGCCCGTTACTTAAAATAATAAGGATCAAGCTATATTACTGCAATTACAATCAGCTGACACACTCGTTATTTTCCGATACAAAAGCGACTAAAAATTGTCTCGATCAGCGTTTCGGAGACATCGTCGCCTGTGATCAGCGACAGCTCCGAGATGGCTTCGCGCACGGTGATCGCCACTAAGTCGAACGAAAGTCCTCGCTCAAGATCGCTTGCGGCCCGACAAACGAGATCAAGCGCGCGATCTACGGCAGCTTTATGACGTTCATGCGTGATCAGCACCTCGCTTCCCGTCGATTGACCGGATCTTGCATCTTGTAAAAAGTCTCTCTCTGTTGCGTCATGCGCCTTCGAGAGAAACTTTCTTTTTTTCTCATCAGTTTCCGTGCTTTTATTTGTATCGTAGCTCAGATCATTTTCCATCATGCTATCTGCTGATCGGTCAGAACAGAAATCCAATTCACCCTGCTCAATAAAGGTCACCAATCTCTTTTTTAGTTGAACAAGTGCTTCCGGATCTTTGTAAGACCATGCCAACGTGGGAAGGTCGGGGAAGCGTTCGGCGGCATAGAGCACGGGGTCATCGGCTGAAGACAGCGTCGATCTGAGGTCATCTTTTCCTAGAATCAAAAGTACCGGTATGCCTTGCTCGATGAGCTCGTCAATTCGCTCTTCTTGATGATGACGGGCATGCTGTGTTGGCAACGGCGGCGAGAGCACCCAAAGGACGATGTCCGCATCGTTGAGAGCGTCGCCGGCACGGACGATCCCTTCAAGTTCGATAGGATCCTCTGTTTCACATGAAAAACCCGCTGTATCGGTGAGGTGCAAAAGATAACCGTCCAGCGTCACATCGATGTCGACCGTGTCGCGTGTTGTACCGGGAATATCGCTGACAATGGCGCGGGAGCGACCTGACAGCGAATTGAGAAGAGATGATTTTCCGACGTTGGGATTTCCGGCGATGACGACATGAAGACCTTCACGAACGACACGTCCGCTTCGAAACGTCGAAGCCAGATGTCGCAGAGCCGACTCCGCCTCCTTCAAATCTGCCGTGAGAGTGAGGCGATCTTCATCGCGTTCTTCCTCCTCATCCCAGTCCAGCAACATTTCCAGATGGGCAAGTATGGCATAGAGTTGATCGGCGCGAATACGCACGGCATTCGACAGATCTCCCTTTAACTGGCGGTAGGCAGCTTTTGCCTGCTTCTCTGCCTGTGCCTCAATGAGATCCATAACAGCTTCCGCAGATGCGAGGTCCAATTTTCCGTTTAGAAAAGCGCGACGGCTGTATTCGCCGGGACCTGCCGCGCGTGCACCGGAAGAGAGAGCGCTCGCAAGGACGCCTTCACGGATAGCCTTTCCTCCGTGACAAGAGATTTCGTATACATCTTCTCCTGTAAATGAATGTGGTGCACGAAAACATGAAAGCACGACATCATCAATCCCTGCCCACGTACCGGGTGCAAGCGTATATCCCTTCATTTGGGAAGGTTTGGGAAACGTATTCGCGGCCGGGATAAAAAGCCTATCACATATAGTCGCCGCATCGGGACCGGAAAGGCGCATGACGGCGATCCCGCTTTCGCCGGGCGGTGTAGAAAAAGCCGCTATCGTATCTTGATCGGGATTCATCGCACATCGTCCTTTCTTTGTTTAATACAATCAAAGATCCGGATACGGCTTCCGCATCCGGATGTACGTTTTTGCGTCTTGGTCTCAGACCTTGCGCCGCATGTCTTTCAACGGATCAATTGCTGCGGATTAGTCGTTAATAAATTCAACTCCGACAGAAGGTGCGATCACAACATAGCGCNNCTTCGACGTCACGCAACGTCACATGGATGACGCGCCGTTCGGCCGGTGTCATAGGTTTGAGCTTTGATTCACGGCCTGTTGCAAGCACACGCTCTGCCGTTTTGTTGGCAATACGGCTCAAACGCTGTTCACGGCGATGGCGATAACCGGAGACGTCCACAATCACGCGAAGAAAATCGTCCATCCAACGGTTGGCCACGATATTGGTTAAATATTGAATGGCATCAAGCGTTTCTCCGTGGCGGCCGATCGCGACACCGCAGTCGTTGCCGGAAATATCGATCTCCAAGCTGCCTTCTTCATCAATGTAGGATTCCAGCCGGCCGTGAATACCTATACCGGATAGAATCGCCTCGACATAGTCTAACGCCGCATTTTCCGCGGCATCAAGACCACGCTCCTCTGCGGGCATTTTCCACTCTTCAGCATCATCGTCGTCATCGTCGTCATCGTCGTTGACGTTTTTGTAATGTCCGCTTTCAAGGGTCGCACGTCGGCGCTCGCGTTCACGGCACCTATCTTCATCGTCACTTATATCGGTGACGCGCACACGCGCAGGCTGACGACCAAATCCGAAAATGCCTCCTTTGTCGCCTTCGTCAAGGATTTCTATCAACGCATCCGTTAATGAAATATCTAGTTCTTCTAAGGCCTTCTCTACGGCCTGATCTACGGTTTTTCCTGTCGTTTCAACCACATGATCCATGTGAAAAAATCTCCTTCTATAAACGACTGAGTTACTCGCGAGGACCGTCACCGCGAATCACCGACATCAGAGATCGCTTCTCGCGTTTCTTTTTGTCTTTGCTTTTGCGATTCTTTGAGGGACGGTTGCCGTCAGCAATTTCGGCGGGACGTGACCGATCATATTGGGCCTGGTCACGTTCATAAGACAGTCGGAGCGGTCGGATGTAGTATTGATAGCCAATCATCGACTGCATAAGGTAAACGATGTTTTGAGCAAACCAGAAAACGCACATAGCGGCAGGCATACGAAACATGGTGAACAACATGAAAATCGGCATGATATAGTTCATCGACTTCAACATGCCGGAACCTGTATCGGCTTCTTGACCGCGTTTTGCCGGATTGGCTTTGTCTCTTCTTTTTTCTTCCTTTGTCTTCTCAGGGCGTGGGCGGCTGTTGCGCATGATTTTCATCTGAATGAAGTAGGTGATCATTGTGATAAGGATGAGTATGACAAGCGGCAGCTCAACTCGCCAGTTTTCACCGAACCAGTTCAAAGGATTCCACGAGGGCGTTCGGGCAAGATCCATGCCGAGAAAGTTCGTATTAATCAATTTATCGAGGGTTATCCATCCGTTTGAGACAGACTGTTCAAGCACTGTGCCCGAGTCGCGAAGTCCTGCAAGTACCGGGATGTCCATCAAAGCGACGTTGTTGACTTCTGCTTGCGTCATCAGACCGTGCGTCTGCATCAGACCCGCGATGTTTCTCAAATTCTGGACAGATACGTTCGTGATCCAGCGAAGCGGTGAACGGAAAAGATAAAACACAGGCCAAATCAGGAGCAGCTGGAGCACCATGGGAAGACAGCCTGAGGTCATTGAAATGCCGTTCTCCTTATAAAGCTGCTGCGTCATTTCGTTAACGCGCTGCTGGTCATTGCCGTAATGGCGCTTAATTTCGTTTACTTCATCGACAAGCAGTTGTTGGCGAAGCGAACTGCGCTGCGACTTCAGCGCCAGCGGCATCAGCAGCAGTCGGATACCCACGGTGAAAAGGATAATGACCAAGCCATAACTGCCGATCCACGAGTAAAGCACGCCGAGAATCCAGCCGAACAATTTGTAAAGAGGATCCAGTAGTCCTAGCTGTACCGGTATAAAATTCATCGCTTTTGTCTCTCTTTCAGTATGTCTGTTGCACAGGTTTCAGTAAATCCTACTGATCCGCTCTTTGCGATTGACCTGTTACTTGTTAAACAGAAAACAGGGGCTCTAATGACGGAAGCTTTGTTCCTGCTGATCTAAACGCCACATTTACACCTTACGAAAACTGCGCTTTCAGATTGCACGCGTCATCCGTTCTTTCTGTTCCCGGAAAAATGAACATCCTTGTGCCACGTCGGCCAAGAGGTCGGTACGGGGTCATAACCGCCGCGAACAAACGGATTGCAGCGCAATAGACGCCACAACGCAAGCAATCCCCCGCGAAATGCGCCGAAGCGCTGTATCGCCTCCATTGCATACGTAGAACACGTCGGTGAGAAACGGCAGCAAGGCAGATGGTTAGGTGACAATTGACGCTGATACGTACGAATGGCGCCCAGCATCAAAGAAGCCGGCACCGAACGGCGCGGAGCGCTCAATTTGTCGTTTGTTTCTTCATGCAAATCTACTTTATCCGTGAGCACGTTGTTTTCCAAAGTATCTTCAGTCAATCAAGATTATTTACCGATGTGTTCTTCTCGAAAGGTGACTCAATACTTCCGATTCCAACCTCCGTGATCAGCTTTTGAATCTCATCAATGAGGTCTGTAACCCGAGGTTCGCTCTCCTTCTTCCAGCGGCCGCTCACCACAATATCGACACCGGGAATGATGACAAGCTGTGCCAAGCGAAAGGCTTCGCGAAGCAAACGTTTCATACGATTGCGCTCGACCGCATTTTTGAGCGATCGATTCACTGTGAATCCGACTCGAGCCGAACCTACGGCATTTCGTCCTCGGCGCTTTAAAAAATGTAGGCCGATAAAGCGACCGCGTTTCCAAGTTCCTTTCCGGTATACACGTGTAAAATCGCGGTTATTTGTTAGCCTTTCGGCGCGCGTCATTATCCGCCTCCGAGGATTACCACGTTAGTCTCTTGCGACCCTTAATTCTTCTGCGTTTAATAACCTGTCTTCCCTGTCTTGTCGCCATCCTTTTACGGAATCCGTGTACGCGTGAGCGTTTGCGACGTTTTGGTTGATATGTTCGTTTCATGTTCTCTCTCCAAAGAATTCGTGATTATATTTACCGTTTGATCGGTCTTGCTTCTGTGAACTTGTTAAAATAAGGCATAACGTTTAGATTATACGAAAAGGTGAACGTTTCCGTCAAATCTTCTCAGCAGCCTCCACAACGTGCTGCATCAACATGGTCGTCGTAACTGAGCCGACACCGCGCGGTGTCGGTGTAATATTGGCAACGATCGGCTCCACTGAATCAAAATCGACATCGCCAACTAATTTCCCTTCGTCATTGACGTTGATACCGACATCGATGACCGTTTGCCTTTCGTGAACAAAACTCTTATCCACCATCAAGGCTTTCCCCGCACAAGCGACAATGATATCGGATTCGCGCGCCACAGAGGCAAGATCTCGCGTCCTCGTGTGGCATATCGTGACCGTCGCATTTTCGTTCAAAAGCATCATCGACACAGGTTTCCCGATGACAAGACTTCTGCCGATGACTGTCACACGCGAGCCGCTAATCGGGATATTGTAATGCTTAAGCATGGCAAGTACGGCTTCAGCCGTACATGGAGCAAATCCGCTTCCTTGATTCATGAAAACATGTGCCATAGACGCGGAGCCGATTCCGTCAACATCCTTCTCCGGTGCAAGTGATTCGCAGATGATACGCTCATTGATGGTCTTAGGAAGAGGACGAAAAATAAGACATCCGTGGATCTTAGGATCCTCGTTGATGGCAGCGATCGCTCCGAGCACTTCGTCAGTCGAAGCGTTCTCTTGAAATACCCGTACTTCTGTCTCCACACCGATTCGTTTGGCACGATTCAACGCGCCGCGCTCATATGAAAGATCTTCCGGCTTCTCGCCAACACGCACAATCACAAGTTTTGGCTGAATACCCTTTTTCTTGAGAACGTCCACACGCCTAATAAGATCCTCTGAGCGAGCATCCGCTACGGCTTTACCTAATAAAATCTGCGCCATTAAGCTTCCCCTTTCCTCAATATCAAGCAGTATCATGCGTGTGTTTTGTTAACTTACGGGCATTGTATTTTCGATGCTCCTGCCTTACAAACGGCTCTTGAAAGATATCATATCACGTTTACTGCATGTGCAAAGAGGATCTTCAAGCTCAACCATCTCAACTTAAGTGCAGAAGCGGCTGGCGACTGCGACATAGCTCGCTGCACGTTCTGCGATCGCGCCATAATTCTCTGCGGACACATCCTCTTTCTTGACCAGAACACTGCCAATGCCTGCTCCGGCCATCCCGGCTTTCAGATAGTCAACAAAATTTTCAGGCGTCACACCGCTAACAGCCAAGAGCGGGATGTGGTTCAAAGGTGCACAAATTGCTTTGATGTAACGTAAATCGACACAGTCAGCCGGGAAGAGCTTGACAAAATCGGCGCCTGCCTGATGGGCGGCTGCGATTTCTGTAGGTGTAAACGCTCCTGGAATAGACAGCAATCCGGCAGCCTTTGTATCGCGAATTATTGATGCATCCACATTTGGTGAAACGATAAATTTTGCACCTGCTCCTGTTGCCAGTTTGAGCTGTGTTTTTGTCATAACTGTACCTGCACCGACATACATACGCCCGTCAAAGGCCTCACACACGGCACGGATTTGAGCAGCTGTCTCCTCGTTTGGAATTTCTCCAATCTGGTCAAAGGTGATCTCCATAAATCGAAAGCCGCCGTGATAGAGCGCCTCCGCAATGGGAACGATTTTATTCGTTGGCGCGCCGCGGACGATGGAAATGAGCTTTTTTTCATGTATTAGCGCACAAAGATCCTGTGTCATAACGTACTTCCTTTCAGTGTCAGCATTCCAAATACTTCTCGTCATCATGACGAAACAAACAGAACAGTGTCTCTATTCAGATGTTTTCCTTTGAGCCTTCTGCTTATGGCAACGGAAGAAAGGAAAGAACATTATAGAGATCTGCAGAACATTTCAATACGGCGAAGCCCTTCGTGCAGGTCTTCCTCCAGACAGGTATACGCGATGCGGATAAATCCTTCGCCGCATTCGCCGAAAGCACTGCCCGGGATGCAGACAACCTTCTGTTCATCAAGAAGGCGGTTGCAGAATTCGACGCTGCTTAAACCGAAGCTGCTAATGTCGGCAAAGGCATAGAACGCACCGTTTGGCTTGTTAAAGCGAATGCCGTCGATCTTTGCCAGCCCGTCAAGCAAAATCGCGCGGCGATGCTCAAAGATCTGGCGCAGCTCTTCGCTCAGCTCCGGATGATCGAGCGCTACCGCACACGTGTACTGACCCGGGGCATTCGCGCAGGCGTTAAAATTTTCCTGACATTTCGTCATGCGGTCGACGATCTCTGCCGGCCCCACAGCATAACCGATACGCCATCCCGTCATCGCAAAAGACTTCGAGAAGCTATTAATGATCATTGTACGTTCCTTCATACCCGGAAATGACGCTATACAAGGAGCCTCCGCGCCGTCGTAGAGCAAGGTATTGTATACATCATCGGAAATGACCATCAGGTCGTGTTCGACAGCCAGTTCCGCGATTTTCACCATGGTCTCGCGAGTCATGACAGAACCTGTAGGATTGTTCGGCGTGTTGATGATCAGCGCTTTCGTGTTCGGCGTGATACACTCCTCAATCGTTTCCGGCTGCATTTCAAAGTCATGAGCAAAATCAGTGGGAACGCGGACAGCGGTGCCGTCGCAATAATCGACTTGCGCTACGTAGTTCAGCCACTGCGGGTCTTGGATCAGAATCTCGTCACCTTTATTTAACAACACGAGGAACAACAGGCTCAGCGCGCCCATGCCGCCATTGGTAACAATGATTTCTGTGTTCGGATCATAATTCAAATCTTTCAGATAGGATTTTTCGGCGATAGCCTTACGGAATGAGAGCAAACCTGCGTTCGGTGTATAGTGCGTAATGCCTTTGTCTAGCGCTTCCTTGCAGACTTCACAAAGCAACTTCGGTGTAGCCATATCGGGCTCGCCAATTCCAAGACTAATGACGCCTGTCATTTTGTTGGCGCGGTCAAACATGGCGCGAATGGCTCCTTGCTGCAATGTTTTTGCTTTTTCATTAATCCATTTCATGATTCAATATTCTCCTTTTTATCTCTGTACCCTTCCGGTTCCGTCTCCGCCCATTAGCTTCATGACTTCGGGAACGGTAACACGGTTATAATCTCCCGGGATACTGTGCTTCAAACAAGAGGCAGCTACCGCAAATTCGAGTGCTGACTGCTTGTCTTCATAATGGTTCAGGCCGTAGATCAGGCCGCCTGAGAAACTATCTCCGCCGCCGACACGGTCAATAATATCGCGGATCTCATACTTTTTTGAGACATAAAAATTTTTCCCATCATTCAAACATGCCGCCCAGCCGTTCCAGTCTGCACTATAGCTCTCGCGGAGCGTGATAGCAATGCACTTCATGTTCGGATAGTCCTTAAGAACCTTATCGCTGAGCAAGCGGTATTTCTCGCGGTCAAGTTCGCCTGATTCAACGTCCACATCAACTGTAATTTCAAGCGACTTCTGAACATCCTCTTCGTTTGCGATCACAACATCAACGAACCTTACCATCTCACGCATTACTTCGGCTGCCCTTTTGCCGTACTTCCAAAGGTTCTTGCGGTAATTGAGGTCGCAGGAAACCGTAATACCGCGCTCTTTTGCTTCTTTTACAGATTCGAGCGACAACGCCATCGCGCTCTCCGAAATAGCCGGGGTGATGCCGGTGATGTGGAACCAATCAATATCCTCGAAGGCATTGTTCCAGTCAATGTCGCCAAGTTTAGCTAAAGCGATTGCAGACCCTGAACGGTCATAGATCACGCGACTGGGCAATTGGTTTGCGCCGCCCTCGACATAGTAGATGCCGAAACGGCCTTCACCAATTACGATTCGTGAAGTATCAACACCAAAGCCTCGCAGTTCCCGAACACAAGCATCTGTAATGGGGTTGTCAGGCAATACAGTCAAATAGCTGACATCTAGGCCATAATTGGCCAACGAAACGGCAACATTGGCTTCGCCGCCGCCGAATGTAGCTTCGAGATAGTGATTTGTTAATAGACGCTCCAATCCCGGAGCCTTGAGGCGAAGCATGATCTCGCCAAATGTTAAAAATTTCATTACTTTCCTCCTTATATCTTCAGGCAGACAAAAACAAAGCCGCCAATTTCATCCCTTAAGACAGACGACTTTCAGGTCATTTTTTATATTTGTCCGTATCAATATCGCTGATTAAGCCTCTCTTATCCAATCCCGCTATAACAGGAAAGACCGAGTTCGTGCTAATTGCGATGTAACCATTGTTTCCAATGTGCGCCAAATAAAAGACGAGTACCGCAGCTCTCTTCTATCATCAGGCTCCTAGGTAAGCTTCCTTTATGCGTTCATCAGCAAGAAGATCTGACGATTTGCCCTGCATGATAATATTTCCCGTTTCCAGGACGTAGGCACGAGAGGAAGTGTTTAGTGCAAGAAACGCATTCTGCTCGATCAGCAGGATACTTGTGCCATCCTCGCTAATCCTGCGAATAATATTAAATATTTCTTCCACAAGGATTGGAGCAAGCCCCATACTGGGCTCATCGAGCATGAGTAAACTACCGCTAGTCATCAATGCACGTCCGAGGGACAACATTTGTTGCTCCCCACCGGAAAGTGTGCCTGCCTGTTGATTCATACGCTCATGCAGACGAGGGAATATTTCGTACACACGTTCTATATCTCTTTTGATCTTTGAACGATCCTTGATGATATTCGCGCCCATAAGGAGATTCTCTTTAACACTCATCCGTGAAAACACGCGTCGTCCTTCAGGCACATGCGCGATGCCAAGCTCGACAATTTGATAGGGCTTGAGTTTTGTCAGTTCCTGCCCTTGAAAAATGATCGAGCCGCTTTTGGCTTTCTCCAAGCCCGATATCGTACGCAGAGTGGTCGATTTCCCGGCACCGTTCGAACCGATCAGCGCAACGGTCTCGCCCTGCTGAACTTCAAAGGAGATACCCTTCACTGCATTGATCGCACCATAGGACACATGCAGATCCTTAACCTCAAGCATTGACATTTTGGTATCCTCCCCCTAAATAGGCTTCTATGACTTTAGGGTCTTTTTGAACCACATCAGGAGTGCCTTCCGAAATGGTCCTTCCGAAATCAATAACCTTGATACGGTCTGCGATCGGCATGACAAAGTTCATATGGTGCTCAATTAGAATAATGCTCAGATCAAAATCCTTGCGGATCCGCACGACAAGCTGAGCCATTTCTTCGATCTCGGTCGTGATCATACCGGCGACAGGTTCGTCAAGCAACAGTATCTTCGGATTTGTCATCAGCGCGCGCGCAAGCTCTAGCCGGCGCTGGTCGCCATAAGGCAAATTTTTCGCCAGCAAATCGGCCTTATCTGCTAAGCTCAGCGGCTCGAGTATACTCATTGCCTTCTCGTCGAGCTCACGCTCATGTTTTACCATTGTTCTTGTGCGCACGAGAGAGCTGACCAAGTTGTCTTTGCAGTGCATTGTGGCTGTCTCTTATACACATCT
>LSQX01312316.1_pt2 | contig 12430 bp, 13 predicted proteins | sample 654561 | NCBI WGS metagenome assembly LSQX01 (sample SAMN04489861, study PRJNA283612) | anaerobic digester metagenome | isolation source: 4 biogas reactors fed with cattle manure at either 37C or 55C with and... | place: Denmark: Kongens Lyngby | collected 2014 | reverse complement strand
CTTACTCCAAAGGAGGGAAACGGCTATGAGAATGAGGCAATCGACACTATTGTAAAACTTATGGAGGATAACCGTAAAGATACAGTAGTCATATTCGCGGGATACACGAACGAAATGAGGAAATTCCTTGATTCAAACCCTGGCCTTAAATCCAGGATACCTTTCACATTCACGTTTACCCCGTACAGCGCATCGGAACTTTACGAAATCCTTATGACTATGCTTGAAAAAAACAGGTACACTGTAAGTCCTGACTGCGTTGAATACTTAAAAAACTGCATATACGAACTGTCTCCTTATCTCAAGAAATCAAACGCTAGGGAGATAAGGAACTTTAAAGAAATGCTTCTGAAAGAGCAGAACTTCAGGCTGTGTGAGGAATCGGCAGCACATGAGTTATCACCGGCAGATGAATTGCCTGACGACGAAAAGCAAAGCATCAGAGATTACCTACTGACGATAAAGCATCCGGAGATAGAAAGAACTTTTAAACAAACGCTTGCAAAACTTATGCGTGAATACACTAACTGAACAGGTGAAGAAATTCGCCTGTTTTCTTATGCGCATGATAAAGCATGGAGTGGAATAAGGTACATGAACGGTAATTTTAACAACTACGAGAACGAACAAGACAGCATGATGGAAGAAATGACATCAAAGGCCGGCAAAAAGGCACTTCGCACTGGCGGTAAGCTACTGGGGAAGGGTATAAGACTTGCGGGCAAAGGCTTATCAAAAGCGTTAATTGCACTCATTAAAATACTCGGACCATATGTAATATTACTTATAGCAATACCAGCATTGCTCTATCTGATTTATACACTCGTCGAAGAATCTACCGTTGAGGACTTTACCAACGAAATACAGGCCGAGGCAGGCAGCCTTGATACAGACAGCCTACTGGATTATATCAATAATCTTGATGAAATAGGGCTTGCCGAATACCTGTCAACATACGACATTAACATGAAAACACTAAAACAATATATGGAGCTTGAGAATGAAACAGTAGAAGAAAACGACGAGGGCAACGTAACTCTTGTAACAACCAAAACCGTAACCGAAAATGGGCGGCCGCCGAAAAGCGCAACAAACACAATAAACCACTCAACCGTTATATTGGATAAGGCTCAGGCATCATATCCATACCGGTTATGGTGGCAATTGCTGGCGGGCATAGACATTTACAAGAACGAATCCGGAATAGAAGAACAATATACCTGGGATCGTGCTGCCCCGAAGTATGCGAAAGAGTATCTTATTCCGGAATACACATGGGCAAAACCAGGCAAATACACAAGAGAAGTCATCAGCAAAGCGGAAACAGTAGTAATAGAAAAAAAGGATGGGAAAGTAATTAATGAAACAGTAACCCTTGTGGAAGATAAATATATATATCCATTGGCATATCTTGAAAAGGTTAAAACGGCCTTTGGTGAATACACTTTTACCTACACAGACAAGGTAACAACGGCAGAACATAAATGGGGAAACTATACCGTAGATGAAGGCCCGATTATTCGTCATTATAAAAACGTTATAGTTGGCTATGAGAACAAGAAAGATGAAAACGGCAATGACATAATTGATCCGATAACGAAAAAGCCTCAAAAAGACTATACAAAACCTATATATGATAAAGTTTTGGATTATACTACGCAAACAATAATAAAAAGGCGGTATTCCGAGCAGTACCAGGTAAACGAAAACCTGCAAAAAGGCGAACCCGAATTTAAAAAAGACATAACCCCCTTTATAAAATTCCTTTATTACAGCAATACCCAGGCTGAAGATTTAGGGCAAATATACGAAATAACTAAAAAACTTCCAAACTCATACGAGTGTTTAGAAAAGCTAACTTTAGCACTATCCGAAATGAACCTTTTATCGGAGTTAAACGAACCTTCAATACTGGAAGCATACTCTATCGAGTTGGATATAAAAGTACCTTCTGTTTCAGGGCGGTATACGAGGCAAGACCTTGTAGAAACAGCAAAAAGCCTTTTAGGAGTTCCTTGCTTTTGGGGCGGGAAACATGACGGATTAGGCCCGCATCCGGATTGGGGCAAACTGCGTACCGTAACAGCTACAGGTAGTTGGTCCACCGGTAAGGCACTGCCATACGGCCTTGACTGTTCAGGGTTTATCACTTGGGCGTTCAACCAAATGCTAATACCTGAAGGTAGACGTTTTCCTCACGGTACAAAGAACCAAACAGCATCTAACCTACTTATTCCCATAGATGAATATGAACTAAAACCTGGTGATATTGGATACACAAAAGGCTTGGATCATGTTGGTATGTATATAGGCGAAGTCGACGGCATTCCTTCATTTATCCACGCCGGGGGGAGATTATACGCAGGACCCGGAAAACCTGCCGGGCAAATTGTTATTAGTTACAACAATACATCAAATTTTTATGAAGGCAACGCACCGACGAAATTTACGGTGTTTTACAGGCTTGATTATAAGTTTAAAGGAGAATGATTACTATGGCACGCAAGATTATCGGGGCGATACTGCTAATATCTGCGCTTGCCCTTCTGATATATAACATATTCTACAGGAAAGATGAAAACTATGGGGATTCCTTTGCGCAATCTGTACCGGAAGAAACCAGGATGCATACCAACGAAAGCGTTCCAGAAACGGAAACAGACGATACTGAAAGCGATATATTTAAGGATACCAGCACGGAAGAATACAACATGGCTAATAGTGTAATCTACGAGTTTATAGAATATATAAACCAAAATGATTACGAAAGCGCTTATAAAATGCTTAATGAAGCGTATAAGGAGTTTTCAGGCATACCATATGAGGCATTTAAACTCAAATATGCTTATGATCGGGAAAAGGCTTTCAAATGCGAAACTTTTATTAAGGTACAGGATGGATATATGTTGACCGGCTATTTGATTGATTATTACGGTGGTGAGGCAGAGGATACAGAAAATACTTATATACCTTGCTCATTCACTGTATACGGAACAGAACCGGCGACAATAGCTGATGCAGGGATAATATCTTACAAAGAGATAAACAAAACATACAAGATAGATGACGGTATAAACTTCAATATTATAAAAGAAACCGTTATGGACAACGGCATTATAGTAACTGCAAAATTGCAAAATGGCAGCGATAAGGGAGTAACAATAAACAATGGAAATTATGGTTTTTATGCAAAGAATGGAACTGACTTTTATCCGCATAGACTTATTAATTCTGTCTATACGGATTACACTATAAAACCTGGCGAAACAAAAAGCTATAAAATCTTGTTCCCTAAAGCAGTGTATATAGAAAAAATAGGCATTACACTGAGAAACGGCGAAAAAATATTAATTGGGGAGTGATACCATGAAAAGACACATACCTGTATTTTTAACAATTTTATGTATAAGCATACTTTTTGGAACGATACCCACGTTAGCTACAGAATCGCAGTTAGTAAACGATGTATTTGAAAAACAGAAGCAACAGAGGGAAAGATTAGAGTCTGCAATAGAAGAAATACCGAGTATAACTCCTACTCCGGAACCTACAAAAGCACCAGAAGACATAGAAGAATTAACAGAAAAGAAAAAAGCAACTATTGAAGAAAGGGTAACATGGTTTAAACAACGCATTATTATGACTGTACGCTCATTATTGCTCAGATACGGTCCGTATTACATAGGGGCAGCCATATTACTTATAATACTAGGCAACAGGAACCCAAAATGGATGGTATTGAAAAAAATAGGCTGGACTATGGTATTACTTTTCTCGGCCGGCGCAATCATTATGCTGTTTTCATCACAAATAGCAAACTGGCTGATAGAAAGAGTGAACAATACACAAATACGTTGGTAGGACAAGGCAATTTCAGGAAGAACAAACCAACGCCCCAACTTCGTCGAAAGACGAAAATAATTTCAAATGTAATTCGATTACGGTATCAAATATATGTTGATGTTGTATCGAATTTGTGATAATATAAATTTAAAATAATTGTGTAAGAGGTATTGAAATTGGACAAAAACAAAATTCGCTTACACTTAACCGCACCTGAAAATTACGAAACATTAAAAAATGAGCTTGAGAATGTAAACACATACATGGGAAACCTTTTAGAGATAAAAATTATTAACTGGGATTACACATTGGGAAGTTTACGCTATTGGGCAACGGACAAGCAGGAAGACAAAGAGGAAGCAGATATTCTATTAATATTTGATGCGGCTAGCTACCAAAGGGTAGACTCTGTGCATGATGAAGCACTTTATTATAAAGACTTTATCGAAAGCCTCAAAGACATACGACTTAATACCAATTCAAAGATAGTATTAATACTTTCCCGGGATAAGGAAGAAAATCTCGAACTGATTAATGAGCTGCTTAAAATAAACATACACAATTTTCACTTTGCACAAGAAAAATTCACTATAAATGATGTTTTGGACTGGATATTTGCAACAAAAACATTGAAAGACAACGCAAAGTATCTATTGACAGGAAAGGGAGAGAAAAGGACCAAAGTTATAGAGCAATCTAAAATAGAAATAAAAGAAGTTGAGAAGGTAATAGAAAAGAAGAAAATTATTGGTTTCTCAAGAAAGATAATTTGCGTTCCCGGAAATCCTGAATTTACAGCAGAAGCAGCTTATATCGTAGCAAAAGCAATGCCGGATTATAAGGTTTGCATACTAAACCTAGATAATAGAGGCTATTTAGACGTTATTTTCAATCTAATTAATGAGAATGGGCTTAACAGCATTATAAATTCAATAAATAAAGGATTTATACTTTCTGTATCTGAATGGAAGGGATCAAGGGCAAAGGGAGATTTACCGGACAACCTTTACATATTCACAAATAAATACAACACTCAAAGCGAGTTAAGCGAAGACACTATCAACAAGCTGATAATTAGCGCACATAATTTCTTTGACATTGTATTTGTACTTGTACCGCTGCTGAAAACAAATATCGAATTCGTTAGTGCAGTCAAGGTTTCAAATATTATACTTATGCCCGTAAAGCCATCCGTACCTTGCATAAGAGAGGCAAACAGCACAATACAACAAGCACCAGAAGAAAAGATATGGCACGTTGCATGGAGTTATGACAAAACAACTGATCTACCTGTCGGGATTTTTAAAAAATCTATGCTGAACGACCAATATGCGGGACGGATAACATACTCACACAGCCGAGAAAAAGCAAGGAATACAGGCGGTTTTTCTTACCTGGAAACAGCATATAAAGAGAACTACAGAGAATACTTAAAAATACTGCGAAGGTTCAACTTGCTGCTACCAAAGAGAAATACAGCCTTTCAGACAATAAAACTAAAAATAAAAAGGAGTAGAATAATATGACCATGACAAAAAGAATTATCTTAAAAACAGTTCTTGTCTGTGTCGGAATATTCATCATCATTTCAGGCGGGATATTATACTACTTTTACAACTACATAGATTTAGACACCGAAAAAAGGATAACCGTCTACGTTGCGACAACGGACATCAATGCTGGAGATACCATAAACGAGAGCATGATTGCAGAAAAGGAAATCAGGGAAACATCAGTCATCCAGTGGATGATATTAACTGCATCGGATGTCATTGGCAAGAAATCGAACACAAACATAAAAGCAGGTGACTATCTTGCTAGTTATAATTTTATTGACAGCTCTGAGTGGTTTAGTGAAGACGAAAGATATACCATATTAGAATTGGGCATAAAGGAACGTCTTGCAGGGCTTGTAAAAAAGAACTCGCTGGTAGATATACTGGTAGAGTCAAAAACAGCCTACGACCTACCAAAAGTAGTATTACCGAAGGTAAAAATAATAGACATAATAGACGAATTCGGAAACAGCGTAGACTCGGCTTCATCAGAGAAGAAACTATACGCAAAACTACTACTTAACAGGGAACAGAGAGATTTATTATTTGTTGCAAAGGAAATAGGCAATATTTCGGTAGAGTTATACTGCAACACGATACAGGAGGCAGCAAGACAACAGTTCACCATACCACAAAAGTATTATAGCGAAGAAGCTATAATAGAAAGCAAATAAACAGACAAGGAGGTATCAATATGGGAAAAATAGTAACGATGTGGTCTAACAGTAAAAAATGTGGAAAAACGCTCTTGTTATATAATTTATCAAATATTGTAGCTGAATATCTTCCGGACATAAGAATACTTGTCCTTTGCGTTAATATGAATCACGGAAATCTTCTTAATCTATTTGGTTACAGTAAAGAGGAATTGGCGTTAGAGGACATAGTTAATTACAATATTTCGGAGGACAACGAAGAACTGGACTACCTAAAGATACTGGCCAGGAAGAACAACCTATACTTATTAGGCAGCCAAAACACAACAGTAAACTATGCAAACCGAAATATAGAAATATATGAAAAAGTCATAGACGACTTTAAAAATATATTTGACCTAGTGCTTGTTGACGCCAGCTCTGGCAAAAACATTCCATTAACGAACATGATAATTTCAAAGAGTGATGCGGTTATAAATGTCATTACTCAAGACATAGAGCTGCTGCAATCAGGAGAATTCGTAAACAATAACGACCTGGCATATGTAATTAATTTTTACAGGGATATTTACCCTAAAACTAACGAAATAGCAAACATGTATTCCATTAAAAATATATACAAACTACCGTCTTGTAATCTGCTTCAAGAATTAAAAAACAAGGATCGGCTGGAAACCTACAGCCAATATGAATCCGAATATTATTTAACAGTAGAAAGGCTTTCCTTTTTCATCATGGAAACATTCAAGCTAAAACCTGTTAAGGAAGCGGTTTTCCAAAGGCACGAAAGAGAAAAAAGAAAAAGCAGAAAAAATGCTTTGAAAAGCATTTTTAAGTTTAAAAAACAAAAACATTCAGACTCACAATCTGAAGAATCAGAAAACGAAGAAATAACAAAAACAGAAGCAGAAGGTGATAGCGCTAATGATTAAACTGGACGAATTAATGGCCCTTATAGACGAACAAATTAAAACGGGTAAAAATATTGTAATCGAGGACATAGAAAAAAGAAAGCACATGGAAAACCTGAAAAAACACGAACAGGAAATGAAGTTGCAGGCCCCAAAGGGCAATGTAGAAGCAAGAGAGGTAACAAAGAATAAAATATCCTTTCTTATTGCAGAGAATAAAGACATTAACATCCAAACCATTGACGGCATACTGGAACAATACCATATAAACTATTTTGAAAACATCTACACAGGCGGAGATCCATCTGTTTTAAAAGAGCCAATCGATGAGGAAATAGCGGATTACCTGCAAACATTTTCTCTTACAAAGCACGATAGTTTTGACGCAAAACGAAACAAACTTGCACAAATTATATATCAAGAGCTGTACGGATACAGCATACTTGACGAGCTTATATTTGAAACAACGCTTAATGAAGTAACATGCACAAGGTACGATTTTATCACAATTCAATATAAAGGCGTAAAAAGACATATCCCAAACCCGAAATTCAGGTTTAAAAACAGGGATATCTATAAAAAAGTAATATCTGATCGTATGCTGGCTAAAGCCCACAGAGAAATGAACGATGGAAATTCAATGGAGAATTGTATCCTTGATAACGGCGCAAGGGTAACAGCGACACAACCGCCGTTAAGTAGGCATTATGCAGTTACGGTAAGATTACATACATACAAACAAATCGAACGCGAAAAAAAACATGACAAGCTAATGCCGGAGGCCCTGCAAAAAGCGATAATATTACTGGCAACAAAAGGCAGAAGAAACGTATGTATTATTGGTGAAATGGGCAGCGGAAAAACAACGGCGGCTGACGAAATTATAATAAAAAACATTGAAGATAACGTAGCAATAGGATTAGCAGAAAGCATACACGAACTCAACATATCCGAAAAATACCCGAACAAGAATGTTATCGAATTCCAATACGAAGGTTATTACGAGCCTCACGAAATCACTGCAATGATGCTGCGGTTTAACAGGGACATTATAATGTACGGTGAAGTAAGAACGCACCAAGAAGCATTTGAGCTGATTAAAGCCATGTTGAGGCAATCAAGAGGCAGTCTTTGTACTTTCCATTCCTCAACACCACAGCGGGCAATACACGATCTGCGGCAGTTACTAATGCAAACGGGATACTATACCGATTACAAGGAGGCACAGTTTGACGTTGCGGATGCTCTTGACATCATTATACAACTAAAACTGAACCGAAGCACTGGAAAAAGATATGTTTACCGTATATCGGAAGTAATAGCTTATCCCAACGATATGAGCTTTAAAGTAATAGACATATACCGTTACGATAAAGAAAGCGGACAGCACATAATAAATCCGGAGGGAATTTCACAGGAAATGATTGATTCCTGTCTTGAATATGAAATGACCAGGAAAGAAATAGATAAAGTGCTTGAACTCATTAAATCAGTATCAGTATGTGAGGAATAAAAATATGGAAGAAAAGATTAGTTTAACAATGGATAAGATGCTTTCGTATCCAACAGAAATATACATAATAGCGATACTGTTATTACTGGGCCTGATACTTGCCATAGCAGGTTTCTCAATACCTAGCTACAGGAGTAACGTTCTATATGCACAGATAAAATCAAGAAAAAAAATAAGCACAGAAAAAGTTATCAGGGTAATGGAAGTTATAACTGAATTACCAATAATACGCAGCGTAAAGAAAAGGATTAAAGAATCGCTGGAAATCAATATGCTTGAAGAATATCAGTTAAATCTTCGTGCAAATATATTTGCCCTGGCCTTGATTTTAATATCCGCATTTACTCTTACCATATTATGGGGAGTCGGACAGCTTTGGTATGTCAAAGCATTGCTTGTGGTAATGTCGGTATTCTTCCCGTTTTACATTCTCACGCTCGCTTTAGATATAATGAGGAACAATATACAAAAACAGATACCTGACCTTATAGACGAGTTTACAAGCTCATTTGTTACAAAGCCCCGTGTAAGGGATGCCTTGTTGGCAACATCAGAAAGGCTAGACAAAAGGTTCGGGAAAATAATTAAATCTATTGCTGATTCTCCATATATAGAAGACGGGCTAGAAGAATTAAGGAACAGGATGAACAATACCTGGCTAAACATATTTGTTACATTGATAAAAAACCATAAGACGGCCGGTGGCGATCTCATTGAGCAGCTATACCACTTAAAAGCCACAATATCAAGATACAACAAAATAGAAAAAAAGAAGAATAAACGATTAATAGGCTATGAAATATTTGCAGTTGTAGCAGCCGTATTTAGTGTTCCTATTGTATTATGGGTAAACACTGCAATATTGGGCAGCGACATTACGTTAATTGACACTCAAGCAAACATTATAATAAGCCGCATTATCTTATATTCTCTTGTTTCGCTAATTGTTGTACGGATGGTAAGGAGGATATAGTTTATATGAATAACGTGATATTAATTACATTCATATCGGGAGCTGCAATTATCCTTGCCGGATTGGTTATGAGAAAATATCCAAAATCAGGCTGGTATTTGAATCTGAAAGAAAAAAGCATTATAAGCATTATATTAGACAGCAAAGTATATAAGTATATATTCAAATACTTTGACAAAAGAAAAAACGGCTTTATTTATAAGTCTTCAAAGCTGATTCTGGATTATTCAGAAGCAGATATATCAATGAACAAATTGATATTCTATAAGATAGTATGCTTTATTGTGGCAATAATCTGCATTTTGGCAGTTAGAAATACAAACTTAAATGCTATAAAAGAGAATATTATCGGGAATCCGGCTCAAAAATTCGCAATATTCCAAAGCAAGGAAGAAGCAAGCGATTATAGGTATAACACACAATTATATAACACGGTAGTAAACAGTATCGGACATGAAAGGATCAAAAAACTAAATAAAACAGAGCTGCAAGAGGTAATAAAGAAAATCCTTACCGATTTACTGAACACATCAAACAAGGAAGTTATAGAAACAAGGACATCAATAATAATTGACACAATTAACAGGGTAAATGCAGTAAAGCTGATTAACTGGAAAGTAGCATTATTAATTTTGCTGACATTTTGGATACCGGAGATGCTGTTACTTATAAGACGCATATTCCTTGCAAGTCTATACAGAAAAGAAGTTATACGGCTGGAAAATATATTTGAATTGCTTGGAAACATACCTGAAATAAAAACAACGCAAATAATTGAAGAAATGAGAGATAGCACAAAAGCCTATAAAAAACATTTGAATCGGTGTCTGGAAGAATACTCCCAGGACAAAAACATGGCTTTAGACACGCTAAAAAACTCGGTTAAAAACAAGAGGTTTTCAAACCTGGTAATGGCTTTAAAGGTGTTTGCGATGGTAGACAGGAAAACGGCGATCAACATACTTACAAGGAACAAGAAGGAAAAAGAAGAAGACTCGTTACTACTGTCAGAGGAAGATGTGGAAATATCTGATGTTATAGCTTTAATAAGCATTGTTCCGATTGTGTACCAAATTATGATGCTTATGTTAAAGCCTATGATAGACATGAGTTTTGACGCATTTAAGTTAATAAGTTATTGACATATAAAAAAATAAAACAAAAAGGCGGTGATCAGTGGAAGTATATCGAAGCAAATCAGAAAAACACAAGATTTTAAGACACAAAAGAAATAAACGTAAAAAGTCCATTATCCTATTATTATAAGAAAGGGGGAAAAGAAAGATGAAATCAGTAGTTACAACCATTATTGGATTAGGCATAGCAATCGCTCTTATCGTCGGGGTAATTGTACCTATAGCAAAAACCGCAGATGATACAGGCGAGGGAGCAAATACAAACATAAATACGATACAGACAGAGATTAGAGATCTTGCAAAAGATTCGCCTGACTAATGAAAGAAAGGAATATAAAATGAAGTCTGTAATTTCAACAATAATACTGATCGCGCTAACATTGGCACTAATTATCGTAGCAGTTATACCAATTATGGAAGGCATGAAGGACGCAAGCCAAACAGTAAGCGAGATAGTGAAAGACATGAATAACAACTTAACCAATCCTTAAACAATTACTTAATGTTTAGGCGTTGAACGAGAAAGAGGAGGAGGATTGTCATAAAAAAACGGCAATCCTGTCTTCTTCTTACTCTAAAAAAAGAAAGATGGAGTGCTTATGAGCAAAATAATAGCGTATTTAATCATTGTACCGTTTATATTAATTCTTATGATAAATTCAATAACAGTGTTTGAATTCACTTTAAAGCAGAGATATATAAAAGACTGTATAGATACCGTTTGCGATAAAGTGAGAATTACGGGCGTAATGACAGAATCAGACTTTAACAGTTTAATACAAGAACTGAATAAGTATTCTGACTTTGATAAATCAGAGAGCATAACATTGAGGAAAGGTTCCTATATAAACGGCACGCTTGGCTCAAACACTGCATATGTGCTTGGAGAAAAACTGGATCGTGGAGATGCGTTCTACATATCAGTTATATCTTCCTCTGTATCGAATTACAGCAAGATTGTAAATGGAGGTATAAGCGCAAATGATGCAAACAATATATACTATACGGCAAAGGCTCAATGCAGAATTGAATAACGAAAGAGGCTCCGTTTCAATTGTTACTATTGGTATTATTATCTCTCTAATCATATTTATTGCTTTTATAAATATAGCCGACTACTCTGTTTACAGCGAAAGGAGAGATATTATAAGTAAAAGCATAGATTATGCAGTAACGGCAGCGATACAAGAAATAGATATTAACACAAGCAGGGAAGGACTTTCTGGGGCATACAACGAGCATACAGGGGACATAGAGCTTAAAAACATATACATAGACGAATATTCTGCGGATAATGCCTTTTTCAGTACATTTACCGAGAATACCGGCATAAATAAGAGCCAGATAAATAATAACTCTATGATAATCATAATAAATCCTCGGCAAAGTAGTATCCAGTATATAATAAAAACAATCAACGGAAGAAGTACCGGCTCAATTTTAGAGCCTGAAGACATAGAAACCATAATTAACGAAAAACTTGGAGAACTTAATAGTTCGGAAGGAGATAAACACATTATATACGTCAACGGAAACGTGAAAACAAAAGAATTCAATGTACGGCCGTATTACATGGTAGTTATACGAAACCTGCCGGTAAAGGGGCTATTCAGGAACAGAAACACCACATTCGTATCCTTTAAAGGTGCGAACATAGAACGAAACACAGAACAGTTTTCAGAGTAACATAGCAAAACAAACTAACTAATAGGAGAAATATATGAATTACACATACATACAAAAAAAAATAAGCTCATGTGCCATTGAGGACTGCTTAGAAATAAACAATCACGGAGTAAGGGTTTGCATATACAGCGTTCTGCTTGCGCAATTACTCAACCT
>LSQX01188450.1_pt1 | contig 12430 bp, 8 predicted proteins | sample 654561 | NCBI WGS metagenome assembly LSQX01 (sample SAMN04489861, study PRJNA283612) | anaerobic digester metagenome | isolation source: 4 biogas reactors fed with cattle manure at either 37C or 55C with and... | place: Denmark: Kongens Lyngby | collected 2014 | reverse complement strand
ATAAATACTGTGGAAAAGTTGAGTTATTAACTACTAACTATTTTTATTAAATGAAGCCGCCGACAAGTAATTTTCCGGGTTTACCGGCTTATTATCTTTTAAGACTTCGAAATGAAGATGCGGTGGCTCTGCAGCCTCAAATTTTGCAGTGTTTCCTACTGAGCTTATTACATCTCCCTGTTTTACCTTCTGATTTGGCGTAACCATATCGCTACTTGCCAGATTGGCGTATATTGTCTTTATGCCGCCGGTATGTTCAACGATTATTGTAATACCCAATCTTGGATCATTTTTTATATCCATTACTACACCATCGGCAACAACTTTGACAGGAGAGCCTCTGTCTGCTTTAATGTCTATACCGCTATGCGTTCTCCACTCATCAAGTGTTTTTGAGTAAACAAGTTTATCATTTGCAAAATCATATGTTATTTCCCCGAATACCGGCTTTATAAAGCTCGGGGGATTTGCCGCACTTGATGCTTTAGCTTTATCGTCGGAACTTTTACCATTGCTTGTATTGTCCTTTTTAGGCTCAGTCTTTTTTTCTTCCTTATCTGCTTCTGTTTTTTTCTGTCCGCTTTGTTCATCCGTCTTCTTTGGCTCCTCAGATGGTTCTGGACTTTGAACAGCTGGTGAAGGATCAGTCTTGTCCGTTTTTGTTTTGGCTGCTGCTCTTGCTGCACTTTCTATATCCGGCTCTTCAAGCTGACCCAGCGATAAATTCAAGCTCATATTTTCAGATTCCGTCGAAATATTACTTGCCATTTCCGGTGAAATAATATCCCCATCACTGAAATTACGGGACGTAATGTTGTGTGTAGTAATAAGAGCTGCTGTTATACCTATTACAGTTATGCAAAGAACTAAAACAATGTAAAATCCCTTTTTATCAAAAAAATCCAAAACCTTTTTTTGCGATACTTTCTTATCTGGAAATAACTTTTTAAAATTCACTTATCCCACCTCCATATATTATTGTTTCCGCATATGGGAACAATATACATAAAGGCAAAAAAATTATTTTAATATATAATCATTTTTGTGATTGTTCTATCGCTGACAATGATACTCCCTTATAATAGTACTTAATAATTTCTTCATAGCTTCCCCCGTTCTTTGCCAAATTGTTTGCTCCCCATTGACTCATTCCTACTCCATGCCCATAACCTAATGTCGTTACCACAAGTTCACCGTTTTTGCCTTCCTCCATACTGAAGTTGGCAGACCTTAAGCTCAGAAGTTTCCTAAAATCCGTGCCCTTCATGGTCACATTACCTATTTCTAGAGTATTTACCCTTCCTCCCACCGTATAGTCCAATACTTTTATGTCCTCAAAAAGCTTTTCTTTATTGATCTTTATGCCCGTATATTCCTTTTCCAATATACTTACAACTTCCTCATTACTGAAAGCAGTTACAACCTTGTATCCCGGGCATACTTCCTCACCTTCACTTTTTACACTTTTAAGGTAGGGAACCTCAACACCATTCCATACATCTTCAGAATTCTCTGTTTTTCCACCGCTGTTTGCATGGAACACGGGGTTTACTACCTTCCCTTCATGCATAATAATAATACCCCCTGTCTCTTTTACAGCCCTTTCTATTTTACCCCAGTACTCCTGCTTTTTAAAAAACCCCCATTTGTTTTGTATTTCCTCCCTATCAATCCATGCCTGGCAGTGTGCAGAGTCTGTGCATATATCGGCACCATTATGAGTATCATTTTGGGGAGCATAAGTTTTATTCATTCTCCCATATACATATGTTCTCGCAGCTACTGCCTGAGCTTTCAGTGCTTCAATTTCAAATTCAGCAGGCATTTCTGCTGCCACCACACCCTCTAAATACTGTTCAAGAAACATTTCTCTTACTTCATTTTCAGACTTTATGTAAACGTTGACTTTCAAACTCACTTTTTCAGCAGGCACAATATCCTCAATCACCCGATTACAGCTTTTCACAATCATCAAGGGCAACAGTATAATTATTATTGTCATCAAAACAAGATACCCTATAATCTTTTTCATTGTTTATCCCTTTTCCAATCCAAATTGTGTTTTTTACCTACAGATAATAAATATGTTTGTACATCCCCTGTTATTCCTAAGAGTAGTTGATGACAAATTTTTAACCTTTTCTTAATTAAATACTCAACTTTCCCACTTATAGNNAATACTGTGGGAAAGTTGAGTTAAATATCAGAAAAATTAATTCTTTCGACGTAAAATCATTGATTCATTTTCGTAATTAAAATAAAGTTGTTGTATAATATAGTCTTGGAGGGATTTTATGAATTCAAAGCCGAAACACCTTAATTTAAGATTCCCGGAAGGTAAAGAAAAGGCTTTTACTTTAAGTTATGACGACGGAGTAGAGCAGGATAAAAAGCTCATAGAAATCATGAACAAGCATGGGTTAAAAGGGACATTCAATCTGAACAGCGGCCTGTATGCAAAGGAGGGCACAGTATACCCCAAAGGGCAAATTCATCGCAGAATGACCGAAAGGGAAGTAAAAGATACTTTCGCCGACTCAGGTCAGGAGGTTGCTGTGCACTCACTGACACATCCGTTTCTTGAACAACTGCCTGTTTATATGATTGCACATGAAATAGTCAAAGACAGGGAAAACCTTGAAGCAATGTTCGGAACCATTATACGCGGGATGGCATATCCTTATGGAACATTCAGTGACCGAGTTGTTGAAGTCCTTGGAAACTGTGGTATAGTATACGCCCGAACGGTAATTTCAACAAATGATTTCAGAATTCCTGATGATTGGCTGCGCCTTACCGCAACCTGCCACCATAATTCCCATGAGCTTCAAAATCTGGCAAAAAAGTTTGTCGAGGATAAGGTAACCCGGGCTCCCTATTTGTTTTATCTGTGGGGTCACAGCTATGAATTTGAAGCAGACTGTAACTGGAGTGTTATTGAGAACTTTGCAGATTATGTTGGTAACAGAAATGATATATGGTATGCGACAAATATGGAAATCTATGAATATATTGAAGCTTATAACCGTCTCATATTCAGTGTGGACGGCAAATTTGCACAAAACCCGTCAAATATGAATATCTGGTTTGAATACTCAGACAAAATTATTGAAATCGGAGCTGGAGCAAAAATTGAAATTTAAGGGCTGTTACCAATTTTGTTAGCAACAGCCCTGATTTTTAGGCCCATTTCCCGAAAGGAAATCCGGCAAAAAGCTTCGGGACTTGATATCCCGAAGCTTTTTATTTTTTTGAATCCACTATGCTTAATGTAACATCTTTTATCTATAGTTCTTTCTTGTTAAAAGCTCTTGCCTCCTTTATTAGGAATGGCAATGTATTATTTTTTTAAGCCATTGGACAATATAGTAAACAATTCTGCTCTTGTTACATTTTTACCAGGTCTGAATGTATTGTCCGGGTAACCTTCAACAAGTCCTACTTCTGTAGCCTTGGCAATAAATTTATATGACCACTGCTGAACATCTTTAACATCTGAGAATTTGAGCTCATTGTCAGATTCACCAAGTTTAAATGCCTGTATGATCATTGTTACCGCTTCTTCTCTGGTACATTCCCTATCAGCTCTGAAGGTATTATCCTCATAACCCTTCAGTATACCGTTTTCTTTAGCTAGAGCTATATAACCTGCTGCCCATGAAGGAATACTGCTTGCATCAGCAAAATCTACCTTTGCATTATCTGAAGGCTCAAGTCCCAAAGCTCTTACTATTACAACTGCAAGCTCTGCTCTGGAAATGTTCTTATCCGGTCTGATTGTACCGTCCTCATATCCTGCTACAATTCCTTTGGATATCATATCTTTTATAAATTCTTCTGCCCAATGACCTGCAATATCACTTGCAACAGGTACAGGTGTACTTGGTTTTTCTGTAGTATCAGGTGTAGGTGTCTCAGGTGTTGTTTCAGGTGCAGGTGTTGAAGACGAACCGCCCCCGCCTCCGCCTGAAGAACCGCTGCCTGGCTTCTTTGTTGGTGTAGGAGTTGGAGCAGGTGTTGCTGCCTTCTCATTGGTTAAGAGTATATTTCCAAGTCCAGACACATCCCTCCAGGAATTTCCTGTCGGATCACACCAGATACTTGTACTGTCACGTGTTCCGTCACCGTCTTCATCATTGTTAACCTGTAGGTCAAAACCTAACACAGCTCCTTCTTTTGCTTCCACTGCTGTAAACGGAATTGCCGCTTCCACAATATATCCCTTGTCTGTCTTTGATGTTGCAGAAACAAATCCTGCAAGCTCTTTCGGATTATATGAAATTTCGTTGTCAAAATTGATTCTGATTTGATAATCATCATCTTCATAGTATGTTGTTTTTGCATTGTTCTGGTCTATAAATATTTCTACAGAATCCTGTTCATGAGCATTTGAACTTACCTTTGTAAGTAAACTGTCAGTTACATCCGCCATAACATACAGATAATTCTCATCCCAGAGGGTTTTGAATTCCGCAGTAGCACCTGATGTTCCGTTTACCCATACACCGGTCTCACTTGCATATACGCTGCTCCAGACACTATCAGCCGCTCCGTCAACTACCGGTGTACCATATTTTACGCTGATAAATTTTGACTCTTTGTCGAAATAGACAAATCCATATCCTGAAGTATCAGTGCCCAATTGATTTTTGTAATCATTCCAAACAACTGTTGATGTCAATTTGCCTTCTTCATTATAGTCGTTTACTTTAAAATCAATTCCTATCGTACTTCCCAATGTCAGATTCAAGCCATCAATCGGCAGAGCAACCTGTACAATATATCCGCTGTCATCCCTTGCAGTATAGGAAACAATACCCTCTATTGCAGTATTGTCTGATTTCACGGTATAATGCTTGTTATCCTCATTTGTATCAGGGTTTACATCAAGGAATATTTCAATACTGTCATTTTCTGATTTTGTAATGTCATCCACCTGTGCAAGTATGTAAAGATTGTCATTATCCCATATTGTTTTAATACTTGCTGTGGCACCTTCAGAACCATAAACGAACTCACTTACAGTTTCAGGTTTAAACAAACTCCACAGTTTGTCGATTTCAGCGCCTATAACCGGAGTCCCTTTATAAGCATTCATCTGCTGTTTGTACACGGGCAGACTTTCCGGATTTACCAATGCAGTATAAGCCGGCTTTGCCTGAAGCCTTTTGTTAAATAGAAGCGGAGCATCTGTTCTTCCTTCAACAGGGTGGTCGTGCAACCATGTCATGGCGTCATCTGTTCCCCATAAAGTAACAGTGTCCATAATTCCTTTTTCTGCTTGTTCCTTGAAAATGTCAAACAAATCTTTATATCTTTTTGCCTGTAGTTGCAAAACATCCTGTGTTGTAGCTTTTGTAGGTTCATCATTGGATCTGTAAATAGAGATATCCAACTCAGTTACCTGAACCTTTACGCCCAAATCAGCAAATTTATCGATAGACCTTTTGATTTGACCCATGGAAGGTGAATAATTATTTATATGCATCTGGAAACCTACAACAAGTCTTTCTTTAGGAATTCCTGAATCAAGAATACGTTTTACTGTATTATACATGGCATCAAGCTTTCTGCCATTTGATTCGAGACTATAATCATTTATACATAATTTTACATTATCGTCACCAATTTTGTTTGCTGTTTCATAGGCATATTTGAAAGCAGCCAATATATAATCGTCATCAATTCCATCATTGTCCACATCGCCTACTATGGTTCTCCATTTTGAGTCCCTAAGTCCTTCACCATCTGAGAACACTTCATTAACCACATCATATGTGTCAATTTTACCATTATAACGCGTCATAAAAGTTTCTATATGGGTTTTAAGTCTCTCAAGAAGTTTCTCGCTTGTAGCCGGTTTTGTTGAGTCCTCAGGATCTGTAAAGAACCAATCAGAAACCTGATTGTGCCACAATAATGTATGTGCTCTTACAAGCATATTATTCTTTTTCGCAAAGTCAACAATTTTATCTGAATCCTCAAATGTAAAGTTTCCTTCGGTAGGCTGAATGGCATCCATCTTCATGCAGTTTTCAGCTGTTACACTTGCATAATGCTTGCTGATATATGCACTGTATATTGGTGATTCAGTCATTGCAGGAGTTATAGCGGCTCCTACCGGGAAATATTGATCCCAAACGCTGCGAAGTGCAGTAAGATTCGGGTCATAATCAAGAGCATCCCCACCGGTTACTTTTACATCGTCAAGATAAAAATCGATAAGCACACCCTCAGCGGTTTCAAAATATAATGCTATCTCTGTAAGCTCAGGGTCATATTCAACGGTATGCTCCGCTTCAATTAGCGACCACTTTCCTTTTGATGCCGTAACCGAACCTATGTTAATATATTGAGTGTCTTCACCTTCGCTTTTCTTCTCAATACTCATTTTGAATTCCTGTGTATCAGAACCGTCATTATACATAACATAACCGGAAATCTGGTATGCTTTGTTATAATTCACTACTCCCATCAATGTATGCTTAGGACCGTTCCAGTTTTGAGTCCTGCCTGTTACAGAAATGCTATAGCTTCCGCTATTGTACACATCCTGAGTAACAGATATCTTTTCCTCTCCTCTGTTAGTCCATCCGCTGACATCTCCGTTTTCGAAATCTGTAAACAGACTGTCGCTGCCGTTAAGCGAAACGATAGATTCCTCTTCCTGGAAGCTTACATCATCAACATAGAAATCTATGCATGTTCCTTCTCCTTCAGAGGTTTCCACATAGAGGTCCATGCCTTTTTCAAAAACCGCCTCCTCAGGAATAGTATAGGTTCCTTCAAGCTTAGTCCACTCGCCTTTTATTGCATTTACTTTAACAATATTGTCCCAGTGATTGCTCTCCTGACCTTCAACCTCTGTACCGTCATTCCACTGTACACTTAGTTTGAATTCCATAGTATCGGGAACAGTTTCACCGTTAAACATAACCCAAGCAGATGCATTGTAGGATTTGCCTGCTACAGGATTACCTTTTTCAGTATCTACAATATTCTGTGCAGGACCATGCCATCCATCTTTCCTGCCTGTAACTTTCAGACTTGTTTCTCCGCTGTGTTTCACATCATAAACAGCTTGTAATACAGTTGTTTCTACCCTTGGCTTCCATCCTTCGGTTCCATTTTCAAAACTACCGTTAATGATAATATCTTTACCCGGTGTTGCCGGAGTATCGCCTACAACCCTGTCATACATTTTATTTGCATTTATATCAGGCTCAACACCCTTTAATCTGAATAATTCACTCAGTGTTACAAATTTATAACCTTGTTCCAGCAGTGTTGGAATTATTATATCTAGAGCTTCAGGTGTAGGATGAGGTTTAGGCTGAACATCATGCATCAATACTATTGAACCGTCCTTGACTCCATCAAGTACGAATTTTGCCCTTTCTTCAGCAGTAGCATTTCTTTTTATTACCTCTTTTTCTTTGTCTTCATAAGCATTCTGCCAGTCAAATGCTATAACACCACTTACAAAAGGCATATCTATAGCCTCAAACATTGTAGCGCTTGTTGCAAGATTGGGCGGACGGAAAAACTTTGGAGTTGTTCCTGAGTATTGCTCTATAGCAGCCGTTGTGTCATTGACAGATTTCTTAATTTCTTCAGCAGCCATTTTGTCCATGCTACTATATCCCCATGAATGGTTTCCTATTTCATGACCTGATTCAACTACTCTTTGTACAATTTCTTTTGTTGTTTCGTTTATTTTGCTTCCAATCATCATAAATGTCGCCGGAACCTTATAATGGTCAAGCTTATCAAGTACCAATGCGGTAAGCTCATTGTCCGGTCCGTCGTCAAATGTAAGTGCCACAAGTTTTTCAGAACTTGCAGACGGATTTGCAGGTATAAGACTTACATCATCAGCATAAAAATCAATTTTTTTAGTGCCTTCATCAGTGGCCTCAGCATCTTCACCTGTAGTTTCAATGTAAATTTGAAAATCTTTAGAAAGGTCTGTATCTGAGGGAACTTCATAATCGCCTTCAAGTAGAGTCCATTTTCCTTTCATCACCTTAGCTTCTGCGATAGTGTCATATGCATCCTTGCCTTCGGAGGTAATCCTTTTAATGGAAAGCTTGAAATCAACTGTATCAGGTGCAGCTTCACCATTAAACATAACCCATGCAGACCCATGATAATCGGCGCCTGCTATAACATCATCCTTTGGGTTTCCTTTAAGATTCTGTGCTACGCCCTGCCATGAATTACTTCTTCCTTCAATCTTAATACTTGAATCTCCGCTGTGTTTTACTTCAGTTACGGAAGTCAGTGTTCCACCACCGTTATTGTGCCACCAGTTTATACCGTCTTCCATGTCCCCGTTGCTTACAAGGTTGGCTTCCTGTGTTTCGGATGCCAATACAGTAAAGTTCATCGTCGCCATCATGCTTAAAAGCATAATGATTGACAGGATGATACTTATACTTTTTTTGACGCTTCTTTTGGATATCATCATAACTCCCCCCAAATTTAATTTTATTTTACCGCGTTAACTCTAATTTGCATGTTATTTATTGAAATCAGTATGTCTTTGACAGGTATCTTTTTGTACTCCACTGGTTTTTCAATTCATAACAAGCAAATTTCGTTAATTAGCAGTAATAACTTGTTCTTTCAGTAGAATTAAGAAAAGATTGATCCTACTACGCTCCTTTCAATAAAGTATATACTATCTATTTTACAATATTTTTCACATAGATTGTATATGAATTTTGCCTAAATTTATAGTTTTTTTATTATATATCCGATAAAAAGACAAGGGGGTGGTTCTTTTGTTATAATCTTCAGATGGATTAGAGTCTCCACCCAAAGCCCCAATGCTTGATTTTAGCTGAGCAAGCTCACTAAAAAAATAGGAATCATATTTTTTGATGAAGTATATGGAAACCTGTGATGTTATTTGATATACTGAATTAAACGTAAATTAGATTGTTCAATCGTAGCAATAGTTGTAATCAAAGTAGTATAAAAAGGACATATATTTTGACCATATCTTGTCTTATTTAAAATACAAAAGAATAGGAGAGGAAAAATATGCAGATTGTTTTAATTGCAATAGCTATTATACTTTTAGTAATTGCAGGCTGGTTTGGAATTACTGTTTTATTGGTACTTAATTCATTTAAAATGAATGCAAAACCAAAGATTGAACAAATTGATTTATCTGCAATGTCTGGTGCTAATGAGAATTTTTATTTGGAATACAATAAAATCTTAACATCAGAAGGTTTCGAATTTTCAGGAGATTATTCTGTAACTACCGCAGGAGATAAAGAAGCTAAAATGAGAGTTTTTAAAAACCTTAGGGAAGGTATAGAAGTAAGTTTATATCAGATTCAGGTTAAAGATGTACGAAAAATGATGATTTCCTTTGAAACATACTTTGAAGATGGTTTTAAAATAATAACAAGTACAAATAGAGAACCACCCATATTAAAATTTAAAGATACAGCGGTGTATGGATTGCCAGATAAGGATGTGAAAGAACTAATCATATTTCACAGGCAAAGGATTAATGAACAAAGCGAAGCAAGAAAAGTGTCACTGGAAAAAATTAACGACTCCGTATTTGAAAGTATTACAGATTCTTACAGTAAGGAATTAAGGGAACAACTTGAATATGGCATATTTAAATACGATAATGCTACTGATACATATAAATTTACTCTTTATGGAGCTATAAGAGGAACTTTTCAAATGGCTATGTTTTCATTTACAAAAGGAAGCAATAAAAGTATGTTTGACACACAATACAGAGTTAAAAACAAGAAAAAAGAACGGCTTAAAGGTATTAATACATCTGGGTTTGTATTTATGTTATTGGGATTGCTTGCTTTTACAAAAAAGGCTGAAAATTCTGCCGTTTTATACTTCAGAATTTTCTCTATTTTGTTTGGGGCTCTGATAGTTATTATTACAGGCTATTTACTTCGAAATAAGGAATTTAAGGATGGTTGGAAGTAAAAAATAGATTAATCACATTAGAACTTTTATATTTTTCAATTTTGTTAGTTCTCTTTCTAAATTAGGCTTGCGCATTGTGGCTACAACATTCCATCCTTTTGCTTGAAACAGTTTAGCTGTTTCCTTACCAATTCCTGTTGATGCTCCTGTAATAAACACTGTCTTCATATCAAAACCCCTAGTTAATTTTTTATTTACGATAATATAAGCATACAAATTTGTAGTACCTGCAAACTGATATATATTAATATTTGTTCCATTTCTCTAAACTTTTCTAGGCTTATGTAAAAAGAATATTCATAGTAGAAATAACCCTATTGCAAGAATCAAACTTAATAATGCCTGTATTATTTCTTTAGAGAATAACGATACGATGCTTCCTAAAAGGAGTAAAATAATGGCAGGCAAAAGCAGACATAATATGGGCGAACATTGTGTCTGCTTGATGATATCAGGGTAGACACTTTCTAAATAGTAAAGATTTGTTATCCAAGAATATGGTTTCTTATTGTATGAAGGGCAAAAATAGAGTAAGCTTATTAATGTAAATTACTATTTGACATGGATGGACTAAAAAAATACAAAAAGGAAGGGCAAGTAATTGGGGCATCGAGTGAAAGAATTTTTATTGAAATATTATCATATAGTGTTGCTGATTTTTTACCTGATAGCTCAACTAATACTCCATAAATATATATATTTATATGGTGATGATTACTTTTATGGGACATTTGTTAGAGGACAATTCTGGGATAAGCATATAGAGCATTATATGTATGTTAATGGAAGAGCTTTTGTTCATATTCTGGTATCATTAGTTGCGGCATTTGATGTATATGTTTTTAGAACGGTAAACCCTTTAATTATAATTGGGTTGATTGTGTTTGTTACTAAATTTTCAGCTGTGGATAAAAAAGCTTTTAAGATATCCGTCGTAGCATGTGTGCTTCTCTTTTCTTTATTGAGTATTAATATAACAAGACAAAGTGTGTATTGGATGGACGGTTCTTTCAATTATTTACTTCCTATATTTCTTTCAATTGCGTCATTGTATTTTGTTCAAAAAAGCGTTTCTTTAAAGAAATTCAGCTTTATAACTCTTGTGCTGATTCTACTTGCGTCGATAACAGTGGAACAATCATCTATGATTACATTTGGTGGTTTGCTTATGATAATTCTTTACGATAAATTTATTTTAAAAAACAAACTTGCAAAATATTACTTTTTATATCTTTTTTTATCGTTAGCAGGTGTCTGTTCAGTTATATTTGCTCCCGGAGTTTTTGCAAGAGCGGGAGCGGAAGATAAAGTCAACATTACTTATAACATTAAAAATTTGACCTTTTCAATTTTTTTGACTAAAGATTTACTGGTATACCACATGATTATATCTTTAGCGGTGATATTTCTGTTGATAAAAATAAGAGATAAAAGTCTGTTTAAATGGTCACTATTAATAGGTAATATTTGTTTTGTATGTGCCGGTATAATAATCGGATATAAAAATAGCATGACTTTTTTTGCATTTGATAACCGTATTAAGCTATGTGCTTATCTGGGCTTGGTTGCTATGTATTGTGCAGGACTTTTGTACTACGCAATATATAAGATTTATGCAGAAAAAAACGGGAGGAATTTGCAAGCAGTCATATTAGCGGTAGGTGCGCAGTTAATGATTGTTGTCGCTCCGGTATATGGTTATCGGACTTTGCTTTGTTCTGTAGTTTTGCTTTTTATTCCTGCAATTTCAGGTATTGCTGAGAATTACAATAAAAAATACTTTAAAGGCATTTTACTGGTTGTCCTTAGTTCATATTTTTCAATGCCGCTCATTTTCTTTGTAGCACTTATAATAATTTTCATTGATATATTCAAGGATAGAAAGCTTAGGGTGTTAAACAAAGCCCTTGCTTCATGTACGATACTTTTAGCTATAGCCCTGCCTATGTACAGTAACATTAATGGATACAGAACGAATTCAAAATACAACGAATATAACATCAATGCTATCAGAGAGTTCAAAAAACAGGGAAGCATAGCGACTACCATATCTCAAAAGAAAATGGAACTATATGATTATGGGTGGTCATATCCATATATAAGTGATTATCATATGCTGGTTTACAAGATGTATTACAATATAGGTGAGGATGTTATGTTAGAGTTCGAATAAGAATTTTCGGGACATCAAGTCCCCTAGCTTTTTGCCGAATTTTCTTTTAGGAAATAGCCCTAATAAGAGGCAGGGAAGGAATATATAATATTCTACTATATCAAATTTTGTTTTACAATCATAAAATCTTTTGAGTTTCCCCAAAATCAAAACCAAAAAGCTGAGGGATCTTTAAGCTTAAAGGCTTTGAAAATATCAAGTTGCTGTGATGGAGGTGTCTTTTCGAGGAATGATCGGATACCTTCCTTAGTTTTCTTGTTAGTGTATAATTTCTGAAGG
>LSQX01356442.1_pt2 | contig 12431 bp, 13 predicted proteins | sample 654561 | NCBI WGS metagenome assembly LSQX01 (sample SAMN04489861, study PRJNA283612) | anaerobic digester metagenome | isolation source: 4 biogas reactors fed with cattle manure at either 37C or 55C with and... | place: Denmark: Kongens Lyngby | collected 2014 | reverse complement strand
CAGAGCCTTTTTGCCCATATCAATCTGGTGAAAGGTGAACGCAGCTATCTGGCCGAACTGGCAAGCAATCTGCTCTAAGCGCTTTCGGAATCAGCAGCTTTTTTCTATTTTTGCAGTTTATTTAGAATGATTATAAATGAACTACAAAGGGAAAAAAGCTGCTTTTTACACGTTGGGATGTAAACTCAATTTCTCTGAAACCTCTACCATTGCAGGGACTTTCAAGGATGTGGGATTTGAGCGTGTGGCCTTTGAAGAAAAAGCAGACGTTTATGTAATCAACACCTGTTCGGTAACCAATCAGGGAGATAAATCCAGCCGGAACATCATCCGGCAGGCAGTAAAAAACAATCCTGACGCAATGGTTATCGTGGTTGGCTGCTATGCGCAGCTCAAACCCGGTGAAGTGGGAGAAATTGAAGGGGTTGACCTGGTTTTGGGCACACAGGAAAAATTTAACATTCCCGCCTATCTGGGGCATCTTGAAAAACACCAGACCACCGACATAAAGACCACGCGCCTTGCCGACATCAGAAGTTTTCATCAGGCATTTTCGCGGGGCGACCGCACGCGCAGCTTTTTGAAAATTCAGGACGGATGCGATTACTACTGTTCGTTTTGCACAATTCCGTATGCGCGCGGACGCAGCCGGAACGACACGATTCAGAATACGGTGAATGAAGCGAAAAAAGCGGTTGAAAGGGGATTTAAGGAAGTGGTGCTGACCGGTGTCAACATCGGCGATTTCGGGAAATCCACCGATGAAAATTTCCCTGACCTCATCAAAGCGCTGGAAAATGTGGAAGGACTGCACCGGCTCCGTCTTGGCTCCATAGAGCCCAATCTGCTGAACGACAGAGTCATTGAGCAGGTGGCGGCCTCAAAAGTGATCATGCCTCATTTTCACATTCCCCTGCAATCGGGCTCTGATGAAATTCTGTCGCTGATGAAGCGGAAATATTCCACCGGGCTGTTTGCCAAGCGTATTCAGCGGATTCGCGAACTGGTTCCTCATGCCTTCATCGGCGTTGACGTGATTGCAGGCACCAATGGCGAAACCGACGAACATTTTCAGGAATCCTATGATTTTATCAACAGTTTTGAGATTTCACAACTGCACGCATTTACCTATTCCGAGCGTAGCGGCACCCAGGCGCTGAAAATTCCGTGGAAAGTGGATATCGAGGAGCGCAAACGGCGCACCCAGAGATACATCAACCTTTCGGAGAAAAAGCTCCGGGCATTCTATGAAAAGCATCTGGGGACAAAACAGACTGTTTTGTTTGAGATGCCTTTGAAAAACGGGGAAACAATGAGCGGATTTACCAATAATTATATCCGCGTGGAAACTCCTTTCCGGGAAAACTTAATCAATGAATTGCAGGGAGTGGAACTGCAATCCATTCTTCCCAACGGGAATGTTTCCGTAAATTTTTAACTGTAAAAAACATATAATGAATACTTTAGATTACCGGTCCGTTTGTGGACAGGTTCAGGAAATTGCCCGTGAAGCGGGCGCATTCATCCGGGATGAACACCGGAAAATTTCAGGAAAAGACGTGGAGCTGAAAAGCTCGGCAAGTCTGGTTACTTACGTGGACAAAACTGCGGAAGCACAAATTGTGGAAGCGTTGAAGAAAATTATCCCCGGAAGCGGTTTCATCACAGAAGAAGGCACCGCCGGGCATTCCGGCGAAAAATACCGCTGGATTGTGGATCCGCTGGACGGAACAACAAATTATATTCACGGCATTGCACCCCACTCCGTGAGCATCGCCCTGATGGAAGAGGAGGAGATTGTCGTTGGCGTGGTTTATGAAATCGGGCAAAGCGAAATGTTTTACGCCTGGAAAAACAGCCCTGCGTTTTTAAACGAAAAAGAGATTTCCGTTTCTTCAAACACAAAAATGGAAAATGCCCTGATTGGCACCGGCTTCCCTTATTATGATTTTGAAAGGGTGGAAGACTACATTGACGTCATGCGCTATTTCATGCGCCAAACCCGCGGGTTGCGGCGACTTGGCTCTGCTGCCGTGGACCTTGCCTATGTGGCTGCCGGTCGTTTTGACGGATTTTATGAACATGCGCTTCACGCCTGGGATGTGGCTGCCGGCGCTTTCATTCTGAAACAGGCGGGCGGCAGGGTTTCCGATTTTAATGGAGGCGAAAACTGGCTTTTCGGCGGTGAACTGGTGGCGGCAGGAAACAATTTTTTTGATGCGTTCTACGCAATCGTTCACAGACACCTTGGGAGCGCCTAACTATTTTTTTGTTCACCCCGATAATTATCGGAATGAATTCAGGGTTATTTCTTAACTTGCACCAAAACTTAAATTTTCACCAATGGCCAAAAAAGAGATTGCTTTACTCAAAGAGCAGATTGAGCGTTTGAACGATAAAATGTTCGATCTGGATGCATGGAAAAATCGCACCGAAATTTTCCTTGAACGCATTTTCGGAAAGGAAAGCCCGAAACTGAAAATGATTCAAAACCTGCATTATGACTACTCCAGCTGGAGTTTGCGCGACACTTATGCGGGAGGGTCGGTGAAAGATAAAGACCCGGTGAGAATTCAGGCTGAAGAAATCCTTGAAGCGATCATCACGGAGCTGGAAAGCCTCGGGTTGCCTGAAAAGGAGCAAGAACAACTCAAAATCATGGAGCTGTTAGATGATGAACTCACAGGGAAGCAGATGCGTGAAATTGAAAATCTACTCCACTCGGAAGACCCGGAAAAGGCAGAGAAAATAACCAAGGCGCTGGAAGTCCTTCCAAAGGAAAACCTTGCTTCAACGATTGCCAAACTCCTTATTTCATAGCTTTTTATATGCCCGGAAAGTCAAAAATCGCCATTGTCATACTCAATTGGAACGGAGAAAAACTTTTCGGTGAATTTCTGCCATCCGTCATCCGGAACTCAGATTTTCCGGGAACGGAAATCTATGTTGCCGACAATGCTTCAACCGATAATTCAATAGGCTTCCTGCAGAAGGATTTTCCGGAGGTCAGAATTATCCGGCTCGAAAAGAATTTCGGGTTTGCAGAAGGTTACAATCAGGCGCTGAAACAGGTAGAGGCAGATTATTTTGTCCTTTTGAATTCTGATGTGGAGGTGACCCCGGGTTGGCTGGCTCCCTGCATCTCCATGCTGGAGCGTGATGAAAAGCTGGTTGCCGTTCAGCCTAAAATACTGAGCTATGAAAAACCGCATCAGTTTGAATATGCAGGCGCAGCCGGAGGATTCATCGATCTGTTCGGATACCCGTTTTGCCGGGGACGTATTCTGAACCGAATCGAACATGACCTGGGGCAATACAACAGCCCGACTTCCATTTTCTGGGCAAGCGGGGCGTGTATGTTCATCAGGGCCAGTGCATTTAAAAATGCCGGAGGTTTTGACGGTGATTTCTGGGCACACATGGAAGAGATTGACCTTTGCTGGCGGCTCAAAAGCCGGGGATACAAGGTTGCCTATCAGCCCGAAAGTGTTGTGTTTCATTTAGGAGGCGGAACGTTGCCTTATGCCAATCCGCAAAAAGATTACCTGAATTTCAGAAACAACCTGTTCATGTTGTTTAAAAATCTTCCGCCAAAGCGCTTTCACCGGATATTTTTTGCACGGTTGATTTTGGATGGCGTTGCAGCTGTGAAGTTTTTGGCGGGATTTCATTTCAACAGCTTCTTTTCGGTGGCCAAAGCCCATGCTTCATTTTATAAAAATCTGGGCGCCCTTTCCCGGAAAAGAAAAAAACTGAAAGTGCAGATAATAGTTGCTGACCATGCAGAAATTTATCCGCAAAGCATCATGTGGAAGTTCTTCCTTGAAAAAAAGAGGAAATTTTCAGATTTAAAATTCAGGCTGACTGATGAATACATGAATCAGGAAAATAGTTAAAACATGCAGAAACTGATTTTTGAAGAACAAATCTACACTTATCACATTGATTTTGTAGGACATGTGAATAATGTCAACTACATTACCTGGATGGAAAACGGACGGGTGAAACTGCTGGAAGCTGTTGGGTTGCCTGTAACCGACATCGCTTCAAAAGAAGGAATTTTGCCCATTCTCACCGAAACCGGCATCCGGTATAAAAAACCGCTTTTTCTGCAAAACCGGCTGACTGTGGAGGTTTGGATTTCACAGATAAACAATGCTTCGCTGATTATGGAGTTCAGGTTTCTCAATGAAAAAAAGGAGTTGTGCGCCACCGGCCACCAAAAAGGACTGTTCATTGACAGCAACACCATGAAGCCCGTCCGGCTCAACCCCGGACACCGCAAGCTTTTTGAAAAATTTCTGATGGAAAGGTAGCTGCTGTTGATTTATTGAACCGGGACTCAAACTTTAATTCCTGCATAAATCTTCAGAAAGAAAAATAAGTTTTTTATCTTTGCACCGATATTTCGCAATGGGGGTGCTCAATAATTAAGGGCTGAGATTATACCCACGGANNCGGCGAAGGGAGGGCAAAAGGGATTCGTCCCACTCCATTGGTTAGTTTAATAACCAAAATTTCTAAAAATGAGACGTTTTAATTTGTTACTGCTTTTGCAGTTGCTGGTTGTTGCTGCACTGGGGCAACATCACCTGAAAGGAACCATCACCGGGGACGGAGAACCGCTCGCCGGCGCCAGTATCGTTATTGAGAACACTTTCTATGGGGTGTCGTCCGCAAGTGACGGCAGCTTCGGGTTCAGAGACCTGAAAAAAGGAGCGTATGTGCTCAAAGCTTCTTTCATAGGTTTTGAAACACAAACAATCAAGGTTGAGATTCCTGAAATTCAGGAAGTTTCCCTCGATTTGAAAAGCTCCGCCATTATGACCGATGAGATAATCATTTCGGCTACACGCGCCGGGGACAAAACGCCGATAGCGTTCACAAACCTCAGCAAGGAGGAAATTTCCACCCGGAATTTGGGGCAGGACATTCCCTATCTCCTGCAGCTCACGCCTTCGTTTGTGGTTACTTCCGATGCCGGAGCGGGCATTGGTTATACCAATTTCCGCATCCGCGGCACCGACCTGAACCGGATTAATGTTACCATAAACGGCATTCCGCTGAATGATGCCGAATCGCACAGCACCCTGTTTGTGGATCAGCCGGATCTGGCTTCATCCGTTGAGAATGTGCAGGTACAGCGCGGCGTCGGCACTTCGTCGAACGGTGCGGCTGCCTTTGGCGCTTCCATTGACTTGCAGACCAACACACTGCGGAAAGAGAGCTATGCCGAATACAAAACGGCAGCAGGCTCTTTCCATACGTTCAGGAATACAGTTTCTGCCGGAACCGGCCTGCTCAATGACCAATTCACGCTTGATGCCCGGCTTTCCAAAATCACTTCGGACGGTTTTGTGGACCGCGCCTTTTCCAATTTAAAGTCATTTTTTATTTCGGGAGGATATTATCTGGGGAATACCGTGTTGAAAGCCAATATTTTCTCCGGAATTGAAACTTCGTACCAGGCATGGAACGGCGTTCCGTCCGTGCGGCTGAACAACGATACCGAAGGCATGAAGCGCTATGAGGAGCACGGGCACTATACGCCGGAAGAGACTCAGGAAATGCTGAATTCCAACAGCCGCACCTACAATCTCTACAATTATGAAAATCAGGTGGATCAGTATCAGCAGGATCAGTATCAACTGCTTCTGTCCCACAAATTCAGTCCGGGAATCAACCTGAATGTTTCCGGATTTTATGTCCGGGGAATCGGATATTATGAGAGTTTCAAAAACAAAAGAAAACTGAAGAATTACCTGATTCCTCCCCTTGTTGTTGACGGGGAAAATATCACATCCACCGATCTGATTCAGAGAAAATGGCTGGACAACCATTTTTACGGAACCACATTCTCCCTGAATTACAACAGAAGGAAGAGTGCTTTCACCTTTGGCGGCGGCTGGAACAGCTATGACGGCGACCACTACGGGAATGTCATCTGGGCAAAACAGCCTGTGGAAATTGAGAATAACCACCAGTGGTATTTCAACAATGGTTTAAAAACTGATTTCAACCTTTTTGCAAAGGAGCATTATCAGATAACCGAGAAAGTAAACCTGTTTGCCGATTTGCAATACCGGAAGATATCCTATACGCTGAAAGGCAACGACGACGACCTGCACGATGTTACGCAGGAACATATCCACAATTTTTTCAATCCGAAATTTGGCATTTACTATTCCCCTTCGGGCAGGCAGAATATTTACCTGTCGTTTGCCGTGGCCAACCGCGAGCCCAACCGGTCCACCTATATTGATGCCGACCCGCAAGAACAGCCGGTGCATGAAACACTGCACGACTGGGAGTTGGGCTATGATTTCAAATCTCCGGTTTTTTCGGGTTCGGTCAATTTCTACTCCATGACCTACAAAGATCAGCTGATTCTCACAGGGGAAATCAACAGCACGGGCAGGCCAATCATGGTGAATGTGGACGACAGTTACCGGCGGGGAATAGAAGTGCAGACTGCGCTTCGGATTGCCCGCAACGTGCAGTGGCTGGCAAATGCGACATTCAGCCGGAATAAAATCAAAAACTTCACAGAATACGTGGACAGCTGGGATACCGGCGGCCAGGAGCGTTTTGAACGAGGAACGGTTGACATTGCTTTCTCGCCCGGCTTCACCGGCAACAGCCAGATTATATCCGATCCGGTAAAAGATTTGAAAATTGCGTTCATCTCTTCCTATGTGGGCAGGCAGTACATCGACAACACTTCCGACACTGACCGGAGCCTGAATGCATGGTTTGTGAACAACCTGAAAGCAGACTATTCAATGGAAACCCGTTTCTTCAAAAAACTGAATCTGCACGTGCAGGTAAACAATATTTTCAATGAAGCGTACGAGAGCAATGCCTGGGTCTATTCATACATTCTGGAAGGAAAGCGATACAAAACGGACGGATATTTTCCGCAGGCCGGCAGGCATTTTATGATTGGAATAGATTTTATCTTTTGATTTGAAGGAGTTTGCTTGAATTTGTGGTAAAAAAACCGTATATTTAGAATGGTTTCATAATCAAAATCTTACCACTATGAAAAGCGATAAAACAATAGAAAGATTTGGCGGATTAACGAAAGAGGAGCCGCTTGCCTGCATTGATGACAACATCCTGATGCCCGACACCTGTGTACTGGAATCGGTTCTGCCGTTTTCAGGATATTATTGTGATGTGCTTTCCGGTCAGAAACCCCGGTATTTGTATCTGATTCTTGAGGAAGCGCACACTTTTGAAACAATAACGAGGGCTACGCTGAAAGTCAGGGAGTTGTTCGGGCAGCCCATTGATGTGGTGACCGGAAGGATTACCCTTTTGAATCAGACGGTTCAGATGCTGCGTGTCAGGAATCTGAAGCAATACCGTGATATTCGTGTCATTCAGCAGTATTACCGTGATCTGGGGATTCAGTTCAAGAAAAAAACAAAAAAATTTACCGATGATTCCGGGGCTATCCAACTGGAAAAGTTCTTCTATTTGGGTCCGTTGGGGGATGATTTGTTTGTGGATCAGTCCCAGCCGCACCATGGCTATTTTTTAATTCCCCGGATGATTGAATGGAAAGCCTTCAAGGAGCTGACAAAAACGGTGAAATATGAAAAAAACCTGCTGTTTTTTGATGCTGCTACAGCCTACTTTTATGAGGGCCCGAGAATTAATGACATGGTCAGGGTTTACCGGGAAAACCTGACCATTGACAAACTGAAGGCAATACGCGACAGGTATCTGAAATTATTGGACAAACCGGGCAAACAGTAACGGGCACAATCAAGCCCGCTTGATTACAAACCGGTATTTGTTTGTTTTCTGTAACTCAAAGCCAAGGCTTTGATACAGTTTATTTGCGGCAACCCGTGCCGGACGCGAAGTGAGCTCAATATTTCGTGCACCGAATTTTTCCGCATAATCCAGGGCATGGAGCATCAATTGCCTGCCAAATCCTTTGCCTGCATGAGTTTCATCAACCACCACATCTTCAATCCAGACTTTCAGCCCGGTTGGTGAAAAATATTTTCCGATGGTCAGCATACCGGCAATCTCGCCGTTTTCCACTTCAAGCAGAAAAAGATGGCTGTTTTCTGATGCTATAATCTGCCGGTAGTGCGCCTCCGAAGGCAATTTGACCTCAGCGCCCAGGCGGGGCAACAGTTTCAGTACCGCATCGAACTCTTCCTGCCTGAAATCTTTTATCTCCCTGATATTTCCTTTATGTTCTTTCATCTGTGCGTTTTTTTCCATTAACGGGTAAAACTACAAAAAAGAATTGCTTTTACCCATCAAAAAAGGCGCTGAACCCTTCAACGCCTTTTCACTGTTTTATAAATTTTAAATTATAAGTTCTTCTTGGCAAGATAAAAATCAACCATTTCCAGATCGCTTGCTTCGCGTTCAATCATACCGTCAACTGTTTTTGGCGGCGGAACGATAACTTTGTCGCCCGGCTGCCAGTCGAGGGGCAGCGCCACTTTATGCTTGTCGGAAATCTGAAGTCCTTTGAGAACGCGGATAATTTCATCCATGTTTCTGCCCACATTCAGCGGATAGTACATGACAAGTCTGATTTTTCCTTCGGGATCGATGAAAAACACTGCACGCACGGCTGCGGTTTCGCTTTCATTCGGCTGCAACATGCCATAAAGTTTTGATACTTTCATGTCGATGTCGGCAATAATCGGGAAATCAAACAAAACGCCGGTATTTTTCTTCACGTTGCTTACCCACGCAATGTGTGAGTGAATGCTGTCAATACTCAATCCAAGCAGTTTGGTGTTCAGCTCCCTGAACTCATCATGTCTCACTGCAAAACCACTCATTTCGGTGGTGCATACCGGAGTAAAGTCTGCCGGATGCGAAAACAAAACCACCCAGCTTCCTTTGTTGAAATCAGAAAACTGAAGCGGCCCGTAGGAGGTGTCTGCCAGAAAATCGGGAGCCTGGTCCCCGATGCGCGGCATGGATGTTACATTTAATTCTTCCATAATCATTATTTTATTAATTGTTAACTTTTAAAGTGTTAAATATAATCATTTATTCTGAAATTAAGTTCATAATAACTTTGAGCTTTCTCTACATTTAACAATACAGTTAACTTAATGTTTACTTTTTTAAACGCTTTCTCAAAGGCCACAAAGTGCTCAGATAAATCAGGATCAGTGAAAAGAGAACCACCATTCCGCTAAGCATCAGTTTGTCCCCCGGATTCATCAGGTAAATCGCATGGGTATTGATTTTTTGCCAGTAGGTTACGGTGAGCAATACCATGAGATTATTCATTGAATGCCCCAAAATGGTGAGCAAAATATTATTGGTTCGTATCATCAGCCAGCCCAACAATACGCCCAGCACAAAAGTGGCCGGCATTTGCCAGGGATTCAGATGAAAAAGGGAAAACAGGATAGCGGAAACCAGCACAGCAGTTGTTGCGGTATAGTTTTTCCGTAATCCATGAAGGACGATGCCACGAAAGATAAGTTCCTCGATAACAGGCGCAATAACGGCAACCTTCACAAAAGCGCCCCACCATCCGTAGTCGCTTTCAAACACCTTACTGAACAGCTCCCAGAACCAGTAAGGAGCCGGCAAAACTTTTTCCACCGCAATATTCACCACTTCGAGCAGGTTGTGAGCTCCCCAAAAAAAGAAAATCAGCGGAATGAAAATCAGCGGATTGAATAACTTCAACGGGAATACTTCCAGCAGCGCCGATTTTGTTTTCCGGAAACCGTAAAACAGAATAAACAGCGTTGAACCGGCGTTCAGCAGAATTTTCTTGATTGGATTGTAGAGGTATTCGGTATCCTTGTAATAGTCAATGAGCGCCAGCGGAAAATCCACCACGGTCTGAATAAACAGATAGAGGATAATCAGGTGTACCGCCTGCAGGATGGTCGGGTAATATGACTGTCTGTATTGTTGCATATTTAAAAATCCACGACAATATAAACAATTTTTTGTTCAATATCTCCTTTGGGTTATTTAAAAACTGTTGCCGTTTTAAAGGAGAAATAGCGTTGGGAAACATAGCTGAATACCACCACAATTATTGTAGTCAGCACTTTGGCAAGGATTGCGCTGAAGCCCACATATTCCACGAAAAATTTCAGGAATATATAGTTCAGCAGAATGGAAAAAAGAACAATCAATCCGTAGCGGAACAATTGTATCCGTCCGCCAAGTTCTGATGCAGTGAATGTTACGTATTTTGCCAGAATAAATCCGGTGGAAAAAGTTATCGGAAAAACCAGTAAAAAAGCTGCAATGTGCGGACTGATGGCAACAAATCCCAGGTCAAGAATTTGTTGTTTCAGAAGGTAGTTGTAAAAAATAAAATAGAGGAAAATATCAAACAGGGTGTTTGCGCCTCCGGTGACGCCATACCTGAAAACTTCCAAAGGAATGCGTCTCAGAAAAGGAAAGTAAAAGCTGTCAACCACCCGAATAATAATCATCCGGCACTTATGTAAAAAACTCCTCATTGGCTAAGAAATTTTTAGTTTTCAGCGGTAAAGAAACAACAAATTTTAAGATTCAGGGGGTTTTCTCAATCGCTTTTTATGACTGAGCAGTTTTTTGGCTTCCAACCGTTTCAGTTTTGATGCAGCTGTGGGAGCTGTTTTCTTTCTTTTCCGGGGCTTTACAAGCGCCTTCTCAATCCGCTTTATGAACCGCTGCTCCGCCATTTTCCGGTTGCGCCACTGAGAACGTTCGGAAGCCGAGGTAACAAGCAATTCCCCACGGGCGTTGATCCGGTTTTTGAGCTTTGAGAAGATAAGCTGTTTTTGCATTTCATCCAAAGCAAGGGAATCTCTGACCGGAAAACGCAACACCACTTTTGTGCTCACTTTGTTCACATTTTGCCCGCCGGGGCCTCCGCCATGCGTGGCCGAAAACTGCACTTCGGCAAGCAGTTGCTCTTTTATGTTTTCGGGAAGAATCATGTTGTTTTCCGGTTTTTATACTGATTTTCAGCTATCCTGAGCAACGCCTTTGAGTGAAAGCTGAATCCGGTTTCGGGCAATATCCAACTCTTTAACCCTCACTTTAACATGCTGGTGCAGCTTCACAATTTCATTGGGGTCGGAGACGAAGCGGTCAGCCAGTTCCGAAATGTGAATCAGTCCCGACTGCTTCACACCAATATCCACAAAAGCGCCAAATTTGGTGATGTTGTTCACTATTCCGGGCAAAATCATCTCTTCCTTCAAATCGCGGATTGAAAAAATCCCGTCGGCAAATTCAAACACTTTGATGGGTTTTCGCGGATCGCGCCCGGGTTTCAGCAGTTCACTCCGAATGTCGTTCAGTGTTGGCATACCAATATCAGGAGTAATATATTCCGTGAAATCAATTTTTGCCACCAGCGCATCATTTTGAATCAGATCAGCGATTCCGCATTGCAAACGGTCTGCAATTTTCTCTACAATATGATAGGATTCCGGGTGAACTGCAGAATTGTCCAACGGATTTGCAGCGCCGGGAATGCGCAAAAAACCTGCAGCCTGTTCAAAAGCTTTAGGCCCCATCCGTGGAACCTTTTTCAACGCCTCGCGCGCCGGGAACATTCCGCTCTCCTTCCGGTAGTCCACAATATTCTGAGCCAGCTGAGGCCCCAGTCCCGAAATATGCGTCAGCAAATGGCTGCTTGCCGTGTTCAGATTCACCCCCACGGCATTCACACTAAGCTCCACCACTGAATCGAGGCTGTTTTTCAGTTTTTTCTGATCCACATCGTGCTGGTACTGTCCCACCCCGATGCTTTTCGGGTCAATTTTCACCAGTTCGGCCAGCGGGTCCATCAGACGGCGGCCAATGGAAACGGCTCCGCGCACGGTAACGTCATATTGCGGAAACTCCTGACGGGCAGCCGGTGACGCAGAATAAACCGAGGCGCCGTCCTCATTCACCACATAGACCCTGATATCGTGCTTGTAATGAAGATTTTTTACGAATGCTCCCGTTTCGCGGCTGGCAGTCCCGTTTCCGATGGCAATCGCTTCAATCCGGTACATCTCCACCAGAGAAGTAACTTTTTTTGCTGCCATTTTTCTGTCTTCCTGCGGCTTGTGCGGGTAGATGGTGTCGTTGTGCAGCAGGTTTCCCTGTTCATCGAGACAAACCAGCTTGCAGCCGGTGCGGTATCCCGGGTCGATGGCCAGAATCCTTTTTTGGCCGAGCGGCGGAGCCAGCAGCAACTGCCTCAGATTTTCGGCAAACACGGCAATCGCCTCTTCATCCGCCTTTTCTTTGGAAAGCGCCGAGAATTCCGTTTCAATGGAAGGTTCAATCAACCTTTTGTAGCTGTCTCTTACCGCTTTTTCCACCTGTTCCGCACTTGCATTGCTGCCTTTCACAAAGTAGCGGATCAGGTTTTCCAGGGGTCTGGTTTCGTCCGGCCTGACGGAAACCCGCAGAAAACCTTCCCTTTC
>LSQX01157264.1_pt1 | contig 12431 bp, 15 predicted proteins | sample 654561 | NCBI WGS metagenome assembly LSQX01 (sample SAMN04489861, study PRJNA283612) | anaerobic digester metagenome | isolation source: 4 biogas reactors fed with cattle manure at either 37C or 55C with and... | place: Denmark: Kongens Lyngby | collected 2014 | reverse complement strand
TTGGTAAGGATGAGGTCAGCAGTTCAAATCTGCTTAGCAGCTCCATGAAACCCGCACGGTGAATAGCCGGCGGGTTTTTTACCATCACAATACGAGATGGCGACGACCGCTCTCAGAGATCGCACGGCATACAATTGCAGGATGAAAAAAAGTATAGTAAACTATACACATTGTATGACAGCGAAAGAACCGGCATTTGATGAACGCAAAAGCGCCTGGAGAACAGATTCAGTTATGTTAAGGCGTATGCGCAAAGCTGGGATGCCGGACCAAGAAGAATATGTGCTGATAATCACAATACGAACCGAAGAGTACATTTGAAATGACAGCTGACGGGCGCCTTTGAGGGTAAAGGCAAAATGACTTCGTCAGCAGCTTGAAAAAACGATCTTTGCATGCGCGACAGAAAAGGATTTGAGAATCATGATACAAGAGCCAACAGCAGATCAACAGAAAAACGATTCCACCATTTATCTTCTCTGGACAGGGGGATGGGATTCCACCTTCCGCCTGCTTCAATTGAGTGAACTACATCGCACGGTCCAACCGGTGTATGTACGCTATCCGGGCAGGTATTCTGCTTCCACGGAAGAAGCAACCATGAAAAAACTGCTAGAGCGCATCCGCGCCCTACCGGCCACAACAGCGACGATCAAAGATGTTCTGGTTCTTCGATATGAAGATCTGAAGCCGATGAAGGAAGTGACAGAAGCCTATGAATCTGTAAATCGCCGTGCTCCCTGTGGCCCTCAGTATGAATATCTCTCGAGATTGAGTTATTCATATCCGGGGATTGAAATTGGCATAGAGCCGGGAGAGGGCTTGATCGACGACGCGCTGGGGAAGAATGTCTCCCGCATGCTCCACATCGTAGAAGACGAAGAATACTCCTATTACCTCATTGATCCCGAGGTCGTCGGGGAAGACATGTATGTCTTCTTTAAGAACTTCCGCCTGCCGATCTACGACACATCAAGAGATAAGATGATTGAGATCTCTAAGACGAGGGATGGCTGGATGGACATTCTCAACGCCACTTGGTTCTGTCATTATCCTGCCAATGGAAAGCCCTGCGGCTCTTGCGTTCCCTGTCAAATTGTGGTGGAGGACGGGCTCGGATATCGTTTAGATGAAGAGGCTATGAAGCGCTACAGGTTCCAAAAGAAATATGAGGATACCTTTTGGTACCCTCTGTACAAGAAATTCCGCAGAAAATTCCTTCGTTATTAAAGAGCCTCTTCAGGCTCTTTTTTTTCGCTCAAGATGGCCAGACGCTGGGCTTTTTCCTCATCTTCGCTGGCGACTTTGATCTCCCAGTGAATCACACCGGTGAGGATGACGCGAAGAACGATAACGGCTGAGAGAATGAAAAACTCATCTAACGTGCGAATGACGACGGTCTTAAGGACCTCAGCAGCCATCTTGTATTCCAAAGCGAGCGCCAATGCCTTGGCAAGCTCCAGCTTAATATGTGCATTTGATGTGTCGAAACGAGACTTAATCAGAAGTTTTACGGTTTGGATACATGCCCAAGCAATAATCAACACGCCCACAATTTCTATCAAAGAAGCAATATACGGTACAATTTCAATGATATATCTTTCAATGATCATGACAACTCCTTTTCATTCATACGATGAGTTTACCAGAAATTGTCAAAATGACAAGGGGTGAAGCGGGGCTTTCCAAATATCACTTTATCATCTATAATAAAAAACAAAATTTAACGAAAGGGTCTCTATGCTTAAAGGTTTGCATTTTCATCTTTCACTGTGGTATGGAAAGCTGATGAAAAAGATTCTTCATATGACGGGTCATCGAGCGACATTTTCTCCGGGATACTATGCACTGAAATTCAATCCGGATATTTTATTACAATTAGAAAAGCCCAAGCATCTATTTGGCGTCACCGGAACCAATGGAAAAACGACGTCCTCTCATTTTATTGCGGATGTCCTGAAGGACAAAGGCATTAAACATATTCACAACAGCTACGGATCCAATACATTGGAGGGCATTGTCAGCACCCTCATGGATCATTCGTCTTGGACGGGGAAGCTGCCCTATGAGTACGGCGTATTTGAAATCGATGAGCGAAGCTCCCCACATGTCTATCGCGCAATGACACCGGAATTTCTTTTGGTTACGAATCTGTTTCGCGACTCCTATAAGCGAAACGCCCATGCAGAATTTATTTTTGATCTCATTGATGGGCATCTTCCAAAGGAAACAACGCTGATACTCAATGCCGACGATCTGATCTCCTCGAGACTGGGAAGAGACAATCGGCACGTCACATTCGGAATCGATCCTCTTGAAGGAGAGGAGCATCTTCCTCAGAACAATGTCGTGGATATCGAAAACTGTCCGGTCTGTGATCATCTGCTACGAAAGGACTTTGTCCGTTATCATCATATTGGGCGATTTGCCTGCGAGAACTGCGGCTATGCGAATCTGCCGAGAGACTACGCCATCACACGCATCGATTCTGCCAACCACACATGTACTCTTTCTCACAGGGGGGTCGATTGGACATTTACTCTGCCGAGTAAAAATATTGTGGATCTCTACAATCTCGTTTCCAGTGTCGCCCTCTTACATGAAGCAGGGTTTTCTATGGAAGAACTCCAAGACTCGTTTTCAAGGATTAAGGTGATTGAAAGCCGATATAAAGAGGAGCGCTGCGGGAAGATCGATGTAGCGCTGTTGATGGCCAAAGCGATCAACCCTATCGCCTCATCGAGAAGTTTTGACTATATTAAGAGGCAGACCGGTCGAATTGCTGTGATTCTTGGCAACACGGAAATTAAAGCCGGTGGATTGAACGAAGAGAACATTGCCTGGCTATATGATATCGACTTTCACTTTCTCAATCAGGAGAATATTGTTCAGTTTATCACTCTGGGAAAGCGTCACAAGGACGTCGATGTGCGATTACTACTCGCAGGGGTGGATCCCAAAAAGATTACCTCCTTTGGCACCTTCTCCCCCGATATCGCCTATGCGATTGATTATGAGAATGTCGATAAGATTTTCATCTTAAATGACACGGACAACATTCCAGAGATGATGCAGGTACGGGAGAAGGTAGTGGAGTTAGCCAAGGAGGCCCAACGTGAAAATTGAGATATTGTATCCTGAGATCGCAAATCTCTTTGGAGAAATCGGCCATCAGATGTTCTTGCAGCTGCTCTTTCCTAAGGCCCAGATCATCCGAACACAGCTGTTAGCGCGACCGACTTTTTTAGATGAGCAGGTGGATCTAATTTTTATGGGACCCACCTCAGAAAACTCTCAGGAGAAAATTATCCAAGTGCTGCGCCCTCTTAAAGAGAAAATAGAAGAGCGGATTCACGCAGGCGATAGATTTTTCTTTACCGGAAACGCGATGGAAGTGTTAGGGACGTCGATTCTCACCGATGAGGGAAGATCAATTCAGGGGTTGGGGATTTTTGAAATGGAGTCACGCAGGCAGATGATGCACCGTCTGACAGAGCTGTATGTCGGGATGTATGACGACCTCCAGGTAGTAGGTACCAAAACGCAGTTCACGCAGAACTATCCTCTTGAGCCGGAGACGTTTCCTTATTTAATGAAAACTGTCCGCGGATTCGGTATGAACAAGCAGCTCGAGGGAGAGGGGATACATTTTCACCATTTTGTGGGCACTTATGTGCTCGGCCCTCTTTTGATACTCAACCCTCTTTTTACAGAGCGATTGTTCGAGGAGTGGGGGATTCCCGTTACTCTTCCACACCGAAATACTCTGCTCGAGGCGTATGACATCCGCTTAAAAGGATATCTCAATCCCAAGAGCTATGCCTGAAATCTTTTCATTGCGTGGAGGAGAGAATTCTATTATAATAGTAAGGCATTCGAGAACCTGATTCCTTGCAGGGCAGTTGTTGCGCCTGCAAGTTTGTGTTGACAATAGACGCAAAGCTGTGATAGGGTACTCTAGTAACTGTGTTGTTTGATGGAGGTCCCCAAATGAGAGTAAAGATTACGCTCGCATGTACGGAATGTAAAAATCGGAATTATAATACGTCAAAGAATAAAAAGAATACTCCCGATCGTCTGGAGCTGAAGAAGTACTGCAAGACCTGCCGAGTTTCCACTGTCCACAGAGAAACGAAGTAGGGCGTCATGTCAAAAGCAAAAAAGGGCTCCTTTTTTGAGCGAGTAAAAAATTATCTGACCAGTGTCTGGAGAGAACTGAAGAAGGTTACCTGGCCTACCAAGAGTGAGCTGACAAACTACACTCTCTTGGTGATTGCCATGGTTCTTGTCATTGCCACATTTATCGGATTGGCTGATATTCTCTTCAACTTTATCTTCTTCAAGCTGTTATAGGAGAAGATTATGAGTAAAAAAGTAGGCCCTTTACATTGGTACGTAGTACACACGTACTCAGGCCATGAGAACAAAGTAAAAGCAAGCCTGGAAAGAATTGTTGAAAGCCGTGGAATGGAAGATGTCATCACCGATATCGAAGTTCCGATGGAAGAAGTCGTTGAAATCAAAGACGGTCTCAAGAAGAAAAAGCTCAGAAAGGTTTTTCCGGGATACGTCATTGTACGCATGAACATGAACGATGAATCCTGGTATGTCGTAAGAAATACCAAAGGCGTGACGGGCTTTGTCGGTCCGGGCAGCAAACCTGTTCCACTGAGTGCAGAAGAACTGCGCAATATGGGACTCGTTCAGAGCCTACCGGAACTGACGGCAGAAGTAGGGGATACCGTGAGTATCGTCTCCGGGCCCTTCACTGACTATGTAGGCATTGTCAGAGCGATCAATGAAGAGAAACATACCCTGACAATCCTGATCTCCATGTTCGGCCGGGAGACACCGGTAGAACTGGAATACGGACAGATAGAAAAGCTATAAGCTTTCCTATATATATCAAAGGAGGAGCAATAGATGGCTAAGAAAGTAATCGGTCTGATCAAATTGCAAATCCCTGCAGGTAAGGCGACACCCGCTCCCCCCGTAGGACCCGCACTGGGTCAGCACGGCGTGAACATTGTTCAGTTCACGAAGGAGTTCAACGCAAAGACGCAAGACCAGGGTGGACTACTCATCCCGGTTGTCATCACCGTCTATGCAGACAGATCGTTCACCTTTATCACAAAGACACCCCCGGCCTCTGTTCTTATTAAGAAGGCACTAGGCCTGGATCTTGGCAGCGGGGTGCCACATAAAGAAAAGGTTGGACAACTGACGAAGGCGCAGCTGCGTGAGATCGCAGAAATCAAAATGCCTGATCTGAATGCGGCGAGTGTGGAAGCGGCCGAGCGACTAGTCGCAGGCACCGCTCGAAGCATGGGCGTCACCGTCGAGAAATAAGCCAAACCTGTGGGAGGATGTACCCGTTTGGACCACGGAGGAAAAAATGAAACTAAGTAAAAGAACGAATGACAATCGACAGTTGCTGGATCCGACCAAGAGCTATGAAATCCAAGAAGCGGTTGAATTGCTCAAAGAAGCGAAGAGCGCCAAGTTCGATGAGACGGTAGAACTCCACCTTCGCTTGGGCGTCGATGGACGCCATGCTGATCAGCAGATCCGCGGCGCGATGGTGCTCCCCAACGGCACAGGCAAGGACAGAACCGTTCTCGTCATCGCCAAGGGAGAGAAAGCCACAGAAGCTGAAGAAGCCGGAGCCGACTTCGTCGGAGCCGAAGAGATGATCGAAAAAATCCAGGAAGAGCAGTGGTTTGACTACGATGTCATCGTAGCGACACCTGACATGATGGGACTTCTCGGACGTCTCGGACGCATCCTCGGACCCAAAGGGCTTATGCCCAACCCTAAGAGCGGGACGGTCACGATGGATCTTGGAAAAGCTGTTTCAGAAATCAAAGCCGGTAAGGTAGAGTATCGTCTAGACAAAGCCAACATGATTCACGTATCCATCGGAAAGCTGAGTTTTGACAACGAAAAACTCGTACAGAACATTCATGCATTTCTCGATGAGATTCTAAGAGTCAAACCGGCCGCTGCAAAAGGAACGTATTTCAAGAACATTTCCCTCTCCAGCACCATGGGGCCGGGAATCAAAATTCACAAAAGCGCATAGGTATTCAACACCATCCATAGACAGCAGGGGCGAAAGCTTAATATCCTGCCGAGGATAGGACAAACCTTTATAGGAATGCTCCCTGTCTTCGGGGAGCGTTTTTACTGAAAGGAGACAACATGTCAAAAAATCGTGAGCTCAAAGAGCTTCGCGTCAGTGAGATCCGTGATCGATTCAGCCGCGCAAAAAGCGCCGTCGTCGTCGATTACCGCGGATTGAATGTGGCCGAAGTGACAGAGCTGAGGAACCGATTTCGTGAGAGCGAAGTAGAATACCGCGTATTCAAAAATCGCTTGGTGAAGTTGGCCCTCGAAGGAACAGGTTTTGAAGAACTGGAAAGTGAACTGACAGGCCCCAACGCCATTGCATTTGGCTATGATGACGCCGTTAAGCCGGCAAAAGTGGCCCGAGACTTTTCAAAGAAAAACACAAAGCTAGAAATTAAAGGCGGGATTGTAGAGAATGTGTTCTACGATGCCAGCGGCATCAAAGCCATTGCCGACATTCCCAGCCGAGAAACACTCATCGCCAAATTCCTGGGCAGCGTGCAGTCGCCGATTTCTAAATTGGCCTATGTCCTAGGCGTCCTGGCAGAAAAAGAAGAAGCATAAAGGATTATCAAGGAGGAAATCATGACTCATCAGGAAATTATTGAAGCCATCAAAGGCATGACCGTTCTCGAACTCAACGAACTCGTCAAAGCCGTCGAAGAAGAATTTGGCGTAAGCGCTGTTGCTGCCGTTGCTGCAGGCCCCGCCGCCGGTGGAGAAGCTGCTGCCGAAGCCGAAGAGCAGACCGAATTCGACGTTGTCCTCAAAGCACCCGGCGGAAGCAAAGTTGCCGTCATCAAAGTGGTTCGCGCCATCACAGGCCTGGGCCTCAAAGAAGCAAAAGAGCTTGTTGACAACGCCCCCAATCCTGTCAAACAGGGAGTGGATAAAGAAGAAGCCGAAGAAGTCAAGAAGCAGCTGGAAGAAGCCGGCGCCGAAGTCGAACTCAAATAGTATCATTACCACAAGACAGCGTTTCCCGCGGGACACGCTGTCTTTTCTAATGTAGATCAAGAGACGCTGGAAGGTGTTGGGGTGCTTTGCCATATCAGTTGGACGGGAGATAACTTTTCAGCCTTCAGATCGGCAATAAGTCATTTCTTGACAATTGCGCGAAATACGGCTAGCTTGAAGATAGTATAGTAAAAGGCGTTTACTAATAGTAAACATGTTATTAGACACAATCCTCAGGAAATCTCGGACGTGAAGATCCAATAGAGGCTTCTCAGTTGGTTTTGTTAGATATCAGAGAACTACTATTATTTAGAAGGATGGTAGGAAGGTTCGATCACTAGGAGATAAATATGGTCAAAAGACATCACCAATTGAAAAGGGAAGTCATTGCGGGACTAAAAGGCGGAAAAGGCTGCGTAGAAGTAATGGAATTTTTTGAGACAGAAGATTTTCTCGGTAAAGGCAGACTTTACGGCTTGTCGATGATTGCCGTGGGCGATTCTATCGGTCTTCACAAACACGAAGGAGACCAAGAAGCGTACTTTATCCTTGAGGGTCGTGCCCTGTATTTTGATGGGGAGAAAGAGTACTTTCTGGAGCCGGGAGATCTGTCTATCTGCCGCGACGGAGAGTGGCATTCGATTGAATCGATAGGGGATGTTCCCCTGAAATACATTATGCTCATACTTTATTCATAGGAGGTATTCATGGGATATCCAGATTCCATACTGACGACACGTGCGAAGGTTGAGCCCGGTAAGTACTGCATCATTCCAAAAGGTGGAACGGTCGTCAACTCGGTGCCCGGTTTTGAAGAGACGGATGTGACCATTTTATGCTCTCCAAGAATTGGTGCCAGCTTTTCTCAGTATGTCTCTACTTTTCATCCGGGTGGTCGCACCACCGTTCCCTTTGGAAGAGAAAAAGATATCGAGACTTTTATCTATGTGATCGATGGGCAATTGAAGATACAAATTGAGGAGAAAAAAGCCGTACTGAAAACCGGTGGATATGCGTATGCACCTCCGGGAGCCGGTATAACTATGGAAAACAATCTCACAACGGAGACCAAAGTCCTGTTCTATAAACAGCGCTATCGAGCGCTTGAAGGCGTTGAAGCGCCAGAGTGGGTCGTCTCGAGTCTCTCGGAAGTGGAAGCTTTTAATTATGACGGAATTCCTGAAGTGACGATGCGCAATCTTCTTCCAACGGATATGAGATATGATATGAATTTTCATACGCTGGAATTCCAACCCGGCGCAGGACATCCTTTTATTGAGACACATGATCAGGAACACAGCATGTATGTTCTTCAAGGAAGCGGAATGTACAATCTGGACAATACTTGGATGCCTGTGCAAGAGGAAGACTATATATGGATGGGTCCCTATTCGATACAGGGAGCCTATGGAGTGGGCAGGATACCCATGCTGTATATTTACTCAAAAGACTGCAATCGCGACGTAGAACTATAAATTAGCTGAAAGGAAACGCAAATGAAAAACAGAAAATTACTTATGATTCCAGGTCCGACGCCTGTGCTGCGCTCCATCCAAGATGAAATGGGCCGTGAAACGGTTGCGTTTGGAGACAGTGAGTTTGTCGCTGATTTCCAACAACTCGTCAATGACCTCAAAGAATTATGGAGTTGTGACGGCATGGCGTTTGTTGTCGCTGCCAGCGGCACCTTTGCGATGGAGATGGCTCTGGTCAACAATCTCAAACGAGGAGATGCCCTTTTAATTGTCTCTAACGGTTTCTTTGGAGATCGCTTTATTGAGATTGCAAAGAAAAAAGGCTATGTCTACGATGTATTGTCAGCGCCTTGGGGACAAGTGGTCAGTCCGGAACAGATTGCTAAGCAGCTGAAGAATAAGAAATACGATGCCGTGACAGTGACCCATGTGGACACTTCCACGGGAGCGGTTGCGCCAGTCCATGACATCGGTCAAGTGATGAAAGACTATCCGGAAACGATCTATATCGTAGACGGTGTCTGCTCAGTAGCGGGTGAGCCTGTGGATATGAAGAAAGATCATATCGATGTTCTTTTCAGTGGCTCTCAGAAAGCCTTCGGCGTAGCTCCGGGACTTGCTCTATTGTGGGCTGGGAAAAAGTCGCTTGAGCGAAGAGACATGCTGCCGGAAGTCATTGAATATTATGCAGATTACAAGAAGTGGGCTCCGATCATGGATGACACAAAGAAATATTTTGCCACGCCTGCTGTCAATATGACTTGGGCGATGAAAAAGTCTGTGGATATCATCAAAGAAGAAGGGCTCGAAAATCGCTATGCCAGACATCGCAAAAATGCTGGAGCGATGAGAGCTGCCTTAGAGGCCATGGGCTTTACGATTCTAGCCGATCCTTCCTGCCGCGCCGTGACGTTGTCAAACCCGATGTATCCTGAAGGTGTTGAGGATCTGGCGTTTCGCACTGAATTGGAGAAACAAGGCGTGCAGGTGGCTGGCGGTCTTGGAGAATACGCAGGAAAAATGTTCCGCATCGGCCATATGGGCAATGTCGATGAACACGAACTTGCTGCCACTGTATGCGCAATGGAAAAAACGTTGAAAAAGCTCGTGCCCGGTTATGAAGTGGGAAAAGGGATCACTGCGTTCCTAAAATATCTGTGTAGCTAAATCTTCTGCAAAGTATGGAAGATAGAGAAGACGGTATGTCGCTCATTCATTCGTGCGCTTAAATGAAAAGTAACATTTGAGAGCGTGCGCTCCAAACGACAAGATCATGCCAGCTGTTGCCTTGTCGGGTGTATTCGTGAGTTCATATGGGATCCATCTGTTACTTTTCTTGCTCTTCTCTATGAGTGATTTCAGAGTGGGGGCAAAGATTCAAGAGTTATGATTTGCGCTACGACACCTCACGAACTTTATGGGGAGTGAGGTGAAGTATTTGTAGGTATATTCATTCGTCAGGATCCGGTGTAGATTGGCTAAAGGAAAAAAGGATACCAGTAAAGAAGATGAGCAGAGAAAAAGAAACAAAGACCATCAAGTCAGTGGAAAAAGCCTTCCAAGTCATTGATTATCTGTCCGAGTCAAGTGAGGGAAAGGGAATCACAGAGATCAGCCAAGCGATGAACAGCAGAGTCAGCGCGACGTATCACCTGGTGAACACGCTCAAAGAACTCGGCGTTGTCCATCAGAACCCGGCGACAAAGAAGTATAAGCTTGGCCTAAAGCTCTGGCAAATTGGCATGCGGGCGTATCATCAAAATGAGCTGGCAAAAATTCTTCTTCCCTATTTAAGAAAGCTTCGAGAGATGACCGGCGAGACAGTCAATTTGACTGTGCTTGAAGGCAAGGAGATCGTCTATATAGCGCAGGCAGAAAGTGAACATCTACTGAAAATGTTTACAAGAATCGGAGCGACAGCTCCTCTTCACTGCACCGGTGCCGGTAAAATTCTTCTCGCCTATCTGCCTGAACAAAAACAGAAGCAGCTTCTGGATACTATCGATCTTACGCGTTATACGTCAAAGACGATTGTTGACAGGAATGAGCTGATGCAAGAGCTGGCTAAGATCAAGAAGCAGGGATATGGTCGAGACGACGAAGAAAGAGAAGAGGGGGTTCGCTGTGTCGGTGCACCGGTATTTGGCCCTGATCGACAGATTATCAGCTGCATATCGATCTCAGGGCCAAAAGAGAGATTTTCTGAGGAAAACCAAGTCAAGTGGATTGGCTTAGTAAAAGAAATCGCTCTCGAAGCGACAAACTTCCTCTGTCATAATAAATGAAGATACACTTTGATGTCTGCCGTCTTACAAAAAAGCCTTTAGGAATAAATGTTTCGATTGCAATGAGAACGACCCTTCTGTGCATCTGCGTCGAGGGGCAAATGAAGGGAGAATGTTCTTGTTCTTTCTTTTATGAGAAAGCTCATTTTTGTCTTGAAAAAAATATTGACGTATCCTCAGGATGGTGGTAGCATAATAAGGTATATTCTCTATTATGGGGTATTATGCGTTTTTTGTGCCCACATAGTTTGATATTTACTTGCTACATTACGGGATTATTGAATGAGGGGTGAACACTGAATGCCACAAAACGTTAAAATCGGAAACGTAACAAGACAATCTTTTTCGCGTATCCAGCAACTGGTGGAACTGCCTAATCTTGTGGAAATCCAGACAAAGTCATTTGAATGGTTCGTCAAGAAGGGGCTCAAAGAAGCACTGAAAGACATTTCACCCATTAGAGATCACGGAGAAAACATCTCACTCTTTTTCGGAGATTACCGATTCGACGACGACCTGAAATACACCGAACAGGAATGCAAGGACAGGGACGTCACCTATTCAAAGAGCTTGCGCGTTCGAGCGAGACTGGAAAACAGAATCACCGGAGAGATCAAAGAACAGGAAGTCTTTATGGGNNTATCATCAACGGTGCCGAGCGTGTCATTGTCTCACAGCTGGTGAGAAGTCCTTCCACGTATTTCAGTAAGAAACTCGACAAATCAGGAAACGATGTTGTCAGCGGACAAGTGATTCCAAACAGGGGAGCTTGGCTCGAGTTTGAAACCGACTCGAACGGAAGCCTTTCTGTCCGCATTGACCGCACAAGAAAACTGCCGGTTACGGCACTGGTGCGAGCTCTAGGTTATGAAAGCAATCAGCAGATCATCAATCTCTTTGGAGAGAGCGACCGCCTGTTGATGACACTCGATCGAGACGTCTCCACGAACAAAGACGAGGGTCTTCTTGAAATCTACAGAAAACTNNAGACCCGGTGAGCCGCCGACGATTGAAAGCGCCACCGCCAGCTTCATGTCGCTCTTTTTTGAGGAGCGCAGATACAACCTGGCCACCGTCGGTCGCTTTAAGTTTAATCAAAACCTCGGGCTGAGTGAAAGAGGCTATGGCCACACACTAAAAGAGCCCGCCATTCATCCGCTGACAGGAGAAATCCTCTATGATGCGGGTGTGCTTCTCGACAAGAAAAACCTTCGTGCCATAGAAAATGCCGGTATCAAACGGATCGTTCTTGAGATGAAAGATGGCCGTGAAGTCGTTGTTGTCAGCAATCACATGGTCGATATCGAGGCGTTTGTGCCCGAAGCGGATCGTGAGATCATCTCCGAGAGAGTCCATTATCCAAAGCTTATGGAGCTGATGGAAGAATATGAAGGAGATGAGCTTCTTGAGAAGATTTATGAGGAAGCCGCATCGCTGTCGCCGGAGCAGATCACAGAAGATGACATGCTTGCCGCCGTCAGCTACTTTCTCAACCTGCACCAGGGCGTCGGAGAGATCGATGATATTGATCATTTATCCAACCGCCGCATTCGCAGTGTGGGAGAACTGCTGCAAAATCAGTTCC